>Ga0315277_10006644_pt1 | contig 15087 bp, 10 predicted proteins | sample YL17G05_15_MG_FD_203695 | JGI IMG/M metagenome (GOLD analysis project Ga0315277, IMG submission 203695) | Sediment microbial communities from Yellowstone Lake, YNP, Wyoming, USA - YL17G05_15 | ecosystem: Environmental > Aquatic > Freshwater > Lake > Sediment | place: USA: Wyoming | collected...
TCCAGTGCATCTACGATGAGCCACTGATTGGGGTATTGCTCACGGATCTCTGCCCAACGCATCTCAACCTCCTGATGGTGATCGTGGCTATCTGGCAGCCAGTATACTACTTCCGCCCCGGCAGGTCAATCATCGGCAGGAAACACAGACCTGGCAGGTTTTCCTAAACCTGCCAGGTCTGGTGCTTATGACAGCGGTCTATAGTTGGCCTATTGAGGCCAGATGTCGTAGGCGGTGAAATCTACCCACACCAGGTCGGAGGTGTTCGGGATGTTGGCCAGGAGCGCATTGCCGATGTAATAGGGTGGATCAGGGAACGCGCTCCACCAACGCTTGTCGGAAGAGTAGCCGAACTGGAAACCCACCGGGGAGGGGGCGAAGGCCTGGCCCCAGGCGGTGAACTCGGTCACCATGGCGCTCAGCGAACCGAAGCCCTGGCTGTCGTCAATGAACACCAGGCCATCGCGGTACGTCGGCGGCATGTGGCTCGCCAGCCAGTGCTTGAGGAAGACCTTGTAGTTGGGATTGTATCCCTGGACCTGCGTGACCCAGGCCTGCGCTTCGTTGTCCGTCACCGGTCTGCCGTTCTTGACCGACCTGTTAAAGAACCACTCCGCGTCGAGGCCAACGCCGATCACGCTGGAATGGTGGCCGTACACTTTCATCAAGAGGTCAATTAGCATGGGCATGTCGCAGGCCGATGGCTCGACCTGCAGCCAGACCTTGATCCCAGCCGTGTCAAAGGCATCGAAGATGTCTTCCGACATGTCCAGGGTGTCGAACTGGACACCCGGGTACGTCCCTCCATCGGGGTTGGCAAAGTGCGCCCAGCAGTTCGGCCCGCGCCCGGCCGTCTCGACCACGACGAAGACGCCGGAGCCGGTCGAGCCGGAGAAGCGCGAGGCCATGGAGGTGATCGAGTTCACCCACCACGTGGGGGAAGGCCACGGGGTGATGCCGTAGTTGGAAGCGCGCAACCCGGCGCGCAGCCCGGCCGGAACGGGAGCCGGCGTGGGGAGCGGCGGTGGAGGGGTGGGGGTGGGCTTGCCAGCGCTGACCGCTACGATGTTGCCCAGGACGAGGGCGATCAGCAGCACCAAGGCGATACCGAATCCTACTGTGTGATTCTTGCTCATTTGTCATCCTCCTTAATCTGATCTGGCTGTTTTCTACAGCCGCACCACCCATGATACGCCCCGCACTCAGAAAAGTCCTTGAATCCGGCGACCACTGTTAGCACGTTTCAGTCTACCCTCCCGCAGGTTGTTCTGAACCTACGGGAGGATGGTGCCTGTAGGCGCTGGGCGACGTGCCGACCTCCTGCCGGAACACGCGGCTGAAGTAGTTGCTGTCGGAGAAACCGACGGCGAAGGCCACCTCGGTGACGTTCTTTTCTCCCGCCGCCAGCAGCGCCCTGGCCTGCTTCACCCGGTAGCGGTTGAGGTACGCCATGGGGGTCACCCCCAGCTCCTGGCGGAAACACCGGGTTAGATAATCCTCGCTCACGCTCACGTGGCGCGCCACGTCTTCCCGCGTGACCGGCTCCGTGTAATGCTCGTGGATGTACGCCATGCCCTTCCGCACCAGGCGTTGAGCCTCGCTCCCCAACCGGCCCGTGCGCGCCAGCGCGCCTTCGATGTGGGCGAGCGTCTCCTCGGCGCTAAAGACCCCCTTGCTCAACACGGTCGCCACGCCACGGTTCAAGCGCGCCATGTCCTCCTCGGTCAGCACCTGCCCCGTCAGCACGATCACGGGGGTGTTGCGGATGGCCTCCTCCGCCTGCATGCGCTCCAATACGCCAAAGCCATCTAACTCCGGCATCATCAGGTCCAAGAGCACCAGGTCGGGACGTTCCCGGCGCATCAGGTCCAGCGCCTCGCGCCCGTTGCACGCCTTCAGTGCCCGGTAGGTGGCGCCATGCGCGTGCGACTGGGCCTGCACGAGGCGGGCGTGCAGCTCCAAGATGCCCGGCTCGTCATCCACGATGAGGATGGTCTTGTGTTGTCCCCCAGCGGCCGGGAAGCCCCGCCGTTCCAGCGCCAGGGCCAGCTCGGCCGTTCCTACCGGCTTGGTGAGGGTTTCCAACTCCAGCACGGCCCCACTATCGCGTTCCTGGGCCAGGGCGTAAAAGAGCACGGGAATGTCCCGGGTGGCGGGGTTCCCTTTCAACACCCTGAGCACCTCCCAGCCGCGTTCGGAAACGGGGGCCGCGTCGAGTAGGAGCGCGCCGGGTGGCGCAGCCGCCAGGTGCGCGAGCCAGTCAGTATGCGGGGGATGAGTACATCCCTCGCCTCCGGCGGGCTGGTCAATCCCAAGCACGTTGACCGCAAACCCCTGGCGGGCGAGGTGGTCGCGCAACCGTTCGCCGCTGCCGGGGAGTTCGCTCAGCAGCAGCACCGTTGCGGATGAGTCCATCCGTTGCTCGGCAGCCAGGGGGAGCGCGGGTGTCTCAGGCGGAAGGGGTGGGGCCTCCATGGCCGGGAGGGTGAAATAGAAGGTGGAGCCGGCCCCTTCCTGGCCGGACGATTGGACGCCGATCTGGCCGCCGTGCAGTTGCACGAGGCGCTTGCAGATCGCCAGCCCCAACCCCAGGCCGCCATAGCCGCGCGCGGCGGTGCGCTCGGACTGGCGAAACTCGTCAAAGATCACCTCCTGCTCTTCGAGCGGTATCCCAAGCCCGGTATCGCTTATGGTGACGGTGACGATCTGCTCCCCTGCGCTTGTCCGCAGGAGCACCTCCCCGCGGTCGGTGAACTTGATGGCGTTGCTGACCAGGTTGAGCGCGACCTGGCGCAGGCGGGTGCGGTCGCCCCACACCCTGGGGAGGTCTGGAGGGATCTCGACCCGCCAGGCCAGCCCCTTGTCGCGCGCCATGTGCTCTCCAACCAGGGTGACGACTTCGAACACTTCGGCCAGGTCGAGCGGTTCACGGACCAGTTGCAGGCGGCCCATCTCGCTCTGGGCCAGGTCCAACACGTCGCGGATCAGGCTATCCAGGTGTTGCGCGCTGGCGTGGATACGTTCGAGGTCCTGGCGGCAGGGTAGGGGGAGGGAAGTGGCGCCGGAATCTTCGCGCAAGAGGATCTTGCTCAGGCCGACGATCAGGTTGAGGGGGGTACGCAGTTCGTGGCTGACGGTGGAGAGGAAGCGGCCCTTGAGGCGATTGGCCTCCTCGGCCAGCCGGCGCCCTTCGTCGGCGGCCCGGTACAGGCGGGCCATCTTGAGGGCGGCGACGAGTTGTTGGAGGATCGCTCCGCACAGTTCCAGGTTGCCGGTATCGAAGGCCGCGAAGCCCGGCGCTTCCTCCTGGCCCACCAGCGGCAGCAAGGCCAGGCTGAATGGCTCCTCGTACACTCCCTGGGGTGGGAACTCCCGGCTGGGGAAACGAAGGGGAGGCTGCAGATGGCGAGGGATCGCGTGCAGGACGCTCCAGGCCACCGCGTCGTCCCCTGCCGGCTCAAAAAAGGCCACCCCCGCGCACGGAATGCCCACTTCCGGCAGATGCTCGGCCAGGATCTGCAAGATGTGCGTTTCGTCCAAAGCGGTCAGCAAGCGGGCGGTCAACAGGCTGACCCGGTCGGCCATCGTTGTCTGGTCGAAGACGTAACGCCGGTATTGGTGCTGCATCCATGCGCTGACCGTAATGCGGGCCTGGTGCAGCAACTCATCGGCCTGCGGGCGCATGGGGGATACTTGCTGGGCTTCCAGGAAGGCGGGTAACTCGTTCCGCAAGGCCGAGAGCGCGCTCTGCCAGGCGTGCGCGTCGTCTCCGGCCTCTTCGGTGCGCCGGAGGATGTCCTCGAGTGTCACGTGGAACCCGCCCGGGTCGTTCCGCTCCAGGCTCGCCACAAAGGCCTGTCCCAGGCTCCGGCACAGGGCATATACCTGGTCGGAACTCAGGCAGCGCGCCTCGGTGAGCACGGCCTCGACCATGGTGGCCGCCAGCCACGATGCGGCAGCACCCGCGCTGGTATACAGGGGGGAAGTACCGAGCGGAGCCGGGGTTCCGCTGAGGCAGCCGCACGATTGGCGCACGGTGAGCCGCGTGGGTACTTTGACGATTTGGTCCGCCCACCCCTGGCGGCCCTCAATGGCCTCCAGCAGCAACTCGAGCGCCCGGTAACCCCTCTCGTAGGTCAGGCTGTGGACAGTGGTCAGGGGTGGGGCCTGGACGATGGCCTCCGGTTGGTCGTCGAAGCCGACGATGGCGACGTCCTGTGGGGTGTGCAGCCCGGCCTCTTTGAGTTCCATCATGGCGCCGATGGCACACTCGTCGCTGCTGGCCAGCACGGCGGTGAATGGAATCCCGGTGCCCAGGAGTCGCCGCATGGCCAGCCGGCCGCCGTCCACGATGTGGTAACCGTAGGCGACGAGGTTCGGATTGGCTTGCAGGCCGTACTCTCGCACCGCCGACTGGTAGGCCTGCAGTCGCTCTTCGCTATCCCCGTGGGCGTCCTCGGGGTTGCCGGCGATGAAGGCGATAGAGCGATGGCCGTGCTGGACCAGGTGGGCCATTGCCTGGTGGATGCCACCCGCGTTGTCAATGGCGATGGCCGGGCCGCCCAGGGCCGCGCCCACGAAGACGACCGGGTGGCCGGCGTCGCGCAGGTCGAGCACGTGGCGGATTCTCGCTTCGGAGACGAGGGGGTTGACCACGATCAGCCCGTCGGTGTTCCACGGGCCGACCGGCACGAAATCGGTGTCGGGTGAGAGGGCGGGCCAGGCGGGGTGGATGCCGCCGATCTGGCCGCCGGGGAAGCCGACGCCGCAGGCCAGCAGCAGGTTACACCCGCGGTTGTGCGCGGCAGCGCGAATCCCGTGAAAGAGGGGGCCGAGGAAGTTCACGAGATTGGCGTTTTCGTACGCTTCCCAGCCGGCCAGCACGCCGGCTGTGGGCCGCTGATGCTTGTAATACCCCATAGGCGGACAAATCCGGGCACGCGGATGAACGCGGACGAACGCAGATGAACGCGGGCAAATCCGGGCACGCGGATGAACGCGGACGAACGCAGATGAACGCGGATTTTTGTGTTTTTGTCTGCGTTAATCTGCGTTATTCTGCGTGAGTCTGCGTCCCAGGTCAGTGTCCGTACTCGCTCACGAGCAGGTTGGCCAGGGAGCGCTTGGGCACGTGGTGCACGGCCTGGGCGTCGCGGTAGTACTTGATGCTGCCATCAGGGCCGAGGTCTTCGATGACGACGGTTTCCTGGGGCTGGCCCAGGGCCAGGATGAGCAAGATTTCGTAGCGCTGCGGGATATTCAGAGTCTGGCGCAGGCCGTCGCGGTCAATCGAGCCGATCATGCAGCCACCCAGGCCCTGCTCGGCGGCACCGAGCATGATGGACTGGGCGGCGATACCGTGGTCGCAGCCAGAGTTCTTGGCGATGTCGGTGTCGCCCAGGATGACGACGTAGGCGGCAGGGCGTTCGCCTTCTTGGGGGCCGCCCCAGTCCTTGATGTAGCCGGCCCAGCGGGTGTGGGGGAAGATGCGGGCATTGGTGGCGGGGTCGCAACTGAGGACGTATTTGAGCGGCTGCAGGTTGGCGCCGGAGGCGGAGAGGCGGGCCAGGTCCACCAGGGCGCGCAGGGCGTCCAGGGTTACGGGGACGTCCTGGTGGAAGCGGCGGTAACTGCGGTTCTTGAGTATCAGGTCTTTCAGGGTCATGGAATTTCCTCCTCTGTTCGTGTGGAGTATCTATCTTGCTTGACCAACACCCGTGTATTCTACTGCTTTTCGCATGTCGTGCAATTGCGCCGACGGGATGGATGGGGGTGGGGGGCTCTGTACTTATCTGAATGCAGCGATGAACTCGTCAATGGGGATGGCAGCCAGCGTCTGGATCTTGACGCTGCCGCGGGAAGCCAGTTCAGCCGAGGCGCGGGCAATGGTCATATTGTCGGGCGCTTCGACGATGTTGACGAAATCGAACGGTCCCAGTACGGCGTACTGGGCCGTCACCTTGACGCCAAATCCCTCCAGTTCTTTGTTGACTTCTTTGATGCGGGTGGCGTTATCCTTGATGGTCTTGGCACCCTCGTCAGTCACGCTGCTGAGCATGATATAGGTGGCCATAGGTGTTCTCCTTTCATCATTGCCCCCCACCCCCTGGGGAAGGTTGTCTGAATTATAGTTGTTCTGCTCAGGCCGTCAATTGCGGGAGTTTTGGACCACGAAAGGCGCGAAATCTCGCGAAAGACACGAAAGGGACCGCCTAAAGTCCAACTGCCCCTCGCGAGGCTCAAGGCGACACCACGCGAACTCGCCCACCCGCACGGCCTCGATGTGGCATTCGGCCATGAGCCTGGCGTCGATCGGCCAGCGTTCCTTCGGCCAGTAATCAGGGCCTCAACATCACCTTGATGGAGTCTTTCGACTCCAGAACCAGATGGAATGCCTCGCCGAATTGCTCAAAGGGGAACACATGAGTCACAATGTCAGCCACCGGGACCTGCCCCTTGACCAGCATATCCATCGCCAGAGGATAACAATAAGGCCCGAGGTGGGCACCACGGATGTCGAGTTCCTTGGTATCGCCGATGATTGTCCAATCCACCGTCACCGGCTCACCGAACACGCTGAACTCCACGAAGGTCCCCAAGCGCCGGATCATGTGGAGCCCCTGAACCACAGACTGGGGGTGACCGGTTGCTTCAATATAGACATCGCAACCGTATCCCCCTGTGAGTTTCCGCACCTCAGCGACCACGTCCACTTCCAACGGGTTGAGTACCAGGTCAGCACCGCACCTGCGGGCTACTTCCAGACGGGAAGGTTGCAGGTCAAGCGCGATCAGGCAACTCGGATTCTTCAGCCGGGCGGCCGCAACCATCCCGAGGCCCAGTGGGCCACAGCCGGCGATGACAACCGTATCGCCCAGTTCGATTTCGCCGCGTTGTACAGCGTGAATGGCGCAGGCCAGGGGCTCAATGTAGATCGCCTGCCGTGGTTCGAGTGTTTCGGGGACCCTGTGGTTAATGGCGTCGGCAGGGAATACCATATACTCTGCCATAGCGCCAAGGGTCCGCTGCCGAAAGCCGTAGACGTCGTGTTTCTCGCACATCCAGTACTGGCCCCGTTGGCAGAAGCGGCATTTCCAGCAAGGAACGATCTGCTCCGAGATCGCCAAATCGCCGATGGCCAGGCCGTACTTGACCGCCGCGCCTTCACCCAGGGCGATTACCTCCCCCACGAACTCGTGTCCCGCGGTGACCGGCGGTTGGCAGTACCCCTGGCGGTATTCATCTCCCCAGAACAACGGGGCGCCGCTGAAACACTTGACGTCGCCCGCGCAGATGCCAGCACCCAGGATGCGCACAAGCACTTGGCCTGATTTCACTCGGGGGACGGGGATTTCCTCCAGGCGATAATCATGAGGGCCGTAACACCTCACCGCCCGCATGGTCTTTGGCAGATCAGTCTGAACAGTTGACATGGCCTTCTCCTTTTACTACAAAGCATCAGCGACCAAACCCTGCGGGCCGGTCGCTGATGCCACATCCCCTCAGTTCGAAACTGTCAATCGGCAGTTGCTTGCTAACCCTTGAGGCCGGTGGTGCTGATGCCTTGAACCAGGTATCTCTGGAAGGCGATGAAAATGACAAACACGGGCACCAGCGAGAGGCTCGACATGGCAAAGATGGCGCCCCAATCCGTGGTGGAACTGGGATCAGAGAACGATCTTATCGCCAGCGAAATGGTGTAAAGCCTGGGTTCGTTCAGATAGATCAAGGGAGTCAAAAAGTCCTCCCAGGTCCAGTAGAAGGAAAAGATGGCCGCCGTGATCAGGGCCGGTTTGATCAAGGGCAGGACGATTCTGAAGAATATTCCTATCTTGCTACACCCGTCAATCTCCGCGGCCTCGTCTAGTTCGTTGGGCAGGCCGCGTATAAACTGCATCATCAGAAAGATGAAGAAGGCATTGCCGAAAAAGCGCGGGATGAGCAACGGTCTGAAGGTGTTGATCCAATTCAGTTTGCTAAACACGATGTACTGGGGGATGAGCAGAACCTGAACCGGCAGCATCAAGGTGAGCAACATGACGGTAAACCAGAATCCCCGGCCCACGAACCGAATCTTGGCAAACGCATACGCCACGCAGGCGGACGAAGCCACGGCGCCTATGGTCGCCACGGTAGCAAAAAAAAGCGAGTTTTTGAAAAAAACGGCGAACGTGATGCCGCCAAAGCCAGCCCAACCGTTGACGTAGTTTTCAAACGTGGGCACCTTGGGTATCAAGGAGGACAGACGCGTCCATATCTCAGACGGCCCCTTGAGTGAGCTGGCAAACATCCATAGAATCGGGTAGATCATCAGAAAACAGGACGATACCACGATCAGATGGTACAAGCCTGACCCGATTCTGTCTCTGTTCCTCTTACTCAGACGAGCAGGAGACCTCAATGTCCCAACGACGCTCATTCCTCGACTCTCCCTGACTCATAATAGACCCAATAAGACGACGATCTGAACACGAGGGCCGTGAAGAAAGCGATGACCAACAACAGCACCCAGGCCATGGCCGAACTGTACCCCATCTCGTGAGTCTCGAAGGCCCTCAGGTAGAGATAGAGGGCATAGAAATTGGTCGTGTCCAAAGGCCGCCCCGCGGTGACGAGATAAGCCTGGGTAAAGGCCATGAACCCGGCAATGATCTGCATCACCAGGTTGAACAAGATGACGGGGGTCAGCATGGGCAACGTGATGCCCACAAACTTGGCCCAGCCTCCTGCGCCATCTATGGAGGCAGATTCGTATAGCTCAACCGGGATCTGCTTGAGCCCGGCCAGGAAAATCAGCATGGGAGAGCCAAACTGCCAGGCCGCCAGGGTGATCAGGGTCCAGATGGCGGTCCTGGGGTCCCCTAACCAATTGACGCCGGGGATGCGCAAAGCACCCAGTGCATAGTTGACCAGCCCATCCACCCCGAATATCTGGCGCCACATCACGGCGATTGCTACACTCCCTCCCACAATGGAGGGCGCATAGTAAGCAGCCCGATAAACACCGACCAGTCTGCGCCCCCTGTTGAGCAGCATGGCCACCCCCAGGGCCACCAGCAATCTCAAGGGCACGGCAGTGAAGACGTAGTAGAACGTGGCTCTGACCGATCGCCAATATCGGTTGTCCTGGAAGAGCATTTTCCGGAAATTGTCGAGCGCGACCCACGTCGGCGGCGAAAAGATGTCGTACTCGGTAAAGGCCAAAACCAAGGAGGCCACAATCGGCAGGAGAGTAAAGATAAAGAAGCCGATCAACCAGGGAGACAGAAACAGATAGCCCATCAAGTTGTTCTGTCTCGTGATTCTGCTGCGCCGCTTGAGGACGGGCCGGGCTTTCCCGCGGGCCTTGCGCAGCAGCCATTCCCGTGTCGTGTCACTCACTCTACTTCACCCTTTGCAAACCTGGGCTAAGGGCGTAACGGCTCACCAGTCGCTACGCCCTTCGCTCCTGGATTTTCACCACCCGGCCGTACGATCAGGATGCGGCCAGTATCTCATCCGCCAACTCTCTGAGGACCACCACACCTTCTTCAGGCGTGGTCAAGCCATAGAGGACCGGGTCAACAAACTCCGGGTAGTAGACGTTGTTGCGGACGTTGGCTTCACCCACGGGGTCAGGCGGTGGGACGGGCTGGCAATCACTGGGGACCATGGCCATGTAGTTGAACATCTCAATCTGGTCTGGCGTCAGGACTGCCTGCATGCTCTCTCCAACGACTGTGGAAACAGGCACGCCCCGCTCTGCCAACAGAACGTGGTTCGCGGCGACCGAGTTGGTAAAGAAGTTGATAAACATCGCCCCTTCGTCGGGATGCTTGGCCTGGGCCGTGATGGAGAAGAACATGGAAGGTTTGACGTAGATGGCCGATAGGCCGCCTGCGAGCCTGGGGATCTGTACAAGCTTAAAGTGGCGCTCCGCGCCGGCCGCGGTCCACGTGCTGGCGAGCTGGTTGCTCCACATGAAGCCCATGGCCGCCTTCCCGGCGACGAGCGGATCTCCTTGCTGGCCCAGCGATGCTCGGGCGACCTCTTCGTCGCGGGGTTCGATCACGCCCGCTTCTTGCAGGCGCAGGATCATGTTCATGTGATCAACCAGCACCTGATCGTCGGTGTACCCAAGGGCCTTGCCATCAGGGGTATAGATCCACTCCCCATTCGACAGGACGACCGACCTCCAAATCTGGTCGTGGGCGAGCGAGTTCCCTCCATAGCCCCAGATATCCAACTTGTCTTTTATCTGGACGGCGATGGCTTCGAAATCGGCCCACGTCCAATCCTGGGCAGGCAGTTCTATGCCGGCCTTGGCGAAAGCGTCTGTGTCCAGTACCATGCACAGCGCATTGACACCCAGGTTCATGCCGTACAGCTTGCCATCTACCCGGCCACCCCCCAACGTCTCATCGGGCACGTTGGACAGATCAATGGCGCCGGAATCCACGTACTCGTCGAGGGGTATCAGCAGGTTGTTCCCCACCCACTCGGAGAGCCTGGCATAGTCGTGCTGCATGACGTCGGGCAAGTTGCCGCCGGCGGCCTGGGTTGCCAGGCGGGTCCAGTGGTCGTCCCAGGTGGCAAACTCGTAGGTAACCGCGATCCAGGGATACGTCTCTTCGAACATCTTGATCACCTGAATCGTGCGAGTGTGCCGGGTTTGATTGCCCCACCAGGCGATGCGCAGTTCAACGGGTTCTTTTTCCTCGATCGTGGGAGTCACTTCGACGACGACTTCGACGGGGACCTCGACCGTTTCCTTGACCGGTACCTCTACGGTCTCCCTGATCACCTGTGGCGTGGGCGTCGTACACCCGGCCAGCGCTGCTCCAGCAGCGGTGAGAGCACTGATGCGCAGAAAGTCGCGCCGGCTCAGCCTTTTGCTGTTCATCTTCATTCCTCCTGACTGAATGCTATTCTAGTCTGATTCCTACACCTGGCCAAGGAACTGAACACACCCTCTGGTATCTTGATCTGACCACCTCCTCTATTCAGCCTCAGGGACACCCCGGGGGTATAGTTCAGAAATTTGGGGAACCGGGCACAGTCTTATACCGAGGAGCGGAGTCCCCAACTTGTTGGGGTCTTTTGCCAGAAACCCGAACAAGTTCGGGACTCCGATATTGGCCTCCCCCAAACTTTTGACCTATACCCCACCCCGGCCCCAATTTGCGCTCGCGGCCAGTTTGTGGCACAATATCTGACAGACTGTGTTTCAGCCAGACCTATCATAGCACAAATCAAGACGATTCACCGCCAAATAGTCCCAGGTCAGTCCCAGGTCAGTCCCAGAATGCACCGGGGGTTGTAGCCCGGCCTCGAATAGGATGCCAGATGCCCAATCGGGACGAGTTCCGCCAGCAGGTCAGAGATGTCCTGCACCGCCTGTATGATTACGCCTACCTTGAACGCCATCCGCTGGCCAAGCGACGCTGGCCTGAGGTGAGGCGAGGAGGGCCGAGCCGCGCCCACCGGTTCAACCGTCTCGTGTTGGAAAGCATCGAGGAGTTGAACCCACCGGGCGAAGGCACCACCGACACGTCGCATGCGCGATTCTACTCTCTCCTGGTGTACCGCTACGTGGAGGAGCGGCCCCTGCCGGAGGTCTTGCGGAGGCTGGGGTGCAGCCGGAGCCAGTTCTTCCGCGAGCAGCAAAAGGCCATCACGATGCTGGCGTCGGTGTTGCGGGAGAAACTCTCGCCGCAGGCACCTGCGCCGGCCGGAGATACCCTGCTGGATGCCGAAGCCGAGCGGGTGCTGGCCCAGCGCGAAGCCGTGGACCCCGCCGAGGTTGTGCAAGGTGTGCTGGAGGTGGTCGAGCATCTGGCCGAACAGACCGGTGTGGCTGTGACGAGCGACCTTGCGCCTGGGTTGCCATCCATCACCGTTAGCCGCACGTTGCTGCGGCAGGTGCTTCTGAGGGGCTTGAGCACGCTGATCGCCCAGCCCGGTACCCAACGCGTCTGTATCCGGATGTGGTGTGAAGGGCAGCGACTGATCACAGAGTTGACCGCCGAGCCCACCAGGCCGAGCCATCGTCCAGGTGAGGCTGGAGCGCACCACGAAGCGGACCTGGAGCCTGTGCGCCGCCTGGTGGAGATGGTGGGTGGGACCTGGCACGGGGTCGAGGCGGGGCCTGGGGGGTGCCGGTGCCGTTTCGATGTGCCGGTGGACGGCAAAAAGGTCCTGCTGGCGATCGAGGACAACGAGGGGATCGTGCGGGTGTTTCAGGGCTACCTGGCGACCTATGGCTACGTGGTGATGGGGGCCACGAGCGGGGACGAGGCGCTGAGGCTGGCGCGCGAGGTGAGCCCCATCGCCATCACGCTCGACATCATGATGCCCACGCAGGATGGATGGGAGATCCTGCAGGTGCTGAAAAGCGATCCCGTCACCCGCTCTATCCCGGTGATCATCTGCTCGGTCCTGGAGGATCCCCAGTTGGCCCGTTCGCTGGGTGCGGTGGCCTACCTGCAGAAGCCGATCTCTCAGGCCGATTTGCTGGACGTGCTGAGCAGGCTGCCGGGTGGTTCGTAGGGGCGAAAAGGGGCACTGATGGCATCGAGGATACCACGCAGGAAGTTCAGGACCTCCTCGTTGGTAAAGCCGGCCTCGGCGCGCACGAGCAGCGTCTGGCCGCCCAATTGGCGTTCCTCTGCGGGCGTGTGCCCTTGGGCGGTGATGACCGCCACGGGTACGTCGCGCAAGACAGGCTCTTCCCGCATGTGGGCGAGCACGTCGTAGCCATCCATGCCCGGCATACCCAAGTCCAGCAGCACCAGGTCCGGCCGCTGGGAACGCATCTGGCGCAGGCCATCGCGGCCATCGCGGGCACACGTCACTTCGTACTGGCGTGCGGACGTCTGGAGCATGCGCGAGAGGAGATGCAGCATCTGCGGGTCGTCGTCCACGACGAGCACCCGGCGCACGCTGTCAGCCAGCCGGTCGAGCAGGTCCACGAGCACCTGGCGTGTGACGGGCTTGACCAGGTAGTCTATCACGCCCAGGGCCTGCCCCAACTGGCGCCTGCCCACCAGGGGGCACAGGATGAGGGGCAGGGAGGAATGACCCAGCAACCGGCGCAGTTCCAGTATCTGGCGCCCCAGCCCGCTCCTGTGGGCCGAGTTGACCACCACCGCCTGGGCCTGTAGTTCGCGGACCAGCCTGGGAACCTGGAGGACGTCGTCCACCGGTACGACCCGGTATTGCTCCAACCCGTGCTCTAACACGCGCAGGATAGCCGCATCCTGATCGAGCAGCAGGAGGGTGCGGCCGCGGCCGGTGGGTGATCTCACAGGCTGGCGGGTCTCGTGCAGCGCGCTCACCTCAACCCGCGCCGCTCTCGTCACCGGCAGGGTAAAGTGGAATTGGCTGCCGTGACCAGGCACCCCATCGCTCTCCACCCAGATGCGCCCGCCATGCATCTCGATGAACCGTTTGCAGATGGCGAGCCCCAGCCCATGCCCAATCCGGCTGCGAGCGACCAGTCCCGCAACCTGATAGAACTCTTTGAACATGTCCTCGTGCTCGGCGGGCGGGATGCCGGCCCCGGTGTCGGCCACGGTGACCTTGACCTGCTCCCCCTCCAGGGCGGCGCGCACGGTGATGCTCCCGCGCTCGGTGAAGCGTTGTGCGTTATTCAAGAGGTTGAGCAGCACCTGCTGCACGCGATCCCGATCCATCAGGACCGGGGGCAGTTCTGAGGGTAGCTCGGCACTGAGAGCGACTCCTTTCTCACGCGCCAGGGGGCGGATCATGTCGAGCGCCTCGGTGACCACGTCGCGCAGTGAAACCTGCTCCAGGTCAACCCTCATGCGCCCGGCTTCGATCTGCGCCATGTCCAGCACGTCGTCTATCAGGCGCAGCAAGTGCTTGCTGCTGCGGTAGATCTCGCGGGCGTCTGCCCGCAGGTCGGGAGGGAGTGGGGCGGCACTGTATCTCTCCGGTGAGAGATACATCATCTCACTGAGAGCGGTGAGCACGTTGAGGGGGGTACGCATCTCGTGGCTGACGATGGCGGCAAAGCGCTGCTTGTTGAGCCGGGCTTCCTCGGCCGCTTCGCGCGCGCGGGCCAGGTCATAGTTGGCGTATTCCAGTCGCTGATAGGCCTCGGTGAGCGCCTTGAGGGTACGGGCCAGTTCGCCGCGGTGGGCGCGTGCTTCTTCCTCGTTGCGCTGCGCCGCCATGGTGCGGTCCAGGGCCCAGTGGAGCGCCAGGTGCAGGTCGCGGACCGCCAGGAAGGACAGCACGCCCACCACACCAATGACCAGGACTGGGGACAGCACCTGGGTGGAGGCGGGCGGGTAGCCCCAGTGCAGGGAGCCGACGGCGACGACCGCAGCGCTACACAGCACGGTCACCCCCACCACGGCCTTCATGGTGAACAGCAATCCAGTCAGGCTGACTATCACGGCAAACAGGTAGGGCGCGACCTGCGCCCCGGTCACCCACATGGTGAGCAGAATGGCCGCGGCGGCACCTGCAATGGCCGCCGCCGCCGCCAGCGACAGGCTGTACCTGTGGACGAGGAAGGCGATGACCAGCCCGCCACCTAACAGCACTGGCCCCCACGCGGCAGCCCCGACCTGGTTGATGGGCTGGAAGGAGATCAGGCACCAGGCGTATAGTACGGCGAGCATACAGAACAGGGCCGCGCGCAGTGAAGCCTGGCGCAGGTAGGCCAGGTCTTGTGTCATCACTACGTCAGTTTGTCGCATGGGCGTCACCTCCGCGGAATGCGGATTGCGGAATGCGGATTGCGGAATGCGGATTACAGGATAGCAGAAGTCTCGTCTTACCCGACCGCTTGTGCTTGGGCAGGTGCTTCTTGATCTTGCGATACAGCTTACCTGGGAACGGTTTCATATCTCAGCCACATGTGTCCTTCCACTCGAACCTGGACCGAGATCAGCTTGAGCCGGGTAGGCCATTCGTCAGGTCTCAACTCGGGAGAGTCGAACAGTGATGGGGTCTCGAAACCGCCGATGATCTCGGGACGCAAGATGATGTTGATCTCGTCCACCAGCCCAGCTTTCAAGAGGGCGCCGCTCAACTTGGCCCCGGCCGTCGAGCGCACGCAGTCCACCGCAAGAATGG
>Ga0315277_10006645_pt1 | contig 15086 bp, 17 predicted proteins | sample YL17G05_15_MG_FD_203695 | JGI IMG/M metagenome (GOLD analysis project Ga0315277, IMG submission 203695) | Sediment microbial communities from Yellowstone Lake, YNP, Wyoming, USA - YL17G05_15 | ecosystem: Environmental > Aquatic > Freshwater > Lake > Sediment | place: USA: Wyoming | collected...
TTGCTTAAATGCAGCCCCGACATGATCCCCCGTCATTGGTCCAAGACTCTTCATTAGATCATCGAGCCATTCGCTTGGCGTAGGTCCTAAAATCTCATCCTTCTTTGTGTTCTTGGCGATGTCACGAAGATAGGCGACAGCATCCCAAATCAATTTTCCTAATAGTGTTTGCGGTGAAACGCTTGCCAAGATGCCGTTGACTAAGCCATCAGGCAACTTGTCCACGCCAGCCTTTGCATCATTCAGTAATTCCAACAATTGCCGCCAGCCCGACAGCGCGGTCAACAGCAGTTCCTTGATCTCCATAACTGGACCGCCGACCCCTTTGACCAATTCCGTCTTCATCCGTTCCCACTCCACGTCGATCCGGGTTTGCTGGCCGACGTATTCAGCCGCCAACCCGCCGATCCTTCCCCGCTCCGCTAACCGTTCGCGGATCATCGCCACTTCCCTTTGGGCGTAGGCCCGGGCCACGCGGGCATCGTACTCCGCCAAGTTCTCAGCCGCCCCCTTCACGACACTATCCAACTTGTGGAAGGTTTCGGTAAGAGCGCTTGCGGCTATCATAAACAAGCCAAGTTCTGGGTGGCCCGCCATTGCCGCCGAAATAGCCAACTGTGTTCCTACGCCGGCCAATGCACCAAGCGTTGGAGAACCAGTTGCCGCGCCTACGATTCCGCCAACGGCTGAACCGGCTAATCCAGCCCCCTGTTGACCGATGTTTTGGGCCATGCGCTGGCCCCAAGTCGGCGGCGGTCCCGGCAAGGGCGGTGGTAGATGAGGTGGCCGGGGGATTGGGCCTTCCAGCGGGATTTCTCCCGGCCTGAGATTGGCGGTTCCGGCTTGCTCGGCTAGTATCTCGGCAAGGCTCTTCCGCTCGCTTGCCCCGACCATGCGGAAACCCGGCCCCATTGGATGAGCCGTAGGGGCAAGGCCGTAGGTTGCGGTCCTAATGCGTTCTAGTTCTCGTTCCCGTGTGGCTTGGCCTTCTGGTGTAACATTCCACCATTGGGCCTCATGGCCTGCTATTGGAGCCACAGAGGCCCCAGGTGGCAGCCCTGCGCCTTTTGACGTGAGGCTATCGAGCGAACTGGCAAGCCTGTCGAGGGATTGGGTCAGTTCCGGCCCAACCTTCTCCGATACCTCTCCGGCGAAGTTTACCCTGAGTTCCTCAGACATCGCATTTTACCCCTCTTACGCTGGTGGAGAGATGGTAAAGAGCGATCCCGAATCAGGGAAGAAGATCACCCGGAAGGGCAGTTTTCGCAACGTCGGCCCCAGGCGACCCTGGACCTCAAAGCCGGGGGCCAAAGTGGCGTAGGTCGAGGAAATGCTGCCCAACACCAAGGCGGCCGGTGTGCCCGCGTAGGGGGTGATAATCAGCGGCTTCGCAATGGCCGTGGCTGGAGTGTGGAGGCGGCCAATCAGGCCGGCCGTCGTGTTGACAATGCCCTGGGCGGCGTAGGGCCACAAAGCAGCAATGCCATCGGCGTTTGCTTGCAACAGCACCATGTTCAGATAAGCCGACGAGCCCTGATAGATCATGTCCACTACCGTATCGCCAGCCGAGTCGCCCTGGATCGGCTCGTAGTGGTGCATGAACTCAAATTGCAGGCTGTTGAGGTCCGTATCGCCCAATGCTAGGGTCGTGTTCCATAGGACCGAACACGCGCCAGCGATGTAACCCGAACCAAGCGACTGGGCAACCGTCGCAGTAGAAGTGGTGAACCAGACGTAGTTGTTGCTACTGATGTAAGGCAAACATTGGAACCGCAGCGTCGTCCGCCACAGAGAAGGCGCGAGGTTGACGCGGATCGGAGCATCCGGCGCGGGAATGACGTGCAGGGCAATCAGTTCGTTCGGCGTGGCGTTGGTCCCCGTAAACTTTTTTAAGTCCAAACCGAACGAGAAGTCGAACGCCAGCGCGCCGATGTTGTTCACCAGCCCAATCGTGTCGCTGAAGGGCCAGGTGACGGCGGCCAGCGCAAGCGGATCGGTCGTCAGCACATTGATGGTGATGAAGCAGTTGCCGCCCCGATAGATGCCGTCAATGGGCGTCCTGCCGCCGGAGTCGGTGTTGGCAATCAGTTCAATCGACGGCGACCAGCTTATCCAGATGCCGTCGGTGTCGCCGACAATGCCCGCGCTGCCGAGCGTAACCTGATAATGTCCAGCGATATAGGCTGCGGTCATTTTTCTACCTCATCTTGGAAAGCTGTTGCGGCCGGTGCGCGCCGGAGAACCGGACATCGACAAACAGTCCGCACTTTTTACTGATTTCGTTTTCGTTGTCTGAGAAAAACCAGTCGCCCAGTTTCACGTCCGGGACCGGCGTGGTGTACTGCCACTCCAGCGGCGTAATGAACTTGTCCGTTGTGAACGCCGGGACCACTGGCGGCCCGGCGCTGTAGGCGATGTCGTTGACGGTTGCGATGATCGTGTTGGCCGCCGCCATGACGGTGTAGTTGGCATGAATCGCCAGTTGTACCTGCCGTTGTAAGGTTTCCATGCCCGTCAGGGCCTTCAAGTACAACTCGTTGCTAATATAGTCTTGGGGAGTACCTGAGAACCGCATGGTGATCCCCACGTTTATCCCGATCCATTCATGGATGCCCGAGTCGCTGTGCGGGCCACCCCGACACTCGCCGGGGTAGACCGCAATGAAGCGTCGGCCCGACGTTGGGTGCGGCTGCGGGTCGTTGTGGCAGTCGCACTCGAAGTCCGTGAAGCCACAGACCGAGCGAAGCTGATCCCGAACGGCGACTAGCATGGCGGATAGGGACATTGGTTATCTTTCACCGAATCCAGGGTTGCGAAACGCCTGTAATTTCCTCACCTTCCGCAAATACGCCGCATATCCCTTGCGCATGACCGTGACCTTTCCCCGTACACCGGGCATCCGCACTTGCATTGTCGTGGGCTTTTTCATGGCGCTACTCGTCGGGAAGTTTGTCTAGTAATGCTTGACGTAACCATGAACTAACTGTTTTGCTACGCCACGCAGATGCGACTTTGCTCTTACCTTTCGGATACTTGTTGCGAGTTCTCGCCTAGCTTTTCGGTTCGCTGTCGTTTTACGCGCGGCAAAACCAACAGGCGTAAAGGCCCGAACGTGGACGCGAACCGCCTCAACTATTTTGTGCGCTCTTGTTACTCTTCTCATGGTTTCACCTTGGGTTGACTCGGTTGTACTCTCGCACGGCCCTGTTGTAGTCGGCGCGACTCCATTTCTTTCGACCGGTATGGCGCATCGAAGCGTTGCCAGCGTCGTCACCGGCAGCGCGAGCAACCTGATGGCGTGAAAAGGTCAAACGGCCAAGCCGAATAGTTCCCGACCGTTTTATGTTCACATCATGCTCCACGATTTTCTCACGTTTCTGATTCTCACTCTCTTGGCGTGCGATATGCCCGTTATGCCCCTGAGTTTTCCAAGTTCAGTCCGTCGCACCCGCACCAATTCAGTAGACCTTCTATCGGTTATGGGGTAGTGATACTCTTGCGGCTTGCGTCCCAAGGCTGAAATCATCTTGTCTCGTGCGCGATGCGAACCCACTCGGACAAACATGCTTCACGCCTCCGGCCTTTTTCGTTTTGCTATCACGCGTGCAGCAAAGTTGTAACTCTTCTGCCGCTTCATGGTGTTCCTTTCGCTCCACTACCTTTGCGCCACTTCCGAAGGACATCTGCTTGCTGCTTGCGGAACGGATGGCCTTTTGGACGACGGGTGGCGACAAGGTTTTTTCGGAACTTCAGGTATTGGTTCGTCGATTATTTCATGGCTAGCCTTTCATTCGCCTGAACACCTTTTTCGGGCCATGTTTGGCCCGCAAGTTTTGCAACGCCTTAGCGGCTCGCTTTCTGATGATCTGTTGCATTGGCATGACCTTCGTGTCGGGATTGTGCCGATATGGGAAAGCCTTTGTCCGAGCAGCCATAAACTTCTTGACGGATCGTTTCATGTTTCACGCCTTTACTACTGAGGTTAGTTGTTGCATTGCCCACTTCGCCGATTGAGTTGTCCAGCCTGCCCGACCCTGCGCCGCCAGCGACGGCCACAAGGGTCTTGTTTTGTGCTGCTTGGCCGCATAGGGCACCTTCGAGCCAATCGTGACCGATCCCCAATGGCTCTCAAATATCTGCTCTTCCGGCGGCGAGTAGGAATCGTCCGACAGACTGCCGGGCGTCAGGCTCTTAATCAGCCGGTGACTCACCTGGAGGATCGGCACCTTGCGGTCCCCAAGCACGTCCAGCTTCGTCTTGGCCCCCTCGGACTTCAGATTGGCCCATGCCAACTTGGCGGCCAACACTTTAGCCTGCGCCTCCCCAACCTTCAGCAAGAGCCGCTTGAACGTGGAGTAAAAGATTCCCTTCCACCGGCGGTTCTGGGACATAGTGAGCAGTCCCCGACCACTGCGACCGAGTCCCCGGATTCCGAACTTCGTTGCTTCTCCCGGTCCGAGCGGCCGTTGCGCGATGGTCTCGCGCTTGAGTGGTTTCCACCGCAGCCCTGTCTCATCAGTGCCACCATCGGACTTCGTAAGGAAAGCATCGTGTATCTTCTCCAATAAATGAAAGGCGAAGAACATCTTGAACCGGCGGCCCCAGCCGTGAATGTCGGGCATGGTGCCCGTGATATAGCGCGGCAGCATCCTCAACTCGCCCACGGCATCGCGGCGAGTGGCGGGCATCGGAATGTTCTTGGTCAGGCGGTTCATCAGTTCAGCCCCGCGTTCCGAATGTAAGCACGCTCTCGCTTGGCACCGGCACGATTAAGCCGACCTTCTCGATAACTGGTAGCAAGCGATTGTCGTAGAGTACGGCCAGAAACACTCCCACGCCGTTCCAATGGCACACCATAGGAATGCGCCATTCGTATGCGCAACTGGTTCAGTCCGGCTCGCAACTCGCGTGTTCGTGTTCGCATTGGCGGTTCAGTGTTTCCTCGTGTAAACCTTCGCATGTGCGGTTTCCCAGAGTCTCAACCATCGACGGCGCGGCATACCCCGCGAAGCGGATAATTCCTTCCGGGCGGCACCGGCGCTCATTCGCACAAACGGAGCAGCCGTAGAGTAACCTGCCTTGGCATATTTGCGGAGTGTTGCCATCGTACTACCTTTCACACTAGAAGTTGCGGTTGATTCGTGCATTACAAGATGCTCCCCGGTTTGATCCGGCGTACACGCTTGACTCCGGCGGCGACAGACTTCCGAAAAGCGCGGCCGCGCGGCAATTTGTTAGCCAACTCCAAGCGCGCCTGGAACAGCCTTTCGGACGCGCTGATTGCCAGCGACGGCCTTTGCTAATTTTTCTTCATGTATTTGCTGACGGCTTTTCGACTTGCGTTCTTGCGAGTCTGTTTCAACATCGACGCCACGCTTCCCCGGAAACCGCCCGGTGCCCCGCGCTTCATTGTGTTAGGACCGTTGAGAAATTGCCGATTGTGGTATCGTTGCAAACCTTTAATGAGCGCCTTGGTAGACTTTTTCATGGTTCTATCCCTTTCTGCGGCCTCTGGCGGCCTTTGCTTGAAACTTCCGCTTGCCTTCTTTCTCACGAGACACTTTTGCCGCGAGTGCCGCGGGATAGTAACTGCCCGGCTTGCGGGCAAACTTCGCTGCCAAAACGCCGTCAACGAATCGCTTGAAATAGCCCTTGGACATGATCTCACCTCACATAGAATGGATGTCTTGCTTGAGAAATCGTCGAAACGCTGGGTTCTTTCGCATCTTTCGCACCGCTGCTGCCCTCAGAATGCGCGAACGTGTACTAACAACAGCTAATGTTCTTGAACCCGTCGCGCCATGAACCGCACTAATTATCTTCCCTGTGCGACGCCGCCCGATTAGTCGCTTAGTTTGTTGTCTCATTTCATCGCTCCCATATCACTTGTGCCCGCCGAATAGTTCCCTTCTTGTACGCTCGGTTCAGCCTGTTCGCACTGAGGTAACGGCCCGCAGCCGTTTTCGTGCCCTCGAACATGATGTGTCGCGGTTTGCGGTCAGGGTAAATCTGCCATACCTTCCCCTTGGCAATCGCCGCTTGACGAAACGCTCTCGCGCCGGTTCTGGCAGCCATCTTCTACCCCCACAACTGTTTTTTGGTGAGTCGTTTCGGCAATTCAAGTGTCGTTTGTGGTCAGTATCCTTTTGGACGGCGCGCCTTTCCCATGAAGTTGTACCGTCCTGGTTTTGCCTGTCTCCACAACAAAGCACCCAATCGCTTCCTGCCGATCTGGGTCTTTGATTTCCTTTGCCATGCGGCGATGTCTTGCCGCGACTTCCCCTGCAATGCACCGGCGCTACGTACGAAGCGAAGTCCTGCCATCAACTTTTTCGTTCTCTGTAGCATGGCTATTTGCTCTTCGGCAGCATGGGACCACCGATGTACTTTTGCCGCCGTTGCCGGTGGGTTAGCCTCTTGGAACGAACTGAACGCACGATTCGGCGAGTGCGACTTACGGTTTTCATGGCTTATTGTTCCTTTCCAAAACGAAACTGCGGTGACGCGACTGGACCTTCAAGTGGTGCGCCTCGACAAACTCGTCAACCGCTTTCCTCACTCCCTTCTCGTCGTAGTCGTGACCGGCCAACACGCCGGTTGGTTTCACCTTCGGCCACCAGGCCGCCAGGTCGCGGCGCACACCTTCGTATGAGTGATCCGCGTCGATGAAAACGAAATCCAGCGAACCGTCGAGATACGCACCTGCCGCCTCTGCCGAATCGCTCCTTACCGGCCGGATGTACTCCGCCACGCCGCACTCCTTCACGTTCTCGGAAAACTCCGCAAACAGATCGCGGCCGTTTGTCGCCAGTCGTTCCGCGGTTGCCAAGCCGTTGTCTAGCTCGTTCGTTCCGCCTTTCCAGGTGTCTACGCAATCGAAGGCAATCGGCTTGCCGGAGCCGCGAATTTTCGACGCCATGAACACGGTGGACTTGCCCAGCCATGCGCCTACCTCAACGAAGTGCGCCGCCTCGCCGTTCACCCGGGCGATTTGCTCTTCATAGATGTCGGCGAAGTCGAACCAGCCTTGAATCTCGTCCCAGGGACCGCGCGGCACGGCCCACTTGTAAGCCAGCGGCGTATCGTGTTCCAACTGGCCCCAGGTGCCGAAATTTCCGTAGCCCGCCCGGCCCCAGTGGATCAATTTGACTTTGCGGGTGACAGCCGTTTTCGCCCCGACTTGAAACAGACACCGCGAGAAAAACCAGTCTTCCGATTCCCGCGCCTGTTCCCATTTCCCCGTAACGGGATTGCGAAACACCTTTTCGGGAAAGCCGAAGTGCATCGGACATTCGCCCTTTGCATCGGTTTGGTGGAAAATCGGTTTGCGAAGATCAGCCGCCCAGCAGCCGGAGTTGTGCAACAAGGGCCAGCCGGCATAACCCAACGTGGCGGCGTCAAAGGTTTCCGGCAAACTCGACAACTCCCGTATGGCAATCCGTCGGTACGGCGTCCAGGGATCGTTGGGGTCGCCAATGCCGGAACTGACCAGTCCTTTCCCATCCTTCATCGGCGAGATGGCGGAAACAAAATCCAGATCGAGACGGTCGAGTTCTGCGATCAGGGTGTCCAACCAAATGCCGTCCTCCCGACCGCAAAGGGGGGCGATGTCCAGGTGTAACATCGCCACATGCGTAATCTTGCCTTCCTCGGATGCGTTCAGGGCCGTGACCCACATGGCGTTGAAGTCATCGAACCCGTTGCCAGAGTTTGTCAGTTGCACGGTATGCTTGCTATCCGTCAGGGCGAGCAAACCCTGTACGCAACCCCAAGTGAAGTTGGGGCCTGGGGCACCAACCAGTATCGTGTAGGTTGAGTCTGTTACCATCGGCCACTGGTCTCCTCAATAGTTGAATGGTTCGATTACCAAGTCCGGGTCCAAGTCCTGTCTGCCCGACGTGCCACCGGTACTGATGGTCGGCTCGACGCGCTCTTTCGCCACGCGGAACCGGTCGTCAATCCGAATGTTCGACAGGGCCGGCGTGAAGTTCTGGTTCAGCGTCAGGCGCGGCACCGTGTTGCTTTCGTTGATTCGCTCCAGTTGGGCAATCGCCTGATCGTACAGCGTCTTGAAATAGCCAGGGTCGCCACGGCGGAGGCTGAGCAAGTAGCAGCCGATCCACGTCGCCCTGGTCCGCACCCACCGGCTGCTGTACAGGTCCGATGCTTCGTGAAACTTCAGCAAGTAGAAATTGACCTCATCGGTTGCCGCGCAGAGAATGTCGTCCCAAACAGCCGCACGAAAGGCAATGTCCCCAACCGGCGCCGTCTCTTCCGAATCATAATCGCTCACATGCAGCGCCGCCGCCCGCAACGACCACATCCGCTCGATTTCCGCCTGCGAGGTGTAATACGACGGCAAGGGACTCCCGACCGGCGTTACTGTCGTTTCTCCTAGCGGCGTTCCGACAATGGTGTAGTCTGCTGTCACAATTTCACTTCCTAACAAAAAACGCCGCAACGGGAGGCGATCCCGTCGCGGCGTCCCGTATTAAGGCAATCTTCCGCGAACTGAAGAAAGCTACTTGTCTCCTACGACGAACTGACTGAGGCCACATTGACGAACGCCACGCAACTCGGCACGTAAATCACCGGCAGGCAGTTGTCCAGGCCGATCAACTCGAAGCCGCTCGGTTGCGTCTTGATCTCAGACCAGGCCGCAAGCCCGAACCGTATCGAACCCGGATCAAGCACGTTCTCCCGAACGATCTCCGAGCCTTCCTGAAGCTCGAACCAGTCGGCGTCCACGTCCGGCACAAAGGCCGCGTACCCATCAGGGAAAAACTTCTTGAACTTGAAGTAGGTGCCGTCCCACACGTCCAGGCCGGCGTCGTAGACGTGCCACTTGATCCAGGGCAGGGCCTTGAACACGATCTCGAAGCCGGTGTCCCGCGCGCCGTCGGCACCGACAAACACGGTGCGGTCGTACTTGTCCCACACGGTATTGGCGGTTCCGGCCGCAGCCTTCATTGCCGTGCTGTTGAACAAGTAGGCAATGGTCGTCGAGTTGCACCAGACGTTGGTAAGTTGCCGCCCGTGCATGGCCTCGAAGCCAGCATTGATTCCCAGGCAGTCGGTGATCGGATCGTTTGACGCCACCGTACCCCAAGCAACGGTTCCGGCCATACCGCCGAACGGCGTGGTCGTGTCAGTATTGCCAGGGAGTGTAACTGTGAACGCCTTGAGGTTGGCAAGCGTTGGAATGTGACCCGAGGATACCGTATAGCCCGCCGCTCCCCCTTGCCAGTAGGTGCCATCGAACCAGTACGGATTCTGGTAGTTGAGGTTGATTTGCGCGCCGCTGGTGCCCAAATCGCAAGGGATCAGATCGTCGCCGTCCTGATAAAGTGAAAAGGCCCCCTGGAGGGCGCGGGACAAAATGAACTCGCGGGAGTTCCGCAACCGCTGGGCAAGGTGCCGCTCCTGGCCTTCAACGTACCGCTCGCCACGTTGATCCACGACGCCCCAGTCCTGACCCATCCGCCGCATAAGGTGTAGCCGGTTGTCGTCGAGGAAAATCTTTTCGTGCGCGCGATAGATCGTGGCCGTAACATGCCCCACGATCTGCGGCTTGACTACGGCCGGTCCGGTTCCGGGTGCCCGCCCCTGGGCAATCCCGCGCGTCCGGTTGAAAACGTCCCATCCGGTGGTGCGTCCGCCCACGGGATTGATGTTCGGCCCGCCAGGATTGCAACCGAAGGCCGCCTGCAAGCGCGACTGCGGCACCTTGAGTTGCGAAATCACGCGGGTCACTCGCGTGGAGCCGAGTAGTTGACTGAGTGAAGTGGTTGCCATAGTAATAGCTCCCTATTGGGCGGCGTTTGTGTTTTTCAGTTGCTCTCTTGTGCAAATTACCCGGCAAGATCGGACATCACGTACCATTGCGTTGCCGAGGTTGCTTGGAATATCAGGTTCGGCGCGTCCTGTGCCGAGTTATAGGCGACGTTGGCACCGAGGTTGTTGATGCTCGAATTGACTTGCGGAAAGACCTCTAGGTTCTTGCTGGCGGTAGTGCTAATCAACCGCACCTCCATGCCAATCGCAGCAACCGGCAACAACACGGCCGCCGCTGCGTCATTAGCGCCAGTGACAATCGTGACTCCCTCGTAAACGGCGTTGGAATTGCTGATGGTTCCGCCGGCCGTCGCCACCACGGCGGTATTGATGGTGTTCCGAGACTGCACGGTCACATTGGACACCCAGAGGTTTGCAGCCGCGCTAGCATCGGTGCAGATCAATGTCACCAGCGTGGCCTTGCCCACGGTGATTCCCGTTCCGTAGGCCACGCCGTCGATGGTTCCCGAGACGCCGATGATGTTCAGCGGCTTCGCCCCGTTCAGAATCACCAGTCGCTGCCCTTCGTAGGTGGCGGTCGGCAACGTCACCTTGTATCCAGCCGTGCCACACGTCACTGCCACGTACCCGGCACCGGCGGCGATAATGCCGGTGCTCGCTCCATCGGTGGTGGCCGTCGCCGTCGTGCTATATCCCGCAAGGCCATCAAGCGGCACCGACACCCACAGTTGCGTGCTGGCGGTGATGTCTGTGCAAACCACATCAACTACCTTGCCAGCCGGAAGAATCTGCCCGGTTGCGCCAGCCACCCCGTTGAGGGTGCCCGACGACGGCACATACACATGGCAGTCTTTGTCGCCGCCAACCAAGCTGATTCGCTGGTTGACAAACACCGCCGCTGGCAACACGACGCCGTAGGCAGCGGAGGCACAAGTGAGTTTGGCAACGGTCGTACTGGCCGCGATAGCTTGGCAATCGCTACGGCTACTGCCTTTAGCCGTAACCGCTTCCAAGACGCCGGCGTTGCCGCCGTAGATCGTGTTAGTGGCCGAGTTGATCGTGACAAGCCACTTGGCGGCCGTCTTGTCGAACACGCCTTGAAGATCGATGACTGTTCCGATGGACCCACTAATCGTCAAGGGGCCAGGGGAGGCAGCCGACCCGGGCGAGTACAAGGTAGACCCGGCTGGCAGGGTAAGAACAATGTTCTGGGCTTCCGTCATCCAGATTCCGATGTGGAATCCCAAGGTGTTCTCGGCCCGGGCGGGAGTCCCCGTCATAGCGGGCAACGTCAGATTTTGCGATGCGCTGGTCCCCGTATTGGTGAAGAGCGAGCCGTTGTCGGCCGCCAACACGGTGTAGGCGTTGCTTGTTGCCACGTCTTTGAGCGACTTGACTCGGCTCCAGCCGGTAAACGGCGTCTGCGCCAAGTCGTCGTCGAGTTGGAACCGACCGCGCATCTGGAGGCGCGCGACGTTCTCATACGGGTCTGTAGTGAACGATCCAGGGTTGCCGTAAGTGGCGTTCGAGCGGAAGATCGCATTGGTCTTGATCGGGCCACCAACGATGATCGGGCCATAGAACCGATCCGTGCCCGTGCCGTTCAGGTTGACCTTCAGGTCATGGCCCAAAATACCCCAAATCTGTTCGCTGCCGTTCGTCGCCGTGGGGTCCCACTGGATCAACTTGCCGCTGGACGTAATCTTGCCCAGCAACATGCCCGGGCGGAGAACGTCGGTCGGCGTGTTGGCGAGGTCCAGGCTGCTGCCGCTGATGAGTCCGCCCATCTTGCGGACTTGCTTTTCATCGCCGCCCCAGTAAAGCGCGGCCTCGACGGTATCGAGTTCCCCCAAAATGCCCGGGGCAAGATAGGCAGCGTCGTAACTGTATCCGATCGACATGGTGATTTCCTCTCGTGTGAGGGAGTGATCCTGATTGGCTATGGTTCTGACCAGCGGGCGCAAACAAAAAGGCCCATGCAACGGATGCGCCCGCGCATGGGCCTCTAGTTTTCGCCGCTAATCCAGTCGCCTGGCCTGGCTTCCGGTTAGTTGCTGGTCAAATTGTCAAACGCTATTCGGTCAGATCGGCCAATGGCCGCTCCGGTAATGTCGCGCCAACATCCGCAATAACGAGATGACCGCACTCTTGGCACTCCGCTTGGTCGTTCTGGCAACGGCCAACTTCGTACTGCGGACAAGTTTCTGTGCGCTGGACTTCTTTGCCATGATCCACTAGGCCGCGACCGTTTCGGTCCGGCCCTCCATCTTCTTCACTTGCTCGTCGGCCGCCTTGATGGCTTCCGCATCATCGACCTTGCCCGGCTCGCCCTCATAACCTTCCGGCAACGGTTCCTCGAAGGAGAACGCGATCCCCTTCTTGTCCTTGCCGGTCTTGGCCGACCCCGACACATTCAGCACCGTGTTCTCGGGAATGGCCTCCAGGGCTTCCAACAATTCATCGAGCAGACCCTTTTTGGGTTCGCCGTCGTCGCCAAGCGACAAGGCAAATCCTTCGACCAACGTCTTCAGATGTTTCAGGGCATAAGCCGGAGTCGTGCGCCCGGTCTTCACTAGGGCCTCGATCCGGTCGATGTATGATTTGCGGGCCTGCCCCTCCGCAAATACTTGCAAAGGGTTGACGGCGGGGGTAATTGGTTCGGCCACGGTAGGGTCTCCTAATGTCATGGCAATCGGCATCGGCTGTTCGATGGCCGGTTTGTTGTCCGGCTTGTCCGGCTTGTCCGGTTCGTTTGCTTTTTCGATGGCGTTGATGGCGATTACCAGCCGTTCGATGAAGTTCTCGGGGGTCGTGTCATCGGGAAGGGCAATCTTCAGTTTCACCAGGGCCTTGATAGCTTCCGCAACCCCGGCGTTGCTCGCGTTGGCCGGAGCCGCCGACTTGTCCAATTTCACCGGCTCGCCGACCTGCGCCATGGCAACTCCCTCTTGCTTTTCGACAGTTTCCGCAATGGGCGGCTTATCGGTCAAGAGAAGTTCCTGAAGATCGGAGAGAGCCAAGGCGTAACCATCGCCAGCGTCAAGATTTGCGGCGACTTCGAGGGGCTGAAAATTGCCCTGATTCGCCATGACGGGATGCGTCACCAGGGCAATGTGATAGAGCGCATTGTCCCACTTCTTCCCGGAACCGTCCACGAAAGTCTTAATCAGCGGGGACACTTCCCGCACGGTCTTGCCGATGCGGTCGGAATCCTCGTCACGCGGGGCCTCAAGTTCGCCGTACAGCGTGTTGTCCTTGTCGTCGAACCAAACGCGGCCCCAAAAGCCGGCGTTCTCATTCGCCGGAATCTCCTTGGATTTGTCCCCGATCACGGGACCGAGCGGGTTTGGCAGGTTGTGCGCCCACGGGCCGGGCACTTGCAGGCCGGCGGCCAGCATCTCGTTGAAGGTCTTAGCCGTCATGCGGAGATGCTCGGCGGTGATCGTGCGAGGTTTCCGCGTGCCGTCGAGCCCTTGGGCAAGGTACACGCCTGGTTTTAACAAGTCTTTCGTGAACTTCATTGTGTCCTCGCTAGAAAGAACGGGTCCACTGTTTCAGCATCGCGCGATACTTGCTCGATCCGATCCGCTTGCGACTTTTGCGGTGGTGTTCAGCCAACACACGCCGACTTACCAAGGAAGGACCGTGACGCGGTTCTCTCTGTCCGATGTCGAACATCGCTAATCGCGTCTGCGTTCTCGCAAAAGCCAACTTTCCCGCCAATTTTCGCGTTGATTGTTTCATGGTTACTGCCCTATCCCCGCCAAGATCAACAACAGTCGGAGGGGCCAGAGTAGCGCGCCGATGATAGGCCGGTGTAACTCATGGTTGTGCAAGTAGACAAACATGACTACCGAACCCGTCAGGTACGCACCTACGCCGCCAAGCCAATAGTAGACCTTGCTCATGCGTCACTTCTTGCTTTCCTGTTATGATCGACAACGCTTTTCATCTTGCTTTCACTGAAAAGCGCATCTTGCGGGCAACGGCAGTCCCGTGTTTTTTTTCTAGGCGGTCGCGTTTTTTGTAGTACGCAGAGTATGCCCGCCCGAAAGCCTTGTCCACTCCGAAGGCATTGTACTTGTGGCCCGGTTTTCTCTGGCCGGAACCCAACATGAACATGCCAAACGTCGGGCCGTGCTGCCGCATCATTCACCTTGGGTAGTTGTGCTTTCTGGCCCAGTGCGGCTGCCGCTTGAGCAGTTTGGCCCGTTCCTTCCGCGTCATCGCCGAGATACCAAGCCGGCCGGCGGACGCATGGCTGCGGCTGTCGGCCTTCACGCGGGCGATCAGTCTGCGGGTCTTGGACTTCATGTTGTCGGCATCCTTAGTTTCTCAGAAATATGCACCCGCCGAACTGCCTTTGATCCAAACCGCGTTTTTCGGTCTCGCATCTGTACGGCAATCCTCTTGCGAACCGCAGGGTGCATCTCGCTAAATATGCGGAAGGAACTCACGAGTTTCCGCGTGTTCTGCTTCATCGCAAGCCGCCTTCTCATTGGAACATCGTTGCGTACCGTTTCCGTCGCTGGACGTGGCTCGCCTTCTTTCAGCGTTCTGTTCCTTCCTAGATTTGCGTTCGTAGTTTACCGCTTTCACAGTTCACCCTACCCTGTACTGAGTTACGATTTTCCACGCACCCAAACCTTGCGCCGCCGCACTCGTTGAATAGTCGCCTTGACCTCACGATGTTGTTGGCCCAATGCCGTCAACATCCGGTTCCCAGGGTGCTTTGCCTCGAACGCCGCTTTGTCGCGGCGCATCTTTTTCATGTGCTTGGCAATGGTTGAACGGGAACCAGTCTTCGGCCCACTCGTCGAAATGTAGGCGAACCGACTTGGACGCTTACGCATGATCTGAGCCATCTCTCACCCCTCCCTATAGATTTTCCGCCGTTCGGCGTGTTCGTACTCCCGCAGTTGCTCCGCCAGTAGACGGCGGTACGGCCCGGTCCTGTCCATCAGGCAATGGCGGCCATTCAGCATCAACTTGCGGCGACGCCCCGCCGCGATGATCCGGCGAGTGGTTTCCCGCATGAAACCCAGCATGACGACTGGGGCGAAACTGCGTCAAGAGAAGTTCCGAAACAGAAACCCCGGCCCGGGATTTCTCCCTGCCGGGGCGTCTGCGGTTGTTTACTCAGCACATGGAGCGTGCATGAAACTCTCACAGTATAGACTAAGCCGATTTTGGTGTCAAGGCCTGTTGTCCTCTGGCGCATAACCCCGGCCTCCCCAGTGACTTAGGGAATGTAGGGTAGTGGTACAGTTTGGCCGAAAAATCTCCTGAGT
>Ga0315277_10006646_pt1 | contig 15085 bp, 14 predicted proteins | sample YL17G05_15_MG_FD_203695 | JGI IMG/M metagenome (GOLD analysis project Ga0315277, IMG submission 203695) | Sediment microbial communities from Yellowstone Lake, YNP, Wyoming, USA - YL17G05_15 | ecosystem: Environmental > Aquatic > Freshwater > Lake > Sediment | place: USA: Wyoming | collected...
CCACGGTAAGAACGGCGAGGAGGTGGAGATCCACCTGCCGCCGGGAGTGGTGATCCGCCGCGCCGACGACCAGACCCTTATCGGCGAGCTGCTCCGGCCCGGGCAGCGCCTGGTGCTGGCGCGAGGCGGGCGCGGGGGCAGGGGGAACGCGCACTTTGCCACCTCCACCCGGCGCACTCCCCGGTTCGCCGAGAAAGGTGAGCCAGGCGAACAGAAGCGCCTCGCCCTGGAGCTAAAGCTGCTCGCCGACGTGGGCGTGATCGGGCTGCCAAATGTGGGCAAGTCGAGCTTGATCGCCAGGGTCTCCGCCGCTCGCCCCAAGATCGCCGACTACCCTTTCACCACCCTGGTCCCGAACCTGGGAGTGGTGAGGCTGGATGAAGGGACCAGCTTTGTCATCGCCGACCTGCCCGGGCTGGTGGAGGGCGCGCACAAGGGAGCCGGGCGAGGGCACGCCTTCCTGAGACATGTCGAGCGCACGCGACTGCTGATCCACATGCTGGATGTGTCGGCCCCGGACCGCGACCCGCTGCAGGACTTCGCGGTGGTGAACGGCGAGCTCGCGCTCTACCGCGAGGAACTGACCGACCGGCCCCAGTTGGTGGCCCTAAACAAGATGGACCTGCGCCCCCCGGAGCGCGAACTACTGAGGGTGGAGAGCACTCTAAGAGATATGGGCCGCGAGCCGTTCCGGATTTCCGCGGTCACGGGAGAGGGAGTCACGAGACTGATGGGGCGCGCCGCCGAGCTGCTGGAGAAGCTTCCCGTAACGTGGGCGGAGGAGGCTGAGCCCGGCTTGGCGAGAGATGCGGCGGGCGTTGCCCGGAAGCCTTCGGCGGCCTTCGAGATCGCGGTGCTGGGGCAAGGGATTTTCCAGATATCTGGCGAACAAATCGAGCGAGCGGTGGTGATGACCGATCTCGACAACGAGGAGGCGGTGCGGCATCTGCACCGGCGCCTGGAGCGGATGGGGGTGATCCGCAGGCTGCGGCAGCTCGGCGCCAAGGACGGCGACCGCGTCAGGATCGGCTCCGTGGAGTTGGAGTTCACAGATTAGTCTCTTATCATCTGCGCTTTGCGTTCTTTGCGTGGCTAGGCCGCTTTGGCGGCCGCCATCCCGGCCCACTCCTGTGGGCTCAGGGACCTTCGCGGTGAAGTCGTTTGCCGTGAACTCTTGGTTCCGGCCACGCCGGGTTAGGGAGTGCTGATGGCAGCTCAGGCCAACAATGAGGTGTTGCAGAAAGCCCAGCGGGCGCGGCAAGCCGCGGCGCGCCTGGCGCTCATGTCGCGGGCCGAGAAGGACCGCTTGCTCCTGCTGATGGCCGATGCTCTGGAGAGCGGCGCCGGCGCCATCCTCCAGGCCAACGCCAGGGACGTCAAGCAGGCGGAGGAGCGGGGGCTCTCCCGCGCCCCCATTGACCGCCTGCTCTTGGACGAGAAGCGCATCCGGGAGATGGCCGAGGGCCTCCGGGCGATCGCCGCGCTCCCGGATCCAGTGGGTGAGGTGATCGAGGGCCGGCGGCTGCCGAACGGGCTGGAGATCACCAAGGTGCGGGTGCCGCTGGGCGTGGTCGGGATCATCTACGAATCCCGGCCCAACGTCACCGTGGACGCGGCCGGGCTGTGCCTGAAATCGGGGAACGCGGTGGTGCTGCGGGGAGGGTCGGAGGCGATCCACTCCAACCTGGCGCTGGTGAAGGTCCTCAACCATGCCGGGATTCCTGCGGGCCTCCCGGAGGGCGCCATCGAGATCATCGAGACCACCGATCGGGAGGCGGCCGCGCAGCTCATGCAGCTCGACGAGTACCTGGACGTGCTGATGCCGCGCGGTGGGGGCGATCTCATCCGGCGGGTGAAGCGGGAGTCCACCGTGCCGGTGATCGAGACCGGGGAAGGCAACTGCCACATCTACGTTGACGCATCCGCGCGGCTGGACCAGGCGGAGGAGATCGTCGTCAACGCCAAGTGCCAGCGGCCTGGGGTGTGCAACGCCGCCGAGACCCTACTGGTGCATCGCCAGGTGGCGGCCGAGTTTCTGCCGCGGCTTGGCTCGCGGCTGACCGAACTCGGCGTGGAGCTTCGGGCGTGCGAGCAGGCGCGGGGGCTGTTGCCCGGCGCCCACTCCGCCACGGAGGAGGACTGGGCGACCGAGTTCCTCGCCCTCATCCTGGCGGTGAGAGTGGTGGCCGGTGTGGAGGAGGCGATCGCACACATCAACCGATATGGAACGCGACACTCAGAGGCGATCATCACCGAGGACCTGGAGAACGCGCGGCGATTTGTCCGCGAGGTGGAGGCGGCGGTGGTGTACGTGAACGCCTCCACGCGTTTCACCGATGGCGGCCAGTTCGGCCTGGGCGCAGAGATGGGCATCAGCACCCAGAAGCTGCACGCCCGCGGCCCTATGGGTGTGCGAGAGATGACCAGCTACAAATGGGTGGTGATGGGAGAAGGACAGGTCCGCCCCTAGGAGGGAGGACGGTGGCGAGCGCCTTAGGGATGATGGGGGGCACCTTCGACCCGATCCACTGCGGCCACCTGGCGGCGGCGGAGGAGGCGCGGGCGCGGTTCCATCTGGACCGAGTTGTGTTCGTGCCCAGCGGACAGCCGCCCCACAAGAAGGAGTATCCAGTCACGGCGGCGGAATCCCGATACGATATGGTGCGGCTCGCCATTGGCAGCCACCCGAATTTCGAGGTGTCACGCCTGGAACTGGACCGCCCGGGTCCCTCCTATGCGGTGGACACGGTGCGGACCTTGCGCGCACAGCTCGATCCGGAGACACGACTGTACTTCATCACAGGAGCGGACGCCATTCTGGAGATGCTGACCTGGCGTTCACCTGAAGAGCTCGCCAAGAGCTGCGACTTCATCGCGGTGACCCGACCCGGCTACGACCTGGGGCGTCTCGAGCAGGCCCTCGGTTCGCTGCCCGGGGCGCGGGTGCACCTGCTCAACGCCCCCGGCGTGGACATCTCCTCCACGGACATCCGCCGGCGAGTAGTGAGAGGTGACTCGCTGCGGTATCTGGTCCCGACCCCGGTAGTGCGCTACATCGCCGCTCATGGGCTTTACCTCCACTGAGCCTCCGCGCCCTAGCCGCCCGGCCGATGACGCGTACGAATGCCTACAGGCGTTCATGCGTGGTTTGCATGGCAAGCGTTCCGGCGCGCGGGCTAGGGGGTGTCACGACCATGGCGGTTACGCTGTATGTAGGGAACCTGCCCTGGGGTCTGAGTGAGGACGATCTTGCGGAGGTGTTCGGCCATCTGGGCACAGTGCTGGCCGTGCGCATCATCACCGACCACAGCAGCGGGAGATCGCGCGGGTTCGGATTCGTGGAGCTGGACGGAGTCGGCCTGGAAGAGGCGATCGAGCAGATGAACGGCGTGGACGTGCGCGGGCGGCGGCTGACGGTGTGCCCTGCTCTACCTCGGCCGCCTCAGCACTGATGCCGGCTGTGCAGGGAGAGCGGTTCGCTCTCTCTGGCCTCTCGCATCACGCCGCCAGGCGGCGATGAAGAAGGTAACATGGTGTCCCCGAGCATTGCGGCCAGGCGGCCGCTGAGTAAGAAGAGGGCGTGGGAATGGTGGTGGCTGATCTGGGTGGCGGCCGGCCTGTGCGTGTTTCTGTGCGGCGCCGCGCTGGGGGTCGCCTCCGGGGGGGGAACGCCCGGAGGCCCCTGGTTCGGTGACCTTTTCTCTCCACCCTTCGGCGGCAAGGAGCGGGTGACCATCTTGCTGGTGGGGGTTGATAAATCCACCGGCCGCGGGCTCGCCGACACCCTCATCGTCGGAGTGATCAGCCCCAGCCTGGGCGAGATGACGGCCGTTTCCATCCCCAGAGACAGCCGGGTGGAGGTCCCGGGCCTGGGGGTTAGGCGCATCAACGCAGCTCACTCCTATGGCGGCCTGCCGCTCACCATTCAGACCGTGGAGCTGCTGCTCGGCCTCCCCATAGACTATCATGTGGAAGTGAGCGTGCCCGGCATCGTCAAGCTGGTGGACGCGATCGGCGGCGTGGATATTGACGTGGACAGGCGAATGCTCTACCACGACCGTTCCCAGAATCTGAGCATTGACCTCCAGCCCGGCCGCCAGCACCTCAACGGCGAGCAAGCGATGGGTTACGTCCGCTTCCGCCACGACAAGGTGGGGGACATCGGCCGCATGGAGCGCCAGCGCAACTTCCTGCGGGCGGTGGCCCGCGAGCTGCTCTCTCCCGAGAACGTGGGCCAGCTCCGGAAGCTGGCGGAGGTGTTCTTGGACACCGTGAACACCGACCTCACCGTCAAGGATATCCTCGCCCTCAAGCGAATCATCGAGGACAGCGGGCCGGAGGCGATCCGCAGCGCCACCCTTCCGGGCGAGCCGAAGACGATCCATGGACAGAGCATGATCGAGCTCGACCCGGTGCAGGTGCAGGAGACGGTGGACCGCGTGCTCCTGGGCCAGGGTCTGTACGTGACTGTGCTCAATGGCACAGACGTCCCCGGGTTGGCGGAGCGCCTGGCCTCCAAGCTGGAAGAGTATGGGTGTGACATCGTGACCATAGGCAACTCCTCGGAGAGGATCAACAGCACTCTGGTGATTGACCACCGCGGCCAGGCGAGGCGGGCCCAGCGGGTGGCGGATTGGCTCGGCGGAGGCGTCATCTCGGTGGCGCCCGATGGCAACAACCCGGCCGATGTGACCGTGGTGGTGGGCCGCGATCTGGCCGGGGCAGGCCGATGAGGGGCACTCGCGGCAGAAGGAAGGCCGCCCCCTCCGAGCCTACCGCGGAAGAGAGGGCTCTCATCGCCGAGACCGCACTTGTGGACCACCGCGCGGTGGAGCCGGTGGTGCTCGACATGCGCCAGGTTACCCCGATCACGGACTACTTCCTGATCTGCCACGGCACCTCCAGCGTCCACATCCAGAGCCTCGCGCAGGCGGTGAGGGAGGCCTTCGAGGAGCGGGGCATCCGGCCCTTCGGCGCCGAAGGAGAGAAGGAGGGCCGGTGGGTGCTGCTGGACTATGGCGACGTGGTGGTGCATGTCTTCTCCGAGGAAGACCGCCAGTTCTATGACCTGGAGCGGCTGTGGAGCGATGCTCCCCAGGTGACCGCTTCCGGCCTCGCCGGGAGGCGCTGATGGACGGGGAGCCGACACGGGCTGACATCACCGCGAAGGTGCGCCAGTTGCTTGGGCAGGCGACGCTGCTGCGCGCCCGCGGGTCGCGCGCGGAGGCCCTCAAGCTCGCCCAGGAAGCCCTCACCCTCGACGAGGCAAACGCCGATACCCATGAGCTGATCGGCGACCTGCTGGTGGACCTCAACCGGGGTGGGGAAGCGGTCGCCAGCTTCCGCCGGGCGCGGGAGCTCAATCCCCCCCGGGTAGCGCTGGAGGATAAGCTGGCGCGCGCCGCCCTGCGGCGGGCGGCGGGGCTGGAGGCGGCCCGGAGCGCGGAGGCGGTGCTCTCGGGCTCATATCGCGCCGCCGGCCCGGTTCGCAAGCCCGGCCACGCCGCCCTCTTCTCGCTCCTCATCCCGGGCCTTGGCCAGATCTACAACGAGCAACTGGTCAAGGGCCTGGTTGTCCTCGCGGCATACATTATCTTGGCCGTCCTCACCAGCCTGGGAGTGCGCGCCTCTCTCATTGACGCGGCGGGGAGATGGACGACAGGGTATGGCCGAACAGCTGACATGTGGTCAGCTCTCAGCGCCATGAATGTGGTGTGGATGGTGTTGCTCGCCGGCCTCTACATCTACGCGGTTGCCGACGCGGCCGTCTGCGCCGGCAAGACGATGACTTCGGATCGCTCTGGTATCGTGTGAGGTGCAACATGACCACAGATGCGGGCCTGCCTGAGCTCCGTGCGGTGGCCGTGGGCGGCAGCGTCCCCCTGCCGGCCCCAAGCCCGAAAGGGCGGATGTCGGTTGAGGAAGCGATTGCCCGCCGGCGGAGCGTGCGCGAGTACTCCCCCGATCCGCTTACGCTGGCGGACATCTCCCAGCTTCTCTGGTCCGCGCAGGGCCTCACCTCCTCCGAAGGCCAGCGCGCCGCGCCTTCGGCAGGGGCCCGCTATCCGCTCGAGACCTATCTCGCCTGCGCCGAGGGGCTGTTCCGCTACGAGGTCGCGAATCACACCCTGATCAAGGTGAATGCGAACGACCTCCGGGAGCCGCTCGCCGAGGCCTGTCTCGGCCAGTCGTTTGTGGCGGAGGCGGCGGTCTCCATCATCTTCACCGCCGTCCACGGGCGCACCACCAGCCGCTACGGAGACCGCGGCATGCGCTACATCCACATTGACGTCGGCCACGCCGCGGAGAACGTCCACCTCCAGGCGGAGGCGTTGGGCCTCGCCTCCGTCCCGGTCGGAGCCTTCAAAGACGAATTCGTCGCCCAGGCCCTGGCTCTCCCGAGCAACCACTCGCCCATCTACGTCGTGCCAGTCGGGCACCCGCGGGGTTGACCGCAGCAAGCATTCCCCCATATAATCCACTTGCGTGCCCCAGTGGCCAAGTGGATAAGGCGCAGGCCTCCGGAGCCTGTATTCGCAGGTTCGAATCCTGCCTGGGGTACCAGCGCCTTGGGGGGCCAAGTTCGTGTACTACGTGTACATTCTCCGCAGCGTGGCGACTGGCAAGCTCTACGTGGGCACAGCCCGCGACGTGCGCAAGCGCCTGACCCAACACAACGCGGGTTACAGCATAGCGACGAAGCCCTATCGGCCGTTCCAACTAGCACGCACGGAAGGCTACCCGACGCTGGCCGAGGCTCGCAAGAGGGAGTGGCACCTGAAATGCACCCCGGCAGGAGGCAGGCAGAAGCGGCAACTCGCAGGCGGCTAGGCCCGCCTGCGGCGGGCCGCCGTGGCGGTCGCCGAGGGCGACCTAGCCATTCGAATCCTGCCTGGGGTACCAGGTCCGATCCGAGTGACGAGAGGAGACGGTCGTGGCCAGGGAGCGTCGCGTCACCCAGAAGGATCTCGATCAGCAGTTGCACGATGAGGCTGCCCGCCTCGGGGTGAGCCTGTACGGTACGTTCGACGGCTCGATCACCAACACGGCAGAGCTTCAGCAGCGGGTCTGGCAGGCTAAACGCGAGAAGCGCGATGCACGCCTGTGGTGGATAGCTGTGCTATCCTGCGTCGCCTCAGTACTGTCGGCGTTGGCCGCGTGGTACGCTGTCGTCCACAGTGGGCGATAGGCGTGCCTGCGCCAGACATGCGGCGGTGGCGCTCGCGCCGAAGGAGCAATAGACAATGCGCTGCCCGGTGGTCGTCTACCACGAGGAGTCCGGTGGATATAGCGTTGTCTGCCCGTCTCTGCCAGGCTGTCACAGTCAGGGAGAGACGCTCGAGGAAGCGCTCGCGAATGTCAAGGAGGCCATCGAGCTGTACCTGGAGGTGCTTGACGAGGACGGCCTCCCCGTGCCTCAGCTCGCCGAGCTGCTCTAGACGCCAGCACAACCCAGGGCAGGACCTCCCCCCCTCCCACTCGAACACACGTCTCATGCCCACCCGCGCCGTCAAACTCGGCCCCCTCCAGATCGGCGGTGGCGCGCCTATCACCGTCCAGGCGATGACGGACACCGACACCAGCGATGTCGCCGCCACCGTCGCCCAGATCGAGGCCCTCCAACAGGCCGGCTGCGACATCGTGCGCGTGGCGGTGAAGGACATGGAGGACGCGGAGGCGATCGGGCGGATCAAGACCGAGATCGCCATCCCCCTGGTGGCGGACATCCACTTCGACCACCGGCTGGCGCTCGCGGCCATAGACCAAGGCGCGGACAAGATCCGCCTCAACCCCGGCAACCTCCGCCGGCCCGAGCATGTGGAGGCGGTCGCCTCCGCCTGCGCCGAGCGCGGCCTGCCCATCCGCATCGGCGTCAACTCTGGCTCCGTTCCGGAGTCCCTGCTCGCCCTTCACGAGGGCGAAGGCGACCGCCAGGAGCAGACCGCGGCGGCGATGGTGGACGCTGCCCTCCAGCACATCGAGCTGCTGGAGCGACTCGACTTCCGCGACATCGTCGTCTCCCTCAAGGCCTTCGATCTGCGCACCACCTGGCTGGCGAACCGGCGCTTCCGCCAGCAGCGCGACTACCCCCTCCACCTCGGCATCACGGAGGCGGGGCTGCCCCCCTCCGGCATCGCCCGCTCGGCGATCGGGATCGGCCTGCTGCTGAAGGAGGGCATTGGCGACACCATACGCGTGTCATTGACCGGCGACCCCGTGCTGCAAGTCCGTGTGGCACGGGAGATCCTGCAGGCCTTGGAGCTGAACACCACCGGCATCATCCTGGTCACCTGCCCGACCTGCGGCCGCTGTGAGATAGACCTGCCCGCGCTGGCGCGCCGGATCGAGGATGACCTGCGGCCTGTGGACGCGGACCTGCGGCGGGCCGGCCGGTCTCTGCGGGTGGCGGTGATGGGGTGTGTGGTGAACGGCCCGGGCGAGGCGCGGGAGGCGGACCTGGGGGTGGCGGGAGGGAGCGGCAAGGGTGTGGTATTCGTTCAGGGCAAGCCGGTGGCGACCGTGCCTGAGTCCCAGCTAGCCCGCGCCCTGGTGGAAGCCGTAAGACAGGCCATCGCCTAGTGCTCAGTGAACGAGATTCTGACCTGCCGTGAGCCCGCGAGGAGCGCAACCGGATACGGTCGTGGCCCGCCGCAGGCTTGCCCGCCTGCGCCCGAGGCGCACAAGTCTGGCGGGCGGGCAAGAAAGGTGCTCTTTGCGTTCTTTGCGACTTTGCGGTGAGATCATTTCTTGGCTAACCGAGCACTAGCTCGTGGAGGAACCGAACCCGATGCCATACCGCCACCATCCCGCCCCTGTCCGCAGAAAGACGACCCCCGCGGAATGGATCATCGTCGCCGCCATCATCGGCATACTCTTCAGCGCTGCCGTCCCGGTGATAACGCAGGCCGCCCGCAGGGCGCGCGCTGCGGGCTTTGGGCAGGCCTCGCAGGAGGTGGGCGCGCCGGCGCGTGAAGGTCAGTACAACACCATCGAGATGCCCGACACCGCGCGGCCGGTCAGCCGCCCCACCCGCCCCAGCCGCCCCCGCACCCCGGGGTTTGGGTTCGGCGCCATCTTCAACCTCATCATCTTCGGGGCCATCCTATCCAGGGTCATAAAGGCCGTGCTTCGCCGGAAGAGCAAGCAGTCGCCCGCTCCATCTCACCACGACGAAGACCCTGATGCTTAGCGCCACCTTCATCCACCTCCCTGGTGTCGGACCCAAGACCGAGCGCCGCATCTGGGAGCGCGGCCTTCACACCTGGTCCGACTTTCTGCGCGATCCTGCGACCGCGGGATTGTCGCCCCGCGCCACCGAGCGTCTCACCAACCTGGTCTCGCTCTCCCTCGAACACCTTGCCAGGGAAGACCACCGCTTCTTCTCCTCCTGCCTGCCCAGGCGAGAGCACTGGCGCGCCTACCCGGAGTTCGGGCACCGCATCGCCTACCTCGACATCGAGACCACCTCCCTGGATGGCGATGATGTGACCCTCATCGGCCTCTACGACGGCCGGCGCGTGCGCATCTACCAGAAGGGAGAGGACCTGCCTGAGTTCGTGGAGGACATCCGCGGCTACCGCCTGCTGGTCACCTTTCACGGAGCGGGGTTCGACCTCCCGTTCCTGCGGCGGCGCTTCCCCGAGCTCACCTTCGACCAACTCCACATTGACCTTTGCCCTGCCCTCCGCCGCCTGGGCCTCAAAGGTGGTCTCAAGAGCATCGAGCGCCAGCTCGGCATTCCCCGCAGCCCGGAGACGGAGCATCTTGACGGCTGGGACGCCGTCCGCCTCTGGCGGGAGTGGGAGCGAGGCAGCCGCGAGGCGCTCGACCTCCTCAAGCGCTACAACGCCGAGGACATCACCCACCTGGAGACCCTGATCCGCCACGCCTACCCGCGGCTGCGCAGCCTGAGCGGAATGCCCTCGCCATTGTCATCCTGAGGCGAAGTGGCTAGGTCGCCTTGGCGACCGCCATCCCGGCCTTCGCGCCTAGGGACCAAAGGACCCCGCCGTTGCTTGACCGGTTGGGCAGGAGTTCATCTCCTGCCCCTGAACCTTCCACCCACCTGTGGCATCTAGCTGAAGAAAGGCCGCTGAGAGGGGACCGACCATGCCCAGAATCCGCGCCTCCTGGCTCATCATCATCGCCGTCATCCTCACCACCCTCGCCGTCAGGCCGCTCCGGCAGCAGGCGATTCCGGTGCCGCTCAGCCGCCAGACTGGGAGCGAAGCCAAAAGGCCCGGCGAGCCATTCGAGAACTCACCAACCGACCGCTGGCTCAGGTTGGGTCGAGCCCGGGCCATTCCCTTCGCGCAGAAGCGCTACCCCAATGACCCCGGGATGCTCCTCGCGGCCGCCCTCGTCGCAGGCGATGGCAAGACCACCCTCCCACTCATCAAGCGCGTCGCCCAGACCACCAACTACCCGCCGGCCTGGGCCGCTTACTTCGGCCGCCTGGACGAGCCCTCCTACGCCCGCCTCGGCAATTCAGGCGCGAGCCCTCTCGACCCCAAGTTGGTCGCCGAGTCGCAGGAGATCATCCGTCGGCAAGGCCTCCCCGACCGGCTCGACCCGAAGGCCGTCGCCCCCATCCTCGACGCCCTCCACTCCTGGCAGGCCGCCGATCCGCAGAACGCCCTCCCCCTCGTCTTCGAGACGAACTACCTCTACGGCCTCCACCGCGACTCTGAGGCCCTCGACCGCTGGGAGCAGGCCGCCAACCTTTCCACTGTCAACACCTATTTCGGTGAGATGGTGCGCAACACCATCACCCTCCTCCTGCGTCTCGGCGTGCCGGAGTCGGACGCGGTCTTCATCGCCTGGGGATTGCCAGTGATGGATATGTCCACCTACGCCATGCTTCGCGACTGCGCTCGCATCGCCCTATATGAGGGCTACGTGGCGAACATTGGGGGCCGGCCCACGGACGCCATCGGCTGGTGGCGGTCAACCGCCGATCTGGGTCACCACATGCAGGAGTCTGCCGACAGCATGATTGAGTTCCTCGTCGCCGTCGCCGTCGAGGGTATCGGTGCCGGTCCCACCTGGCACTGGTACCGCGACAGCTCCACCGGCATCCCCAACGGTCCCCTCTCGAAAGGCCGGTTCTTCTTCGGCGACCGGCACGACTTCTACGTCAGGCGGGTCGGCCCCGCCGAGGACGCGGCGTTGCGAGATCGCGTCGTCCAGGCGAAGGTGCGCATGCAACTAATGCGCGACCACTTGCACAAGCACGCCTTCGACAACTCCCTCATGCGCTCTACTGCCATTCTCGCCCTCGTCGCCATTGACGGTGTCGCGTTCGCTGTCATCGTCGTGATCTACCTGATCATCGGCTCCTGGCGGCGGAAGCAGGCCGATGCGGCCGGCGCGCTGGGCATCGTATGGCAGTTCGTCCTGGCCCTCATCATCCTTCTCCCGACCGCTCTGACGGCCGTGACGGCGTGGCTGCCCAGCTTCCCTCAACTCCGGCGCTACTACATCGTCCTTGTCCTCAACAAGGTCGTCCCCTTCGGGCTTGAGGAATGGATCACCTCCCTCTCCCTCCTCTTTGCCATCTTCCTCCCCCTGATCGCCGCTGCCCTGCGCCGCCAACCCGGCGCCCGCACTCGCACCGCCTGGCGCGGCAACGCCCGCAGGATCCTCCCCACCGCCGCCGCGATCTCCGCCCTCACCGGCCTCGGCCTGCTGATCCTGGGCGCGCGCTACCGCACCCAATTCGTGCGCGAGTGGACCCGCCCCGGTGAAGGCGAGATGGCCACCACCATCAAAGCCATCGGCCCCTCCTGGACCAACCCCACCATCCCCCCCGACTCCTGGCGCGCCGCGTACCCGCCCAAGAAGCCCTCGACTCCTACCCGAACACCCGCTTCAGCACCGACCTCACCAGCCCGGTGAAGAACGCTCCTACGTTGTCGAACACGGTGTAGAGAACCGGGATCACCAGTAGGGTGAGCATGGTGGAGACGATCAGCCCGCCGATCACGGCGATCGCCATGGGGGACCGCATCTCGCTGCCGCGGGCGACCGCGAAGGCGACCGGCGCCATGCCGAAGATCATCGCCAGGGTGGTCATGAGGATGGGGCGGAGCCGGGTGGGGCCGGCTTCCAGCAGCGCTTCCCGTCTCTCCACGCCTCGTGAGCGAAGGGTGTTGGTGTAGTCCACCAGCAAGATCGCGTTCTTGCTCACCAGCCCCATCAGCATGATGATCCCGATCATGGTGATGATAGACAGGCTCTTGCCGGCGATGATGATGGCGAGCAGCGCCCCCACCAGGGCCATGGGCAGCGCGAACATGATGATGAACGGGCTGAGGTAACCCTCGAACAGCGCCGCCATCAGGATGTAGATCAGAATCACCGAGAGCTTGAGGGCGTCGCTGGTGCTTCCGAAGGACTCCCGTCTGATCTCACTCTCCCCGCCGAAGTAGAGAGACACTTTGCCCAGCGGAATGTCGGCGATCGCCTTCTGAACCTCCCCCTCCACGTTCCCCTGGGCGAACCCGCGCTGCAGGTCGGACTCGACCGCCACCATCCGCTGCCGGTTCTTGCGGTCTATCTTGGTGGGGCCGGTGGACATGGAGACATTGGCGACATCGCCCAGGTAGACCGGGCCGTTGTTGTAGCCCACGATCAGATGGGTCACCTCATCCAGGCGTTGGCGATCTGCTTCCCGCAGCCGCACCCGGATGTCATACTGGTCCGCCCCCTCACGGTACTTGGCGGTGGTGTCGCCCTCCAGGCTGGTGCGGAGGGCGGAGGCGATCTGGTAGGTGGTGACCCCGCGGTCGGCAGCGCGGTCGCGGTCAATCTCCGCCCGCAGCTCCGGCTTGCCCACCCGCCAGGTGGTGTCCACGTTCAGAGTCCCGGGCACTTTGGCGACGCGCGCCTTGATCCGCTCCGCCACCCGCGTCAGCTCCGCCATGTCGCTGCCCGAAAGCTCGATGGTGATCGCCGCGCCCCCGTGTCCGCCCATCGCCTCATAGGCGCTGGTCTTGATGATCGCCCCCGGAACGGTCCGCGCGAACTTGTCAACCACCTCCACGACCTGCAAGTCCGAGCGCTTGCGGTACTTCATGTCCACCAACACCATGGTCATGCCGGCATTCGCCGCCCCGGAGCTGCCCACATCGCTCGACAGGCTGTCCAGCTCGGGAAACCGCTTCTTGTCCATGATGAACCCCTCCAGGCGCCGCACCACGCCGTCTGTGGCGACAAGGGAGGAGCCGGCCGGAAGCTCCACCAAGATCTGGATCTGGCCCCGGTCCACCCGCGGGAACATCTCGAAGGGGAGCTGCTTGTGGGCGACACTCGCCACCAGGAGAGATGCCACCGCGACCACCAGCATCGCCAGGCGCCCGCCCTTGCCTCCGAATACCAGCCCCACCGCGCTGAGCAGGGCAATGATAGCGACCAGACTGACTTTGGAGGCGAGGATGGCGCGAATGGCAGCCGGTGAGGAAAGCGATCTGATGCCGGCCGGCCAGGCGACCGCCACCGCCACCGACGCGAGCAGCACGACGATGCCGATGATCACCGTAACCAGCCGATGATCCAGCGACCAGGCGAGCAGCCGCCGATACCCCCCGTGCAGGGCCGCGTATCTCCGGTCGAACCAGGCGTAGAACCCGCGCCGGCCCTGGTAGTCGTCCTCGCTCGGCACCGCCTCCGCCTCCCGGAACCAGCGCGAGCTGAGCATGGGCGTCAGGGTGAAGGAGACGAATAGCGAGAACAGCGTGGCGATAGCCACCGTCAGGCCGAACTGCCGGAAGAACTGCCCCACGATGCCGCCCATGAAGGCGATGGGCACGAACACCACCACGTCCACCGTGGTGATGGTGAGGGCGGCAAGGCCGATCTCCGTCCGGCCGTTGAACGCCGCCTCTTTGGGCTTGTCGCCCAGACGAAGATGGCGGTAGATGTTCTCGATCACCACGATGGAGTCATCCACCAGGATGCCCACGCACAGGGACAGCCCCAGCATGGTCATCATGTTGACCGAGAAGCCGGCGAAGTACATCGGCCCAAAAGTGGCGATGATGGAGGTGGGGATCGCCAGGGCGACGATGAGCGTGCCCCGCAGGTTGTGCAGGAACAGGAAGACGATGAACACCGCGAACAACGACCCCAGCATCAGGTGCAGCTTGAGGTCGTTGAGGGTGTGACGGATGAAGATGGACTGGTCGTTGGTGATGCGCGCGTCAATGTTGGGAGGGAGAACGCCGGCCTTCCGCGCCGCCCCTCTCACCTCTTTGCCTTCTGTGTCAAAGGTCTGCCCGGTCAGCTGCATCAGCTCGCCGCGAACCGCGTCCGACACCGCCACTGTGTTGGCGTCGGACTGCTTCATCACCGTCACCGCCACCGTGTCCACCCCGTCCATGCGGGCGAAGCTGCTGCGCTCGGCCACCGTGTCTGTGACCTCGGCGATATCGCGCAGGTAGACAGTGGCCCCTGTTCTGGTGCGAAGGGTGGTATCGCGGACATCCTGTGGGGTGGCGTATTCGCCCACCGCGCGCACCGCGTACTCCCGCCTCCCCTCCTTGATGCTCCCGCTGGGGAGGTTCAGGTTCGTAGCCTGCAGCGCCTGGACCACATCGCCGATGGCGAGGCCGTATCCCTCCAGCGCTCGCTTGTCCACCGCCACCAGAATCTCCCGGACATCCCCGCCGTACACGTTCACCGCCCCCACGCCCTTCAGCTTGCCCAGCCGGTCCTTGATCACGTCGTTGGCGATCCGCCGCAGCTCCTTCGATGGCATCGGGCTGGCGAGGGTGAACTCCACCACCGGGAAGGAGGAGATGGAGAACTTCTCGATCACCGATGGGTCCATGTCCCGCGGCAGGTCCATCCGCGCCGCGTCCAGCTTCTCCCGGACATCGTTGGTGGCGGTGTTCAGCTCCGTGCCCAGCTCGAACTCGATCGCCACCACGGACACGCCTTCAGAGGAGGTGGAGGTGACGTTCTTCACCCCCGAGATGGTGCTGACGGAGTCCTCGATCGGCTTGCTGACCAGGGTTTCGATCTCCTGCGGGCCCGCGCCCGCGTAGACCGAGGTGATGGTGACGAAGGGGATATCTATCTTGGG
>Ga0315277_10006648_pt1 | contig 15081 bp, 8 predicted proteins | sample YL17G05_15_MG_FD_203695 | JGI IMG/M metagenome (GOLD analysis project Ga0315277, IMG submission 203695) | Sediment microbial communities from Yellowstone Lake, YNP, Wyoming, USA - YL17G05_15 | ecosystem: Environmental > Aquatic > Freshwater > Lake > Sediment | place: USA: Wyoming | collected...
CCAATCCCGTAGGGATGGCTGATAGTAGCCCAGTGATTTATCGCTGGGAAGACGAGTCGGAAAACCGGCAAGTCCCGTCGGGACGACTGAGAATGGCGGCGTTCAATCGTCCCTACGGGACTCTCTGCAAGGGTGACGATCTCGTTCCCAGGAATCAATTCCTGGGCTATTTTCAACCATCCCTACGGGATTGAAGAATGGCGGTTTGTAAGAATAAATGGTTGAAAACCATAATTCCTGGGCTATTTTCAATCATCCCCACGGGATTGAAAAATGGCGGTTTGTAAGAATAAATGGTTGAAGACCATCCAACCCGTCCCACATCTTTCGGTCTCCTCCCGATCCCTATCGGCGAGTTCTGCAAGTGGCTCATGAGACTATGGGAGAAACATTATGGACACGCTTAAGAATCAAACGACACGATTACTCATCGCGTTTGTCGCGCTGCTGTCGCTTTGCGCCAACGTCCATGCCTGGGCGCCAAACAACAGTGATTTGGGCGCCGCGGTTAACGCCGGCGATTTCGGTGCATATTTTGCCAACATCTCGACATGGCTGACTCAGAAAGTACCCGCTGACTCCAGTCGCATATCGGAGGCAGCCATGAAGGCCCTCCTCAAGGATCCTGTGTTTGTCAACACTTTGGACCAGCGACAACTCCTGGCAAAACATGGGGTTGCCAATGTGGAGGTTTTTGCGCGGGCCGCTCAGGGCAACAAGATGTTCCTGGCGTGGCTCCTGCAAAACACCGAGGCCATGGACCTGTATCTGGAGGGCGCGACACCTTCAGGTGCCAACAACAGAGCGCTCAACAAATGGGCGATTCCGATTGCATCCTTGGATGTCTGGAATAAAATCCGCAATGCCGATCCGGACGCGAAAACAGGCATGTACCAGAAGCTGGCCATCGCAACTGCTCTTGCCCTTCCAGGCAGCGGCAACAAGGGCGCAGGTATGTCGAAAACGCCCGCGGATCCCGTAGATCGCTACAAACACTTCAAGTCCGCAAACGTAAACAAGGAACTGTTTCCAAGTTTCAACCATCTTACTGTTTGGGAATATCAAAAGATCGTGTCGTCGTGCGCATCGGACCGTGATCTGGCTTGGGCGAGAGAGATGCTGAACACTTGGCGGCCTGATCTCAGAATCAATCAGCAGGTTGTGAATTCGACAAGCGAGGTGTGGCGCAGAGGCTCGCCTTTTCCATACACAGATTTCGCATCCGTGCTGGCAGGCGGCGGGAAATGTGGTCCCAGGTCCTCGTGGGCCGTGATGATCTGTCAGGCGTTTGGCATCCCAGCCATCGGCGTGGGGCAGCCTGCGCATGCTTGTGTTGCCTATAAGGCGCACGATCCTTCTCTGCAACCGCAGCCCGGCAGTGTTTGGAAGGTTGCCCATGGTCGCGGATGGGATGTGTCGACGCTCGAAGGGATGAAGGGGCCTGAGTTTCTCGAAGACGTGGCGGCACGGTCGCGACTGGCGGAATTCTCGCAGGTTGAACACCTGCGATGGCTTGCCGCCACGCTGATCTCAAGCGAACAAGCGGCTGCGGTCATGGTCGTAGCCCGAAAACTCCAGCAGTCAGCACCGGCAACGAAGACAGTACTGACGGCCTCGGAAAAGGCAGAAGAGGCGGAAAAGGAAGTAGCACCCAAATCACAATCATCGAAGGTAGCGCCAACGCCAACACGCATCGCAGAAGCACCTTTCACGAAGAAGCCGGGCACGCTGCACGTTGAGGCGGAATCCTTCGCCACGATGTCGGGCATTTGTGTTTATGATTGCTTTACGGGCGGGAAACAAGTGAATTTTCAGAAGAACATGAAAAGTAGCTGGGTGGACTACAAGGTCGACGTGCCCGCGACTGGCATGTATGGCTTGGAATTGCGGGTGGCGGCGCCAAACTTCGACCAGGTCATTGATGTCAGTTCTGGCGCCACCAAGATTGCGACCGTCAACATCCCTAACACGCGCGGCTTGTGGGAGACGACTACGGCCGTGGACATAGCGCTGGAAAAGGGAACGCAAACCTTGAGGTTGTCGACCCCTTTCCAGCGAGGCATTGCGGTCAGGTGGTTTGAGTTGAAATCGAGACAGTGAAGGATATGAAACTCCGAATGTTCGCACTCGGTACGTTTGGTAGCCTCCCGCTCTTTGTTGTGGCAGCGCGAGCGGATGAGCAAATGGCAGGAAGTCCTGCCGTGGGCGATCGGCCGAACATCATCCTCTGCATGGCGGTGATCAGGGCTGGGGCGACGTGAGCTATAGGATGCGAGTGGCAGACCATTGCCCGGCTTTGCTCTCGATGACTGCGCGCCCGTCACCGGCGACTTCATCGAGCGCATTGCGGCGTGGAAGTCGGGCGCTGACGTGAGCAATCTCGCCGGCAAACCCGTCCGGCTACGGTTTGTCATGCAAGAGGCGGACCTGTATTCGTTTCAGTTCAACTCGTGAGCCAAGTCCATGATACGAACCACCCTCCTCACACTCACCGTCCTGCTGCTGGCTCCACTGGCTGCGCTGCACGCTGCTGAGGCGCCGAAGCCGGCAAGACCGCTGCTCTTTGCCAACTATTACACTTGGTATCGCACGGAAGATCATCCCCGTTACCCTTGGTCGAACTGGACACGTCCGGAAGCAGAACGGAATCCCCTCGCACAGCAGGCTCGCCGCCCCGGCGAACCGCCCCTCTCCTCGGCGGCGCGGCCCCTGTTGGGGCTTTACGACAGCGCGGATCCGGAGGTCGCCCGCTGGCATGTGCGCCTCGCCCAAGCCGCCGGAATTGACGCCTTCCTCGTCAGTTGGTGGGACAAGGTCAAGGAACGCGATCAGGCCTTTGAAAGCGGTGTCCTCGCGGCGGCGGAGAAACTTGGCTTCAAGGTCGCCCTGCTTGATGAGCGGGCCCAGTATCATGTGCAACTGGCGCAATACCAGGCCATGCTGGCGCGGGCGCTGCGCAAATACAAAGATAGCCCGGCCTATCTGCGTTTGGACAGCCGGCCCGTTGTTTACCTTTACCAAGTGGCCAGCAATCCGGGATTGACGCCCGAAGAGTTTACGGCCGTCAGACATCATGTTGAAAACGAAGTCGGTCCCGTTTATTGGATCGTGGACAAGATTGCCCATGATCCGAAGGCCCAACGTGCAGGAGACGAAGCCCGCCTCAAAGTTATTCCTGCAAACTGGCTGTCCACCCCGGGCATTGATGCGTTTGGTTTCTACAGCACGTTCAGCAATTTCCGCGCGCATCAGTATGGCGAGTTGATCGGGAAATACCGCTACTTGGCCGGTCTCGCTCACGGTGCCGGCAAGAAGATGCTGTTGCCCGTCCATCCCGGGCACGACAACTCCCATTTCCGACCCGACCCCTATGTCATGCCCCGGCGCCACGGGCAGACGCTGCGCGATTATCTGCGGACAGCCACCGAGGCTGGTGCGGATTTCATCATGGTCACCAGTTGGAACGAATGGCCCGAGACCACGGTGGTCGAACCGTCCTCGTCGTGGCCGGACCCTTACTTATATCTGAAAATTCTGGCGGAGTGGAAAGGCGTTGTCTTCGCTCCACCGCCCTTGCCAGGAGCCTCGAAATGAAACACACCCTCATCCTAACCCTTACCGCCCTGCTGCTGGTGCCGCCGGCCGCACTGACCGCCGCCGACCCTAAGGTTGCCGCAGCATCGGTTCCTTGTGGCAGTGCGACGCGATGGCCGGCGGATCGCGTCTGGCGGTGGATGGAGGGCCGCAGTGTGCGCGGTTTCAATTACAATCCACGAACTGCCGTGAACGATATCGAACAATGGCAGGAAGCGAGGTTCGACCCGAAGACGATTGACGAGGAGTTCGGCTGGGCGGAGAAAATCGGGTTCAACAGCGTACGCGTATTTCTCTCATTCACGGTCTGGCAGATTGATCCGCCGGCTTTTCGCCAGCACCTTGGCCAGTTCCTGACGATTGCACAGCGGCACCATCTTTCCGTCATGCCCGTTCTGTTTTCGGACGGCGACTATACCGGCCGCGGAGGTTCGCAACCGGACCCGATACCGGGCGTGCATAACAGCCGCGCCGTCGTTGATCCCGGGGCGCGCGTCGCACTGGACCCGCAACTGTGGCCACCGTTGCGGCCTTACGTTCGCGACTTGGTGGGCAGATTCGCGCGGGACGAACGCATTCTCGCGTGGGATGTTTACAATGAACCGGGCAACTCCAGCGTCGGCGAGAAAGTGCTTCCCCTCGTGGAGGCGGTTTTTGGCTGGGCGCGCGAGGGACGTCCGACCCAGCCGCTCACCGCCGGGCCTTGGGTGTTCTATGACGGGGCGTTTTCCCAGCGCCTCATCGCGCTTTCCGACCTGGTCACCTTTCACAATTACGAGCCGCCGGAGAAGATGGCGGAAGCAATTCGCATTTGCGCACGGGCGGGCCGGCCGGTCCTTTGCACGGAGTGGCTTTGCCGGCAACGCGGGAATACCTTTCAGGCGATGCTCCCGGTATTCAATCAACACAAGGTCGGCTGGTATCAATGGGGCCTAGTCGCTGGTAAGACGCAGACGTACATGCCCTGGGGTTCCAAACCAAACACGCCGATGCCCGCTGTCTGGCAGCACGACCTGTTGCATCCCGACGGTTCGCCCTACGACCCACAGGAACTTGAACTCATTCGCAATTCGAGTCGAGATCGCGACGAGGTTCCAACCTTTGGAAAAAATCAGAAATGAAACTTCCCTTCTTTGGAAACAGTGGAGAAAAACGAATTAAGCGACCTGTTTTTTTGTCCCTCACCGCCCTGCCGCTGGCGCCGCCGCTCGCTGTTCCAGCGGGTGCGGCATCGCTCGTCTCGGCCAACCTGCGCGTCGAGTATCTGGCGGAACCGCTCGCCGTGGCGTTGCCCCAGCGAGTAACAACGTGATGGCGGTTCAAATTCTCATGGTGCGCCATCGCGGACGCAGCGGACATGGTTGTAGATCCGAATGACATCGCCTTGCGGGCCGCGACCATGCGGGTAATCGGCGGGATCGCCGCGTTTCGGGTCGCTGCGTTGGGCGCCGGCGCCGTGAACGTCCATCAGCCGGTACTCGCCGACACTGGGCGGGAACTGCATCCAGCCCAATGCGCGACCGAACGCGACGTAAACGGCGTCGCCACCCTGCCGGTCGGGCGGGCCGTCGAGGTGCGTGGTGCTGGACCAGTAGAATGGATGTTCGCCGTCGGGGAGATTGCTGATCTGGAAGATCGGGTCAATGGCTGGGACGCGCGTGTAGTCGGCGATGCTTTGAAGTTCCTTGGCGTTTGGTAGCCGCCAATCGTTGCGGCCGGCGAGCTTGAGGTTGCCGGCATAGGCGAGGGCTTGTTCCCAGTTCAGGCCTTTGCCGCTGTCGTCTTTTTGCCAGATCAAGCCGGTGGCGCGGTCGGTGATGGTGCCGTCGCCGTTGTCATGGAAATCGTTCTTGCCGTACTGCGGGTTGCCGCGGACGTAGCGGACGTAGAGTTTGTTGGTCGTGGAGCCTTCGCGACGGCGCATGGTTTTCGGGTAACCTTTGATGCGGCCGTCGGCGAAGTTGACGCCGAAGACGGTCGGGTTGCCATTCATCGTGGTGCGGGTGTATTCGGTGGCGCTCCAGTCCTGGCAATCAATGCCGCGTTCGCTGTGCGATTCGTCGCCATACTTGAATTCAAAATATTTCGTGTCGAGGTACGGCTGGGAGCGTTCCGCCCAGAGGTGGAAGCCGTCGTTGAAATTGATCAGCGAGTAAAGTTCCTTGATCGTCGGCATCCGCCAATCGGTGTGAACGCCGACGCGACAGGTAGCTGCACCAGCGACAGCGGCATCCCATGTGACTTTCGTGCCGCGCGCTTGCACCCACATGAGACCGGTGTTGAGATCAGTGACGGTGTCGTCGCCGTTGTCTCTGTAACTAGGCGAGCGACCGGGATGCTGCGCGTCCTGGCCGTAGAATGGCCGGCCCGGTTTCGGCGGCGTGATTTCGTTTCGATTGTCGTAGCATTTGGTCTGACCGGTATCAACGATGGTGTAGGGTTGGGCGGCGAGGAGGCTCGCGGTTGCCAGTCCAAGCCCCAGGGCCGGGAGCAGAATTTTCAAGCGTGTTTTCATGTCGTTTCCAATTGGACGCCGGATAGGTCAGGATTTGATTTGGACACACCCTTACATCATTGCTCTGATTGACGCGTTACGATGGGGACGTAACCCACTTCCAGGCCCTTGGGTGGCGTCACGAGCAGGGCCGGATCGAGTGTTACCAGCGCTCCGCGGCTGGGAGGCGCCATGTAATCTCGGTCAATCGGCCAGTTCGCGTGGATCTTCTCCACAAAGGCCTGCAACTTCGCCTTCTTCTCCTCGCTCCAATCGTACTGCTGAAAGGACGGCTGATCGACAAAACGGTACCACGAGTACGTCACCAAAGAACCGTCGGCGAGCTTGACCGTGGACGGTCCGCTTTTCGGGCCGGGCCGGCTCCAGGCGCCGGTGCCCGGGGAGGTGTAGGGCTCACCCCGCCCTGCCAGTTTGAACTCCTGCGCCAGCAACTGCGTCTCCGCAGGCACGTCCGCGGCCGCTACTGCGACGCGTTCCTCCCCGACCTGTTTGAAGTACTGCGGGAACAAACCTTTGGGGCTGATGGCGCTGTTGAACCACTCCAGGCCCCACACGTTGCCCTCGAACACTTTGGTGTCAAAGACACGCTCAACACCGGTTATTCTCTTGCCGGCCTGGTCGTAGCGCGTCGTACGCGTCGTCAACTTGGACTTCCAGGCGCCCTTCTCGTCGAATCGCCCGGAGCAAGCCGGCCCGCCGTTACGCCAGTCCTTGAAGGCATCGTAGAGGGCCGCCTTCGAATAATAGGTCACGTCTTGCACCAGGAGGGTTCTTCCCTGGTCGTCCACGGGGAACTGCAACTTGGGTATCTTCGAATAGACTCCCCCGTGAGCGTCTTGGGCATCGAAACGTGGCACGGTGTTGATCTCCATGGCGCCGCCGCCCATGTTACCCGGGCGTGCATCGAGCCCGCGTCCATAAATAAAGGGATACTTGAACAGATTGCCGATTTTGCTCCAGGTCTCAGGTATGTAATATGCGATCGGCCCTTTGAAGTTGGCCGCGCTCAGGAAACAGGTCCAACTCTGGTCGCCAGTGGGCGGGTCTCCCGTGGTGGGATCCGCAAATGGCAAGGCCATCCAGGTGTAACCCAGGAACTGGCCGTTGGGATTTCCCTGGAACGGCAGCGCATCGGGAGGAATCAGCAACCGGTTGCTCAGTTGGGCGATGCCTAATCGATTGTCCGGTAGAGCTTCGTTGCTGTAGAAGAACGACCACCCCGGTGATCCGATCTCATAGTCGTAACATTGCGGCGTGGCGTTCATGCTGAACTTCGGCGGGCCGTATCGGAAGTGGTTGCCCGCCCAGTAGCCTAAGCCACCCTCCACGGTTTGGAATACGCTGCTCCAGGTGGGACCCCGCTCCGCCCATTTCCGGGCCAGCGTGCCCTCCGGAGCGAGCGGCGTGTCCTTGTTGTCGGAGTTGTCGGGAGTGATCCAGCAACCGGCCAGGCCAATCTGAAAGTTGGCCAGCGGCCGGTCTATCAGCGGCCAGATCGCGGAGTAGAAACCCATGCCCGCACTGTACTCGGACCGGGCGGGCGGACGCGTCGCGCTGAAGCCAATATACCCATGCAGCCCGCGGGAATAGGCCGTGACCTTGCCGGCTTCGGCTTTCCCGGCGTCACTGGCCTGGTTTTCTTGTCCGGCACAAGTCCAGGACAGCAGAGCAATACTGACGACGCGCAGAAGTCTGGTTCTCATGTTCTTCTCCTATTCACGATGGTGGTAATGTCAACGGCTTGTTACCTTTCCGCCTGTGGGCCGATGTGCCGATGTCAGCGAGCGTGGCCCTCCACCGAGCCGCTCGCAGCGCCTTTCGTGCGGGGGATTTCCATCTTGCCCCCATAAAAGTCATCGAGCAGAGCACACGCTTCGGGGTCGTAAGCCCTCAGCCCGTCACGGCCATTGGCCGGTTTCTTTCCTTTCATGTGCAGGTCGCCGCGCGTGCCCCAATACCACATGGAGAGCTCGGCGAAGAACTCATCGGCATTGCTACCCGCATACGAGTCAACCCAGAACCCATGGGCGAGCGACCGTTTGTGTTGCTCGCGAAACTTCTGGCGAATCGAATCGGGAATTCCATTCTCGTAAATGCCGTGTGCAAACTCATGCACACAGATGTCGCGGCCCCTGTAGCGGTCGCGCTCCAGCCGGAGAAGGTTCTCCTCGCCGCACGAGGTCAGGAGTCCGCCCAATCCCCGCGTTCGCTCGTCAACGGTCCACCGGCCATCAAAGGGCTTGCCTTTGAGATGGCGGTGCTCGGGAAGGTCCGAGGTGACTTGATTGCGGCCGATGATGTGCAGCTCGGCGCCAGCCGACCGCAGATTCGCACGGACCATCGGCAACTTGTCAAGCATCATGGAGAGTCGAGCCTTCGCCTCATAGAGCGCCTCGTCCGAAACGTCTTTGTGCGCCTTGATCGGAATGCCGTCATAGTCGAGAACCTTGGAGTAGAAGCCGCCCTCGGGTGGATTGAGGGCGCGGATTTCTCCGGCTGGTCGGTTGGCCGGCGAGGCGAGATCTTTCATGAACTCCGCCTCGACGTTTTCCAGGAACAGCCCCTGGAATTGTCCCGGTGCGAGTGTCGGCGGTTCGACTTCAAACGTGTGCGACTGGTCCGGCGCCAGCGATGAGACGTCGGCATACCAGCCCACAAACGTACGCTCGACCGCCTCCGGATAAACGCTGCTGTACGCCCGCTTCAGTTCGACCGGCTTTCCGTCAATCTTCAGCGCAACATTCATCTTCTCCGTCGGGTCCGCCACGTTGACAAAAAGCAACAGACGGTGCGACCCGAGCCACGTTGCCAGCAAATCGTCTTCCGTGTAAGGAATGGGCCATTGGCGCTTGCGCTCATCCAGTTGCTTGAAGACACGCCCCGGGATGGCGACCTCAGCCTGGTAGGTTCCACCGGCAAACTTCGGATCATATTGGCCAACCTGTTGGCAGCGACCAAAGGGCGCGCCGGCAAATTGCACCGAAAGGGTGACGACATCGCCAGAGCGTTTGAAATCTACTTTCTTGCCATTGACCATCGCCGTCTGGACCCTTTGGCCCGAAGGAACCAATACGCCCACTTCGCGCTTGCTGCCGGCTTCGCCAAACACATCGTTGATTTTGAGGTTTCCTTCCTCAACGGCAACCGATCCCGTCGCGTTGAAGAGCAGCGGCTGCTCGATGCGCTCAGGTGCCGGACCGACCTCAAGCACCCGCGCGTCGGTTCCCGGCATGGATAAAGTCACTCTGTCGCCATAGTTCCAGAACGGCTGCGACGTCGAGCCGATGATTTTCCCTTTCTCGGCATCGGGAAACAGTTGGCGAATCACGAATCTCTTTCCACTTTCCAGACCGACGGAAGCGTCCAGCGTGAACTCAGCCGGCAACGGGCGATAGTTCGGGTTGAATAAGAAGATAAAGCCGCGGCCATCTTTAAACGCCGCCGTGCCGTCCACACGCCCGACCATCGGCTGGCCGATGATGGGCCGAACATTGCGCAAGACGCCGAAGTTGCGGTCGGTCCAGTCGAGCCAGTCGCGGAACCATTTCTTGTCCGCTTCCGAGAAGTGTTGATACTCGTTCGGGTCGCGGGCCGGAATCATGTTCACGACGTGATTCATGGGCGCGGTGGCGATGGACGAGAGGAGCGAGTAGCGCCAGCCCAGGTAGTCCCAGTCGGTCGGACGGAACCGGTCCCGACGTAGTCCCTTCTTGGGATCATTGCGTTCCGTCTGGTGAGTGATGAAACCGGGCATGATTTCCGGCGGCGTGAAGCAGTGCATCCGATACCACCACGCGATGTAGCGCTGCCGGTCGGCCGAGACGCGGTCGAAGTGCAGATCGGGGAACGCCTTGAAACTTCCCGGCTGCTCGTCGGTATTAAGCGGGTGCGGATAGGAACCGGCCAGCCAGGTCCAAACGCCGAATTGATGATACTGCTGGCGGCCGTCCATCACGACGTCTGGAATGCGGCGGCGCAGGTTCTCCAGAATTCTTCGGCAGCCGTACCACTGTGCGTATTTGCTGCTAGGCGTGTCATCATAGGCGATCCACCAGTGGTCAAAAGAATACCCGCCCGCCCCGGTCTTCTGCGCAAAGCCAACGAGATTGTCCACCAGCCAATCCTGGAAACTGCGCTGGCCGGTGTCGGCTCCAAGATAGCCGCCGGGCTGCTGTCCTTTGATCCACCCCGTCCACTCGGGATTCTGCATGAACGGGAGCGACGGATAGACGTAAGCGAGCGGTTTGACGCCCCGGGACTTTGCATGGTCAATCAGCTCCTGTACAGAGGGGGGCACAGCGTCCTTCGTTGGATCCCATTCGCCTTTCCGAATCTTTTGGCCAAGGCCCAGCCACAGGAGGTTTTCCCAGCCCCAGGCGTCCCGATTCTCTTTCAACGGCGCCAAGTTGTAATTCGCGGGCGTGAAAAGCATGTGCCGGCAACCAAGAGCCGCCGCCTGGTCAATGATCCGCTTATACTCGGCGCGGCCTTCGGGTGTGGCGATGTCAATTTGGTAGTCGTTTTCACACCACGGCACGTGCACACGTATACTCTCGCGCGGACTTACAAGCAGAAACACGCGCACACACTCCACCAGCGCGTCCACTTCGGCCACGTCAATCCAGGGACCGTCGCCAGACTTGCCCTCGGGAACGTATTGCCATTCCCTCACCATCGAAGCCGGATAGCGGGTGCCGCTCAATGTGTACGGCCCGAAACACAGGCGGTCCGACGCGAACGGACCATCGTCTGGTTTCCAATCCATGTTGGGTGAGTACGCGACAGAAATGCGGCCGTCGCGATATTTCCATTGGAGGAATGGATTTTGGAGAACGGCGAACATTCCGTAGATTGGCTTGGTACTTCCCTGATCAGCGAAATGGAGCAGCACCCCGTCCCGGACGCGCTGCTGTTCTGCGATGGCTGTCGCCAGTTGGCCGCGGAACATCTCGATCCGCTGAACGCGGTAGTCTCTTTTCGCCGAAGTCGAAATGAAGATCTGCTTGCTGACAAACCGCCAACCCGGATGCAGTTCATAGACGACCTTGGCCGTCCAGGAGCCGGATTCGAATCGGTAGACGCGGCTCCGCTCCGTCCCCTTCTCCACCACAGGGTTCAGGAAGTCGCTTTCGATGGCCTGATCGCCTGCGAACACGGCAAAGCCATCCTGAGCGAAGCGGATGGTCTTTTGCGTGGCCTTGTCTTGAATGGCTTTTAGGCCTTGCCCGTCGAACTCAGCCCGCAGCGCTTCGTTTTGCAGGCTATCACTTTCCTGCGCGTGCGCGCCCAAGGCCCACGCGAACACAGCTGTGAGTGCGAGCATCAAGCATGCGGTGCTGCCTCTACTGGAATTCGCAGTTCGTTGAGTCCTCAGAATGCTTCTCCACTCCTCTGATGCTTTTCTGTCAGAAGACATCCTTTTCGCAAAGTAGTGACGTATATCGCTGGTAATATCCCCCGCATTATTTCTGTTTCGCGGATACCGCGTATAGCTCCACCTGCCGGCGACATGACCTTCGCCGGACATGGTGTAGTGTGCTGGGATACTCTTGGCTGTCAACGGTGCTTTGCCGAATAGAAAACAATAGGCTGGATTCCTGCCTCTGGAAACGTCTCTGTGCTCGCGGCGTTTTTTGGACTTGAACGAGTCAAGCAGAACGGCGACAAGAATCCGAAGCGAGTGGCAGAGGCGAGTGGTTGTCGTGACTATCTGCAGGCTCCGACTCAAGGAGTGTGCGGGACGAACAAAAGGGAGGCGAGCAATCGTGATGATCGGGGAACTAGAATCGAGAATCATCGCTCGGGGCAAAGACTTCTTTGCCAGTATTCGCGACGAGACCGCTTCTTTGTTCAACAAGCGTCGCTGGACCGGCAAGGTCATGGAATGGTGCATGAAGAATGAGCATTTCAAGGTTCGGCTCTTCCGCTTTGTGGACGTGTTTCCCTCGCTGACGACCGGCGAATCGCTTACCCGCCATATCCAGGAATACTTCGGCGGAGAGAACCAGGACGTCCCGTCGGTCTTGAAGTGGGGGGCAAAGGGCGCGGGGTTTGCGGGCGCCATCGGCGCGAAAGTGCTCAACGCGGCCATCCGCTTCAATATCCTGGAGATGGCCCGGCAGTTCATCATCGGTGAGAACACAAGGAAGGCCGTCAAGAACCTTTCCAGCCTCCGTGCACAGGGGTTTGCCTTTACGGTGGATGTGCTTGGGGAAGCCACGGTGAGCGAAGAGGAAGCTGAACGGTACCTGGCTGTCTATATCGAACTGCTGAAAGTTCTGAAAGAAGAGCAGGCAAGATGGGCGGCCTTGAAAAACGACAAGAGCAGTAGCCGTGCTGGGGAGATGGATTGGGGGTGCGCTCCAAAAATCAACGTGTCCGTAAAGCCCACGGCACTGTACTCACAGGCCAGACCGGCCGACTTTGAAGGTTCCGTTCGGAATATTCTGGCCTGCATGAAACAGATCTACGGACACGTGATAGATGTCCGCGGCTTGCTGAACATTGACATGGAGTCCTACCGATACAAGGACATCACACTGGAAGTGTTCCGCCGCCTGCGTTCAGATGCTCAGTTTCGCGAGTATCCTCATGTTGGGATCGTGTTGCAGGCTTATTTGCGCGACACCGACAAGGACCTGAATGATCTGCTCGCCTGGTCAAAGAATAGCAATCTCCCGATTTCGGTTCGACTGGTGAAAGGGGCCTACTGGGACTACGAGACTGTGGTGGCCAAACAGAACGGCTGGGAATCCCCCGTCTATACGCATAAGCTGGAAACCGACGCAGCTTTCGAGCGTCAGGCCCGGCGCATCCTGGAGAACCACGCGATCTGCCACTTGGCCTGCGCGTCGCATAACATTCGTACGATTTCCGCGGTTATGGAGACAGCCCGGGCCCTCGACGTACCCAAGGACCGATACGAGTTCCAGGTGTTGTACGGCATGGCCGAGCCGGTTCGAAAAGGGCTGTTGAACGTGGCCAAGCGGGTTCGGCTTTACTGCCCGTATGGGGAATTGATTCCGGGCATGGCATACCTGGTGCGACGCCTTCTGGAAAACACGGCTAACGAATCCTTTCTGCGTCAAAGCTTTGCTGAACAGGCCGATGTAGAGCGACTATTGGAAAACCCATTGAAGGCACTCGATCGAGAAAGGAGCAAGGCTGAACCGTGCCCGCACCACGGGCGCCGTGGCCGCGACCAAGTTGCCGGCTTCGAAAACGAGCCGGCCGCGGATTTCACTCAAGAGGTCCAGCGCCGAGCATTCCTCGAAGCCATCGCCAAGGTTCGCAGGCTGCTCGGCAGGACGTACTCGCTCTTTATCGGCGGCGAGAACGTCTCGACTGCAGACATCCTTCCTTCGGTCAATCCGGCCAATCCCTCCGAGGTGATCGGTCACGTTTGCCAGGCGGGCACGAAGGAAGTGGCCGCGGCGATTGCAGCCGCCAAGAAGGCCTTTCCGGCGTGGCGCGACACGCCGCCCCAGGCGCGGGCCGAGTATCTCTTGAAGGCCGCCGATGTTGCGCGCGGGCGCCTCTTTGAATTGGCGGCGTGGCAGGTTCTGGAGGTGGGAAAGCAATGGGATCAGGCCCACGCCGATGTGACTGAGGCTATTGACTTCTTGAAGTACTATGCCCGCGAAATGATTCGCCTGGGCAGCCCAAAGCGCCTCGGCGCGGCTCCGGGCGAAGTGAACCTCTACTTCTATGAACCCAAAGGGATTGCCGCTGTCATTGCTCCCTGGAACTTCCCTCTGGCGATCAGTTGTGGTATGACGTCCGCCGCGATCGCCGCGGGAAACTGCGTGGTGTTCAAGCCTTCCGGAGTCTCTCCCGTGATTGGCTGCAAGTTGCTTGAGGTTTTTCGCGAAGCGGGTCTGCCGGCTGGCGTTTTCAACTACGCTCCGGGATGCGGCAGCGTGATGGGTGATTTCCTGATTGAGCACCCCGACATCAGCCTCATTGCCTTCACCGGGTCAATGCAGGTAGGATTGCGGATTATCGGAAAGGCCGCGAAAGTGCAAGAGGGACAAGCCAACGTTAAGAAGGTCATCGCGGAGATGGGCGGCAAGAACGCCATCATCATTGACGACGACGCGGACCTCGATGAGGCTGTGCCGGGCGTGCTTGCTTCGGCTTTCGGTTTCCAGGGACAGAAGTGTTCTGCGTGTTCTCGAGTGATTGTGTTGGACGCGATCTACGATCGTTTTGTCGAGCGACTGGTAGCCGCGGCCAAGTCAATGAAGATTGGTTCTTCCGAAGACCCCACAAATGCGATGGGACCCGTTGTGGACGGCGCCGCGCAAAAGAGCATTCTCCAATACGTCGAGATCGCCGGGAAAGAAGGCCAGATTCTCTATTCCAGCGAGACACCGCAGACGGGCTACTATGTCCCGATGACCATCGTCGCCGGGATAAGGCTCGAGCATCGGATCGCCCAGGAAGAAATCTTCGGGCCGGTCCTGGCGGTTATGCGCGTGAAAGACTTCGACCAGGCGCTCGAGTGGGCCAACTCCACGCGGTTTGCCCTGACCGGCGGCGTGTTCAGCCGCAGCCCGAGAAACCTGGAACGCGCGCGCCGGGACTTCCGCGTCGGCAATCTTTACCTGAATCGCCAGATTACCGGCGCTCTGGTGCATCGCCAGCCGTTCGGCGGTGCCCGGATGTCGGGCGTCGGGTCGAAAGCGGGCGGGCCTGACTATCTGCTCCAATTCATGGACCCGCGCACGACGACGGAGAATACGATGCGCCGCGGCTTCGCACCGATTGGAGAAGCCGATGATTGTGTTGACTGAACGAGAAAGCCGTGGCGCGCTCCCGGCCATACGACGGTAAAAGACCTCGGACGGTCGCGCGGCGAGCCGCCCTTGTTCACCGATTTCACCTATGATAATATTGGTGTTCCGCGGAATCCCGACAATCCGTTCTACTACAACAGGAAGATCAATCCTGTGGGGGCGGCTTGGGTGGAC
>Ga0315277_10006651_pt1 | contig 15076 bp, 10 predicted proteins | sample YL17G05_15_MG_FD_203695 | JGI IMG/M metagenome (GOLD analysis project Ga0315277, IMG submission 203695) | Sediment microbial communities from Yellowstone Lake, YNP, Wyoming, USA - YL17G05_15 | ecosystem: Environmental > Aquatic > Freshwater > Lake > Sediment | place: USA: Wyoming | collected...
GATTCCGATTGACTGTGCGAGCGCCTTTCCTGTCCTTCGTAGCCCCTTCTTGCCCGAACAATCTGTCGGCGGAGGAGGAAGGCGCGATTCCGAACTGTGCGAGGGACTTTAGTCCCGATTACTTTTTGTTAAGACATTCTTCGCAGATCACCGAGAGATTCCGCTGGATCCCGCAATGCTCAATGCAAAACTCCTGGCCGCATCTCTGACAACGGTAATGGCCGCGGTTCCCGCATCGGGAACAGGGGCCGCGCAAGGGAAGCGTGATAAAGTTGGTGATGAATTTGTCAAAATTTTCCGAGACCAGCTCCAAAAAAGTCCTTCCGGTCCGGAGATAAATCATTATGGTTGATCCCCAGATCAAAACGCTGAAAAACCCCTGCAGTCCCCAGACGGTCAGGACTCGCAAGTGCGGCCAGACGATGAAATTCCCCAGCCCGAAATCAAATTTGCTCACCGGCCAGAAATACATAATCGGCCAGCTCGGGTCATTGGTTAAATTGTCCAGAGCCACCTGCAACAGCCCTGCTCCCGCGCAGACCAGCATCATCTCCAGCCTTCGTCTCCGGTTGAACAGTCCGAAAACCAAACCCAATATCCCCGCGAAAAAAATATTGTGGCTGAAACTATGATGCAGGTTCTCAAGCATTTCCAATTTTACCGGATCCAGCCGGAAAATTCCCAGGATCGGCGCGAGCAAGATAAAAATCCCGTCCAGATCCATCAACAGCGCGCTCAACATAATCAGCCGCCGCTCCCGGCGATCATAATCCCTCAGATTCGCCATTAGCCAGCCGTATTGGAGATGATTTAGCGGAGACATCTTCTTCCATTATAATGACCACCCCCATTCTCCGTCAACGATACTGTGCGAGAGTCCTGTCTCGCTCCTGCGAGAGCGTGACAGGATTAGTCCCGATTCCATTCAGCCTTCAAACTTGAGCGCGCCACGCAAGCTGGTAGAATCTTAAACAATGAATGAAGTGATTGCGCAAAATTTTAAAAAAATCCTGCTCATCCAGCTCCGGCAGATGGGCGATATCCTGCTCACCACCCCCGCGCTCCGGGCACTCAGGCAAAAATTCCCCACCGCCCAAATCGCCTTTCTGCTGGACAAGCCTTTTGAGCCTCTGCTCCGGCACAATCCGGACCTGGACTTGCTCCTGGTCCGAGACCCGAAGAAGAGCTTTGAGTCAATCCAGACCATTCTCAAAGTGCGCAAATTCGGCCCGGATTTAGTGATTGACTATCTGGCCAATCCCAGAACCGCGTTAATCACGATCCTTTCCGGCGCCAAGTTCAGCCTTTCTTACGCGAATAAACGCCGATCCTTTCTTTATAAAATCCGCGCCCATCCGAAAGGAGAATATGTCGCGGAAGAAAAGCTTTCTTTGCTTGAACCTTTAGGAATTAAAGGCGGAGAGCCGGACCTGGTCTTGAACTATCCGAAATCCACAGAGGAAAAAATTGACCGGCAGCTAAAAGAAATGGGGATCTCCGAGGGCTTCCTGGTTGTGCTTGACCTGTTCCACAAGCGCCCCGCCCGGCAATGGCCGATCAATTATTTTATGGAAATCGCGGACCGGCTCTCGGAGAACTATCAGGCGAAAATAATCATCACCTGCCTTCCGCAAAATCGCGCTCGCGCCGAACAGGCCATTTCTCTCGCCCGGCAAAAACATTTCATCGCCGCGAACCTGGATCTGCTGGAACTCGCCGCGCTCATTCGCCGATCTAAATTATTCCTCGGCGGAGACGCCGGGCCCAAGCATATCGCGGTCTCCCAGAAAACCCCCACCTTCACCATCCTCGGTCCCAGCGGCCTGCAATGGACCCCGCCCTCCCCTATCCACCAGACCGCCTTTCTTGACCTTGACTGCCGTCCCTGCTCCGAGCGCGATTGCCCCAAGCCCGATCTCCCCTGCCAGACCAGGCTTACCCCCGACCTGGCCTGGCAAAAACTTAAATTGGGGTCAGGTCTCAACTTATGACTTGACGGATGGCTGATAAGTTGATCAGAGGATAAGCTGAGATGATGATCGGTTGATAAGTTGAGAGGTTGATAGGTTGATAAGTGGCGCGCTTGGCTCTTGACAAAAGATAATGAATTTGCTTAGATAACATTTGCAAAAGCAGTTCAGCCAGATAGTGAGAAGAAAATAATCGCTCAGCAGGTGATCAACTTTAGAAGCCAACGATTAGGAGGCAATTGATGAAAGGAACCAGTCCGGCAAAGATCCAGAAGGCCCTGACCGCAGTTGCACAAACCCTTCCGGCCAAACGCGAAAGCCTGATCCCGGCCCTGCAGGCGGTCCAGGAAAAATTGCGCTGGCTTCCCCGTCCGGCGATGCTCGGAATCAGCAAATATTTGAAAATTCCGGAGAGCGAGGTCTGGGGCACGGCCAGTTTTTACGCCCAGTTCCGGTTCTCGCCGGTGGGTAAAAATATCCTGACCGTCTGCCGCGGAACCGCCTGTCATGTGCGGGGAAGCGCGGGGATTTTGAGTGAGTTGGAAAAGGAAATGGGGATTCAGGCCGGAGAGACCACGCCGGACTTGAAGTTCTCTTTGGAAAAAATCGCCTGTCTCGGATCCTGCGCGTTAGCTCCGGTGATGGTGGTTAACGCCGCGATTTATGGAGCAATGAATCCCGCCAAGGGAAAGGGCCTTCTTGATCAGCTGAGACGCAAGAGCAAATCAAAAAAGAGAGCCGCTTCCAAATCAAAAACCAGGAGAGCAAAGTGAAAGAAAAAAATAATGCCGGGTCCCGCGAAATGAGCGGGATTGCCGCGGCCAAACTGGAAACCAAACAGGACCTTTTAGCCCTGGCCCGGGAACTGCAAGCGGAAGGCAAGAAAAATAAACGCCGGGTGGTCATCTGCGGCGGAACCGGCTGCCGCGCTAATAAGAGCCTGGAACTTTTTCAGCTCTTTCAAAAGGCCTTGAAAAAGCGCTGGCTCGGCCCGGAAATTGAGCTGAAAATGAGCGGTTGTCATGGCTTTTGTCAAAGAGGGCCGGTGGTGGTGGTTGAGCCGGAGGAGATTTTTTACCAGGAGGTGGGCAGAGAAACCCCGGACCAGGATATTGAGGATATAATTAACAAAACCCTGCTCAAGGGCAACTATGTTGAGCGGCTACTTTATCGGGATCCCCGAACCGATGAGATCATTCCAATTTATCATAACATCCCCTTTTATGCCCGCCAGCAGCGCATCGCCCTGCGCTTGAACGGGAAGATTGATCCTTTTTCTATTACTGACTATCTGGCTTCAGGCGGGTATCAGGGTTTGGCTAAAGCCCTGGAAATGAATCCCGAGGAAATAATAAATGTAATGTCTAAATCCGGTCTCCGGGGCCGGGGCGGAGGCGGGTTCCCCACCGGCCAAAAATGGTCCTTCTGCCGGAACGCTAAAGGGGATATGCATTACATCATCTGCAATGCCGATGAAGGAGACCCGGGCGCTTTTATGGACCGATCCATTATGGAGGGAAATCCGCACGGGGTGCTGGAGGGAATGATCATCGGCGCCATGGCGATTGCCCGGGGAAAAAGCCCGGCTGGGGGATATATTTATGTTCGCGCGGAATATCCGCTGGCAGTGCAGAGCATCAGAAAGGCGATTGAAGATGCCCGGAATTATGGACTCCTGGGCGAGAACATCCTGGGAACCGAATTCAGCTTTGAGGTCAAGGTGAAAGAAGGCGCCGGAGCATTTGTCTGTGGTGAAGAAACCGCTCTGATGAAAAGCCTGGAGGGAAGAAGAGGGATGCCCCGGCAACGGCCTCCTTTTCCGGCTAATCAGGGTCTCTGGGAAAAACCGAGCAATATCAATAATGTTGAAACCTGGGTGAATGTGCCGGAAATTATTCTCAAGGGAGGCGAGTGGTATAGCGCGATCGGAACGGAAAAGAGCAAAGGCACCAAGGTCTTCAGCCTGGTGGGAAAGGTCAAAAATTCAGGCCTGGTGGAAGTGCCCATGGGGATCAAGCTCCGGGATATTATCTTTGAGATCGGAGGAGGAATCCTCGGCGACAAAGAGTTCAAAGCCGCGCAGACCGGAGGTCCTTCCGGAGGATGCATCCCCGCGGAATATCTTGACCTTCCCATGGATTATGAGCATCTGGCTGAAGTCGGCTCCATTATGGGCTCGGGCGGCCTGGTGATTCTGGACGAGGACACCTGTATGGTTGATCTGGCCAGATACTTTCTGACCTTCACCCAGAACGAGTCGTGCGGTAAATGCACTCCCTGCCGGCTCGGCACCCGGCAGATGCTTACCGTCCTGGAGGATATCTGCCAGGGCAAAAGCCAAACCGGAGACATTGAACTGCTCGGCGAGATCGGAGACACGATCAAGAAGGCCAGCCTGTGCGGGCTGGGCCAGACTGCGCCCAATCCAGCTCTTACCACGATTCATTACTTCAAGAAAGAGTATGAAGAGCATGTCCATCAAAAGAAATGCTCAGCGTTAGTCTGCAAGGAGCTGGTTTCTTATAACATCCAGTCAGTGAGATGTGTTGCTTGTCATCGCTGTCTCTGGGTCTGCCCCAACAAGGCGATTCTGGGCATCAGTTTAAAGGCGCCGGAAATTGACCAGGCGAGGTGTGATCGGTGCGGCACCTGTTTGGAGATCTGCCCGGCCCGGAACAAGGCGGTGGAAAAAATTCCCGGGGCAGAACTTAAAGCCGCGGGTTAAACCTTGAAGCCGGATCGGAGGGAAAAATAGATGGATAAAGAGATTGAAGTCATCCTGAAAAATTATCAAAAGGATCCCAGCCAATTGATCTCTATCCTGCAGGATCTCCAGGCAAAATATAATTGGCTTCCCAAAGAAATCTTGCTGGAGGTGAGCAAAGGTTTAGGGGTCCCGCTCAGCCGGGTCTTCAGCATCGCCACTTTCTATCGGGCATTCAGCTTAACCCCCAGGGGCCGGCACCAGATCCGGGTTTGTCTCGGCACGGCCTGTCATGTCCGGGGAGGAAAGAGAATTCTGGAGCGGATGGAAAGGGACCTGAAGATCAAGGAAGGAGAGACCACTCCGGATTCAAAATTTACCCTCCAGACGGTTCGCTGTATCGGCTGTTGCAGTCTGGCGCCGGCTTTAATCATTGGTCAAGATACCTATGGCAGACTGATCCCGGATAAATTGAAAGAAATATACCAGGACTATAAATAAGGAGACTTCCCAATGAGAATCTCAACCCTTAACGATCTTGAGAGAATAAAGGAAAAGGGACTGAAGTCTATCTTTCCCAAAAAAACCAAAATCACCGTCGGCATGGCAACCTGCGGCTGGGCTACCGGCGCCGGGAAAGTTTATCAGGCTATTTCCGGGAAGCTGAAAAAGACCAAACAAAAGGCGATTCTGGCCCGAACCGGCTGTTTGGGATTTTGCCAGAGAGAGCCCTTGGTGGAGATTTTTGTGCCCGGCAAATCCAGGGTCGTTTATAAGGAAATGACCCCGGAAAAGGCTCAACAATTAGTGGCGGACCTGGGTAATGGCAATTTGAGACCGGAATGGGCTTTGTGCCAACTCTCAGACCCTCTTTGTCCGGAGAACCTGGCGCCCAAAGAAGTGGAGCAAATTCCTCAATATGAGCAGTTGGATTTTTATAAAAAGCAGATGAAAATCGCTCTGAGAAATTGCGGATTCATTGACCCGGAAAATATCAAGGAATATATTGCAAAAGGAGGGTATTTTGCCCTTTTTAGAGTTCTTTCTGAGATGAAGCCGGAGCAGGTCATAGCAGAGATTAAGAAATCCGGTCTGCGGGGAAGGGGCGGGGCAGGATTCCCGACCGGGATCAAGTGGGAAACCGGTCGGAAGGCCGCAGGAGAGACCAAATATGTCATCTGCAATGCCGATGAAGGCGACCCAGGCGCTTATATGGACCGCTCGGTCCTGGAAGGCGATCCCTATAGCGTGGTTGAGGGAATGACCATCGCGGCTTATGCGATCGGGAGCAATGCCGGATATATCTATGTCCGGGATGAATATCCGCTGGCGGTGGAAACCCTCAGAAAGACCATTGCCCAGGCGAAGAAATCCGGCTTGCTGGGCAAAAATATCTTCAATTCCGGGTTTGATTTCAAGATCCGGATCAGCCGGGGCGCCGGCGCTTTTGTCTGCGGAGAGGAGACCTCGCTTCTAGCTTCGGTGGAAGGAAGGATTGGCGAGCCTCGGCAACGACCGCCTTTTCCCGCCCAGCAAGGCTTATGGGGAAAGCCCACGATTATCAATAATGTTGAGACCCTGGCCAATGTTCCGGCAATCATCACCAGAGGCGCAGATTGGTATGCGGGAATCGGCACTGCGAAGAGCAAGGGCACCAAGGTCTTTTCTATGGTGGGGAAAGTTCAGAATACCGGTCTGGTTGAAGTGCCCATGGGAATTACCCTCCGCGAGATGGTCTTTGAGATCGGAGGCGGGGTGCTCAAGCGAAAGAAGTTCAAAGCGGTCCAGACCGGAGGTCCCTCGGGAGGCTGTATTCCCGAGAGCCTTTTGCATCTGCCCGTGGATTATGAAGAGCTGAGCAAAGCCGGCTCAATTATGGGATCGGGCGGGATGATCGTAATGGATGAAGACACTTGTATGATAGATATCGCCAATTATTTTCTCTCTTTCCTGGAAGAGGAATCCTGCGGAAAATGTGTTCCCTGCCGGGAAGGCATCAAAAGAATGCGAGAAATCCTGACCGATATTATTGAGGGAAAAGGAAAAATGGAAGACATCAAGCGGCTGGAGCGGTTAGCCACTGCGGTTGCCCAGGGATCCTTGTGCGCTCTGGGAGGAACCGCGCCGAATCCGGTGCTCACCACGCTTCGCTATTTCCGGAATGAATATGAGGCTCATATCAAGGATAAGAAATGTCCGGCCCGGGTCTGCAAAAACCTGATTAACTACTTTATCGTGGAACGAAAGTGCAACGGCTGCTCGCTCTGCATCCAGGCTTGCCCTCAAAAAGCCATCATCTTTAAGGGGAAGAAGAAGCCGGTAAAACTGGATATGAGCAAATGCATTAAATGCGGAACCTGCCTGGATGCTTGCAAGCGGGGCGCAATAGAAGTGAGGTAAGAAAAATGATCACGCTGACGATTGATGGTCGGGAGATAAAGGCAAAAGACGGAGCCACCATCCTGGAGACGGCGCGGGAGCACAAGATTGAGATCCCCACCCTTTGTTATCACGAGGCGATCAGCTCGGCCGGGGCCTGCCGGATTTGCTCGGTGGAGGTAATCAGGGGGGATCGCTCCCGGATCGCAGCCGCTTGCGTTTCTCCGGTGGAGCCAGGACTGGTGGTGAAAACCAATACCGAGGTAATAACCAATCTCCGGAAGGTGCTGATTGAGTTGCTTCTTGCCCGCTGTCCCAAGGTGAAGGCAATTCAGGATCTGGCGCATAAGTTCAAGGTGAAAAAAACCGATTTTAAGACCGAGGATGAAGATTGCATCCTGTGCGGGATGTGCGTGCGGGTATGCGAGCAGATTGTGGGAAAAAGCGCCATCAGCCTGGTCAACCGGGGAACCAAAAGAGAGGTTGCCACTCCTTTCTATGAGGCGTCAAGCGCCTGTATCGGCTGTGGGTCCTGTGCCGTGGTTTGCCCCACCGGCTGTATCAAGGTGGAGGACATCGGAGATAAGAGAACGATAAAAAAGTGGAAGGCGGAATTTAAGCTCCAGCAATGCAAAATGTGCGGCAAGTATTTTGCGCCCGAAGCTCAACTGGAGTATTTAGCCAAAGCATTGAATCTGCCCGAAAAGGAATTTGAAATCTGCCAGAATTGCCGGGTGATTCTGGGCAAAATCTCCAAGGCCGAGGAGCAGAAATCAGAGCAGATGAAAAAGCTAAGCCTTAGCTAAGAGGACACTAAAATGGAAAAAACAGAGATTGCCTTAAAGATTGATGACAGGGAAATTAAAGCCAGCCCGCGGGACACGGTTTTATCCGCCGCTAAAAAAGCCGGCATTCATATTCCAACCCTCTGTGCGGACGATCAGCTTGAGCCTTATGGCGGCTGCCGGCTCTGCATCGTTGAGATTGAAAAGATGCGCGGTCTGCCGCCATCCTGCGCCACTCTTGTCCAGGATGGAATGATCGTGCGCACCAATACCGAAGAGATTCGCCGGATCAGAAAAATGCTGATGGAAATGCTCCTGTCCGACCATCCCTATGACTGCCTCACCTGCGCCAAGAACCTCCATTGCGAGCTTCAGAAAATGGCCGAGGAATTCGGCATCCGCGAGCGCCGTCTCCGCAAGCTCACCCGCGAGAGCGTGTTAGACGAGTCCAACGCCTTTTACTTCCGCGATCTGACAAAATGCGTGCTCTGCGCCAAATGCGTCCGCACCTGCAAAGAGATCAACGGCGTGACCGCGATTGACCTCCGCGGCCGGGGTTTCGCCTCGGTGGTCCAGCCCTTCGGGGATGAGCCGATCAGCGGGAGCGTGTGCGAGAGTTGCGGCGAATGCGTGGAGCGGTGTCCGACCGCGGCGCTCAGCATCAAGAATTATGTCTGGCCGGATAAAGAAGTTTCAACCATCTGCCCCTATTGCGGAACCGGGTGCGGAATCCTGCTCGGGATCAAAAACGGAAAGATCGTGGGAGTGCGCGGGGACAAGAACAACCCGATGAGCCGGGGGCAGCTCTGCGTGAAAGGCAGGTTCGGCGCGTTTGAATTCGTCAATCATCCGGCGCGCTTGAAAAAGCCCCTGGTCAAGAGGAACGGCGAATTCCAGGAGGCAAGCTGGGAAGAGGCCCTGGATTATGTCGCGGAAAAGCTCAAGCCTTACATCGGCACGGACCAGTTCGCCGGCCTGTCCTCGGCCAAGTGCACCAACGAGGAAAATTATCTGATGCAGAAATTCGCCCGGGCCGTGATGAGAACCAACAATATTGATCACTGCGCGAGATTATGTCACGCCTCAACCGTGGCCGGGCTTGCGGACAGCTTCGGAAGCGGCGCAATGACCAACAGCATTGACGAATTCCGGGACGCCGAGCTGATCCTGGTCACCGGGTCCAATACCACGGAGAATCATCCCATCATCGGATACCGCATCCGCGAGGCGCTCCGCAAGGGCGCGAAATTGATCGTGTTTGACCCGCGCGAAACCTGGCTCGCCAAACAGGCCTGGCTCTGGTCAAGGCAAAAGCCCGGAACCGATGTGGCCTGGATCAACGGCCTGATCCACATCATCTTGAAAGAGGGCCTGGAGAACAAAAAATTTATTGACGAGCGGACCGAGGGGTTTGAGGACTTGAAAAAAACCGTTGAAAAATATACGCCCGACTATGTCTCAAAAATCACCGGCGTCCCCCAAGAGCAGCTCTTGCAAGCGGCCCGCGCCTACGCCACCGCTCAAAAAGCCAGCATCCTCTATTCTATGGGCATCACCCAGCACAGCCACGGGACCGATAATGTCAAATCCCTCGCCAACCTGGCAATGCTCTGCGGACAGATCGGCAGAGCGGCCACCGGCGTCAACCCGCTCCGCGGACAGAACAATGTCCAGGGAGCCTGCGATCTCGGCGCGCTCCCCAATGTCTTCCCCGGGTATCAGCGGGTTTCGGACGATGCGCTCCGGAAAAAATACGAAGACGCCTGGGGAATCCCGCTTTCCAGCCAGGCCGGCCTGACCCTCGTAGAGATGCTGAACGCGGCCTCGCAGGGAAAGATCAAGGCGCTTTATATTATGGGCGAAAACCCGATGCTCTCTGACCCGGATTTACATCATGTGGAGCAGGGACTCAAGGCCCTGGAATTTCTGGTGGTTCAGGACATTTTTCTCACTGAAACCGCTCAGCTTGCGGATGTGGTTCTCCCCAGCGCGTGTTTTGCGGAGAAGGAAGGAACCTTTACCAATACCGAACGCCGGGTTCAGCTTTTGAACCAGGCGCTTCCTCCGCCCGGGGAGGCCAGGCAGGACTGGGAAATTATTTGTCAGTTGGCGACCCGGCTCGGATACAAAATGAGCTATCATCATCCGTCGGAAATTATGGATGAGGCGCGGAAACTGACTCCGCAATACACAGGGATCAGCCATTCCCGGCTCAAAGGCGGGTGCGAACTTTGCTGGCCCTGCCCGAACGAGGATCATCCCGGCACCAAAATTCTGCACCAGGACCGGTTCACGCGCGGGAAAGGAAAATTTACCGCGATTGAGCACCTTGGCCCGGCCGAGCTTCCGGATCAAGACTATCCCTATATCCTGATCACCGGCAGAATCCTTTACCACTTCCATACCGGAACAATGACCCGCAAGAGCGCCGGCTTGAACCAGATCGTGCCCGGACCCTATGCCGAGCTGAATCCGAATGACGCCAAAAAACTGAAAGTCAAAAACGGGGACCAGATCAAGGTCGCGAGCAGAAGAGGCCAAATCAAGCTATCCGCCCGCGTCACCGAGATGGTCAATATCGGCGAGCTTTTCATCCCTTTCCATTTCTATGAAGGCGCCGCCAATGTCCTCACCAACCCCGCCTTGGACCCGGTGGCAAAGATTCCGGAGTTCAAGGTGTGCGCGGTGAAGGTAGAGAGAGCGTGATGCGATAGGGGCGAGCCGCCGGAGACTTAGTGCTGAGAGAGCAAATCAGCTTTGGCGGGCAGAGAAAGTATGTCATCGTATTTGCGAACCGAAGCACTAAGTTTTCAAGCAGTGAACCAGAAGCCGAAGTTGGAGGCGGAAACAGACAAGGCCCGACCTTGCAAGGAGGCGAGGGCTTTTGAAAAGCGCAGGATGCTATTTTTCATCCAATCGCAAACGCGAGGGTCGCAAAACCCGTCAACTTTCAACTAAAGGTCTGAACCCTCTGGCCTTGCAAGAGTCCAACCTCTATCTATAATCTGACCACCAAAATTAGCAGAATTTCAACAAAACATGAAAAATAGCTATGGGGCCAAGCCCGCCAACTCTATCATGTTTGGAATGATAACGGTGGCTGAACGACCGGATCTCTTCCGCTTCCCTCCAGTTTTCATTATTACGAACTTTTATTGCTTCCCTGTGCTCATTAAAATATAAACTCAATTTTTCAGCCCAATGGTCAAGGTCATCAGATTGGACATATCCCAACATACCCGCCTCATCAGACTCTCTTGAATATTCACCACTCAGAAACATTCCAAGGCCATCTTTGCCGAAATATTCCCCGGCACCGCTTTTATCCTTGGATAATCTCTTAGCCTCAAAAGAAAAATGATATCTTTTTCCCGAAGTTGTTCTCTCAAATCCGATATCCAATCTCTTTCGCCTTTTGCCAAACACATCGGGCTTGTTAACGGCAGGGTCTTCATGAATGGCGTAATGACTGCACCATCTGGGCGCGGCAGGCTCATCAAATATTTCTTGAATAAACTTGACAAGTTCACCCGTTATATCGGTTTCTTCGGAATTTGCATGAGATGTTGAATCGAGCCGGTCATAGCCCATTCTCAAGAGCTTGAATATGTGTTGGTGTGAACTTTTGCGATAATCCTCTGTGTCTGAGCCTTCAGCCTTCCTTTTGCGATCTGGGTCACTAACAGCCATCTATGACGATTCTCCTGAGCCTACAAGTTTTTCAGCGATAAATTCATCAGCATCAAGAACCGCCTGGCTTTTGAGCCAATAGAGTTTTTGAAGAGGTTTGAATATATAAGTGGTTTTCCCATCATAAATTCTCAAACAGCGATCAAAATAACCCCACTGACGCCTATCCCTTAATTTCTTAAAAAGCCGATTTAATTCTTGTCTATCGGCCTCATTTATATCTTGTGCAATTGTATTTGCTGCCTGTTCCTGTTTTGAACGAACTATTTTTACAATCGCATAGCGATCAGAATAAAATACTCTTATTTGATGTTGATCTTTGATTTCAGAATCCAAAAAACCATCCAGTTGATTTTTAAGAACCTTGGAATAGTCTGATATTTCTATAATATTAGCTCGGTCCATAATATCGCCCGTAAGTCTACCCTCATTTTGTTGTATTTTAACCTTTATAAAATCATCAATAAACCATCTTTCTTCATCATTGAGTTTTAGCAAATCGTATATTGTTGCATTTAATTTAAGAATTAAAGGATCATTTAAATCAATGCCTTGATACTGAAAAACCCTTTGCCTCCATAAATGTGTCATTGTAGATGTCATCCCAACAAGCTTATCATGCATCGCAACCAAATCTGAAAGTTCCATATCACTTAATCCATTAAACGGAATGGGAATATTTGCCAGATCATCCAGATTGGGGCGGTCTCTTTCAACCCCCCAAAAACCTGATGAAAGGAACTGATGATATTTAGCGAAGTCAGAACTCAAGTACAATGAAAGACATTTAAGGATATTCTTATCCTTTTGTTCTCCAGCTATTCCTATCTGTCGGGGAGGAACCAAGATAAATTGGTCCGAATATACTGAAAACCTACGAGAAGCATCTACAATTATATGTGGCGGATAGCATACTTTTAGTCCTATTTTCCCTCCAGTTTTTCTAAGAAAAGCCATGTTTTCATTAATAGTCTCTAAAGCGGCGTCTGGTAAAGAGAATATTTTATCATGTCGTTTTAGGTTTTTCATTACCAACTTAGATTGACCAACTATCTCAGAGATTTTCTCACCCTGCTCGGACGAACCTTTCCCTCGGAATTGAGGGCCCTCATGCGGCCCGAAAAGTCCTATTATTTTGCAAAACTCAGACAATGAAGGAAATCTCCGTTTGATACTATCCAGGAGTCTTTTATCTCTAGCAGTTCCCCACATTGATATTTTCCAAGTCATGCTATCACCCAAAATAGCTTCTGACTTTGGAATATCGCGAATTGAGCTGGAATCTACAATAATAGACCATAAGGGTATTTTTTTATGGAAATCATTAATTTCAAGATTAATTTGGCTAATTGCAAAAGGAGAGTAGGTAATTATTGCAATCGAGGCGGTTTCTGATCTATTTATTAAGGGGGAGTAAAAAACTGCAATAGCAGGATTAACTGCACCCCTAAATAAAACATGGCGAAGGTTTGAAAAATTTACAACGCACCATACATTCATTTGGGTAAAAAAAGCCTGTCTAAAATTAAAAGAATGGGTTTTGAATAAAGTAGAAGCAGGCAATAATAATCCAATAACCCCATTTGATGAAATATGCTGAGAGATTTTCCAGGTAAATGCTTCTGCGATCTGAAGATCGCCAGTAGGGAATTTTATAAAATTATCCTTAATCCAATGAAAAGCTTTTAATTCTTCTTTTTCAGTATTTATTGAATTTAAATGCTTCCACGGTGGATTACCAACAATCAAATCATAGCCACCCTTTGGCTGATGCTTAATCCAATTTGAATCCGGATCAAAAAAGTCTCCCAAGAAAATGTTCTTTTCACGGAGTATTGGAAGTTTGAAATTATGATAAGATTCCAGGTCAGGCGGATCAACATAATCCAAAAGAGTAAGCAATAAACTCAGTTCGGTGATACCGCAAGCATCTTCATCAATTTCTATTCCGAAAATATGATCAGTGAGCAGTTCCCGCAACTTCGATGGGTTTAGTTTTTGGTTTAAGGCATACTCTCGCTCAATTAATCTTCTATAACACTGAACCAGGAATGCGCCTGAGCCACAGCTTGGGTCTAAAATCTTAACACCTTTTTCAATTTTCTTTTTAGCTTCAATTTCGTCCAAAATAAAATTCACCAAGTGAATCGGGGTATAATAGGCGCCTTTTCTTCTTCCTTTTCCCTGGGAGTGAAGAAACTGCTGATAAACAATGGAGAGAGTCTCTATGGGAATATGCTCAAAGCTATAGGCTTGAAAATCAAGATGCATTTGTCCCTCAATTTTATCACCTATAAATGTTGCGGAAACCATTTGCAAATGGTTCCTTTTTATTTTTTTCTTTTGAGGCTCGGAAATCGGAAAAACTGAACCATTTAGCCATTCTTCTAAATTATCATCAATATGGAAAAACGCCTCGCGCTTTGCATCTCTGCCGAAAATATCCCGTTGCCCTATACCCCATTCCCCGAACTTACGGTCTGATAGAATTTTTCTGTCTTTTAGATACCTCAAATATACATACTTGCCGATAAGTGAATGGGCTGTGTTGGTATCCAGATTTTTCTCAACTAACCACTGGCCCAGCTTCTCAAGGCTCTCCAGTAACTTCCAATCAACCCTATTTTCTTGATCTATTTCATTGGATCGTCTTTCCCAAATTCGTCCCGTGTTTATAGCTTCTGCGCTAAAATCTGCTAAACTTTCCAATATTTTGTCGGCTACCTCAATAATTATTGAATGGTCATCTCTATGCCTTTGCTCTATGCTGATGTCGTAGCGAAACCCTTTATAAATTCGGATTGAACCAGGCGCTTTGACCAGCAGAAAAGGAACCAGGTTCTGATTCCATACCCTTTTATGTATCTCTCTGGCATCTTGTTCGGATGTCGCTTCGCAAACATAAATGACAGGGATAATGCTATTGGATATTGCATCATCCGCAATTTTTTCGCTGAGAACATAAACCCCTTTTAATCCGCAGTCTTTTTGGGCTTGGCGAAAACTGTGTCCATAAACCGGATGCTTTTTTAAGGAAGACTCCTTTAAAAAATAGGGTGAATCCTTGTATTCAAGCCCTTCCAAGAGTTCATCTATGTTCATTATTTGATCCACCAAAATGTTTATCCTAGAAATTTTATCGCTCTCTGTTTTATCCTTTTAAATTATACCAAAAATTAGTCTAAAATTGCAAGCGCAAAATTCTGTTCGCCATCTTGAGCCGATAGACGGTCAATCTGCTCCTATTTTTCTGCTCTAATTATACCACATTTCAATGTCAGATCCGGTCACAAGGGGGGTATCTCTTGACCGATTTTTTGTCCTGCTAAATATCTGAAAATTAAAGCAAAAGCATTTTTTTGAAAATATCGTTTACTAATCTTAAACTGGAAAATTAAGGGAAAATTGGAGATTGGTCTGTAAAATCAAATAGTTGGGCGATTATTAAAAAGGAACAAATTTCGTATATATAGGGGGACCTCGCGTTCTCGGAACGCGAAGGTTCCTAAGTTTTGAAGTTTTAAAGTTTCGGAGTTCAAACTCAGAAA
>Ga0315277_10006652_pt1 | contig 15076 bp, 12 predicted proteins | sample YL17G05_15_MG_FD_203695 | JGI IMG/M metagenome (GOLD analysis project Ga0315277, IMG submission 203695) | Sediment microbial communities from Yellowstone Lake, YNP, Wyoming, USA - YL17G05_15 | ecosystem: Environmental > Aquatic > Freshwater > Lake > Sediment | place: USA: Wyoming | collected...
ACCAAGTCCCACGGTTTGTAGCCGGTCAGATCGGCGCAACCGTCACTGACGAAGAGCATGGTCCAGTGCTCATCGTTACGGCAGCGATACGCCATGCCGGGGAGATTGGCCATGAGGGTGGAGAGCACTCGTTGGCTCTCGCGAGTTGTTTCCTCTGAGCGCTTGCGCTCCGTGATGTCGTGCAGGATGCCGGCAAAGAACCGTTGGTTGCCGATTCTAATCTGGCTCACCGCCATTTCCATCGGGAAAGAGGAACCGTCCTTCCGGAGGCCCGTCACCTCACGTGCCGGGCTGGTTGTCCTCGGTTTGCCGGTGGATGAAAGCTCGGCTATGAGCTGATCGTGCGCGTCGTGTAGGCTTGCGGGCACGAACGTCCTAATGCTCTGCCCAAGCAATTCCCCGGCGGCGTACCCAAAGATGCGTTCGGCCGCCGGGTTGAAGGACAGGATGTCGCCGTTCTCGTCGATGGTGATGATTCCCTCGGCGGCCGCGTCGAGGATGGCACGACTGCGAGTGGCGCTCTCCCGTAGTGTGGTTTCCAGGCGCCGGCGCTGGAGACCGGCGATCGCCACGGTCCAGATGCCGCCGACAACGATGATGCGTTCGATGAGGTCCTCGAGCAGGTCGCCGACCGGCATCCGGGGACCAATGAACAGCGCGAATGCCAGGGCGATGGCGGCGGAGATGGCAGCGGCCAGGAACAACGTGAATCGCCGCGATAGCGCCAGCAGCGACACGGCCACCGCCGCGAAGTAGGCCACGGCCCAGGATTCGCCCGGGACAAGCAACAGGTCGAATGCCAACCCGGCAACCGTGAGTGTCAGGCAACATGCCAACACCCAGCGGCCGCGCGGTCGCTGTTCAGTCACTTTCATGAAGCTCTACCTGAAAGCCATGGGCAACCTGGTCGGCCGCCCTGCGGTTGTCAGCTTCATCCTCAGTGCTCCACCGCGTTCGTAGCCACTGTCTCCCACTCTCACAGACACGTGTTGCCCCGCCTCGTCGGTGTCTGATCTGAAATGTGTACTGACTATGTATGATTATCGGTCATCGACAGGGTCGCTTGATCTTTGCCCCGCGGATGCGCCCCATTTCCGGCCTCCCGTCTAGCCCGCCTAATCCGTTGCTGTTTAGGCGGTAATGGGACTCATGGCGTCCGGGCGGGTCGCGCCAGGATCGGGGAGGCCAGGAATCCTGCTCTTCTGCCGGGGATCACCGGTTTGGCAGTTTGTTGTAAGCGCCGGACGTCTGGCGCAGGCGGGCGTCGCCATCGCATTCGGCTCGCAGGGACTCAAAGACACCACGGAGGTTCTCACCGGGGTCCGCAAGGCCGTGACACGGGGGTTGCCGGCTGACGCGGCGCTGCGCGCCCTGACCCTGACGCCCGCGGAACTCTGCGGCGTTGCCGACCGGCTCGGAACGCTCGCTGTCGGTAAGGCCGCCAATATCGTCGTCACCGTTGGCGATCTGTTCGCCGAGAAGACCCAGGTCGTCGAAACCCAGATCGATGGGCGCCGTTACTCTGATCGCCAGGACGATCTGAAACGGCGTGCCAACGCCGAGACGATGCGGGCGGCGCTGATTCAGAAGGTTCTGCGCTCTCGGGAGACGGGCGGCGGTTGCCGTGTTCGTCCGGGTGCCGGTCATCGTCAACGCCGACGAGATTGGGCAGATCGAAGCCGCCGTCGCCTTCGCGGAACAGCAGAAGGTGAAGCTGATCATCTGCGGGGGGGTATGATGCCTCATATTGTGCCGAGCTATTGAAGAAGGATAGCGTCGCTGTGATGGTCGATGGAATCCACCGCATGCCCCAGCGCGCCAATGACCCGTACGATGCTCCGTTTACAGTTCCCGACCGCCTGCACCGCGCCGGAATTCCCGATTGCATCACGGGCGGCGGGGGGGCGGCCAACGTGCGCAACCTCGCCTACCATGCCGCTGCCGCAGCCGCCTATGGACTGCCGAAGGATGAGGCGCTGGCCGCCATCACGCTCTATCCGGCCCGCATCCGCGGGGATCCGAAATCAGCTTCCAGAGGGCCCTCGCTGAAGGTATGCCCTCTTCCGAGGCGTGTCATCCGAGCGGGGCACGGCAGGGACCCACGGGCGCGGCTAAACAATCCCGCCGTCCTGACGATAAGCACGTGTAGGTGACGGAGTCTCTCTCTGTGCGAGGGGGGCTGTCCGTTCGGAGTACGGGGCCCGCACAGGGGCGCTTCTCGGCAACCGATGTTGAAGGAGGAGGGCGTGGCGGACATCAAGATTCTGGCGGTTGATGATTCACCCACCATGCGTCGCATCATTGTCAACACGCTGAAGCGCGCCGGTTACGCGAACGTTATTGAAGCTGAAAACGGTGTCGAAGCCCTCGGCAAACTGCGCGGCGAGGGTGCCGACTTCGTGATCACCGACTGGAACATGCCCGAAATGGACGGGTTGACCTTCGTCACGCAGGTCCGCGGCGACGATGCGCTCAAGGGCAAGCCGGTCCTGATGGTCACGACCCGCTCGGTCAAAGAGGACATCGTCGAAGCCCTGAAAGCCGGCGTCAACGGCTACGTCGTCAAACCATTCTCTCCCGAGACGCTCTCGGAGAAGATCAGCCAGGTGCTGAACAATGCCTGAGCCCCGTGCCACCGCAGAACCGCAGGATGCCTTCGAGAGCAGCCTCGCCCAGGCCATTCGCGGCGAGATGGCGGCTCTGGTCTCCTCGGTGGAGCGCCTCGTGCGCGACTTCGCGGCGTTGACGCATCCGATCTCGGAATCCTCGGCCAAGGTGCCGCAGGCGACCGAGCAACTGGAAAAGGTCACACAGCAGACAGAGCAGGCGACCAATCAATTGCTAGACACCGCGGAGAAGATCGTCGACCGCGACGGAAAACTGCTGGCGTCTCTGCAGGAGATCCGGCGGTGGATCGATGCCGCCGAACCGGAGCAGCGGCAGGCGATGCGGGACCGCCTCGATGAGGCGCTCGGTTGGGCCCAGGCCAATCTCGATGATGCTTTCGATATCATGAACACCCTGCAGTTTCAGGATATCACGGCGCAGCAAATCCAGCATGCCTCGCAGCTCTTGGACGAGATCCAGTACCGTCTGCAGAATCTGGTCAGCGCGGTGGATGGAACCGAGCAGAATCCGCCGCCAGTCCTCAAGAGCCGGGTCTACGATCCCAATGCCAGCATCGACCGCAACGGCACCGAGCAGAGTGAAATCGACGCCTTGGTCCAGTCGATGACAAAAGAGCAATAGCCTGCCGCCGGGACGTGCTTTGCCGCCCAAAACCGCAAGCTGTCATGCGAGACCCCGCGCCCTGCTTTGTGGACGTGCGTGGTGCTCAGCAGCCGTAGCGCCAGGTCAGGAGCCGGGCTCCTGACCTGCGGGATCGGATGCATCGAGCGGACCCGCGTTGTGCGTCGGCCCGCTCAGCGCGGACGCCACCTGCGGGGCTACTGGTAACGCCTCAATCCTAGGTGGTTTTCGAATTCGCTTTCGATCTGGGCCGGATCCGGTGCGTTGTACAGCACGAGGTTGCGCAAATGCTCGAAGCTGTCCAAGTCCATCCCGGTGAACTCCACGGCGATACCATTGGCCTCGGAGCGGACGATCCGCGCGTCCGCCTGGATGGTCGCTGTCCCGGGTACTCCCAGAAGCGGGAGCCGGACGCGACAGGGCGCTCCCGGCGGGAGGTTTGAGAGTCCCTCCACGTACAGTCCCTTGGCACTGATGTCCCGGGTCGGTTCGGCGACGACCGTGGCATCATCGGTCACGATCTCGGCGGTCCGCCGGATCGGAATGCGGGTAAACTCCCTCTGCTCGAAGTTGATTAGCATCAGTTCGCCTCCCCCCGCGGTCAAGATTAACATCCCGGCAGGTCAAGACGGCGCTTGAGCTGTCTCGACGTGGCGTGGCTGGTAGCATCCCGGCGGATGATACAAAGCCCACTCCTGGTCCGTTTCCGAATCAGCGATCGTCTCACCCTCCCCGAGGACCAGGTATCCGTCGGGCCGCAGCCGCCGCCGCATCCGTGCGAGAATCCCCTTGCGCACCTCGTTGTCATAGTAGAGTAGCACGTTACGCAGCACAATCAGATCAAAGGCCGGCGTTGCCGGCCAATCGTCGGCGAGGTTGATCGTTCGGAACTCGAGCAAGTTGTGGAGGTCCTCATCAACCTGCCATTCGAGACCCTTGGGCCGGAAATACCGGGTCAGCAATTCGGCCGGCAACCCCCGACAAACCTCCGCCTGGCCGTAGCAGCCGGTTCCTGCCTGCTCAATGAGCCTGGGCGAGCGGTCAGTCGCCAGGATGCGGATTTTCCAAGCGCCCGCCCTGGGGAAGTGCTCGCGCAACAGGATGGCGAGACTGTGTGGTCCCTGGCCGCGACCGCAATTGGGATACCAGACGTTGAGGTCGCGCCTTGCCTGACGCGCCCCCAGCAGCTCCGGGAGAATCGCCGATTTCAGCAGCTCGTAAATGGGCGCATCACACCAGAACGACGGCCAGCCGGTCGTCACCGCTGCGATGACGCAACCCGGGAGTTGGTTGTCCTCCCCGGACCACAGGACGGAAAGCAGATCGGGAACGGACTCCAGCCCCCGACGGTGGGCAAGGGACTGCAGACGCAGCACTAAGTCGTCACTCTGGTCAGGGGGAATGGCGATACCTGACTTCTGGAGAACCAGCTCGCGGATGTAGTCAAGATCGCCCGCGGCGATCGTTATGGCTGACATGTCATCGTGCCTGAACCGGCCTCCGCGCCGGGCTGCCGGAGAGGCGACTCCACTCCGGTGTCGTCCAGGTCATCCTTCCTGACCGGTCCGTAGACAGGATCCTCCCGGCCAGCCTGATGGGAACGATGCCGTTGGATCTGCACAAGACCAATAAGCCGGCCACCTGTTTTACGCAAGAACCTCAGAGATGGTGCAAGAGATGTTGGCAGGCCCGTCGGGTCTATACTGGTTCAGTTGTCGGTGCCGCATCTCTAGGGCTCATCGCGGTCCGCGTCTTCGGTCCCGTGCGCCGGTGGCATGGCGCCTAGGATCCGGATCATCGCCCCACGTTTTCTATTTCGGTATCCGATCGGCGGTCTTGACCGAACGGCAGTCAGAACAGGGTAGACAACTGCGGATCGTCGCGTCGCGGTGCTGCTTCACGGGTAAGGAGGCGGGGCGTTACCGGACGGCGTCACGTCGCCGCCCTCACGAGCCGGCGGCAAGCGGAATGCCGTGGCGTTCGGCAAAGTCTGTTCTCATGTAGATGCCGTAGTCCAAGTACCAGAAGCGGTTGGATGATGCCCGTCGCTCCTCCGGCTCCCCGGCACACAGGCTCCAAAGACGGAAGTTCTCTTGGAAATACGGCTGGAGGAGGACAATCTTGTCGTATCCGAACATCGCTTGCAGCGTATCTCCCCGGGTGCGAAGCGGCGCAATGTAGATGTCGGTGAGCGTGGGTGCGCCTCGCAGGATGGCCCCGGAAGAAAACCCCTCGTGCGCGATCTGCGGTTCACACAGCCCCCACACATCGACAGCCGGGAGGTTGGTCCAGTACGGAATTCGTCCGGCATCGCCCAGCGCGATGCGCGGCGCACCGGGAAGCGACAGGAGCAACGCCGCGACACATTGCTGGCGACGATACATGTACCGCTGCGCGTCGCAATTACGCACAACGCCCGGCCACTGCTGCCACGACCAGACAACCAACGCTGCCGCCGCCGCCGCGGGTGCCCACCGCCAACGTCGTCCTAGCGCCGTCAAAGCAAGTGGGATGGGTACGGCGACCAGGGGCAGGAACGCGATCAGATAGCGGTGCAGGAAGTTCATGACCGGATTGACCGGGAGGACGAGGAGCGTCTGTGCACCCACCATGATGATTGCGGTTCCAAACGCGCTCTTCTCCGACAGCGTCGTCCAGCGGCGGGCGGCATAAAGCCACGCCAGCCAGAACGGGGTCGCATAAACGAACCATTCTCCCACTGGGCGTGCTGAGGGGAAACGGGTCGAGAACTTCGCGTAGACGGTATTGGGGAGGGGGTAACCGTAGTAGATCAAGCGGAAGGCGACCAACGCGGCGGCGACGGTCAGGACTGCGGCGAGGGGGATTCCGTAGGTGTAGATGCGCTGCCGGCGTTGCGTGTGACGGTCCGTGATCCAGCCGAGGATGAAGGGGATCGGCGCCAGGGCGATTCCTTCCGGTCGGGTGAGGATCAAGATGATAGTGCCGGCCGCAAGCAGCCGGCGTTTCCGGCTGTCCGAGCCAGTGAGCGCCAGGACCGTGAGCACAAGTGCAAAACCATAGAGACCGATTTCCAAACCGCTCAGATGCCACATGACCCAGGCGGGATTCAGCGCCACCAGAAACAGCGGCAGCGAGGCGCACCAAGCGGGAGCGTCGCGGGCGATTCGACGCAGCAGCAGCGAGAAAGCGACGAGTGTTGCTGCGCCCAGCAAGACGCCGAGGACGCGCGCCGTCAGGTCAATGTCCAATCCCAACCGGCGGGCTCCGGCGAGGATCAATACCCAGAGGAGATTGGAGTACCCCTCGACCGGCGGCTGACCGACGTTCCACGTCAGCCCCTCTCCGTCGGCCAGATGGCGGGCATACCGGTAGGATATCCCGACGTCGTCAATGGTGACGTCACGCAAATAGATCGCTTGGGCCGCAAGAAGGGCTAGAGCGACCAGGAGTCCGACGGTCAGGGACTTACGCATGTGTAGGACAACACCTCATCGACCCTACAGACTGACTTGCTCGCCGAGCTGCGGGATCGCGGTGCGAAAGCCACGTTCGCCGGCGAGGCGTGCGGCCATGGCGGCAGCCGGTCCGGGCTCGCCGTGGGTCACGAATGCCATCCGGGGCGGGGCAGTCAACGGTGCCAGCCAGCGCATCAGTTCGCCGTAATCCGCATGCCCGGACAGGCCGGCAATCTCGACCACGTCCGCGCGCACCTCGTGCTCGCGCCCGTGAAAGCGCAACGTCCGTTTGCCGTCCACAAGATCGCGTCCCCGCGTTCCCGCCGCCTGAAAGCCTGCGAGCGCGATGATGTTGTCCGGGCTGCCCATGCGCTGGAAGAGATGGTGTAGAATACGTCCTCCGCTCAGCATCCCGCTACCGGCGATGATGATGCGTGGCCCTGGGAGCTTGTTGATCGCCTGCGATGACTCCGGCGTGCGGTGATACGTGATGTTCGGCGCGTGCAAAACGCATTCGGGATCATCGCGTACATTCAAACCGAGGCGATGGAATCGCGGGAAATCGCAGAAGATCTCGGTGGCGTCAATCGCCATCGGGCTGTCGACGTGGATGGGCAAACGCGGAATGACGCCGCGATCGCCCAGCGTGCGCAAAATGTAGACCAGCTCCTGCGCCCGCCCCACCGCGAAGGCCGGGATCAGAAGAACCCCACCGGTGTCCGCGATACGGCGTACCAGTGCCGCGACCATGTCGGCCGGATCGCCGGGCTCGTGGAGCCGGTCACCGTAGGTCGATTCACATACCAGATAGTCACATGCTGATGGAGACAGCGGATCGGGAAGCAGCGGCCGGCCATACCGTCCGACGTCGCCGCTGAAGTACACGGCCCGAGAGATAGCACCGTCTGAGATTCTCAACAGAACAGAGGCCGCGCCGAGAATGTGCCCCACCGGGCGGAGAACAAACGAGAAGTGCGGTGACAGGCGTGTCTCCCGGTCAAAATCGGTCGACCAAAACAACGCCAGGACCGCTTTGACATCGGCGACGCTGAAAAGGGGAAGGGCGGGCTTGTGGCGCGTTGCCTGTCTCTTGTTCAGGAAACGCGCGTCCTCTTCTTGCAAGTGCGCAGCATCGTAGAGCAGGATCTCCGCCAGACGCGCGGTGGGCGCCGAACACCAGACTTGTCCACGGAAGCCGAGATGATACAACCGGGGCAGGTACGACGTATGATCGCCGTGGGCGTGCGTGAGGATGATCCAACGGATGGCAGAGGGGACGAAGCCGGGTTTGTCCCAGTTGCGCAGACGCAGCTCCTTCAACCCCTGGAAGACGCCGCAATCAACCAGCACGGAATCGCCGCCGGCCTGCACCAGGTACTTCGAGCCGGTGACCGTCTGCGCGGCGCCGTGGAAGGATAGGGAGATCATCGTGGCGTCCGCCCGGCGCCGGGCTACTTCTTGCCCACGTACTGTTTGGCATAAAACGCCGAGGTCAGCTTCTCCCCAGTGGCGCGCTCAATCATCTCATTCCAGGGATACAGGCTTCCCGGTCTGTACACCTTGTCCACGAAGTACTTCCCGATCCGTGGGTCATTGGCGAAGCTCAGACTGTACGGATCAGCCGAGCCGAGCACCGACCGCCCAAGAGCATCGGTGAACTGCGAAGCCAGAAGGTAGCCCATCAGATAGCTGTGGTAGTCGGCCGGGTACGTGGCAATATGAATCTTGGATGCCCAGTCAGGTTCATTGCGCCCCTCGGGCCGGGTCAGAAGCTGGTATTTCTCCACCAGATCCCACCAGAGCGTGTTGAGATCTTGGTCCGGGTTCTTGCACAGCCCGCGTTCGAAATGTACCATGACCTGCGACCACCGGCTGAAGATCAGCACTTCCGCTCGCAGCGACCGCGCGCAGGCGGCCGCCACCGAGTCGACTCCTTTCTTGTCCGCGCCCACCACTTCAACCAGCCATTTCGGGTTGGCAGGAAGCGAGCCAAAGAACTCCGCGACCGCCTCGGTTGTGAACGAGTGCGCCTCCTGCCGCAGCAGCCACGGGAGCTTGGGATCGCAGTAGTACGAATATGTTGCGTGGCCGAGTTCGTGCAAGAGCGTGCCCATCCAGTAGTAGTCGGGCCTGACGCTGCAGACGATGCGCGAGTCCCCCCGGCGGTCAATATCCGTACTGTAGGCGTGTTGGTACTTCCCGGGCTTCTCATACAGGTCGCTGTGCGCCAGAATCGTGTCTACCGGTATGCCGATTCCCGCGAAGTACTTCTTGGCGATCGCGACCGGGTCTTTTCCGGCATAAAACGAGCTTAGATCCACGCCATAGATCGACGGCGCTTCTTGGAAGAACCGATTCTGGTAGTGCCAGGGCCGCAACTTGTCTCTCGGGATTTCCAACCTGGCCGCGAGCGCGGAGTCCATCTCCGTCTTGAGCTCCACGTACGCGCCCCGCGTCAAGCTATCCAACTGGGCGAACAACGCGTCCAAATCAGCCGGCTCAATCTCGGACAGCTTCAACTGCATCTCGTAGAAGTCCGCAAACCCGATCGAATGGGCGGCCTGGTTGCGCAGCTTGGTAAGCTGCCTAATGTCGGCTTCCACCACCTTGCCGATTTCCTTGCTCGCCTTCCAGACGGTTTCCAGTTCGTGGGAGTCGGTGGATGCCCGCAGGATGCTATCCACGTCGTTGTCGGGAAGACCGCGGTCGCCGACTTTTGTGCGAAAGGTATTGAACCTCTGTCCAACGGCGGTCTCAAGGGTGGTAATCTGCTCCAACAGCCCCTTGTCGATCTGGTATTCGAGGTACTCAAGGTACAACAAATCCAACTCTCGCCTGAGTACGGGATCGGTGACTTGTCCCCCCTCGCGGAAAGCCTTGATCCGCGCGAACGTCGCGGGATCGGAATGAAGCTTCCTGAATTCAAGTTCCAGCGCATTGGACTTCTGGTAATCGGCGTCCTGGCCCGAAATCGTGGCATTGAAGGATGCCAGGTTACTCTCCCGGCTGAGTGGGATCACCCTGGCTTCGTAGTCCTTCAGGAACGTCTTGAAGTCCTCCTGAGTGACTGCGGTTCCCGTCCCGACCGCCCATAGCCCAAGCCCGAGTGCCAAGCCCGCCCCGACTGCCCACAAAACTGTCCGCATGATTCCTCCGTTAGGGTAGACGGGGTGACGCTACCCCGCCAACTGGACCGCGTCCAACTTAAGTAACACGCCCCCGCGGTGTCGAGCTAAAAGCCATGCGGTGGCGAACTCCGAGGGAGGCAGTTTCCCGGGACCGTGCGGCCGGGTCCTGCAGTAATCCGGCTTTCACACGGCTGGCTTCCTTGTCTACCGCGCGCACGGTCGGCAGAATTTCACCGCCGGGTCGGCGCCGCGGAAGGCGACATCGACCGTCCGGACCACGTCGACGACCGTCGTGACGCCGTCGCAGTTGACGTCCGTGCGCCCGGCGTGGGCGCAGTCGGTGTCGATGACCGGCCGGTCACCGCGGAAGGCCACGCCGACGGTCTTCACGACATCCTGCACGGTCGCCACGCCGTCACAAATGGCATCCGCGTGGCACTCGCACCGGCAGAACGACGTGTACAGAAAGCTGTAATCGTAGCCGAGCCCGACCTCAGTCGGTAGGGCACTCGCTGCTGCCCCTGCCCCTGACTTGTCCCGCCCGGGAAGGTGCCCGTAGGCCGTCACTGCCTGGCCGACTGTGAAGGAGATTCTGCCGACCGATACCGGACGAGCCGTCTTCTCAGCGGGAGGGATGGTCACGCTGGCACTGCCGCCCTGCACTTCGGAGCCGCCGATGCGGATTGCGGCCACCGCCGCGGAGAGGCCGAGAACTCCCAACACCGCAATCCCGGCCAGAAGCGCGAACACCCACCGTTCCCCGATCCTTGTTGAGCCCGGCTGCCACGCGCGGGCTGTGATCATGTGGGCCATATCAACGCTCCTCATGGGGCCTCGCCCCATCGATCTGCTGCCGTATTTGCGCTTCCACCAGTTCGCGTTCCAACCGCTCGGCCTGCGCACGCGCCCGGGCTGCCTTCACCTCCAATTCACGCAGATCAACACGGTAATGTCGCTCGGACGAGGCTGTGCCCCCAGCGACCTCCGCGGGAACGGCGTTGTCGAATTGCGCGGCCTCAGCAGCCGTCACCAGCGTGGACACTGTACCGTACGACGTAGGGTAGAACACGGCAATGATCGAGGAATTGTCCATGACACCCGCGGTGCTCCCGGCGTGTCTTCGTGCTTCGACACGAAAGGGGTAGGTCCCGGCCGACTTGAAGTAGACACGTTGCACGGCGACGGAGAAGTAGGCCGTGTCGTGCAGGACGCTGACTGAGTCCAATCCCACCAAGACACTGTGGGCGGCATCTTCGCCTCCCCCACTCGATTCGTCGATCTGCACACACGCGTGTGCTTTCTGGTACATGCCGTAACTGCAGAAGGTGGCCGTCCCTTGTACCACGATATACCCACTGGAGGGGGTGGAGAGCGTGCACACCACCAGATCCTGCATTGTTGAGCTCAGAGTCACCGGAATCGTGTTGTCCCTGGCGGAGATACCGGGTTCATCGAGGATTTCCGCTGCCGCGATCGCATCGTCGGGCAGCCGGACCGACAGGTCGCCGGCCTCACCGGGTTCAAAGATCACACTCCGCGCGCTGCCGGAGATTGTCACCTTGGGCTCATTGCTGGCGGTGTAGTTGCCGTCGACCGTGAACCCCGGGAGCCCTGGACCCCGGTACACGCCTAGGTATCCACCCTCGTTGTTGACATCGACCTCCATCTGGTTCGTGATGCTTCCGAGCTCGTCGTAGACCCGCACCGACCCGCCATAGGTCATTGGGCGGTTCTCCATCCTGATCACGGGGTCGCCCGAACCGTTCCGATACAGTCTCAGGAGTCCTGATAGGGCAGGGCTGCCGACATTGAGCGAATCCACGGTCAGCACACCGGAGACCGAGCCGCCCTTGGCGCCGTCCACCGAATTGACCCGGTAGGCGTATCCCACGCTGCCCAGTTGGGTGCGGGGTTCGTAGGGAAGCGGATAGACATCCAGCTTCAACTCCAACCACCGGTCCGGGCTGTCAAACACGGAATCGGGTAGGGCGGTCTGTTGCCCCAGGAATGTGTTGAACAGGCCGCTCCTGGTGCTTACCAGCTGGTCCTCAGACCACAACACACTCCCGCCCACGTTGGCGCTGTAGATGCGAAACGCCAGTCCCCAGGTGGAGTCTTTGACCGGAGCGTCGGTCGAGTCCAGAAGGATCCCCTGGAAGTTCATGATCGGCGGCACGGCGCCGGCGGCGGCCGGCCCTGCGGCCGACATGAAGCTCACGACGGCCGCGAGGGCTGTGACCCAACGGGAAGATTGCATCTACGCACCTCCTGTGAAGAACGACGTGAAGTCGGAGGCCTCGGCGAGACCGCACCGAGGCATGACGCTTTGTTTCCATGATAACGAGATTGTGGACAGCCGCAATCGAAATCTCGGTGAGCCAAACCCACGGTTCCCCGGCAGCACCCGTGGCCGCCGGGGAGACGTGTCAGCGTCCGTTCACTGCTGGCAGGGACGGCAGACCTTCGCGGCCGGATCGGCGCCGCGGGAACGCGGTCGGCCGTGCCACGCAATCGCTCTACGCGTTGCCTGGGGAGAGAACCGACAGATCGACCGTCCCAAAATGAGGGTCGCGCCGGACCTCGAAGAGTGAAGGTCCCATGGGCTGCGCCAGGGCGTCTTTGAGCGCGGCGAGCGCGGCCTCGCTGTCGCCGAGGAGTGCTCTGACACGTGCCAATTCGAGGGTCAATGCCCCGTTGCCTGTTTCCAGCCGCGCGGCCCGCTCGGCGGTCGCCCGCGCCTCATCCTTCTGGCCGAGGCAGGCCAACGCTTGCGCCGTGGCCATCAGACAGTAGGGGTTGTCCGGATCATGAATCAACTGTTTGCGGCAGACGGCCAGGGCGGATTCGAAACGCGCGGACGCTTTCTCATGCCGCTCTTCCACGGTGTCGACCAGACCGAGGTAGTAGAAGGCGAGAAACTCCATGGCGCCGGCGGCGATCAGGTGCCCGAACGACTCGCGTGCCCCGGCCAGATCGCTCAGGAGAATCTGGGCCCAACCCAGGTCGAGGTAGGCATTGACATCCGTGAGGTACTTGAGCGCGGTGCGGTAGAGCCGTATCGCCCCCTGCAGATCGCCGGTCTTCTGCGCGACGTTGCCTAACCCGAGATAGGCGCGGCCATAGTCAGGCGCCAACTCGATGGCGCGCTCGAAATGATGCCGGGCCTTATCCCATTCGCGCAGGTCGAGGTAATTGAGACCCAACAGAAGATAGGTTTCCTTGTCGAGCGGCTTGATGCCCAGCGATTTCTGTCCCCAATCGATCGAGTCGGAGTATTGGTGCATGCCCTGATAGATCCAGGCGAGAGTGCGATAGGCCTCATGGAAATCGGGTTTCTGCTGGATCGCGGTCTGGAACTCGCGAATGGCGTCCTCGTTCTTGCCATATTCCATCATGACCCGCCCCAGCGCACGATGCGCCTCCGGGAGATCAGGATTGATCACGAGCGCGGCCTTGGCCGATGTTTCCGCCTTCTTCAACCACTTGCGGTCACGGTCATAGTACATCGAGTACATCTGGACGTAGGCATCGGCGAGCCCGGCATGGGCGGCGGCATAGCGAGAATCGAGGGCGAGGGCGCGGTCGAACATCTCCATCGCCAAGTCCAGGTTCTCATGCCCTTCACGGCGGTAATAATCCCGGCCCTTGAGGAAGAAGTCATAGGCCTCCACGCTGTATGTGCCACCACGCGATGGGATAGAGGTCGGCGGTCCTCCGCCGACGAGAGCAGCGGCGACCTCGACGGCGACGCGGTCCTGAAACTCGAAGATGTCGTCCTTCTGTCCGGAGAACGACTGCGACCACTCCATCCGGCCGGTGCTGAGATCACGGAGGTACAATCGCAGTTTCAGGCGGGCGCCGGAACGGAACAAGCTGCCGTGGAGGATATAGCGGACACGCAACGCGGCGCCCCAGGACGTCGGTGATGCATCCGCTGGCCGGGCGGCCATGACCTTGTCGTGACTCAGCACGCGAAAGCGCGCCGCCTGGCCCAGTGCCGCGCCGATGTCCTCGGAGAATCCCTCCGCGAGGAAGACGTACTCCGGATCAGGGCTCTTGTTCTCCAGGGGGAGGACGGCGAGCGAGGTGGCCTCCGGTTCGATGGTGGAGGGAATCGAGCGTGCCGACGCAGAGACATCGACGGGCGCGAGCAAGGCGCGGAGCTGGGCCACAGAGGCAAGGCGTGTGTCCGGATCCTTGCGGAGCATGGCGTGGATCGCCTCGGCCAGCGCGGCCGGCAACTCCGGACGCCGAGAGGACGTCGGCTCCGGGTCTTCATTCACCACTGCGTACAGAACCGCCATCTCATGGTAGCCCCGGAACGGTCGTTTCCCGGTCGCCATCTCATAGGCGATCGCACCCAGCGAGAACCAATCGGCCCGGCCATCGACGGGCAGTCCCTTGGCCTGCTCAGGGGCCATGTAGTAGGCAGTTCCCAGAATGGTCCCGGCACTGGTGCGGCTGGGATCGCCAATTCTCTTAGCCAGTCCGAAATCGGTGATCTTCACAACGCCCTCGGGCGTGACGATCAGGTTCTCCGGCTTCAGGTCCCGATGAACCACGCCGGCCTTGTGCGCGGCGCTCAGCCCCTCGCCGATCTGGAGCAGGTAGTCGGTGACATGCTCCACTGCGAGCGGGCCACGGCTCAACAACGTCTTGAGAGTCGAACCCTCGACGAATTCGAAGGCCACGTACCACCCGGCGGGCGACGGGCCGGCCTCGAAGACGGTTGCGATGTTCGGATGAAGCAATTGCGAGGCGTTGCGCGCCTCATCGGCGAAGCGCGCGATCATCTCCTCATCGGCAGCCAGCGCGGGGGAGAGGACCTTGAGTGCCACCTGGCGCCCCAGGTGGGGATCAATCGCTCGATAGACGACTCCCATCGCGCCTCTACCCCATTCGGCTTGAATCTCAAACCGTCCGATCTTGTCGTGCGGCTGGTTCACACCCGGAATATAGGCTGCCGCGCGGCGATCTGAAACGCTTTCCGATATCCTGAAACACCTGGCCGCAGCGCCGGCTGCGCCTTCGTATAGGAGATGGGAGAGACGCAGGGTGCAGCCGGGTTCCGGTTCATGTGCCACGGGCCGCATGGGCGTGATGGCCGCCAGTGTGTCGATATACTGACTGGGAGTGCGGGGGGACGGGGGTGTGATTCATCATGACATCGATTGAAGCGTTGGTCGACCGGCAGTTGAACCGGCGGGCGCTGCTGGAGCGCGGGCGGGCGCAGAAACCGGCCGCCGAGCCGCTGCGCGGCGG
>Ga0315277_10006653_pt1 | contig 15075 bp, 16 predicted proteins | sample YL17G05_15_MG_FD_203695 | JGI IMG/M metagenome (GOLD analysis project Ga0315277, IMG submission 203695) | Sediment microbial communities from Yellowstone Lake, YNP, Wyoming, USA - YL17G05_15 | ecosystem: Environmental > Aquatic > Freshwater > Lake > Sediment | place: USA: Wyoming | collected...
TCTCATCATCCTCATTTTACCTATCTCATCCATAGCCATATCGCCAGACCCTTCTAAGAAATCACCCCTTGAGGAAGAGGTTCTCAATGCATTGAGTAAAAGTATCCAGTGCAAAAAGATAGAGGTCCAGATCGGATCCCAAAAAGAGAAGGCCAACGTGTTGAAGACCCTTACGGTCAAGTTCGATGGTATAAGCTTGGGACAGATGGTGGCAGATTATATGACCATTATTTACGAAGACCCGGTCATTGATCTCGTCAAACTGAGGGAGTCAAAAGAGGTGAATATTTCTTCATACTCCAAGAACAAGGTGAGTATCCTGATTTCTACCGGTGGGATTGAGAAATATTTCAGTACTAAAGCGAATCAAGTTAAGAAAAGGTATAATAAAATTTCAATAAAATTCTCCCCTCCCTATATCGAATGTTTATTCGATGTCCCGGCCCAGGAGATCTCTCCTGAGACATTGAAGTTACTGGATAAATTTATTAAAGGGGGGAAACTCGAAGGTTATGCTGCCTTCCAGATCAAAGTGAAGAATAATGAGTTATACGCTCTATCTTCCAAAGTGATTGTCAACCATTTCTTAATCCCTGAATTAATCCTTCGGGAACTTCAGACGAAGTTCAATCCCTTCGATGGTATTCCGGTAGTTAAACCCTTTCAGTACTCCATTCATAATTTGACCGTTCAGAATAAATATCTCTTTTTAACCAATTGATGCACCCTAATGGTTCGATATCGGCCAAGGATGCTTTCAAAGTTTTTCCAGTATTTATGATCCGTTCATATCTTTGTTTCCAATCCATTCTTCCTTTAAATCCCTCCTCTTAACCTTCCCTTTTTAACCTTGCCTTTTCCACCGATTTATAATACGCTTTTATTGTTGCACCTATAGTGGTGCAGAAATGGAGAATTACCCCTAATATTGCACATTAAATCGGCAGCCGGGTATGCCTTCCAAACCTTTACCAAGCGGGTCTTTCATATGTCTTGTGGGCAACGTGCGATGTCACCTGAGGTGGCCTTTGAAATATGCTTGGAAACTAAGTGGTGAAACGTTTAAAGGTGCCGCCCTGCCTTCGCCGAAGCGGCTACGCGCAGGCAGGTGTAAAGGTTTTGAGAATCCCCACCAATAGGTGGGGATTCTCCCGGAAAGGTAAGTTTCTTTCCTATGGTCTGCCGGCTCAACACACCCAACTGCCTTTTAGAGCATTTTTCATGCAACCGGCGGGTTACTTTTAGGAGGACAAAAACTCAAGGGGAGAGTGTTTTATGGCTATGGGAAAAGAGAAATATGGAATGGGTTGGATCCCTGATTATCCTGACCTCAGAGACTATACAGAAAAGACCGAGGAGGTCAAATCTATTCTTGAACCCAAAGGATTGCATAAAATCAAAAAGCTGCCCGAATCTGTTGATCTGAGGGAATGGTGTTCCCCAGTCGAAGATCAAGGGAGGATTGGGTCCTGCACTGCCCATGCAGGTGTGGGGATCATCGAATACTATGAAAAGAAGTCTTTTGGAAGGCATATCGATGCTTCTCGACTCTTCCTCTACAAAGTCACCCGCAATCTGATGAAGATGAAAGGGGATATCGGAGGATACTTACGAACTACCATGGGAGCAATGGTCCTCTTTGGTGTACCACCAGAGGATTATTGGCCCTATAACGATGACGAAAAAGAGTTTGATAAAGAACCTCCTGCCTTCTGTTATGCCTTTGCCCAGAACTATCAGACGATCAAATATTTCAGGCATGACCCTCCTAAGGAAGGAGCAGGTTCAATCTTAAAAAAGGTAAAGACCTACCTGGCCATTGGGCACCCAGCGATGTTTGGATTTACGGTCTATAATTCAGTTGAGCAGGCGGAAAAGACAGGAAGAATCCCCTTCCCGTCACCCAAAGAAAGGATTGAGGGTGGACATGCCATTGTGGCAATAGGTTATAACGACAAGATGAAAATTAAGAATAAATATGGAAGGATTGAAACAACGGGGGCACTTCTCATACGGAATTCATGGGGGAAGAGCTGGGGGGAAGAGGGTTATGGATGGCTTCCATACGAATATGTTCTCAAGGGGCTTGCTGAGGATTTTTGGTCTATTCTGAAGAAGGAGTGGATTGATACGGGGCTATTCAGCAAATGAGTTGCAGGGGAATCTTACTAAGGGGTCCATAATTGAGTAGACATATTGCTCAGAAAATCTCCCCTCGCCCCTCTTTGCCAAAGAGGGGTAATTCCTCCCTTTTGTAAAGGGAGGGGAGGAGGGATTTAGTTTCCGGTGTCTATACAATTATGGACTGACTAATACTACTACGTTATGTTAAAAATGAAAAACCAATATTTTCAACTGCTTCCGTCTTTTACCGAAATTGTGGGGCGCCTCAAAAAGCAATATCAAGCCCTGAATACGGACCTTATGATTATTCTTAAATCAATTTAACGTAGTAGTACTAATAAGACAAGATTTTGAAAAGACGACCCTATAGAAAGATATGAACATATGCCACATCGTTCCTATTTATCTACCAGGAATCCTTCCGGGTTGTTCAAAATACATTCAAGACGTCTCGGAACACCTTTCAAAAAAAGGCCATGATGTAGTGGTTTTAACTTCCAATGCGATCACGGGCAGAGGGTGGGTTGATCCATTATTTGGCGAATACTCCTCCAAAAATGAAGAGATGATCAACGGGGTGAGAGTCAAACGGCTGAAAACCCAATGGCCGGTCACCTCGACCATGTATATATTAAGGAAGATAGCTGGACCTCTTCTGCCTCATTCAATTAGAAATATCGTTTCCCTTCTTTCTGTGGGTCCCTACCTTTCAAATCTGAAAAAAGAATTTCGAATGGAAGGATATGAGATCATCCACGTCACCGCCTTTCCCTTTGCCCTCATATGGCTGGTTTGGAAAACCTGCGAAGCCTTGAAAAAACCTTTTATTTGCACACCATTGATTCACTTTGAAGATCCAAACCATAAGAATCCTCTCCTCTGGAAGGTTCTCCAAGATGCCTCTGCAGTGATTGCCTGTTCGAACTATGAAAGAGAAGGGATGATGAGCATGGGGATAAACCCTTCTAAAATCCATCTGATCCCAATGGGAATTAATTTAGAGGAATGGAAAAATCCTGATGGAGATAGGTTCCGAAGAAAATATCGCTTGGAAGGGAAAAAAATCATCCTTTTTGCAGGGACGAAAGATTATAATAAAGGTGCCATTCATCTCTTGCAGGCAGTGGAGAAAATAAGGCAGAAAGTGAAAGACGTGATTCTCGTTAGCATCGGATTGCCTACAAGGGAATGGCAGAAGAAAAGAAGCCTGCTTCATGAAGATGATCTTCTCGATCTGTGTTATGTCTCTGAAGAGGAAAAGAGAGAGGCCTTTGATGCCTGTGATCTCTTTGTGATGCCATCGAGATATGACTCTTTTGGGATCGTTTATTTGGAGGCATGGAGATGTGCCAAACCGGTCATCGGGGCTAAAGTGGGAGCCATTCCAGAAGTCATTGAAGAAGGAAAAGATGGTTTGCTGGTCGAATTTGGAGAGGTAGACCAATTGGTCTCAGCGATCATTTCTCTCCTGAACCATCCTGATCTTGTTAAGGAGATGGGAGAGACGGGGAGAAAAAAGGTGATCGATCGATTCAACTGGCAGAAAAATATTGAAAAAATCGAAGAAGTCTTTAAAGGGGCAAAGGTAGAATGGAGATAGGATGGATGGAAGTGCTCAAAAAAGTCTATGGTCAAACGATTTATACGAATATGGCCCAATCCATTCTGTCAAAATATTACGATCTCGAAATTATCAATGCGGGTTTGGATCAATTCAAGAAATACTTGTATCCCATCATCCTCTCTCGCCTCTGCAGGATAACCGGAAAAAAAGAGATCTGGGTAAGAATCTTTGATGCCATCATTACAATGCCTTTTGATAGGACAAAAGGGAAAAATATTGCCCTGATTTTCCATATCGATCATTCCTTCCAACCAACTTATCTCAAGCCATCGCTGATAGGATTAGAGAAGATTTTTTATCATAATCTGAAGAAGGCCGATGCCATCATCACCATTTCAAAATACTGGCAACGCCATTTTGAAGAGAGAGGATATCCTAAGGTTTATCTGATCTATAATGGTTTTGATATGGATCAATTCCACTTCGAAGAAGAAGAGATTGGGGAGTTTAAGAGAAAATTCCAGTTAGAAGGGAAACCCATCCTCTATCTCGGAAATTGCCAGCGCATCAAAGGGGTTGTCGAGGCCTATGATCGATTGAAGGATCTGGATGTTCACCTCGTGACCAGTGGGCGAAGGGAAGTGGATCTTCCTGCTTTAAACTTGAATTTAGATTATCGGGATTATCTTCTTCTATTAAGATCCTCTTCTCTCGTGATGACCATGTCAAAATTTAAAGAGGGTTGGAACCGAACTGCCCATGAGGCAATGCTCTGTAAAACCCCGGTCATTGGGTCCGGTCTTGGAGGAATGAGGGAATTATTGGAAGGGGGAAGGCAGATCATTTGCGAGGAGGATGCCAATTTGAAGGAGAAAGTTTATTATGCTTTAGACCATCCCGAGTTGGGTGAAAAGGGATATGAGTTTGCAAAGCAATTTACGGTAAAAAAGTTTAATGACGAATGGTTAAGTCTTATCGAGAAAGTGAATGAAACAGGATAAGAAAATCGGGCTGATTTGCTCTCCGGGTGGCCATTTGATAGAAGTCCTCCAGTTGTTGGAGGCCTTTGAGGGCTATCCCCTCTTTTTTTTAACTTACAAAGGGAAGACCACGTCGAATCAAAAAAACAAATATTATTTGACGAATTTTGTGAAAAACCCTCTGAGCTTAATCGTCGGAATTTTGAAGATCCTTTTTATCTTTTTGAAAGAGAGACCAAAGGTTCTCTTCTCCACTGGATCTGAAATAGCCATCCCTTGTTTTTATATTGGAAAGTTTCTCTTTCGCACAGAACTCATCTATTTAGAATGCAGTGCTCAGGTTTATCACCCTTCTTTAACAGGAAGATGGGTCTATCCCATCACTGACTTGTTTCTCGTCCAATGGGAACCCCTGCTTAAACAGTACGGGTCTAAGGCAAAATATGTCGGTGGATTGATATGATTTTCGTCACCGTCGGAAATGACTATCGAAATTTTGATCGCCTCCTAAAAAAAATGGATGAAATTGCTCCCCTTATTCCGAGCGAAATTGTGACCCAAAGGGGTTATTCGAGATATCTTCCAAAAAATACAAAACATTTTGAATTTGTCTCCATGAACAAAGCCATTGAATATATTCGAAGCTCTCAATTGGTGATTTCCCATGCAGGAATCGGAACAATTATTCTTTGCAAAGAATATGGGGTTCCCGTCATCATCCTTCCGAGAAGGAGGAGGTATGGCGAACATATGAATGACCATCAATTGGAGATCGCCAAGGTGTTAGAGGAGAGAGGGGATAAGAGTATCTATGTGATCTACGAGGAAGGTCAATTGGAAGAAAAAATTACAGAGGTCTTGAGGAGTCAAAAGACGTTTGCTCCAACTAATAATATTGGGAGGACAAATCTCATAAGAACCATCAGAGAGTTTATTGAAAAGATTTAAGGATGAGAGATTCCCTTGGGACCTCTAATGAACTCATAAAATCGTGGAAAAGCAAAAATTAATCCAAAAGAAATGGTATGAACGCAAAAGTCCTTTAGAGAAAAAAGAAATTGTTCAGATCAGTATCCAAACCCACATCAAACGATTAAAGGATTTATTACCCATCCAAAAGGTGGGGTTGAGTTTAAATTGCGGATGTGGGAGGGGAGAACAGAATAATATTTTTGGCCAGTCCATTGGGATAGATATCTCATTTGAAAACATCCGGTCCTTGAGGGAAGCAGGAGGCCAGGGTGTCGTGGCCGATATGGAGTGGCTTCCCTTCAGAGAGAATATCTTTGACATCATCTATGGGTTTGGAATACTCCATCATTTGAACGATATTAAAAAAGGTGTCTCGGAAGCTACGCGCGTATTAAAAAGGGGCGGCTATATGGGTTTTGGATCAGAAAACAATGGCTGTTGTCCCCTGAATTATGTGATGCCTTTCATTTATAGAAACTGGAAAATTGAGAAAGGGTTTTATCGAATCCGGGAAGAAGAGCTTAGGAAGATGTTCCGAGGATTAGGCATTCGGGAGTTTAGGATTTCCAAACATGGAATGACCATCTATGGAATGGGGCGTGCCATTTATAAACTGACATCCCTTGGGGAAACGTTCTTGTCCAAATTTAAACCTCTCAGGACATTTTCTGGTTATTGTTATATCGCCGGAAGAAAGTTACCATGAAAAGGATGCAGAGGGTAAAAGGCGAACTTTTTTCGTTAGAGAGGTGAATAAGATTCTTCCTGAAGGTTCGTCATGAAAATTGCACTCATTAATCCCCGTGTAGAAAGTTATTCAAGTTCCCTACCCCCATTAGGTCTTCTTTATGTTGCTGCCGTATTAGAAAAAGAAGGATTTGAGGTCAAAATTTTTGATATGCACCCTCGGGAGACAAGGGATCTTGATAAGATTATCTCGTTTAGCCCGGAGATTGTGGGAGTCAGCATCATTACTGCATATGTTACCCGTGCCAAAAAGATTTTAATCAATCTAAGAAAACATTTGAAAAGAACTTATTTTGTTATCGGAGGGGTTCACCCTACTGCGTTACCCGAGCATTCGATCGATTTTTTTGAGGCAGATTGTATTGTTATCGGAGAGGGAGAGGAGACTATGAAGCATCTGTGCCATGCGATTCAACAAGGCACCTCACTCGATAAGGTTGAGGGAATTCTTTATAGAAACGCCTCAGGTGAACTGAAGAGGACGGACGATAGGAAACTGATTGAAAATCTGGATACCCTCCCTTTTCCTGCAAGGCACTTGATTGAGTTTGAAAAATATCTTTTCCCGCCAGGAGTCATAAGAGGATATTGGAGTGAAAGTTGTACATCGGTCATGACAAGTAGAGGGTGCCCTTATCAATGCATCTGGTGTGGTTCCCAAATCATTTTTGGGAGAAAAGTGAGACGGCGCTCAATTGGAAATGTGATTCAGGAGATCGAATGGTTAAAAAGAAAATATAAAGTGGATACAATTTGGTTTATTGATGATACCTTTACAATTAGTAAGAAATGGATAACAGATTTCTGTAATCAATTGATGATGGAAAACATTGATTTGAAGTGGGGATGCCAGGCTCATGTGGAAACGGTCGATGAGGAGATGATGGTTTTGATGAAAAAGGCAGGGCTTGTCCAGCTTGATTTCGGCGTCGAAAGTGGGTCGGATAAAGTTCTTCGGATCTTAAAAAAACATTCAGACGAAAAGAAGATCGAAAATGCATTCCGCATGGCAAAAAAAGTCGGCATCAGGACCATGGCCACTTTTATGTTTGGCAATCCCGGAGAGAATAAAGAAGATATTGAAAAAACATTTCAATTAGCAAAAAGAATCAAACCAAATTTTGTCAGTTCTTATTTTCTTACCCCTTTTCCAGGTACTGAGTTAATGGAAATGGCCGAGAAGAACCATTGGCTAATTTCCAATAATTATGATTCAGGGGGATTGAAGAAAGAGCCAATGATGACAATAAATTTTTCACCCAAGCATTTAATTAAAATAAGAGCACGATTTCAGAGACAATTTGTCTTAACGAATTTCTTCAGCCTACTTAAAAATTTTTACTATATGAAAAATGCAATTTCCTTAGTATTAAGATACCCCAAAGGGATATGGATGGGGATGCAAGCATTTTTTAAAACACATGTTTTTGATGATTTTGTTTTCACTTTTTTAACTTATTATGCGGAACAAAGAGAAAAGTGAAGTTTATCCAAACAGTCTGATGATGAAAAATTCTCCTTTGATCTCTGTGGTCATCCTGAATTGGAACGGAAAAGAATACCTCTCCTCTTGTATCCGATCGGTGAGGGAACAGACCTATCCAAATATGGAGATGATCCTTGTGGACAATGCTTCCGAGGATGGTTCTGTCGAGGTCGTCAAAAATCTCTACTCCGATCTCAATGTGATTATCAACCATGAAAATTTAGGCTATGGAGGGGGAAACAATCGGGGAATGACAGAAGCCAAGGGAAGCTATATCTTTGTTTTGAATAGCGATACAGAGATAGATGAAAAATGTGTGGAGTTTTTGTGGAGGTGTATGGAGGGAGATCAAAAAATCGGGGTGACCACTCCAAAGATCCTTCTCTATGATCGGCGGGATATGATCGACGCCGCTGGATTGACCGTCTACCCAGACGGTCTTTCCATCGGGAGGGGTCGATTAGAACCTCAGGGAAAGTACAACCAGAGTGAGGAGGTCTTCTTCGGCAGTGGCTGTGCTTCTCTCTATCGAAAGGAGATGCTGGAAGAGATCGGCCTATTCGATACGGATTTTTTCGCCTATGCCGAAGATACAGACTTGGGTTGGAGGGCAAGGCTTGCCGGATGGAAAGCCTACTATGTACCCGGGGCGGTTGTCTATCATCATCATTCTAAAAAATTTGGGGCCTACTCTTCGATGAAGGCTTTTCTCGTCGAAAGAAATCGAATCTGGGTTGCATGGAAAAATTTTCCTCTTCCCATTCTCTATTTATGGCCTTTCTATACATTGTGGAGATATTTCTATCAAGGAATCGGCACTCTAATACGAAGAGGAGCCTCCGGAAGGTTTGGGCAGGAGTCTTCATCTTTTCTCCTTATTTTCATTTTAATGAAAGCCTACTTGAGTGGATTGAAAGGGTTACCTAAAGTTTTAAGAAAAAGGAAGGAGGTCCAAAGCAAGAAAAGGATATCCAATTGGGAAGTCTTCAGTCTATTCAGAAAATATGGTATAAAGGCAAAAGAGATAGCTTTTAAGGAATAGGGATAATTGGAATGTTGGAATACTGGAATATTGGACTTAAATGCGAACAGAAATTTCTTTATTTATACACAGTGACATTAATCACGACAAAGGACGTGTCGGAACGACAGTCGTACCGACTCATTCCTGCCCCGTATCAAGTACGGGGTAAACTCCAGCGGGAATCCAGACGCCGTCCCTGCGAAAGCAGGGAACCATTAAACCTGGATTCCCCCGTATCAAGTACCCCGTGTCAAGCACGGGGCAGGCTAAGGCAGGCTTAGTCAAGCCCGGAATGACAAACTGGATAAGATTTATGTCGTCATGTATATCATTCCATTATTCCACTATTCCATTATTCCATTTTTGTAAGCTGCTGACACTATAATCAATCATGAAGACTTTGGTGATCATACCGGTTTTCAATGAAGAAAAGACTCTCCGAGGGGTCATATCGGGTATTCGGGCATCCCTTCCCCAGGCTGATATCTTGGTGGTGAACGACGGTTCCACCGATTCAACGGGTAACATTGCAAGGGAGGAAGGGGTGTTGATTTTAGAACATCCCTATAATATGGGCATCGGGGCAACCATGCAGACCGGGTTTCTTTATGCGTTAAGAAACGGCTATGATATTGCTATCCAAGTCGACGGAGACGGACAACATTATCCAGAATGCCTTCCTCCCTTGATGAAACCCCTCCTAATGGGTCAATCCAATCTAGTGATTGGTTCAAGGTATCTCCTGGATGGGGGGTTCAAATCAACCCTTCTGAGGAAATTAGGCATAAAATTTTTTACCTCCCTCGTTTGGATCTTTACGGGAAAGAGGATCACCGATCCCACTTCCGGATTTCGAGCAATGGATAGAAAGGGGTTAGAATTATTCTCTGAAGAATATCCATCGGATTATCCAGAGGTCGAAGCACTGATTTCAGCCAATAGAAGAGGATTGCTTTTCCAAGAAATTCCAACCATGATGAGAGATCGGCAAGGAGGCACATCTTCCATAGGTATTCTCAGTGCCTTATATTATATGGTGAAAGTAACTTTATCCATTTCGATCGGCTTTTTCAGGAGAGTAAAATGATGAGCGTCAGGTTAAATCTGTTTGCCATGATTGGATCGATCCTCCTCCTCCTCGTCATCCTGGAATTGATCCGAAGGAAATATTTGCGGGAGAGATACTCGTTGATTTGGATTGTGACTGGAACTCTTTTTCTACTGTTATCCATTAGGGTTGATCTCTTACATGGGATATCCAATTTTTTGGGATTTTCTATCCCCTCCAACGCACTATTTTTCTTTGGGATTCTCTTTCTCATCCTGATCATTTTAGGCTTAAGTGTGATTACTTCTCGTTTGGCCGAAAAAAATAAAATCCTGACACAAGAAGTAGTTTTGCTGAAAAAACGAGTAGCCGATTTGGAAAAATCTAATGATATACCAAAATCTAACCTATGAGAGAAAATATAAAATCTCAATACGTCGCTATTCTTTTGATAGGCTTCTTATCTATCGGCCTTTATCTTAACTCTTTAAACAATTCCTTCCATTTCGATGACATCGACAGTATTACCGAAAATCCCCATATTCGGAATCTAAAAGATATCCCTTCTTTTCTAAAGGAAATGAGTTCTTATGTAGGTAGTAAGTTTAGAATTCTTTCTATATTTTCGTTTGCGGTGAATTATCATTTCCATAAACTCAATGTCTATGGATACCATCTGGTCAATTTAATGCTCCATATTCTTTGCGGCATCTTGGTCTATTTCATAGCAAGGAATCTTTTTACTCTCGGATTGGAAAAGGGCGGCCCCCCCGATCGATGGAGTAAGAAAATAGATTTTTTGTCACTTTTCACGGCAGCCATTTTTATTTCCCACCCCATTCAGGTCAATTCGGTCACCAATATTATTCAAAGATTGGAAATATTAGCCAGTCTATTCTATCTTTTATCTATCTTCCTATTCCTCAAAGGGTCTTTAGAGAAAGGATGGCGAAAAACCCTATTTTTCTTGGGAACAGGGATCTCTTATTTATGTGCAATCTTTTCGAAGGAAACTGGATTCACCATACTCATTGCTCTCATTCTATTTGATTTCCTTTTTGTCTGTAAAACGAAGAAAGAGATTCAAAAAAGAGTCTTAATCTATTTCCCTCTTTTCCTACTTCTTACCATTTATATCTCATTCTTCCTGAAGGGAGGGATCCTGGGTCTTTTTATCAAAGGATCTGAGGAATGGCTGTGGACTCCCTGGGAAAACCTTTTGACACAGACCAATGTGATGATCCAGTATTTCAAACTGCTTTTACTACCCCTACCTCATTGGTTAAACTTCGATCATAGTTTTCAGGTCTCAAAATCATTATTTGAATATCCCACCTGGATCTCTGCTTCCGTTATCCTTCTTCTTCTCATTTCGGCCACGATTCTAATAAGGAAGAACAGATTGATATCCTTTTGTATCTTCTTTTTCTTTATCATCCTGGCACCCTCCTCAAGCCTGATCCCCCTTTGGGATATCATGGTCGAATACAGACTCTATCTTCCCATTTTTTCCTACAGCTTAATCCTCACCATGGGCATTCATTATTTTTATCAATTATTGGCTCGTCATTATTCTAACAAAATAGCTCAAGGAGTAGTGGCGGGCATATCGATTCTTACTCTTTGTTTCTACTCCGTGATCACGATCGAGAGGAATAAAATTTTCAAAGACGATTTAACCCTATGGAGTGATGTGGTAAAGAAATCCCCCTATAAGATGAGGGTGCATCATAATTTGGGGAAAGCCTATGTGGAAAGGGGGAATATTGATAAAGCAATTGAAGAAGGAGAGATGGCTTTGAGATTGATGCCCAATTTCGATAAAGACGAACATATAAAATTTGTTTTGAACTTACTGGGTGTAGCCTATTCTATGAAAGGGGAAAACGATATGGCACTCCATTTGTTTCAGCGAGCCATTCAAGTCGATCCAAAATTTGCTTTTTCTTACTATAACGCGAGTTGTATCCATGCTAAAAAAAAAGAGAACGATAAAGCTCTCGAATATTTGAAAAAGGCAACTGCCTTAGACAAGATTTTCAAAGAAAAGGCAAGAGAGGATGAGGATTTTAATAATCTTAGGGGTGATAATGAATTTGAAGAGATATTAAAGTGAGGTAATATTTCCCCTGATGTTTCTTTGAACCATATACCTGCCTTGTTTGAGTCGTATCATTTGGAGGTGATCTTTTTTATTATTTGATGATTTTCCCCCTACCATTCAAGCTCTAAGATATTTGCAAGGTCTTCCACCGTCATCTCTGTAGTGACGATGATCCTTTTTATCTTAAAAGGGTCATCTCCAGGAAAATTCCCACCCCAATCTGTTGTGAAGGCCCCCTGATAACCATACCTTTTCAGCTGAAGGATCAAATCCTCATCATAAGCTCCCCAGGGATAGGCAAAAAAAGTGACTTCTTTCCCATGACCAACCGATTGCTCGATGGTCCTCTTTGACTGATAGATTTCTTTTTTCAGCCTTGCTTCCTTCTGGCGTTCACTTTCGTAAGAATCCCGCTCCTGATGATCATCTTGAAAATTCTCAACCAACTGCCAGAGTTCATCCCGCCAGCCTTCCTTCTTAAAAAAGTCCTCTCCCCCGTTTCGGGCAACGTATTTCACACAGAGATTTGTAATTCTTTGGTCTGGGAGATATCGATGATTGACTAACTCATATCCAAATTCATAAATGGGGGCTCCCAATCTCCAATCATTCCCCTTGATCAGATAGTAGTAGTCATAATCCTCACCCGAGTAAAAGTCGATAATATGTGGGCTAACCCAAATCAAACTGTGCGTCCGAGTGTGACTCTCAACCCCTAAGATTCCACTTCGGTCAACCTGCTTCCACCAAAACTTTTTTGAATCGTGCGTAAAAAAAGGCCCCGTGATGACAAAGGCTGTTCCGGTATAGCCAAACTCTTGGAGAAGGGGATAAACAATATGGTAGTTCTCAATCGTTCCATCATCGAATGTTAAAAGGATAGGCCTTGGAGGAAGGGAGGCCTCATAACCCTCCAAATAATCGATCAAGGTTTCTGAACGAATCGTTTGATAACCATTCTGTTTCAACCAATCTAAATGGTCTCTAAAAGTTGCCTCAAATCTCTCCTCCCAGGGATGATAAAGCAAAACGAGAATAGGACCTTTAAAAGGTGAATCATTTTGGAGAGGGGATGATTCGAGGACTCTCCCCTGAAAAGCGATGATTGAAAGCGCAAAGACAATAAAAAAGATAATCCGATTTTTTCTGCAGTTCATGTCGTTTGGAAACCTCTCTATTTCTTTAATATCGATCGATAGGCTATCTTACTTATTCTCAGAGCCTAATTTTTCATAGAACGTCTCAATAGTTATTTTCTTCTTTAAATCTTCGATTTCTTTATTCACAACCTCAGTTAATTTTTTATAGACCAACTTCCTGACGAGATCATCCTTTATTTTTAGATAGGGTGGTTTGGGACTCACTCTTTTCTCATCAAGCTTGAGAATATAATAACCGCTTTTAGCCTTAACGATACCGCTGATTCCTCCTTTTTCTAAATTTGCCACAGCCTCTTCAATCGCCTTCTCTCCTTTCCCTTTTTCAAACCAATCTAACTCCCCAGCCATGGGTTTACTTGCCGGATCAATGGACCTCTCTTGGGCCAATTTTTTAAAGTGCTCTCCCTTCTTTAACATCTCTAAAATCTCCTTGGCTTCCTCTTCCTTCTCCACCACAATCTGACTAATCTTAAGGAACTCCCGTTCTTTTATCTCTGGATTTGTATCGTAATAGTTTTGTACCTCCTCTTCCGTAACTTCCACTTTATTTTCAATATATGCCCTCACGAATTCCTGGGTGATGTAATCATCACGGACCATTCTCAAGCCGGCTTTGATGTCTGGCTTTTCATTTAATCCTCTATTTTCCCCCTCGACAACCAGCAGACGTCCCCTAATCATATTGTCCAGTAATAGCTTTTTCTTCTCAAAATTTTTTAATTCCTCTCTTTGCGTAGGAAGAAAACTCTTAAGCCTTGCCTCAAAATCGATCCGGGTGATCACCTCATTGCCAACTTTTGCCAAAATCTCATCCTCTGCACCAAAGGCTCGTTCAGAGCATACAACGGTCAGGACCAGTAAAACCCCAAATATAAAAATCCAAGATCTGCCCATCTGCTTTTACCTCCTTATCTAAATGATGGTTTGACATTCTTATAGATAATCATCAAATACCGGTTTTAACTTGAGAAAGAGGGTCTGTCCACTCCAGAGTAGAAAAATGGTTAACACCACAACATAAATGACCCCAACCCAATCCGGAAGTCCTTGTCTTAAAATCAACGAACGGTAGATTTCAAGAAGATGTGTCATAGGATTGAGGATTAAAAATACCTTATATCTTTCTGGAACCATAGAAAGAGGATATACGACAGGGCTGATATAGAGCCAGATCAGAAAAAGGGAGTTTGCGATCTGCGCTACATCCCTGATAAATACATTAATGCAGGAAAGGATTAATCCAATTCCTATCATCCAAAGGATTTGCAGTAGGAAAGCAAAGGGCAGAAGAAAAAGATACAGAAATGAATCAATTCTTTTAAACAAAATTAATCCCAAAATAAATAGACCAAATCCGATCAATTGGAGCAGGAAGCTGGACAGGACTGTAGAGACGATAAACAGTTCGGAAGGAAACCTCACCTTCTTTACGAGATTTGCATTCTCAATAATGATTCCCGTCGATCTCAGGGAGGCTTCGCTGAAGGCCATCCAGGGAAGAAAACCACAGATCAGAAATTCCACAAAGCCCTTTTCTTTTCCATAATCGCCGATCTTGATCTTGAATACGATGGAAAAGAGAAAGGTGTATATCAGGAGCATCAGGATGGGATTGAGGATGGACCAAAAAAATCCCAGTGTCGATCCAATGTATCGAGATCGAATATCCCGTCGGATCATGGTGATCAGGAGATATCGATTTGAGAAGATGGTTTTGATGATTTCCAATCCTTTATCCTCTTCGAAATGGTTTCATCCATCTTATAAAATGAAATCCTCTCTTTACTCTATTCCCCCTCCATTTAATGACCTTGGCAGGATTTCCCGCTACGACCGCATAAGGGGGGACATTGTTCACTACGGTCG
>Ga0315277_10006654_pt1 | contig 15074 bp, 8 predicted proteins | sample YL17G05_15_MG_FD_203695 | JGI IMG/M metagenome (GOLD analysis project Ga0315277, IMG submission 203695) | Sediment microbial communities from Yellowstone Lake, YNP, Wyoming, USA - YL17G05_15 | ecosystem: Environmental > Aquatic > Freshwater > Lake > Sediment | place: USA: Wyoming | collected...
GCCGGCGGGATGATCTTGCCGGGATTGAGCAGGTCGTCCGGGTCGAATGCCTCGCGAAGTGAGCGCTGAAGCTCAAGGTCATCCGGCGAGCAGATCATCCGCATGGCCTCCGATTTCTCCATGCCGACGCCGTGTTCGCCGGAGATGGTGCCTCCCAGGGCCACGCACGCCCGCATAATCTCGGTTCCGGCCTGGTGCACCCGCCGCACCTGGTCGGGGTCGCGGGAGTCGAACAACAGCAGGGGGTGGAGATTGCCGTCGCCGGCATGGAAGACGTTGCCGTGGTGGAGCTGGTGCTCCCCAGCAATGGCGGCCACGCGGGAGAGCGCCTCCGGGAGCCGGGTCCGCGGCACGGTGCAATCGGCCACCAGGTAGTTCGGCGCCAGCCGGGCGATAGCCCCGAACGCCCCGCGGCGGCCCGCCCACAGCAGGTTCCGCTCCGCCGCGTCTTTGGCCTGGCGGACTTCACGGCAGCCGTTGCGGCGGCAAATCTCCGAGATCCGCTCCGCTTGCTTCTGCAAGCCGGCGGCCGGGCCGTCCACCTCGGCGATCAGCACGGCCGCCGCGTCCAGGGGATAGCCGCAGGGCATGCTCGCCTCGACCGCGCGGATCACCGTGGCGTCCATCATCTCCAGCGTCGCCGGGATAATGCCGGCCGCGATCACGCCGGAGACAGAGCGGGCGGCAGCAGCGTTGTCGTCGTAGATCGCCAGGAGCGTCAGCACCGACTCGGGTGCGGGGAGGATGCGGACGACCAACTCGGTGATGATGCCCAGGGTGCCTTCGCTTCCCACCAGCACGCCGCGGAGATCGTAGCCGGGCGGGTCGAGCGCCGGGCCGCCCAGGCGGACCACCTCGCCACCGGGGAGCACCAGTGTCATGCCTAGGACGTGGTTGGTGGTCACCCCGTATTTCAGGCAGTGCGGTCCGCCGGCGTTTTCGCCCGCGTTGCCGCCCAGGGTGGCCGCCTTCTGGCTGGCAGGATCGGGGGCGTAGAAGAATCCCAGCGGGGCCAGTGCGTTCTGCAATTCGAGGTTGGTCACGCCCGGTTGCACGACCGCGTAACGGGCCTCCGGTCGGATGGCCAGGATGCGGCCGAGTCGCGCGAGCCCGATCACCAATCCCCCGCGAGCGGCGACGCTTCCTCCGGAAAGGTTGGTGCCGAATCCGCGGGGCACGTAGGGCACCCGCGCCTCGGTGGCGGCACAAACCACGGCGGCCGTCTGCTGCGTATCGACGGGCAGCACCACCGCATGGGGCCGGCCGACGGCCAGCGAGGCGTCGTAACCGTAGACCTCCGCGTCGCCACGGCCGGCGGAGACGTACCGGGGGCCGACGATCTGACGGAGTCGCTCTAGCAGCTCGGGCTCGATCATGCTTCGTCAATAAGGGGTCAGGGGTCAGGGGTCAGGGGTCAGGGGTCAGGGGTCAGGGGTCAGGGGTCAGGAGTCAGGAGTCAGGAGTCAGGGGACAGGCGCAGGGGCCAAATGCTGGATGCTGAACTCACCCCCTCACCCCCTCACCCCGTCACCCCTGGCCCCTTCTCGTACACGGCGGCGGCTGCGTCCAGGGCTCCGGGCTGGACCGCAACGCCCTCCGCTTTCAGGATAGTCTCCAGGGCCGAGAGCAGCAGGAAGACGTTTTTCGGGCGGCAGGCGTGACCCATCAGGCCCACCCGCCACGCCTTGCCGGCCAGTTCGCCCAGCCCGCCGCCGATCTCGATCCCGAAATCCTTTAGCAGCGCCGCGCGGACCTTTTTATCGTCGGCGCCTGGGGGGATGTAGATTGTGTTGAGCATCGGTAATCGTTCCGCCTTGGGCACGACCATCGCCAGCCCCATCGCCTCGACTCCAGCCACCAGGGCCCGATGGTTCAGCCGGTGCCGGGCGAAGCGTTCGGCGAGCCCCTCCTCGGCAATGATTCGCAGGGCCTCCCGCAGCGCGTAGATCATGTTGATCGGGGCGGTGTGGTGGTATTTGCGGGTGGCGCCCCAGTACTCGGCGACTAGCCCCATGTCGAGATACCAGCTCACGACCGGCGTCTGGCGTTTCTTGAGCGCCTTGAGAGCGGCAGGGCTGAAGGAGATCGGCGCCAGGCCCGGCGGGCAGGAGAGGCACTTCTGCGTGCCGCTGTAGACGGCGTCGATGCCGGTCCGGTCCACGGCCACTTCCATCCCACCCAGCGATGTGACCGTGTCGACCAGGTACAGCGCGCCAACCTCGCGGGCGATGGCAGCGAGGTCCTCCAGCGGCTGACAGACGCCGGTGGAGGTCTCGGCGTGTACCACGGCCAAGACCTTGGGATTCTTGCCCCGCACGGCCTGGCGGACCGCCTCGGGGTCGATGGCTCGGCCCCAAGGGGCGTCCACCCGGATGAGCCGGCCGCCGATGCGACCCACGATATCCGACATCCGCGTGCCGAAGACGCCGTTGACGCAGACGACGACCTCGTCGCCGGGCTCGATCAGGTTGACAAAGCAGGTCTCCATGCCGGCGCTGCCCGTGCCGGAAACCGGGATGGTCAGCCCGTTGTCGGTCTGGAACAAGAACCGCAACAGTTGCTGCGTCTCGTCCATGGCGGAGAGGAAGTAGGGGTCGAGATGTCCGATGCAAGGGGCGGACATGGCCTGGAGCACCCGCGGGGGAACGTCGCTGGGCCCCGGCCCCATCAGCAGTCGCTGGCCCGGATCAATGTCGCGGAACTGTTGCGGATCAATGCTCACCTGTGGAATCCTCCGCGTGGCCTGCCAGAACCTGTTCATGCCGAAAGATCTCAGTGTATCAGTCAGCCGCCGGAACGACAACTATCACGAGAGGTCACGCGGAAGTCGGCGTAGGGTGCCACTGCTGGCTTATCCAGCAGTGCCGGTTGGGGATAAGGTGGCCGACATGCCTCCCCTGCAATACCATAGGCTGGCTCCTATTCATGGTTTGCCGTCAGTGTCGGGCCGAAACCGATTTCTCCGCCGCACACGGGCACTCCTGGACAAGTCAGGAGTGGCACCTAAACTCACCCACGCTCAGCAGTGGCACCCGCCCCGATTGCCCAAAGGCTCGGGGAAACGGTGACAGCCACGAATGGCACTGCCGCTTGTGCGGCAAGGGGTTACGTCGACGTGCCGGCGAGCAGTTCGGCGCGGGCTTGGGTACGCGGCTTGGTCAAGAGGCGGTGTTCTTTTGGTCGGCGCTTGATCGCCCGTGGTTCTACGCGGTTCGGACGATCGCCGACGAGTTGCCGGGCCAGGTTGGCCAAGTGTGCATCCACCAGCTTCGCCCTGAACGACTCCTCCATCAGCACCACCACCATCCAGCACGCGGCGATCGTCTCCAGCGCCGCGCTGAAGCTCAGTTGGCGGGGTGAGCGCCCGCCGCGTTGGGCCGCCTGTAAGATCGTTTGGCGAATCAGGTTGTACGCCAGCAGACACGTCCAGACTTCCCTGCGAACCATCTCGGACGCCTGGCAACGCAAGACATCCATGCCCAGGCTGATCTTGATCGCGCGGATGTCGAGTTCCACGTGCCAGCGCGTGCCGCTGACCAGCGCCGTCTCTTGCCAGGCCGTCTCCTCGCTGGCGTGCGAAACGTAGTGCTTCAGGTCCGTCTTCTGCAGCGCGTCGAGGAAAGCGCCGCTGTCGCCGTACAGCTCGTCGGCCGTGACCCAGTCGTCGGCAGCAACTCCTCGGTGAAGACCGCCTGGATCTCCGCGAACACGTCTCCTGCCTCCGACGGCGATGCAGTGAGGAATTCCCGCCACGCCACCACTTCGTTCTGCGTGGCCGGGCCGCCCTCACGACTGCGGGTAAACTGCAACGCCATCGGCTCCACGCTCTTCCGCTTCTCGTCCGACAACAGGCCCTTCGTATATACCAACGCCTGCTCCCGGGCTTCCCTGCGCCCGAACAGCACGCCGAACCGATCATGCCACTGGGTCACGCGCTTTGCCGCGGCGCGCACTTCGTCCCTTGTCAGGGGAGTGTCCTTCTGACAAAAACCCGCAAACAAGGGACTGATCAGCCCTTACGGCCATGACCACCATCACAAGCCAATATGTCTCAAATGCCCGAAATGACTCAAGAGCAAAAGCCTTGCTGTAGAATTACTCCATCATTTTCTCCTCCGCCTACCGGCATAAATGCCGGGCCTAACGCCGCCTGCGGCGGGAACGCCCGTAAACGGGCGTGATTGGCTGCAGACTTGTGTAGGACAACGAGGCGTGGCCGCCGGGGCTAAACGCTGCGGACCTACAGCACAAGTTTTCGCCCGGCGCAGGCCAGCCAGACGAGCGCGCCGGCCGCCAGCAGTCCGAGCGTGGAGGGTTCTGGAACGACGCCCAGCGAGAAGGGCGAAAAGGCGTCGACGCTCAGGCTGATCGTGTTGGCTTCTTCGTTCACGCTGCCGCCCATGACCCACGCAGCACCCGTAAAGTGCCAGATAGTCAGCGAGCTTTCATCGATTCCGGCCAGGGCGCGGTCGTCGTAATGAAAGACGAGGTCGGCCCGGGTAAGGTCGCCGCTGAAGCTCGCGTCCCAGATCTGCGGAAACAGACCGACTGCCATGTAGTCTTTCAGCGCCTGTTGCGCGGCGGATTGCAGATCCTCGGCACTGATGAGGCCTACGACCAGGTTCCCGCCGGACGTGTAGGTCATATCCAGCGACAGCGACCGTGCCCCGCCGGTCAGCGCGAATGAACGGCTGAGCGCGCCCAGGCCGCCTGGCGGATCGGACAAGTTGAGCTGCTCGTGCGGCGGGATGTGGGCTCGCCAGGCCTCGGTCTGCCCGGCCGGATTCACCCCCCAGCCGACGACCGTGTTACCGTCGTCCGAGACGCCCGTGGCTTCCTGCAACACCCATCCGGTCAAGTCCAAGCCGAGATCGTCGGCCAGCACTTTCGAGACACGTCGCATCCCGCCCTCGGCCGTCCAGAGAAACGCGGCGCCGTCGCTGCCGCCCACCACCACCGATCCGTCGCCGGAGACGCCGGTGGCGTGACTCTCATTCCAGTGCGGCACGAGGTTGAGGTAGCCCAGGCCGACCATCTTCTTGGCGGCCGTCCAGCGAAACGCTTCCCCACTCACGCCCATGCCCGAACGACTATATCCCACGACGACCGATCCGTCGGCGGAGACGGCAGTCGCGGCGCTCAAGTCGGACCCGCCCGGCAGGAACCCAAGGGGGACCATCCCTTCGCCGGACGTCCAGCGGAACGCGACGCCAAGGTCCTCGACCTGAAAGCTCGCGGCGGCGTTGCCCTTGCCGACGATCACCGAGCCGTCGGCCGAGACGCCGAAGGCCCGACTAACGCCGGTTCCGCCCAGCACGTCGCCCAGGCCCATGATGGTCTTGGGTTCGGTCCAGCGGAGTGCTTCGCCGGCAACCGGCATAGGACCACCGCCGGGGCTGTAGTTGCCGATGCCCACAATCACCGAGCCGTCGGCCGACGCGCCGGTGGCCCGGCTGGGGAAGTCGGGCGTGCCACCCGGCAGGTCACCTAGTGCCGTCATCCCCTCGGCTTGCGTCCAGCGAAATGCCCCGCCGGACAAGGACAAGTCCGAACGACTATCTCCCACCACGACCAGGCCGTCGCTCGAGACGGCGTAGGCCTCGCTGAGGAAAGCCGCGCCGGGCAGGTGGCCCAGCGGCTGCATGCCACCGGGCAAAGTCCAGCGAAACGCCTCTCGATAGGCGTCTGCGGGCTGGCTGGCTCCCACCACGGCTGATCCGTCGGCCGAGACCGCACGGGCCACGCTGTAGAAGTCCCCGCCGGGCAGATCGCCCAGTCCGCGGAAACTCGCAGCCTCAGTTCGCGCCCCAGGCACCTCCAGCACTATCGCCAGCACGATGACAAACCAGATCGGACGTCTCATGGTCCACCTCCGCCGGTTCGCGCCCAGAATGACCGGATGACTGCCTACTTTCTTCGTAGCAGACTTCAAGGAAAACGGCAAGGTCTCCGGCCGCAAGCAGGCCCACTCGGGAGGGGACCGGCTGAAGTCCGGGGAAGGTAGCAGAGGCTTCCAGCCTGTGATTCACGGCCAAGATGGCCGTGTTACTATTCTCTCCCGATCTCTCCCGACCAGTCCGAAGGGTCCTGCACGCGAGCGTTCTGCGCACCCTCCCCTCGTTACCGCCCCCGGCGCCGGGTTTCTTCATTCCTTGGAGCCCTGGTTGATCAGCAGCCAGGTGCCGGTTTTGCCCGAGACGGCGATGTCGGGGCGGGCGTCGCCGCCCAGGTCGGTGACGCAGATCTGCATACCGGTCCCGACGCCGGCACCGGGCGGAGCGATCGTGTGCCGGGCGAACTGCTTGGCGGCCGGATTCCACGTGTAGTAGTAGAGGCACGCCGGTTCCGCCGCGCCGGGATCCTGGTCGCCATGGCCGCGGACCCGCTTGCCGGTGATCAGCTCGCCGCGGCCGTCGCCGTCCAGGTCGGCCCAGGTCATGCTGTGCGCCTGGGACCACGACTTGTCGATGAGGTGCTCGGTCCAGGTGGTGGTTCCGTCGGCTTTCGGTGCTCCTTGTTCCCACCAGTACAGGCCGTAATCGTGTCCCTTGCCCCAAACCAGGTCGTTGCGGCCGTCCCCGTTGACGTCCACGACCAGGAACGGAGAGCTGGCGCTTTGCAGGGCGGTCTCGCGATGGAGCTTCCAGGGCTTGGCCAGCGGATCGCCTGCCGGTCGCTCGTACCAGCCGACTCCGCAGAGGACGTCTTCCCGGCCGTCGCCGTTGACGTCGCCGAAGGCGTAACCGTGCCCGCAGCCGTCTTGCCCCAGCACGATCCGCCTGCCGGTAGGCTGACCGTCGGCCGTCTTGGCCAGTTTCCAGGCCACCAGGGGATCTTTACCGACCCAGCAGTGGACCAGAATCTCCGGCACGCCGTCGCCATCGAGATCCCGCAAGTGAAAGGCCTCGTTCTCGGCCCGCGCCTTGACCAGCAGCCGCGGTTCCCATTTCCAGCCCTTTTCCAGCGCCACTTTGCCGGGGTTCCTGTACCAGTAGAGTTCCGGCTCCGTCCAGCCGCCGGAGATCACGTCGATCCAGCCGTCGCCGTCGACGTCCCAGAGGTGGTCGCCGTTGTTGGCGTAGAAGTCCGGGCCGCCGAACCCCAGCGATACCTGGGGAATGTCGCGCACCGGTCGGGGGATGAAGTCCGGCGCGGCAAACCAGTGCGTGCCGGCCACGATGTCGAGTTTGCCGTCGCGGTTCACGTCGGCGACCGCGCAGCCCTCGTTGGGGCTGAGCAGCAGGCATCGCCTGGAGAACTTCAGGCCTCCCGGCTCCTCGGCCGCAGCCGAACGCCCCCCGCACAGGCAGGCCAGACCGAGACTCAGGGCCGCCAGGCCCGTCGTCACACGCCGCATCGAGCAGTGACCGATCATCAGCTTCCCCTTTCGAGAAAGAAGTCGAGAAACAGTAGTTCCAAGTTCGGCTGGTCGGACCTCGGGTGGCCGGGGTCGAGCGCCAGCGAGCCCCCGGAAAGCCGCGGGTCTGGGGGCTCACTTCGTTCGACCCCAGCCACCCGTTCCCCAAACTTGGAACTACTGAGAAACGAATCACCTTCGGACCTGGCCATAAGGATAGCGGGAACGGCCGCACCGATCAAGCATCCGCTTTGCCGTTCGATCGTGCCGCCCAATGCACTTGAGCCGACCCGTGTGTTCCGATTGGCTCCACCGACTCACGACATGATCCAGAGGAGGAAGAGCAGCGTGAAGAAGAGGATCGCCGCCACCAGAGCGGCCGCCAGGGCAGCCGTCGTGGCGTGGTTTGCCCCGTCCCAGGCGCCCCGCGCGATCCAGTGTGAGATACACGCATAGAACGCTTGGTAGGCGACAAAGCACGCGCACGGGAGCAGCAGCGCAACCAGCTCCCACGACCAGCCTAGCCACGCGACCAGCGAGCAGACGCCCGCCACGGCCGCGGTCATGGCGAACAGAGAACGCAGCCCGAACTGAAAGGGCGGCGGCGACTGGCTTGCGTGCGCGGTCATGGCGACTGCTTCCCGCCCGGCTCAGGCCGCAAAGGTTTTGCGCAGGAGGGCCAGACTCTTGGGAACGGCCGTCCGGGGGTCTTCCTGGCCCTCAAATTCCAGCAAGACGTAACCGCGATAATCGTGCTTGCGGAGGATGGCGGCGATCCGCCCGTAGTCCAGATCGAGCGTGTATCAGACGCCCCCGCCGTAATAGGTCTTGGCTGTGGGGCACTCTGCGGCCGTGGCACTTGCGGGCGGCACTGGCGTCACGCCAGTGGCACGCCAGCGGCACCCGTCCCGAGCAGCCAGCGTTCCAAGCCCCAGGGCCGCACCGGTGGACGTGGCCAGGAATTGGCGGCGTACCTCAAGATGCATTCCTAAGGGGACGCGACGAAGGCTCCAAGTGAGAATGCACCGGCTATCAGCGCCACGAGCACTGAAGCCAGCGTCAGGAGGACGCTCGGCTTTTGCTTCATCAGGTAATCCCAGAGTTCCTTCGCCGAAGCCTTCTCCAACTCAGGATCGATGTCGAGGGTAACCTTCTTCAGCACGCTTCGGACATACGCGGATGCGTTCTCACGCGACTCTTCTTCATCGAGTCCGCGGAGCGTATACCTCCTCTTGCAAGCAAAAAAGCGTCGCTCAGGTCTTCCCTAAGCTCCGTGATGGATGGCACATCCTCGGGATGGAGGAAACCTTGCTCTTCAGAAGACATGCGGACATCTACCCAGCACGAAGCAGTGACTGGAGTTTCGGACCAGAGGTTTCGCTGACAAGCTTCCTGATATCGCTCACGCCGTGGTCCAGAAACGCTTCTAAAGAGTTGCGAATATCGTCGACCCGAATGGTTGCCGGACTGCTCAAGCCGGGTGATACCCCCTCGGAGGTAGTTCTGGCGTCGTTCAAGATCCACTTCTCAATGTGCCCCCCAATGGCGATGAGGAGCTTGTAAGCGTCGGGGTGCAGGTTCGTTTTGCTCATGAGTACCCCTCCATGGATTAACGGCAGAATACGCACGCCCACTATTCTGCCCCAAAAGACCTTGACCGGTCAAGCCCGTTTTCAACAAGCTCCGCGGCAGTTTGAGCCCCGGATTCTGCACCAGAAACGCCCCCTGGTTGCCCACCTCGTCAATCCGTTTGGCGTCCTGCTTTCCCGCGTGGTGTCCGGCGCACCTGTTAGCGTCGGGCGACTTCCCGACGCTGGAACATGAAGTCATACTCCTCTCTGCTTGAAACCCCCGTACACGCGGCGGACTGCCGATCCACAGACCGCAGAGCAGTCTGAGGGGAGGGACATGCTGCCGACGGTGCTATGTCGATTCTGGCCGATCACCACACGGTTGTCAGTTCCTCTTGAGTCTGCACCCAACCGCGGCTGGTCGCCTTGTTCCCGTGAAGACCGTGGCACCGGATGCCCGCCCGGATTAGAATGGTGGTTCCAGGTTTGGGAAACGGGTGACGGGTGGCTGGGGTCGCCGGGCACCGACCCGAAGCGATGGTCGATGAGCCCCCAGACCCTCGGCTTTCCGGGGGCTCGCTGCCGCTCGACCCCCGCCACCCGAAATCGGACCAACGGAACTTGGGACTACTGAATGATGATACGGCCGCCGGGGGAACCTGGCCGGGTGCAGTCTCATCGAGCAGCGTCTACAGCCAAGGAGTGTGCCATGTGCCTGAACGAGAATGAGCCGATACCTGCAAATCGGTCCGGAGTCTGTTGCAGTTCTCCGGGAAGAGGCGACACCGGCATGAGCCGCCGAGGGTTTTTAGGCGGCCTGGGCGGCGCCGCTGCGTTGGGCGGGCTGACCCTGGCGGCCACTTCCGCAGCGAAGGCGGTTGCGGCCGAACCGGTTCCCGCCACCGGCCTGCCCCCGGGCGCCCCGTTGCGGCTCAAACCGGCACTCGCCTACGAGCTTGCGCAGCGGGCGGAGAAGACCAGTTGGCGGTCGTACGGCGGCCTGCAGAGCCCCGCCGACGTGGAGCGGGAAGTCAAGCGGATTGAGGCCGAATTGAAGAAGCTGGCCGCCGACGCGGAGTTCCCCATCGAGATCCTTCCCTTGGCGTTGATCACCAGTGACCGGCAAGCCAAGGAAGTGGCCGACGGCGACGGCGACGCGATCCTGGTGTATGCGGCGGGAGGCGGGGGTGGTGGCCTCTGGGGCTGGTTCGCCGCGCTGGCCGCCTCCAAGGCGCCGATGGTGATGTTCCTGCGGCACAAATCCGGCCCCTACTACCTCTGGCACGAGATCGCCCACTGGCGCTTCCTGCGACGCAACGGCGACACGCGGGAAGAACCCAACGCGGACGTGGACGACGTCGTGGTCGACGACTACGGGGAGGTCCTGTGGCGACTGCGGGCGCTGTACGGGCTGAAGAACGCCAAGGGCACAAAGATGCTGGCCATCGGAGGGCTCCAGGCCTACAGCCAAGACGGCCAGGCGCTGGGCCCCGCCCACGCCAAGGAAGTCTGGGGCTACCAGTTCGAGATCACGTCCGAGGCGCAGTTTGCCAAGCGGCTCCAGCAGGCCCGATCCGATGAGAAGGTCCTCCAGGAAGTCGAGCGGCAGACCGAGCAGCTCCTGGCCCAACCCAACGTGGTGTTGCAGACCGAGCGAAAGTTCGTCGTCAACTCGTTTCTGGCGCTGTGGGTCTGCAAGCAGATCATGCAGGAGACGGGCGCCAGCAACTTCGGTTTCGCCCATTGCATGGGAAGGAGCGTGATCGAGATGCTCGACACGCCGCCTTGCCTGGTCTTGAGCCTGGCCAACGACGAGGGGTACACGGCTTACTGCCACACCGACCTGACGCACACGCTGCCGGGGGTGCTGTTGCGGTGGATCGCCGGCCGGCCGACGTTCGTGTGCAATTCGCATTTCCCGCACCACGGGATCTTCACGGTCGCCCATTGCGCTGCCCCCCGGAAGATGAACGGCAAGGACCACGAGCCGGCCAGGATCATGACCCATTTCGAATCCGACTACGGCGCCGCCTGCAAGGTCCAGTATCCGCAGGGGCAGGTTGTGACCGTCGTGATTCCCAACTTGCGGTGCTCAAAGTGGCAGGGATTCCGGGGCAAGATCCTCGATTCGCCCTCCCTGCCGGCCTGCCGCTCACAGATCGACATCCAAGTGGAAGGGGATTTCCGCAAGCTGCTCTTGGAGATGGAGGGATTCCACGTCCAGGTCTGCTACGGCGATTACCTGCGCGAAGTCGGCTACGCCCTGAAAAAGCTGGGCAAGATCGAGTGGCAGGATTTCACGGCCTAAGCATTCGTCGAATCCGTTTGTAGTGCCCCGATTCATCGGGGCGACTCCCACGATACCGGCAGAGGACCGCATGAATGCGGTCACTACGAACAGCTCGTGACGGGTTCGACCAATGCTTGCTTCACGGCAGCTTCATCCCCAGGTTCTTGACCAGAAACGCCCACTGGTCGGCCAACTCCTCGATCTGCTTGGTGGTCGGCTTTCCGGACCCGTGGCCGGCGCGGGTTTCGATGCGTATCAGCACGGGCGCCGGGCCCGCCTGGGCGTGTTGCAGGGCCGCGGCAAACTTGAAGCTGTGCCCGGGCACCACGCGGTCGTCGGTGTCGGCGGTGGTGATCAGTGTGGCCGGGTAAGGGGTGCCCGGCTTGACGTTGTGATAGGGCGAGTAGGCCAACAGGGTTTTGAACTGTTGGGGTTCGTCGGAGGAGCCGTAGTCATCCACCCAAAACCGCCCGGCCGTGAACTTCTGAAACCTGAGCATGTCCATCACGCCCACGGCCGGCAGGCAGGCCCCGCACAGCTCCGGCCGCTGGGTCATCACCGCGCCGACCAGTAGGCCGCCGTTGCTGCGGCCGAGGACGGCCAGCTTGTCGCGCCGGGTGTACTTCTGCCCGATCAGCCACTCGACGGCAGCGATGAAGTCGTCGAAGACGTTCTGCTTGTTGGCCACGGTGCCGGCCCGGTGCCACTGCTCGCCGTATTCCCCGCCGCCGCGGAGGTTGGCCGTCGCCCAGATCCCGCCCAGGTCCATCCACGTCAGGGCGGTAATCGAGAAGGCGGGCTCCACCGGGACGGCGAAGCCGCCGTAGCCGTAGAGCAAGGTCGGACTGGAGCCGTCCAGCTTGAGGCCCTTGCGGTGCGCGAGGAACATCGGCACGCGGGTGCCGTCCTTGCTGTGGTAGAAGACCTGTTCGACTTGATAGTCTTCCGGGTTGAACTTGACCTTGGCCCTGCGCAAGAGCCGGCTTTGGCCGGTGATCAGGTCGTAGCGGAAGATGCTCGGCGGGGTGGCGTAACTGGAGAAGGAGTAGAAGGTTTCGGTGTCGGTCCGATGCCCGCCGAACCCTGACACCGCCCCGATCGCCGGGAACTCCACCTCGCGGACGAACTCGCCGGAGGTGGTAAACGTCTTGACCTGCGGCTTGACGTCCTTCAGGTATGATGCCACCAGCAGGTTGCCGACGAAGCTGACCTGCTGCAAGGTCTCCTCGGCCTGGGGGATGATCTGCTGCCAGTTCTCCCGCTGCGGCCTGCGGAGATCGACGGCGATCACTCGCTTGCGGGGGGCGTCGAGATCGGTCTGGAAGAAGAACACCTGTCCGTCGTTGCCGGCGAAGGTATACTCCTGGTCGAAGTTGTCGATCAGATCCAGCGGCATTCCGTAGGGCTCGCTGAGATCCTTGTAGGTGATGCGGTACTTCTCGTCGGTGCCCTTGCCGATGGTGATCACCAGGTACCGCCCGTCCTCGGTGACCTCCGCCGAGAGCGTCCAATCGGGATGGTCCGGCCGGCAATAGACCAGCACGTCTTCCGACTGCGGCGTGCCGATGCGATGGAAGTAGATCTTCTGGTTGAAGTTGAGCTGGCTGAACGCCGCCCCCGCTTCCGGCTGCGGATAGCGGCTGTAGAAGAACCCCCGGCCGTCCTTGTCCCACGAGGCGTCGCCGAACTTGATCCACTTCAGTTGGTCTTCCAGAATCTTGCCCGAGGCGATCTCCAGCACCCGCCAGGTGGCCCAGTCGGAGCCGGCCTCGGCCACGCGATAGGCCACGTGCTTTCCGTCCTCGCTGAAGGCCGTCTCGGAGAGCGCGATCGTGCCGTCTTTCGACCACTGGTTCGGATCGATCAGCACGCGGGCCTTGTCCTGGAGCGAGTCCAAGGTGTAAAGCACCGCCTGGTTCTGCAAGCCGTCGTTCCGGTAATAGTAGTAACGCCCGCCCTCTTTGAAGGGCGAGGAATACTTGGCGTAGTCCCACAACTCGGTCAGCCGTCGTCGGATCTTCTCCCGCTCGGGGATCGCTTCGAGATAGGCGAAGGTGACCTTGTTCTCGGCGGCCACCCAGTCGGCGACTTGCGGCGACTTCCGGACGTCCTCCTCCAGCCACCGATAAGGGTCGGCAACCTCGGTGCCGTGATACGCGTCGACCTGGTCGCCGCGGCGCGTCTGGGGGTATTCGATCGGCGCGTTCTCGGCCGCGGCCACCGGGGTCACGACAAGCAGAGCAAAGATAGGCGCGACGACTCTCCTGATCCAACGCATGGGAGGCTCCTTGATTGGTTGGGGGAAGGCAAGTGGGGCGGATTTCGGGCCGGCCGGTGCCGGGAGCAAGCGTCACCGGACACCGACACACGAAACCCTTCTGATTGTGCCGGGGCTTCCTCGAGCTGTCCATCCCTCCCCGTTTCGACTGTGGTTTTCGGCCGAGCTGCACTCGTGTACAATCACGTGCCGCGCTAAAGGGCGACCGAAGAGTGACTTCCGGAAGGTACTCATCACGCTCTGCGTGATGCCGACAAAGGCAGCAGTTTCCTTCGCGTTGCAGGACCCATCACGCGGAGCGTGATGCTTACGACTAGGTCCCATCACGCGGAGCGTGCTGAGTACAACTGGCGGAAATCGGGGAGTTGTGCTCCGGCCGGCCCCTGAACCTTTTCTGGTTGCGATACTTCTGATCCTGCTAAAGCACCTCGGCCCACGGCAGTGGATTCCTCCCGTTTCTCGTTCGAACTGCACCACACCAACGCCGGCTGTGCCGCGCGGCGGAGCACCTTCCACACCCCGCACGGGCCGGTCGAGATGCCGGCCTTCATGCCGGTGGGCACCCTGGGCACGGTCAAGGGGCTGGAGATCGACCAGATCCGCGCCACCGGGACCCAAATGGTGCTGGCCAACACCTACCATCTGGCATTGAGGCCGGGGGTGGTGGTGGTCGAGGCCCTCGGGGGGCTGCACCGTTTCACGGGCTGGGACGGACCGATCCTGACCGATAGTGGCGGTTTTCAGCTCTTCAGCCTGGCCCATCGTACCAAGGTGACCGAGCAGCAGGCCGTCTTCCGCTCGCACATCGACGGCCGCCTGCTGGAAATGTCGCCAGAGCGGGCAGTGGAGATCCAGGAGTCGCTGGGCAGCGACGTGGCGATGACACTGGACCACGTGGTCGGGCTGCCTAGCCCGCCCGGACTGGTCCGCGAGGCGGCCCAGCGGACCGTCCGCTGGGCCGAGCGGTCTCTGAAGGCCGCCACTCGAGACGACCAGGCCCTGTTTGCCATTGTTCAGGGCGGGCTCGATCCTGAACTGCGGATCGCCTCCGCGCGGCAGTTGGCCGAGCTGGGTTTTGCCGGGTACGCGGTGGGCGGCCTGAGCGTCGGGGAGGAACCGGCCGAGTTACTCCGCGTGCTGGAGGTGACCTGCCCGGTCATGCCGGCCGACCGGCCCCGCTACCTGATGGGCGTGGGGCGACCGGAGGACCTGCTGGAGGCCATCCGCCGCGGGGTTGACCTGTTCGATTGCGTGATCCCCACGCGAAACGGTCGCAACGCCATGGCCTTCACCGACGAGGGGCGGTTGAGGCTGAGAAACCTCCAGCACGAGCGCGACGAGTTACCCTTGCAGAGGGGGTGCGGGTGCGCCGCCTGCCGGCACAGCCGGGCGTACCTGCGGCACCTCTTCATGGCCGGGGAGATGTTGGGACCCATCCTGCTTTCGATCCACAACCTGACCTACTACCAGCGGCTCTTGTCCGGCGCTCGGGCGGCGATCCTGGCCGACCGGTTCGAGGAGTTTCGGCTGGAAAAACTACGGGGGTGGGATAGCCTGGGGGGAGCTGCGGGCCCGACA
>Ga0315277_10006655_pt1 | contig 15073 bp, 14 predicted proteins | sample YL17G05_15_MG_FD_203695 | JGI IMG/M metagenome (GOLD analysis project Ga0315277, IMG submission 203695) | Sediment microbial communities from Yellowstone Lake, YNP, Wyoming, USA - YL17G05_15 | ecosystem: Environmental > Aquatic > Freshwater > Lake > Sediment | place: USA: Wyoming | collected...
CCCCACCGTCAGAGAGCTCAGCAGCGCCCCGGACTGAAACAGGATGCCGAAGCGCTTCCGCATCGCGTCGAGCTGCTCTTCGTCGAGCTTCGCCAGGTCGTGGCCGAAAAGCTCCACCCGGCCTTCGTCGCACACCGTCGAGGCTATCATGTGGTGAAGCAGCGTGCTCTTCCCGCACCCGCTGCGGCCCATGACGACCATCGTCTCGCCCTGCATGACCTCCAGGTTCACCCCGTCCAGCACCGCCCGGCCGTCGTAGCGCTTGACGAGGCCCGCCACCCGGATCACGGGCTGGGCAGCCGGTTTGCTCTCCTTTTCCTGCGCCATGCCTTCCTCACAGCCCGAAGACGTAGAAGATCACCGTGAACACGCACGCCGCGACGATGATGGCCACGATGGAATACACGACCGTCATGGTCGTCGCCCGGCCGACGCCCTCGGCATCGCGGGTCACCTTCAGGCCCTCGTAGCAGGCGATCAGGCTGACGAGCACCCCGAAGACGGCCGCCATGATCAGCCCGGTGTAGAAATCCTTGTACTTCAGCACGTCGTGCATACGCTGCCAGTATCCCACGTACACCTCCGGGCCCAGCACCAGCATCGCGGTCAACCACCCCCCCAGGGCGATCATCAGGTCCGCGATCACCGACAGCAGGACCATCATGACCAGCGTCGCCAGGACCCTCGGCATGACCAGGAACCGGACCGGGTTGACGGCCATCGCCTGGAGGGCGTCGATCTCCTCCGCCACCACCATCGTCCCCAGCTCGGCCGCTATCGACGCGCCCGCGAAGCCGCTGAGCACCACCGCCGTGAGGATCGGCCCAAGCATCCGGAAACCGGCGATCCCGATGATCGTCGATATGCTGCTCTCCTGGTTGAAGTCCTTCAGCGGCGGGGCCATCTGGAGCGCCAGGATCACCCCGATGAACACCTGCACCAGCACCACGATGCCCAGGCTCTTGACCCCCACGCGGACCATCTGCGCCGCCAGTGCCCCACTGCCGAAACGCACCTTCCTGCTGAACATCCCCCGGAAGGTCCATCGCAGAGTCGAGCCAAGCAGCAGCGTCATGCCCCCGGCGTAGGACAGGGTGGCCAGCACCTTGGCCCCGATCGCCTCCACGAGATTGCGTTTCGGCCCGGCCTGCGCCATCGCTACCTCAACGCCTCCGTCTCGGTCCCAAAGATGACGAACACGCTGTCCAAGCGGGTGATTTCGAAGACGCTGCGCACCCGTTCGGTCAGCCCCGTCAGGCACATCGACAAGCCGCTCTTGCGGACCCGCGCCAGCAGTTTCACCAGCGAGGCCACCCCGGATGAATCCATGTACGGTACCGCCGCCAGGTTGATGACGATCCGCAAGGGCCTGCGGTCCAGCAGCTTCAGCAGCGCGTGCTGAAAGGCCGGGCTCACGCTCAGGTCGATGTCACCCGCGACCTCCACGATCACCGTCTGCCCCCGCCAGTGAATCGCACGAACGGGAGAACCTGTCGCATCGGCGCTCATTGCGGCTTGCCCTCTTCCTTGGTTGGGATTCTCTTGACCATGGTCAGTATCGTCCCGCCGCCTTCGGCCGGGCGGTATTCCACGCAGTCCATGCACTGCTGCATGATGTGAACGCCCAGTCCTCCGGGGCGGACATCGGAAAGGTCCCGGGACCTGATCTGCGAGGGGTCCACCGCACGACCGTAGTCCCTCAGGCACACGCGAAGGCCCGCGGGGGCGGAATCCCCGATCACGCTCAGCTCGATCTCGATGGGCTTGTCCCAGGCCCCCCCGTACGCGTGCCGGATCACGTTCGTCAACGCCTCATCGACGCTCAGCACCACCCCCCCCGCCGACCGCGAGTCCAGCCCCACCATCTCGCACATCTTCTCCAGCGCCGCCCGCACCACGGGCAGGCAGCACGGCGTGGAGAAGATGGTCAACCGGATGGGCTTGTTGGGCGCCATGTTCACGTGCCGATTCCTTTCGGCTGGGAAGTCCCCGGCCGAGAGGCAGCGGGGACCGAACCAGCCGGGCCCGAGGCGGCCGGTCGGGAACTCACGGACCTCGAAGTCGTCGATGGAGAGCTCGTGGTCGAAGGAGCGCTCTTGCCGGCGCCCTCCCACGGCAGCTTGCGCCGCTTGAGCCACTCCCGCCAGCGTCCGACCGCCTGGACGTTGCGCGGCGAATCCGGGCGCTCGTAGTAGCAGTAGCCCATCGTCTGCCCGGTGATCTTCTGAAGGGCCAGGTACGCGTAGAACCTGACGTCGTCCTCGCTGTAGCCCAACTGCTCGACCACCAGGCTGAGATATGGGCCCGCCTTGTCGAGACTCCACTTGCCCACCTCCGCGATGGCGGCCAGGCGCACGGAGGGGTCTTCGCTTTGCAGGCGATCGGACAAGGGTTCCGCGCATCCGCCTGCCAGAAGCGTCATCGACCACAGACCCGTCAACACCGTTGTTCGCAGGTAATCCAAAGCTCAGCAACCTACAGGAATTGCGGGCACCGAACGCCGGAAAGCCCGTAGGATTATAGGGCATTGTCCCCGTCGTTCAATCCCCTAAATAACCTTGCGCGACTCCGCGCCGAACGTCGCCGGTGTGGCCTCGAAGAGGCCTACAGCGGGTAGCCGGATGCGTGAGCATCCGGACAACGGCGCCAACAGAGCACAAGCCTCGAAGAGGCGGCAGCGCTTTCGCCTCTTCGAGGCTCCCAGGCCAAACGAACCGCAATCCCGGAGCCTCACGGCTCCGGCTACCCACTGACGGCTCTTCGAGCCTAACAACACGCGTTGGCGCCCAATCGCGCAAGGTCATTTAGCTCGCATCGGCAGGACACGCGCCTGCCTACCCCTGCCTGCTTACCGCACCTGCCTACCCCCGCCTGCTTACCGCACCTGCCCACCCCTGCCTGCTTACCGCACCTGCCTACCCCTGCCTGCTTACCGCACCTGCCTACCCCTGCCTGCTTACCGCACCTGCCTACCTGCCTGCCGTCAGGTGGGCAGGCAGGGGTAGGCAGGTGCCGGAGGCAGGCGGGTCTCGCCTGTCGCCCTTCACATCTGCTCGATGACCCCGATGCCCAGGAGGCCCAGGCCGGTCTTGATTGTCCGGGCGGTGAGATCGCACAGACGAAGGCGGCTGCCGCGGACGGGTTCCTGGGATTGCAGCACGGGGCAGTTCTCGTAGAAGCCCATGAACGCCCCCGCCAGGTCATAGAGGTAGCTGCACAGGATGTTTGGCAGGCACTCGTCGGCGACCGCTTCCACCGTCTCGGGGAATTGGAGGAGCTTGACAGCCAGCGCCCGCTCGGCGGGCTCGGAAACCGCGAGACTGCCGCCGGACGGCGATCCCTGCCTGAGTCCGGACTCGGTTCGGCCGCTCTGCTCGCCCAACCCGCCTTTTCGGAAGATGCTCCGGATGCGGGCGTAGGCGTACTGCATGTACGGGGCGGTGTTGCCGTCCAGGGCGAGCATCTTGTCCCACGAGAAGACATAGTCGCTCGTGCGGTTCTGGGAAAGGTCCGCGTATTTGACCGCGCCGATGCCGACGACGCGGGCGATATGGCGAAGCTGGTCCTCGTCGAGGTTCCGGCGCTGCTCGGGAGGCAGTTCCTGCTCCTTCTTCACCACCAGTTCGTAGGCCCGCTTCTCCGCCTCGTCGAGCAGGTCCATGAGCTTAACGGTCCCGCCTTCGCGCGTCTTGAAGGGCCGCCCGTCCGGACCCATCATCGTGCCGAAGGAGACGTGCTCCAGCGACACGTTGTCCGGCGCGAACCCCGCCTTTCGAGCCACCGCGAAGACCTGCCTGAAGTGAAGCGTCTGGCGGGCGTCCACGACGTAGAGGATTCGGTCGGCCGGAGCCCAGTCCGGCTTCTCCGGCCCCGTGCCGCAGCGGTATCGAATCGCCGCCAGGTCTGTCGTCGCGTAGAGGTATCCCTCGTCTGACTTCCGGACGATCAGGGGAAGCGGCTCGCCGTCCTTCCCCTTGAACTCATCGAGAAACACGCATTGGGCGCCCTGGGACTCCTTCAGAAGCCCCGCCTTTTCCAGGTCGGCCACGACGTTGGCCAGGTCGTCGTTGTAGGCCGATTCGCCGCGAACGTCAGCGCGGGTGAGGCACACCCCAAGTCGCTTGTAGATGCGATCCGCGTGCTCAAGAGACTGCTGTACAACGAACGACCACAGAGCTTCGATTTCCCAATCACCTCGCTGAAGTCGAACTACATTCTCCCTTGCCATTCTGGCGAACTCGGGAGAGGTATCGAACCGAATCTTCGCCTGGCGGTAGTAGTCCTCCATGTCCTCGATGCTTGGCCCGGCGCTCCCGGTGACGGTTACCTTGACCTCCGGAAAGGGATCCCTGGACACAGATACGCCGCGCTCGGGCGCGTAGGCAACGAGCATTCCGAACTGGGTTCCCCAGTCGCCGACGTGGTTCTGGCGGACGACCTTGTGGCCGATGAAATCAAGCGTCCGCGCCAGCGCATCCCCGATGATCGTGCTCCGCAGGTGCCCGACGTGCATTTCCTTCGCGAGATTCGGCGCGGAATAGTCCACCACCACCGCTTGCGGCTTAGCGGGGCGCTCCACGCCAAGACGTTCATCGGATGACGCCGCCGAGAGTCGCGCACCCAACCACTGCTTCTTCAGCCGGATGTTGATGAACCCCGGACCTGCAACCTCGACCTTCTCCGCTATTTCGGACAGATCCCCCGCCGAACCGGCGGCAGTCTGGGCGACGACCTTCTCGGCGAGCTTCCGCGGATCGGTCTTGAGGAGCTTGGCGGCCCCCATGACGCCGTTGGCCTGATAGTCGCCGAACTCCGCGCGTGCGGCCGGGGCGACCATCGCGGGGGCGTCGTCCGGCGCCCCGGCGGCGGCCAAGGCGGCGCGAAGGCGATTCTCAAGCTCTGCACGAAGATTCATGGGACTTCCCCTGGGGGGCCTGCCCGCACGGCCCTGCCCGTATGGGCCTGACCGTATGCCCCTGCCCGTATGGGCCCGCCCGTATGGGCCTGCCCGCACGGGCCCGCCCGTAGGGGCCCGCCCGTAGGGGTTCACTCCTTCGGCGGGGTCTGTTTGACGCCCGTGCGGCGGCGCCATCGCACGCGCGGAGCCGCCCCCCAGATCAGTTCCAGGTCATAATACCGCCGGTGCGGCTCGTCGAAGACGTGGACGACCACGTCCACGAAGTCCATCACGATCCACTCGGCCGTCCCCTCGCCCGCAACCTGCCAGACGCGCTGGCCGACTGACCGGCCGTATTCGGCGATCGCGCCGGCGACGGTCCGCATCTGCCGCGCGGATGCGCCGGTGGATATCACGAAGTAGTCGGTGACCGGGCTGATCCCCCGCAGGTCGAGAATGACGATGTTCTCGGCGTTGCTGTCCTCGGCCAGGCGGGCGGCTTCGATGGCCAGTTTGCGTGCGGCATCCTTTGACGCCGGAGGCCTGGATGTCTCCCGTTTCACCAAGCGGGTCATCCGGCCTACTCCAGGTCCAGGCGAATCACGATCGTCGGCGAACGCGTCACGGTCAGTCCAGCGAACACGGAACACACCATCTCGCACCATTTGGCAAGTTCAGCACCTGACTTCAGGGCGACGGCAATCCCCCCCGGTTCACAGACCGTAGTTCATGATGACCCGCTTGACGCTCTTGCGCTGGCGTCGGCGCTTGCGATCGGAAGGCTTCTCGTAGTAGCTGTTGCGCTTGATGTCCTTGGTCAGGCCTTCCTTCTCGCACATCTTCTTGAAGCGCTTGATCATCTGTTCGACCGACTCGTTGCCTCTGGCTTTCACCTTAATCATGCCGCGACCACTTTTCCTTTCTGCTCCCGGCAAGTAATACGAAACATTGGACTTATGTAATCCTACCGATTCGTCGCGGCCGATCAAGCGAATTCCAGACGACCTGGGACCGGGTTTTTCCGCGCGCAATGCCGGCCGCAAGCCTTGACCGGCTTTTGCGCTTCGCTATACTGTGTTCGTAACCTTTTGCCGGACCGCAACAAACACCGTTGGGAGGCATCGCCATGATCGCGAGGCTGACGCGCAATGGGCTGTTGGTGGGAACCTTTCTGGCCGGCTTCTGCGGGGTCTGCCTCGGCCAGGAGATCATCGCCCTGCCCGTGGACAAGTGGGTGACAGCCACCGGGGAGGCGGCAGGAACCGACGCCACCGCCAAGGACCAGGCCGTCGCGGCCGCCCTGCGGAAGGCAGTCGAGCAGGCCTGCGGTGTGTTCCTGACCTCCCAGTCCAAGAGCCAGGACTACAAGACCGTCTATGACAAGATCTTCGCTAACACCGTCGGGTACGTCATCGAGCACAAGGAGCCGAGAATCGTGGTCGAGAACGGCGTGACGAAGGCGACCGTCACGGCCCGCGTCTCCACCCAGAAGTTCGAGAAGGACTGGGCCGTCATCGCACACACGCTGGAACAGGAGAACAACCCCCGCTTGATCGTCGTCATCGCCGAGACGACCGAGGAGATGGTCAACAAGTTGGCCGAGGAGACCACCTCCGGCTCGGAAACCGTAACCGCCGGGACGGTCGAAGGGGGCGCCGGCGTGACTTCCGCCCATGTGGCCGAGGCGACGCGGCTGGGCGAGGCCTACGTCTGGGTCGATGGAAGGGGAAGGCGCTGGCGCCGGGACGGTGGCGTCATCCACTGCATTTCCGGGGAGCAGGTGACCGCCGCGGAGGCCGCCGCGGCCGAGTCGCACTTCAAGGTCGTCTTCTCGCAGGTGACCGCCACCAAGAGCAGCGCCTCGCGGAAGGTCTGGGAAAGCGTCGCCAAGAGCCTGGAGGAGAAGGGCGCCGTCCAGGGGCGCATCGAGGAATTCTTCCTCAGCAAGGGCGTGAAGCTGATGGACCGCGACACGACGCGGAAGGTCAACAAGCGCGACCTCATGCTCGCGATGGCCAAGGACGACCTGTCCGAGGTGAAGGCCCTGGGCGCGAAGTTCGAGGCCGACGTGATCATCTTCGGCACGGCCGCCGCGAAGTACGCCCGCGAGATTAGCGTCGGCGACGCAACGATGCACCAGTACAGCTCCAAGCTCGCCGTCCGGGCCATCCGCACGGACTCAGGGCAGCTCATCGTCTCGAAGGTCTTCGGACCGGTCACGCAGACCTCCACGCTCAAGAGCGGCGGGGAGGAGAAGGCGTTGGACAAGCTCGCCGAGGACAGCGCCCCCAAGCTGCTCGCGGCCGTGGTCGAGGCCTGGCGGAAGCAGATCAACGTCTCCCGCGACATCCGCCTCCATATCACCGGCATGGAGCACGAGGTGTGGAAGCTCTTCAAGGCCGAGGCCGAGAAGCTGGACGGCGTGCAGGCCCTGCGCCTGCGGGAGATCACCGAGGGCGTTGCCACCATCGACGTGGAGTACAAGTTCACCACGGAGAACCTGGCCGACCGGGTCACCGAGCTCAAGAGCGTGAAGCTCAAGGTGGTGGAGATCTCCGCCAACCGGATCAAGCTGAAGGTCGCGCAGTGACCGCCCCAGCCCAATCCTGCGACATCGAGATCCGCGTCCGCTACGCCGAAGTCGATCAGATGGGCGTGGTGCACCACAGCCGGTTCTGGGTCTATCTCGAGATGGGCCGGACCGAGCTGCTCCGCCAGGCGGGAGCGGCCTACCGCGACCTGGAGGCGGCCGGCGTGTTCTTCGTGGTCGCCAAGTGCTCCGCGAAGTTCCTCGCCCCCGCCCGGTACGACGACTTGCTGACCCTCACGACGCGAATCGTGCGCGTGGGCGCCGCCCGCATCGACCACGCATACGAGCTGAAACGCAAATCCGACGGCCTTCCGGTCCTCACGGCCGAGACCACCATCGCCTGCGTGAACCGCGACGGGCAGATCATCCCCATCCCCGACTTCATCCGCGGAAAGGATTAGCGGGGGGAAAAACACGCTCGTCCTGCCCTGCTCGCTATCGTTTCGTCGCGCGGCGGCGCAGCATGTCCAGTCCGACGGCGCCGATGATGACCGCGCCCACGACGAACCCCTGCCACAGGGTCTGTACCCCCAGCAGGACCAGCCCCTGCCTCAGGACGCCCATGATGGCCGCTCCGACCAGCGCGCCCAGCACGGTGCCCTCTCCGCCCGTGAACGACGCCCCGCCGATGATGACCGCCGCGATGACCTGGAGCTCGTCGCCCTCGCCCGACCCGGGCTGCCCGGAGCCGGTCCAGGAGGCCTTCATGATGCCCGCCAGTCCCGCCAGAAGCCCGCAGATGACGTACACCAGCCACTTCACGCCCGTGACGTTCAGGCCCGACAGGCGGGCCGCCTCCTCGTTGGCGCCGATGTAGTAAACGTGCCGGCCGGTCCGCGTCCGGGTCAGGAACACGTGCCCCGCCAGCACGACCAAGGCCATGATCCACACGGGGTTCGGAACCCAGAGCGTGTCTTTCCATGCGATGGACTTCAGCACCCCCTCGAGCTCGGCCGCCGGCACGATTGGGGCGCCCTTCGTGATGACGTTGCTCAGGCTGCGGGCCATGCTCATCGTGCCCAGGGTGACGATGAACGGCGCCATGCGGAACCGGCTGACCAGCACGCCGTTGCACGCCCCGACCCCTCCCCCGACGGCGAGAGCCACCACCACCGCCGCGGGCAGGCCCCACCCGGCGCAGTAGGCCATCGCGCCCAGGCACCCCGACAGGGCCACGATCGACCCGACGCTCAGGTCGATGCCGCCCAGCACGATCACCATGGTCATCCCGACGGACATCACGGACACCATCGAGAACTGCGTTCCCAGGTCGAGGAAGTTCTCGCTCTCGATGAACCGCGGGCGCAGCAGGTCCAGCACCGCGCACATCCCCACCAGGACCAGCAGCACGCCGAGTTCCCGCGGCGCGACGTGCACGTCGAACTCATCGCGGACTTCCCGGTGGTAGAGGGAGAAGGACAGGTAGATCATCAGCGCCGCCTCGCCGATGAACACCACGTGGTTGCCGGAAGCCCCGCCCAGAATCCACCCGACCAGCATGCACGCCTGCACCAGGTACCAGGCCGCCCGCACCCGCAGCGCGTACGCGGCCCCCGCCGCCAACGAAGCCGCCGTGAGCACGCCGACGATCGCGATCCATCCCTCGCTGACTCCCGACGTGGAAGTCGCCGTTAGCGCCGGCGCCGCAACAGGCTTCGACGCAGCCGGGGCGAACTTCAGCATCCCGATCGGAAGAAGCACGCAGCGCAGGGCCCATATCACGAGCACCTGGATGCTAAGGCTCGTCAGCCGACGTTTTTTCCCCGGCTCCGCCAACTTACGATCCTCCCGTTGCCCGGTGAATGATGGCCTCCTGGGTGGCCTGTTCGCGGGTGAATTCACCGGCGATAGTTCCATCCCGCACGACCAGGACGCGGTCGCTCATGCCAAGAATCTCGGGCAGGTCGGACGAGATCAGGAGCATGCCCACACCACGCCGCGCGAACTCGCCCATGAGCTGGTATATCTCGGCCTTGGCGCCCACGTCGATCCCGCGGGTCGGCTCGTCCAGGATCAGCACCCTCGGCCGAAGGGCAAGCCATCGCGCGAGGATCACTTTCTGCTGGTTGCCCCCGCTGAGGTACTGGACCTGCTGGTCCTGGCTGGGGGTGCGGATCCGAAGCTGATCAATGAGCGAGCCGACGAGCCTCCGCTCGGCTTCGAACCGGATGAAGTTGGCGGTTGACAGGGCCGACAGGCTCGCGGACGTGATGTTCTCCCGCACCGCCAGGACCAGGAAAAGCCCCTCGGTCTTGCGGTCTTCGCTCAGGAATCCCATGCCGGCACGGATCGCGTCCAGGGGCGAGCCGATGCGGACCGGCCGCCCGCAGACCGTGACCTGGCCCGCATCGGGCCTGCCCACGCCGAAGATCGCCCGGGCAATCTCCGTCCTGCCGGCCCCGACGAGCCCCGCCATTCCCACGATTTCCCCCGCGCGGACGGTCAGGCTCACGTTGCGCACCTTGCTGGCCTGGCGGTGAAGCCCGCGGACCTCCAGCACGGGCTCGCCCGGCTCAATGCGCTGCTTGTGGTACATCTCGGTCAGCTCCCGGCCGACCATCAGGTGGACGACCTTCTCCACCGTGGCCTCGGCGATGGGCATCTCGCCGACCCGGCGGCCGTCCCGAAGGACCACGACGCGATCGGCGATCTCGAAAACCTCCTCCAGGCGATGGGAGATGTAGATCACCGACACGCCCTGCGCGCGGAGCCGCCGGACCAGATCGAACAGGGTCGCCGTCTCGCGCTCGGTGAGCACCGCCGTCGGCTCGTCCATCACGATGATCCGGGCCTGGAAGGAAATGGCCTTGGCGATCTCGACCATCTGCTGCTCGGCCACGCTGAGAGACCGGACGGTCCTTCGCGAGTCGATCGGCAGGTGAAGCGAATCCAGGACGGCCTGCGCGTCTGCCTCCATGCGGCGGAAATCGACGGTCCCCAGGAGCCCGCGGGGCTGCCGGCCGACAAAGATGTTCTCGGCCACCGACAGGACCGGGGCGAGGTTGAACTCCTGGTAGATGACCGAGATGCCCATCTCCTGGGCCTGATGGGGAGAATATGTCCCGAGGCGCCTGCCCTCCAGGACGACCTGGCCGGCATCCGCGCGGTAACAACCGGAGAGAATCTTGATGAGCGTGCTCTTGCCCGCCCCGTTCTCCCCGACCAGGGCGACCACCTCGCCGGCCTTTACGTCCAGGGACACCTCGTCCAGCGCCTGGACGCCGGGGAAGGCCTTTGAGATGCCGCACATCTGGAGCAGTTCTGGCATGGCGCGGGTGGGTCCCTCGGCGGTCAGTTCGCGCCGGAGGCCCTCTGGGTTCCAGGGGCTATTCGGGTCTCGGAAGCCTTCTGCGTCTCAGGCGCCTTCTGGGGCTGGGGGGCCTTAGTCCGGTACTGCTTGACGTCCGCGGCCCGGACGACCGACACGCCGGTGTCGATGATGTCCTTTCCCTTCGGCGGGCGGGTGAACTTGCCTTGCTCCTTGTACTGCTTGGCGAACTCCAGGAGCTTCTCGACGGAGAGCTTCCCCATGTTGCGTGTCTGCTGCGCCAGCGTGCAGTCGATCACGCCTTTCTCGACGTAGTTGAGGATGTCCTCCGTCGTGTCGAAGGCCACGACGTGGATCTGTCCGCGGCGGACCTTCCCGCGCTCGATGGCGCCTTCGGTGGCCTGGGCCGCACCGGGACCGCCGAACGCGTTGGAGCAGAAGAACCCCCGCAGGTTCGCGTTGGCGGTGATCGAGTTCTGGGCCACCTCCAGGCTGGTCTCGGGCTTCTCGTCGTTGTAGAGCACGTCGCAGAGCTTGATGTTGTGTCCCGCCACCGCCTCCTTGAAGCCGGCAATGCGCTCGTTGAGGTTCCAGGCGCTGGGCGACCCGCCGACGATTTGTACCAGTAGTTCCTCGCTCGCCTCGGCCTTTGGCTTGGCGCCCAGGATCCTGATCATCTCGCGCCCGCCGACCCGCCCTGCCTCGCGGTTGTCCGTGCCGATGTACATCAGGCGCTCGCTGTCGGGCGAATCGGAATCAAACGTCACGACGGCAATGCCCTTGTCCATCGCCCGCTTGATGATCTCCTTGACCGCCGTCGGGTCGTTGGGCGAGATGCCGATCCCCTCATAGCCCTGCGTGATGAAATCCTGGATGATCTTGATCTGCTCCTCGATGAGGGCCTTCGGATGCCCGTGGAATTCGGCCTTCACGCGCAGTCTGTCGGCGGCCTCCTGCATCCCCTCGCGGACGCCCTCCCAGTACGGGTGCCCCACCGACTTGGGGACCAGCGCGAACCGCATCTCCTTCGACGACGGCCGCGAAACCAGCACGACCACGACGACGATGATCGCCGCCACCGCAACCAACCCGATGACTCGAACGCCGACCTTGCTCATGGAAAGGCCTCCCTATGTTCCGGATGTTCGCCAGCCGGGCTTTCCGGTCGGGCGTCATTCTACCTGTGCCCTGCGGGGCCCGCAAGCGAGTGAAGGGTCGCCCGCCACGAACTCCGTGCCCACGCCGCCCGCCGTTTCAGGAAGGCGCCCCCGACCAGCCGGTCCTACAGCCGGACCGGTATGCCCTTGGCGGCCAGGTGCTCCTTCATCCGGCGGATGGTGAACTTGCCGAAGTGGGCGATGGAGGCCACCAGAACGGCGTCGGCGTGGCCGTCCAGGATGGCCTGGCTGAGGTGCTCCAACTCCCCCGCCCCGCCGGACGCAATGACGGGCACGGAGACCGCGTCGGCGATCGCCCGGGTCATCGGGATGTCGTACCCCGCCTGCGTACCATCGGCGTCCATGCTCGTCGGCAGGATGCACCCCGCGCCAAGCGATTCGACCTTCTTGGCCCATTCGACCGCGTCGATGCCCGTCCCCTCGCGCCCGCCGCGGACCATCACCTCGAACCCCGAAGGCGTCTTGTCCGACTTCCGCGTGTCGATGGCCACCGTGATCCGCTCGCGCCCGAACCTCTTGGCCGCCTTCTTCACCAGGTCCGGATCCCGCACAGCGGCCGTGTTGACGGACGCCTTGCTCACGCCCACGTCGAACAGACGCTGCATGTCCCCCAGGCTGGCGATCCCCCCGCCGACGGTTAATGGCACGGAGATCTTCGCCACCGTCCGCCTGACGGCGGCCAGGAGCGTGTTTCGGCCTTCGACGGTGGCGGTGATGTCCAGCAGCACCAACTCGTCGGCCCCGGCATGACTGTACGCGGCGCCCGCCTCGGCCGGGTCGCCCAGTTCCTTCAGGTTCACGAAGTTCACGCCCTTGACCAGCCGCCCGTCCTTGGTGTCCAGACACGGTATGACCCGCCTGTATTCCATGTTCCTCTTCCTTGTGCTTGGATGCCGCGCGCCCCGCACCGGGGACTTCCTCCTGCCACCAGGACGATGATGAAACTACCGGCGCCCCGGCACGATGTCAACCAGAGGCCGGCCCGCGCCCTCGCGTCGCGGGGATTGGCCTTCCCCCCGGGCGGCGATCCTGATAGATTCCGGGAAGGAAGGCCTCGGATGCGCGCCCTTATGGCCGGCTCTCTCCCGCGACCCCGCCGGCCGAGGCGACCTGATCGGAAAGGCAGGAAGCATGGACACATCCCTGCGGGACAAGTTCACTCGGCTCTGGGACAAGTTCTTCAACGGTGCGCCGCTGCCCATCTGCTTCTTTTACACGGATGATCTGGCCGGGCGGCAGGTCCTCGCCCCGGCCAAGGGGCACACCTGTTTCGTCGGCCAGTTGGCGCGGGTGCGGGCGGGGGAGACGCTGGTCTTTGACGGCGAGTCGCTGGGGTGCATGGGCGGGAAGAGATACCTGGGGTTTACCCAGGACGTGATGCCGAACTTCGAGTACTTCCTGTCGTGCGGAATCCCGGGCAGGCTGGAAGGCGAACGCTACAAGAAGTCCCCCCAGATCGTCCGGGAGGTGATGAAGCGGTACCCCGCGCTTCCGGCCCCGGCGAGGTACGTCGTGTTCGCGCGATGGGACAGGCTGGAGCAAGCCGACGAGCCCCAAGTCGTCATCTTCTTCGCCACACCGGACGTGCTCTCGGGGCTTTTCACGCTGTCGGGCTTCGACGAGGTCGATGCAAATACCGTGATCGCGCCGTTCGGGGCCGGGTGCGCGACCATCGTCCAGTACCCCTACCTCGAGACGCTTTCCGACCGGCCGCGGTCCGTCCTGGGGATGCTCGACGTCTCCGCCCGTCCGTTCGTGCCCGCGCCGGTCCTCACCTTCGCCACGCCGATGGCCAAGTTCCAGCGGATGATCTCGAACATGGAGGAGAGCTTCCTGATCACCGGATCGTGGGCCAGGGTGCAGCGCCGAATCGAGTCCCTCCCGACAGGCGCATGACGGGCAGGTATCGCAGGGCACGCAAAATGACCTTGCGCGACTCCGCGCCGAACGTCGCGCGTTTGGCCTCGAAGAGGCCTACAGCGGGCAGCCGGATGCGCGAGCATCCGGAGAACGGCGCCAACAGAGCACAAGCCTCGAAGAGGCGGGAGCGCTTTCGCCTCTTCGAGGCTCCCAGGCCAATCGGACCCCAATCCCGGAGCCTCACGGCTCCGGCTACCCGCTGACGGCTCTTCGAGCCTAACGACACACGTTGGCGCCCAATCGCGCAAGTCCGTAAAGTCCCATGCGAACCCATTTCGTGGCCAACCAGGGGTCCCGCGTGCGGAACCGTGCACCTCTGGACGCCTTCAGGTCTGGCGCGTTGAGTATAGCGTCGCACGCCGGACCCCCTCCTTCCCCGAGGCTGCCTGCGTGCCCTGTCAACTGAACCTTGGATAGGTCGGTGTGTCCGCTCCCTTACGGTCGCGGCTCACGGTCGCGGCTCAACCGTCCTCAACCGTCCGCTCCCTTACGGTCGCGGCTCACGGTCGCGGGTCACGGTCGCGGGTCACGGTCGCGGCTCACGGTCGCGGGTCACGGTAGCAGGCCGTCGCGCCTCGGGCGTGCGACGCAGGGCCGGACCACTGGCGGGGGCGGATTCCTGCAATCCGCGCGCAAAAGAAAAGCCCCGGGCCGTGAAGGACCGGAGCTTCTCATATCGGTAAACAGTGTGCCGTCGTTGGCTGCACGTCGCCGTGCAGTTGTCCCTTCGACACAGGCTCGAAAGCCCATGCCGCCCGGGACGAGGGTGCGCTGACTTCCTTGGTGCCGCTCAGATCGCTCTGAGGCGGTATCTAGATGATCCTCTAGAAAGGAGGTGATCCAGCCGCAGGTTCCCCTACGGCTACCTTGTTACGACTTAGTCCCAGTCACCGAGCTCACCTTAGACAACACAGTGACGTGTCGGCTTCGGGTGCTCCCGGCTCCCATGACTTGACGGGCGGTGTGTACAAGGCTCAGGAACACATTCACCGCGGCATAGCTGATCCGCGATTACTAGCGATTCCAACTTCATGAAGTCGAGTTGCAGACTTCAATCTGAACTGGGGCCGTTTTTTTCCGATTTGCTCCACCTCGCGGTCTTGCTTCGGTTTGTCGCGGCCATTGTAGCACGTTTGTAGCCCTGGGCATAAAGGCCATGAGGACTTGACGTCATCCCCACCTTCCTCCAGTTTGACACCGGCAGTCTCGCTAGAGTTCCC
>Ga0315277_10006656_pt1 | contig 15072 bp, 10 predicted proteins | sample YL17G05_15_MG_FD_203695 | JGI IMG/M metagenome (GOLD analysis project Ga0315277, IMG submission 203695) | Sediment microbial communities from Yellowstone Lake, YNP, Wyoming, USA - YL17G05_15 | ecosystem: Environmental > Aquatic > Freshwater > Lake > Sediment | place: USA: Wyoming | collected...
TCTGCTGTGGGTAGGGGGGGCGTTGGACACACCGCAATGCCGCCGATCCAAGATCCTGCGAAATGAGGGAGCTGTTCATGATGCGGAGGATAATCATCTCTTGCCTCCTGTGCCTTTGGGGCGGGGTCTGGACCGGATGCACTACCTGGGAGACTACGACGACGGCACGGACCGCCATCGAGCAGCTCCTGTTGAGCACGGCGGCCGACAGGTGCCTGAACCAGAGCCGCTTGGTGGCGGGGAACCGCAAAGTCTTCCTCGACACCCAATACCTCGATGCCTACGATAAGCTGTACGTGATCAGCATGGTTCGCGAAAGGCTGGGCTCAAAAGGCCTGCTCGTGGACAAGGCCGACCAAGCCGACATCGTCGTGGAGATCCGGTCGGGGGGCCTGGCCATAGACAAGTCCGATTTTCTCTTCGGCGTGCCGGCCCTCCCCCTTCCAATCACCCTCGCAAACGGGGCGCCTATCATCAAGACTCCCGAACTGCCTCTTTTCAAGATGATCTCGCGGCGTTCCCGCGCAAAGCTCGCGATGTTCGCCACCGACGTGAAGACCCGCAAGCAACTAGGCGCCACCGGCACCCTGTATGGCGCGGCGTTTTACACCGACTGGATCATCTTCTTCATCCCTTTCACGAATTCGGACATCTGGACCGAGGCGGAATCGGAAGCGGCCGAGACCCAGTTGACCGTTGCCCCCGTCACGTCAAGCGCGACCCGTAGTCCGAACTACGACTACTACCTGGTTCCCTGAGATCCCGCGGATGCCCGCCAAACCACCCGGGCCTCATCCTAGACACAACACGATGCTCGCTCCCGACCAGAACCCCCCCCGCCTCCTCATTCTCGGCGCGGGACCCACGGGTCTGGGCGCCGCCTACAAGCTCCTGCAACTGAGGTACCGCGATTGGGCGGTGTGCGAACGCAACGACTACGTGGGAGGGCTGGCCACCAGTTTCAGCGACGAAGCCGGTTTCACCTGGGACATCGGCGGACACGTGGTTTTCTCTCATTACCCCGAGTTTGACCGCTTTTTCGAGGAAATGACGGAGGGCGAGGTCTTCTCGCATGAACGCAGGAGTTTCATTCGCATCGCCGGCAGGTTCGTGCCCTATCCCTTCCAGAACAACATCCGCCACCTGCCCCCCCACATGCTCGAACGCTGCCTCAAGGGGCTCGAGGAGGTTGCCGGGCGCGGCGCCCCGCCCGACCGCGCCAACTTCCTCGCCTGGAACCTCAGCCGCTTCGGAGAAGGCATCACCCGCCTCTTCATCGAGCCGGACAACCTCAAACGCTGGAACATCCCGCTCGAACGCATGTCCGCCGACTGGGTCGCCGACCGCGTCAGCCCCGTGGACCTGGACCGGATCCGCGAGAACATCCGTTTGGGGCGCGACGACGTCTCCTGGGGACCCAACAACACTTTCCAGTTCCCCAAGTACGGCGGCACCGGCGCGATTTTTGAGGCCATGGTTCCCCGTCTCCGCGACCGCCTGCGCCTGGGCAAGGAAGCGCTCGAGATCCACCCCAGGAAACGCGAGGTCCGCTTCAGCGACGGCTCCTCGCAGACTTATGACCGCCTTCTCTCCACCATGCCCATCAACCTGCTGATGCGCAGTATCGTGGGCGCCCCGCCGGCCTTGGTCGAACGCGCCCAGGACCTCGAACACTGCGACGGCTATATCGCCGGCATCGGCATCCGCCAGCCCGTCCCCTCGGATACATGCTGGGTCTATTGCCCCGAGCAGCCCGCGCCCTTCTTCCGCGCCACCTATTTCTCCAACTACTCCCGCTTCAACGCCCCCGACCAGCAACACTACTCCCTTATGTGCGACGTCTCGCACTCCCGCTACCGCCCCCACAACCGCGAGACCGTGGTCGAGGACGCCATCCAGGGGCTTATCGCCTCCGGCATGATGAGCGAGAGCGACCGCCGGGACATCGTGTCCTCCTACCTGATAGACGTGCCCTACACCTATCCCACCCCCACGCTCGAGCGCGACGCGATCCTCGACGAGCTGCACGACTACCTCGAGCCGCTGGGCATCCACTCGCGCGGCCGGATGGGCGCGTGGCTCTACGAAGTGGGCAACATGGACCACTCGGTGGTGATGGGCATGCAATGGGTGGAGTCGGTCCTCAGCGGCGGGCGAGAGAGCGTGTGGCTCGACCGGCAGTAGGAGAGGCTTGAGACTTGAGACTTGAGACTTGAGGCTGGAGACTGGAGGCTTGAGACTTGAGACTGGAGACTGGAGGCTTCCCACCTTGATCCTTTCGTGTGTGCTGGCGAAGATGATCACGTTCTCACACCATGAGCGCCACGACCTTCATGTTATCCTCACCGCGAGGGCAGCGTCCGGGAAAGAATCGAATTCCGCTGAAAAAGGGGACCGCGGAGCGGTCCAATCCGAATAGCCGGGGGTGACCGAAGGGAACCCCCGGGAAGATTGCCCATTCAATAGGGCGCACCCCGAAGGGGTGCCACAGGTGAAGGATCAAGGTATCCTTACGGCTGCGGCCAAGGCCACGTGTCCGCTTTCACGGCTTGATAGTTCGCATCGAGTTGGGGTTGGAGAAGGATCAGGGCGGCAATGCGGCGGGCCATCTCGGTGACGTATTCGGCCTCTTCCAGTTTCAGCCCGCGCCCCAGTATCCCTTTCTCGCGGTAGCTCAGCCATTTCTTGATCACCTGGTAGCCGCCGATGTGGTACTCCCAGACCGCCTCGGGCATGTTGGCCCAATAGGCCGTGTCGTTCAGATAGACATCCCGCGTCTTTTCTCCGAACGCTTCATTTCGCTCTTCGCTCCTCGCCCTTCTCACTTCTATTTTTCCCCTCCCCGGCATGCAGACGCCGTCCTTCCCGCCGTGGCCCCAACCGGCGGTCAGGTCGAGGTGGCCCTGGGCGGGATTGAGCGCGCCGCCGTCCACTTTCGAGACGACGCCAATGCATTTCAAGCGGGGGTCAATCTTCCCGCACGTCACGCCGTCCACTGGTTTCTCCGTATCGAGGAGCGCGGCCACCCGACGGCCCAGTTGCGCCGAAGCGAGCAACGCGTTCTTCGTCGCGGGAAGCGGAATGCGGGGCCAGTCTTGCCGAATGCCATCGGCGTTCTCCGAGAGATAGGCGGGCGCGTAACCAATACCCAACGCGTGCATCCAAACCAGGGCCGCAATCTCGTGATTATGGTGCGGGTCGCCCAGTTTCAGATCCGCGTAGTAGCGGAGTGTAGTCTCCGAGAGGTTGGCCCGGTAGGTGACATAGGAAGCTCTCGGTTCAAAAACCGACAACTGATGGTGGTTCTTGCCGTCGCTGTCCTCGTGACCTGAACGCAAACGAGTGGGGAAGTAGTAGGCGTGCCCGCGCTGGAAGTCGTTGTCGCCCAGAACGGAGCAGTGGAAAACCGGCACACCTTCGGGTGCGGTCACTCCAGAAGGACGAGTAACGAAGAAAGCATTACCTTTCCAGAACTGAGCGTAATGGGATGGTCGGGAGCGGTTCCAGAGAGGCGACACCGCGGAGTAATAACACCAGACTGTGTCGAATGGCCGCAGAGCATACCGCAACAGCCGTGCCGGTTCGAAGTGCTCCTCCTCCAAGGCTTTCTCGCGAATGCGCTTCGGGTCGTAACCGGCGGCAGGTTCTGCAAGCGAAGCGATTCGGGAGGCTGCCGCATCCCAGTCGAGTTTCCGGTCGAAGTAGGCCTTCATCCGGTTCTCCAGAGCCTCACGGTCCACGTCCATTAGCGCGCCGCCGCGCTTCTCCATCAGGCCATTGCTCGGCGGCTCGACACACAAATCCATGACGCGGGGCCATTCAGGGTAGGGGCCTGCCACGGTCGAGGGTCGAAAGGAGAAACGGTTTGTCGGGTTGGGTCTCGCGGATTGGTATCTCCTGTCGAGGTTCTTCAAATTCAAGCTGGCGAGAAGTTGCTGCCTACGTTCGTCCGCCTTGGCCTCATCAAGGTCATTTCGGTAGAGGACCTTTCCAAGTTTCTCATGCGTGTCCTTGTGATCTTGGCGACGGACCCAGAGCGAAACCACAACACCCTGCTGGATACCCGGCGAGGTTCCCGAGATCGCAAAGACTGTCTCGCTGGTTCGACCGTCGGGTGCGTATTCGGTGATCTTCCGGTTGCCATGCATGTTCTCAATCCAGAATCTGTCGAATGATTCAAGCAAACGCTTGCGCAAGACGACAAATGAAGGTTCCGACGTCCATGAGTAGTTTGAAATGAAGGAGACAACACCCGTTCCGCTCTTGGCGATGCGGCGTTCCGCGATCCTGAAAAAGCGCACATAAAGGTCATCGAGGTTGAACTTCCTGATCCCCCATCCGCCTTTTTCGACGGGCGTGGTCAGACCCTCCTTGTATGGCTCAACGAGGCCGCCTTCCTCTTCGGGGCTGGTCCCGGCGAATGCGTTGTAGGGCGGGTTGCCGAGGATGACGAGGATGGGGGATTCGCTCTTGACCTTGTTGGCGGCGTCACGCTCCTCCATCAGTTCGGGGAAGAGCGGAAGTTCGTCCTTGGGTTTTGTTGGCGGTTCCCAGCCGGAGAGGGCGTTGGTAAGATAAACACCCGCGCGCTGGTCGCTGTCGTGGTCGAGCGGCGCGCCAAGCAGGCGCAGCATCAGGCCGAGCTGGAGGTGCGCCACGACAAAGGGGGCGGGCAGGATTTCGAAACCGAAGACGCGCTCCATGGCGGCCTTCTTGACTTTCTGCGCCGTGAGGGCGCTGGCGCCCTTCTCCTCCAGCGTCTTGTGGATGCGTTTGAGCGTCTCGACAAGGTAGGCGCCGGTGCCGCAGCATGGGTCGAGAACAACGACGCGTTCGTCAGCCAAGCCATCGGCGACGCCGAGTTCCTCACGCAACACGCGGTCTACCCGCTCGACCTGATACTGAACAATCTCGGGCGGGGTGTACCAGACGCCGAGGTCTTTGCGCAGTTCGGGGTCGTAGGCCTTGAGGAACGGTTCGTAGAAATACTGCACCGCGTGCTCTTCTTCGAACTTCTCGAAGAAGGCACGGCGGTCCACGCGGTTGAGTACGGCCCCCGCCCAGTCGAGCACCTCGGCCACACCCAGGGGCTTGAGCCGGGTGGGTGTGGCAATCTGATCGAAAAGGCTCTTGATCATCGGCACATGGAGTGTCCAAGCCGCGTTGTGCCACTCGAAGCGGGCGTCGGATCTTCCCCAGTGGTCCCGCGACCAGAGAACCCACGACGAGAAGACGCCATAGAATAGGGTCTGTACCAGGGTGGCGCGGAAGAAATGCTCCCCCTTTTCGCCCTCGAATCTCATGCCGAGAGCCTCTTCCAGACCTTTCTTCAGGCCGTGGAGGGCCGGCAGGCCGGCGGCCTCTTCCACTCGGTAGCGCGCCTCGCGGGCATAGGACGCCAGAAACCAAGCGAGGTCTTCGGGATTGGTGAGTGGGGCTTTGTAGAACAGTACGCGGCGCAGGAACTCCACCAAGCGGTCGCCCCGCTCGACAGTGGCTCTCCGGGGGTGCGCCAGCAGGTCAAGAAACGCCGCTTCCGACCCGGCAATGCGATACGTCTCAAGGCGGACGGGCTTGCCCGCCTCATCGCGGCCGACTAGGACAAAATCGCGGTAGTTGGTGACGAGAACGAGGCCGTATTTCTGCCAGTATTTCGAGACCTGAGAACTCTTCGCCGTTAGAAACGAGTCGTCGCCCCATCCCTTGACCTCGACCACCCCGCGCTCGGGCAAGACCCCCGGCAGCGGCTCTTCGCCTTTCGCCCGCTGAAGCTGATTAGCCGTGTAGAGGCCGAAGTCGGGTGAACCCGCGCCCGTATCCTTGAGTTGCGGCACACACCGGACTTTCGGCTTGAGCTTCCCGCCTATCTCATTGACCAGGCCCTCCAGCGCGCCATAGTACGAAGTCTCCGCCACCGCCGCGCCGGTCGAGTGAATACGCGCAAGATGGCTCAGATACGTTTCAACGGGATGCATGCGTTCTCTCCATTGCGGTTTGCCTCAATGTAAGTCCGTTTGCTTCCGGATATCAGGCGACGTGTCCCTCGAGTTGTTCGTAATGCCTCCTCCAGCCTACAGTCTCCATCCTCCAGCCTCAAAACTCAAGACTCAAGTCTCCAGCCTCAAGCCTCCAGCCTCAAAACTCAAGACTCAAGTCTCAGCCCTCAGTCCTCAGTCCTCAGCACTGTGTTCTCAGTCCTCAGCACTCAGCACTCAGCACTCACCTGCCGTGCGCCTTCGCCGCCGCGATGAACTCGCGAAAGAGCGGGTGCGGGCTGAGCGGCCGCGACTTGAACTCGGGGTGGAACTGGCATCCCACGAACCACGGATGCTCCGGAATCTCCATGATCTCAACCAGTTTGTGGTCGAGCGTGGTGCCGGCGATTTTCATCCCGCGCTCCTCCAGCGCCTCGCGGTACTTGTTGTTGAACTCGTAGCGGTGGCGGTGGCGCTCGGTGGTCTGCTCGGCGCCGTAGGCCCGCTGCGGCTTGCTGCCCGGCGTCAACCGGCACGCGTAAGATCCCAGCCGCATGGTGCCGCCGAGGGAGGTGATGGTTTTTTGCGTGGCCAGGAGGTCAATCACGGGGTACGGCGTGGTTTCGTTGAACTCGGTGCTGTTGGCGCCGTCGAGGCCGATGGAGCGCGCGAACTCGATCACGGCGCACTGCATCCCCAGGCAGATGCCGAAGAAGGGGATTTTGTTTTCGCGGGCGTAGCGCACGGCGTTGATCTTGCCTTCGATGCCGCGGATTCCGAAGCCGCCGGGAATGAGAATGCCCGACAGCCCGCCCAGCATCTGCGCGGCGTTCTCGCGCGTGATGTCCTCGGAGTCCACGCGCACCACCGCGAGGCGGACGTTGTTGGCCATCGCGCCGTGCCCCAGCGCTTCGTAGATGCTCTTGTAGGCGTCTTGCAGTTCTATGTATTTGCCCGCGACACCGATGCGGACCTCTTCGGTGGCCGACTTGATGCGCCGGACCATCTCCACCCATTCCTCGTTGCGCAGGGGCGTGCGGGGCAGGCCGAGCTTGCGCATCACGACCTCGTCTATCTTCTGTTCGGCAAACCGCAGCGGAACTTCGTAGATGTGCGGCACGTCAATGGCGGCGAACACGCAGCCCGGCTCGACGTTGCAGAACATGGCGATCTTGTTCTTGCTGTTCTCGTCCAGCGGGAACTCGCTGCGGCAGATCAGGAGGTCGGGCTGGATGCCGATCTCGCGCAGGGCCTTGACGCTGTGCTGGCTCGGTTTGGTTTTCATCTCGCCGGCGGCCTTGATGTAGGGCAGCAGCGTCACGTGCACATAAAGCACGTTCTCGTGGCCGATATCGTAAGGCAGCTGGCGCAGCGCCTCCAGGAAAGGAAGACCCTCGATGTCGCCGACCGTTCCGCCGACCTCGGTGATGATCACGTCAAAGGGTTGGGGGTCGGCCACGCGCAGGATGCGGGACTTGATCTCGTCGGTGATGTGCGGGATGATCTGCACCGTGCCGCCCAGGAAATCGCCCTTGCGCTCCCTGGTGATGACCGAGAGGTACACCTGGCCCGTGGTGACGTTGTTGGCTTTGGACATCGTGGCCGAGGTGAAGCGTTCGTAGTGCCCCAGGTCGAGGTCGGTCTCGGAGCCGTCGTCGGTGACGTAAACCTCGCCGTGCTGGAACGGGCTCATGGTGCCGGGGTCCACGTTGATGTAGGGATCGAGCTTTTGCAGGGTGACGCTCAGGCCGTGCGCCTCGAGCAGGTTGGCGATGGACGCGGCCGCGATGCCCTTGCCCAAGGAAGATACCACGCCGCCGGTCACGAAAATGAATTTGGTCATTCTGCAGCTCCTTCTCTGTGCCTCTGTGGTGAATCCTACGTCATGAATAAACTTGCGGAGGGGAACTGGGGATCGCTCGTCAGGTTCAGTCCGAGGGTCCGCAGTCCCGCCTCGTCGCCCGGGGTGGGAATGTGGGTCATGTGCATCTCGCAACCCCGGAGGTTCTTGAGTTTCTTCACGGCCAGGTATGCCGCGCTGTTGGCCGTGGTGGAAGTGCTCAGCGCGATCAGCGCCTCTTCGAGGTCCAAACTCACGCTCTGGCCGCCGTGGATGTCCATTTTCAGGTCGCTGATGGATTGGAGAATGCTAGGGGATATCAGGTGCAGCTTGTCGGGCAGTTCCGCCAGGTGCTTGATCGCGTTCAGCACGGCCGCCGCCGCCGAGTGCATCAGAGGCGAGTTCTTGCCCGTCACGACCGTGCCGTCGCTCAGCTCGATCGCCGCGCCGCAATAAATGCCGTTGTGTCCCTTGCTCGTATTCTGACGCGCCTCGTCCGCGGCCGCCCGCGCCGGCCCCACCACCGGCCGGTCCTCCACCCGCGCCCCCAGCTCCTTCATGATCAGCTCCGCCCGTTGCACCGTCTCCTTATCCACGAGGCCCATCATGTACTCGCAGGAGTAGCGCAGGTAGCGCCGGATCACCTCATGGCCCGCCGCCCGCCGCGCCGCCGCGTCGTCCACGATGGCAAAGCCCGCCCGGTTCACTCCCATGTCGGTGGGAGATCGGTACATCGGCGCGGTTCCCGTGATTCTCTCGAGTATCCGCCGCAGGACGGGAAAGGCCTCCACGTCGCGGTTGTAGTTGATGGCCGTTTCGCCGTAAGCTTCGAGGTGAAACGGATCAATCAGGTTCACGTCCTTCAGATCCGCCGTCGCCGCCTCATAAGCCACGTTCACCGGATGCTTGAGCGGCAGGTTCCAGATGGGGAACGTCTCGAACTTCGCGTAGCCGGCGTGGATGCCCTGCTTGTGTTCGTGATAGAGCTGGGAGAGGCACGTGCCCAGTTTGCCGCTGTTGGGACCCGGGCCGGTCACCACCACCAGGGGATGCGTGGTTTCGATGTGCGGATTGGCGCCGTAACCTTCGTCGCTCACGATCAGATCCACGTCGGTGGGGTAGCCCTTGGTGGCGCGATGGGTATAGACGCGGATGCCGCGCCGTTCGAGTTTGTTCACGAAGAGCTTCGAGGAAGGCTGGTCCTCGAAGCGCGTGACGACCACGGCGGTGATCTGAAGGCCCCAGTCCCGGCGCAGATCGTCAATCAGCTTGAGGGCGTCCGCGTCGTAGGTGATACCGAAGTCGGCGCGTGTCTTCCGCCTCTCGATGTCGCCGGCGTAAATGCACAGGATGATGTCGGTCTTGTCCTTGAGCTTTTGGAGAAGCTGCATCTTGACGTTGGGGTCGAAGCCGGGCAGCACCCGCGAGGCGTGGTAGTCGAAGATCAGCTTGCCCCCGAACTCCAGGTACAGCTTGTTCTCGAAACGCGCGGCGCGCTCCAGGATCGCGGATGTCTGCTCCTCGAGATACTTGCTGACGTCGAAAGCCGCTGTGTTGGGCATCTGGGTTGTCTTTTCCATATGGGTTTACGGTTTACAGTTTACAGTTTGCAGTTTACAGTTTACAGTTTGCAGTTTGCAGTTTACAGTTTGCAGTTTGCAGTTTGCAGTTTACAGTTTTCAGTTTTCAGTTTGCGGTTTGCGGTTCACGGTTTTCGTATTACTATCCCCCGTTTCCTTGTTTCTTCAGCAAGGTCTTCATGCAGGTTTCTTTCGAAATGTTCTCCTACAGCCTACAGTCTACAGCCTAAAGCCTACAGCCTACAGCCTACAGCCTACTGTTCTTGCCGGCGCGGGACATGATCCGCCGGGCGCGTTCGAGGTCCTCCGGAGTGTCCACGCCGATGCTGTCCAGCGCCGTTTCCACCACGCGGATGCGCATGCCGTTTTCCAGAAAACGGAGTTGCTCGAGTTTCTCGATCCGTTCGAGCGCCGCGGGGGGCATGCTCACGAATCTCAGAAGCGCCTCGCGCCGGTACACATACAGCCCGAAATGCTTGAAGCCCCAGAACGGGATGGCGGGGGTGTCGGACACGTCGGACCTGTCGGACGCGTCGGACCGGTCGGACCCGTCGGACCCGTCGGACCCGTCGGACGCGTCGGACTTGTCGGACGCACCTGCTCCGAACTGGACGCCGTAAGTTTGCTTTTCCTCCTCGGTGGCGCGCGTCAGGTTGGGCAGCGGCGAACGCGAGAAGTACAGCGCCCGGCCCTCGCGGTCGCACACCACCTTCACCACGTGCGGCGAGCGGTAGTCCTCCTCATTGGCGATCCGGATCATCGCGGTGGAGACGGCGCACTCCGGATCGGATTCGAGCGCGGCGATGGCGCGGTCAATCACCTCGGGCGGCATCAGCGGCTCGTCGCCTTGCACGTTCACAATCAGCGCGGCTTCGGGGAACCGGGCGGCGACTTCGGCGATGCGGTCGCTGCCCGACGCGCAGTTCGGCGAGGTCATGACGGCGCGCCCGCCGTGCGCCTCCACGGCCCGCAGAATCCGCTCATCGTCGGTGGCCACGATCACCTCATCCACGCGCCGGGCCTCGCGCGCGCGCTCCACCACGTGCGCGATCAGCGGCTTGCCGCACAGGTCGGCGAGCGGCTTTCCCGGAAACCGGGTCGAACCATAGCGGGCGGGGATGATAGCGAGCGTTGTCATGGTTTGGAGAGAAGGATGAAGGATGAAGGATGAAAAACCAACAAAAAACAGGGAACGGAGCACTCCGTATGAGGACAGGTATTCTTCCCAGACTATTCCTCTCTGGCGGGAGTTCATCATTCATCCTTCATCCTTCATCCTTCCTCCTTCCTCCGTCTCTGTGGTGAGCTCAGAACGGGCCGGCGAACATGTCCTGAACGCCCGCCGCGGGTTCTTCGCGTTCTCCCATTTCCGCCAACAGCTTCACAATGGACCAGTGCCCGCGCCCCACTTCCTCGGAGAGCTCGGATACCGCCTTCTTCTTGCTCCCGTGTTTCCTTAGAAGGAGCTGGTACCTTTGCCGGACGTGCTCCTTTTCTTCCGTGCCCCAAGGTTTCTTCTGGTTCTTCGGGACCGAACCAATCGGTTCGCGAAGCGATTCCCGCAGGAACCCCGGCGTAATCTTCGCAATCCGCTCGATTTGGTGAGCGAACGCGGTGGGGCTTATCTCGAACCCGGTTGCCCGGCGGCCCAGGCCTATGGCCGCCTTGGCCGTGGAAAAACTGCCCAGGAAGAAATCGCAAACGAGATCGCCCGGATTGCTGCTATATTGCAGTATCTTTATGAGCAGCTGGGAAGGAAGCTCGTTCTTGTTCTTGGCCTGGCCCGGTTTGTACTCCCGGTTGATTACCCAGACGTCCTCTCTGTCCTGGTAATTGAGGGAACCGTTGCCCTCGGTCTTCTCCGAGGCGCCGTATCGGCAGTGGGTATTGAAGGTGGAGCGGCCTCCGGGTTTCACGTAGTACAGAATATGATAGTGCGAGGAGATGTATTTCCTGGAGGTGTACACGCCGAAGTTGTACTTCCAGATGATATGGTTCACTTCCTCAAGGCGCGTGGCCCGCAGCCCCTCCAAGATGTGAATGAGGTTGGTGTACCCCGAAACAATGTAGATGGAACCCCCGGGACGGAGGACTCGCTCGGCCTGTTCAATCCACTTCGCGCTGAACTCGGCGTATTGCGCCGCCGGAACCTCCACGTAGCCATCAAGAACGAACTCTTCTTTTCTGTTGTAATGCTTGTGCAGCGTATCGCCCTTGATTCCATAAGGGGGGTCGGTGATTATCAGATCAACGGAGTCGTCAGGCAAGCGCCTTTTGCTGCCCTCTATGCAGTCCTCGTTGAAGAACTCTCCTGGGGATTTGGCGGCTTCCTTGTTCATGGCGGTCAGTCAATAACCTTGTTCAACGGATACTCGATGATGCCTCGCGCTCCGGCACGGCTCAGCGCCGGGATGAGCACCTTCACTTCCGACTCGTTGATGATCACCTCGAGCGCCACCCACTCCGGGTCGCTCAGATGCGAAACCGTGGGCGCCGTGATCGCCGGAAGAATCTTCAGAATCGCGTCCAGGTTCTTTGTCTCCACGTTGAGCTTCAGGCCCACCCGGCCCTCCGCCGCCATTGCCGCCTTGAGGAGCATCGCGATGCTCTCGATCTTCTCGCGCTTCCACGGGTCCCGCCACGCCTTGTGATTCGCGATCAGGTGGTTCCACGTCTCCAGCACCGTGTCCACGATCCGCAGGTTGTTGGCCCGCAGCGAGGCGCCCGTTTCGGTGATCTCGACGATCGCGTCCACGAACTCCGGCGCCTTGATCTCGGTGGCGCCCCACGAGAACTCCACCTCCGCCCTCACCCCGTGTTTCTTCAGGTACTCGCGCGTCAGGTTCACCACCTCGGTCGCGATGCGTTTGCCCTCGAGGTCCTTCACCGTCCGGACCTTCGACGATTCGGGCACGCACAGCACCCACCGCGGTTTGGTCAGGCTCGCCTTGGCATAAACAAGATCGCACACGGGATGGACGTTGGAGCCGGTCTCGAGGATCCAGTCCATCCCCGTGAGCCCGCAGTCCAGAACGCCTTCCTGGACGTAGCGGGCCATTTCCTGGGCGCGGATCAGGAAGGCGCGGATTTCCGGGTCGTCGCTCGTGACGTAATAGGACCGCGAAGGCGCCGAGAACTTGAAGCCGGCCTTCTGGAACAGGGTGAAGGTGGATTCCTCGAGGCTGCCTTTCGGCAAACCCAGAGCCAGTTGCTTCGCTTTGCGATTCGAGGCTTTATTTCGTGGCACGTTTTTGCATCTTTCCCGTGATTTTCACTTCGGTCCCGATGGGAACCAGGTCAAACACTTCTTCAGCATCTTCCTTCAGCAGGCCCACGCACCCGTTGGACGCGTATTGGCCGATGGTTTCGGGATGGATAGTGCCGTGGATACCCAACTGCTGGTTGGCGTCAAACGCCATCCAGCGCGTGCCGAGTTCATTGCCCGGGTCGTTGGCCGCATAGTGTTGGCCGGTCTTGGGATCGGTCCAGTTGGGGTCCTTCACCTTGGTCTGGATGCGGAAGGCGCCGTTCGGCGTGCGCCAATCGTCCGTGCCGGTCCGGACGCGGTAGCGCTTGAAGAACTTGCCGTCGTTGAGCAGCACCATGGTGTTGTTGGACTTATCCACCAGGATCGAGAAGTTGGTCTTGGGAATCTTGATGCGGCGGTTCAGAGTCAGCATCCGCTCGTCGCGGATGTGGTTGACCCGGCCGATCAGGTCGGGCGAAACGTTGAACTTCTTGCCGATGGTGGTCAGCTTGTCGCCCTTTTGGATAGGATAGATCTGATCCCCCTCGTGCACTTCGGAGGAATTGAGCAGTTCCAGGTTGATCTTGCCGAGCAGGTCCTCGATCTCCGGGCGGCGGTTGGTATCGGGATGCTCCTCCAGGATGGCGCCAAGTTCCGTCCGCGCCGCCGCTGCGTCTCCTGCCTGACTCTTTAGCAGAGCCTTGCCCCACTTGGCATCGTCCACGTAATCGCTGCCCTTGTAGTTGCTGAGAATCCGGTCCCAGATCTGCTCGGCCTCCTTGGTCTGCTCCTTGGCCAGGGCGGCATCCGCCAGGGCGGACAGCCCTTTGGCGTAGTGTATGGAGGCCGGGTACGCATCCACGATTTTCTTCCAGCAGGCGAGTGCTTTCTCGGCGCTGTTGGTGGCCGCGTAGGACTCGGCCAGCTTCGCCCAGATCGAGTCGGCGTCGGACAGATCGGGGTTGTCCTTCAGCACGCGCTCCAGCAGAACCTGGCCGCGCTCGTGGTTGCCCTGCTGGATTTCCCCGTTGGCCAGGGTGAGCGTGTTGGCGATTTGCCGCTGGCGGGTGATGTCCTTCCACTTCAGCCATCCCGCGAGCGCGCCGCCCGCCAGGACTATCACCAGGAAAAAAAAGGCAATGACTTTGAAACGCATGGTCGTCCGTTCCTGCAACAAGATAAGGCCCCTCCGGCAGTCCTCTCGCGCAAGGCGAAACGCCGGGAAGGCGTCATTCAACAACATCGCATCAAGGGGAGCAACACAACGGCAGGGGAAATGAAGGATCTGCAGAGGCGCCTGCCTGGAACCCCCCATAGTTTTCGGCCCATTTGGCTGGGCGAAAACTATGGAATTGTACGCTACAGGTATCGGGCGGGTGTGTCAAGGATTTTTCGGCTCTCCTTTTCTCTTGTGTATTCGGGAGCATTTCATTATGACAGTACGACGTGGTACCATGTATCTGGCGGAATACGCCGGAGGCGGGGAACTCTCTATGGATGGAGGAAAGAATGGTACGAAAGGGTCTTTTTCTGCCTCTGCTTGCCTTGTCAGGCCTGATTCTGCTCCAGGGAGGCTGCCAGAAGCAAGAACCGGCGGCCATTCGCGACACAACTTCCGCACACAAGACCGCCGCAACGCCGTCCGAAACGCCCCCCTCGGGAAAAACCCCCTTGCAGGACCTGACGTCCCCGCCCACCTTGCGAGTCCGGGTTGGGGCGCCTCAGGTGTCTTTTGCGTCCTTCGAGGATCGGCTGGGCTATGCAATCGGTGTGAATGTCGGCCAGGGGATGAAAAGGGGGGGGATTGAGATCGTCCAGGAGCCCTTCCGGCAAGGATTCGAGGACGCGCTTTTTCAACGCTCGATGGTCCTGAGCGATGCGGAGATCAGGCAGACCCTCAACCAGTTCAGCTCTTCCCAGCAGGCCAGGATGAAGCAGAAAAACGAGGCCAGAGACCAGGAGAACGAGAGCGTTGCCAGGCAATACAAGGAAGAGGCCGCCCGCAATCTCACCATGTCGAAGATATTCCTGGACGAAAACAAGAGGAAGCCGGGCGTTGTGGAGCTGCCCAGCGGTCTGCAATACAGAATACTCCGGGAAGGGACCGGCGCGAACCCCAAGGTCACGGACAAGGTGAAGATCCATTACCGGGGAACATACATCAACGGGGATGAGTTCGCCAGTTCCTATTCCCGCGGAAAAGGGGTTGTCATGGCGGCGAATGCCAAGATGAAGGGCTGGGCGGAAGCCCTCCCCTTGATGAAAGAGGGAGCGAAGTGGGAACTGTACGTTCCCCCGCACCTGGGATATGGCGAAGGCGGGCCGGGCGACAAGACGCCTCCGAACTCGGCCTTGATCTTTGAGATGGAGTTGCTGGAAGTGGTGAAGTAGCGGCACCTCGCGGCAACGCGGGCATTTATCGAAAAGGGA
>Ga0315277_10006657_pt1 | contig 15067 bp, 9 predicted proteins | sample YL17G05_15_MG_FD_203695 | JGI IMG/M metagenome (GOLD analysis project Ga0315277, IMG submission 203695) | Sediment microbial communities from Yellowstone Lake, YNP, Wyoming, USA - YL17G05_15 | ecosystem: Environmental > Aquatic > Freshwater > Lake > Sediment | place: USA: Wyoming | collected...
CCCGCAGATTCCCGCCTATAAACTGGGCTGGCCGGATTATTGGACGGACGGCGTCGCTTCAACGGCCTATGAAACGGGCGTCAACCGGGTGGCCCACAGCGAGCTTCTGAATGCCGAGAAGCTGGCCGCGATTGCGGCTTCGATCACACCGGGTTTTGCCTATCCCGGTTCCGAGATCAACGAGGGCTACCGCATGACCATGTTCTATGACGAACATACTTGGGGCGCTTCCAACAGCATCGACGAGCCCGATGCCGAGTTTGTCCGGGGCCAGTGGGCACTCAAATCGGGGTTCGCGTACAAGGCCAGCGAGATCGGCCGGACTTTGACTAGGAAAGGCCTGGAAGCTCTTGCCGGCCAGGTCAAGAGACAAAGCGACCCCTCTGTAATGGTGTTTAATCCTCTTTCCTGGGGGAGGACCGACATCGTGAAAATCGCCCTGCCCCAGCCGCTTATCGAAAAAAAGGGGAAATTTCGACTGATCGACCTGCGAACGGGACGCGCCGAGCCCTTCGATCTCTTGGATGAAAGGACAGCTGTGATTCTGGCTCGCGATATCCCGTCATTGGGATACGCTGTCTATTCCGTTTCTTCCGGTCAAGCGGCAGCGGCGGCGCCGAAAGCTTCTTTTACGGGCAACAGCCTGGAAAACGAATTCTACAGGGTTGTCATTGACTCGAACACGGGCGGCCTGAAGAGTGTCTATGATAAGGAATCGAAGCGGGAATTAGTCGATGGCTCGGCTCCTTACTCGCTCAACCAATACGTTTATGAGAATCCGGAGGGAGGCCGCAAAGCCGTCGACGACATGACCAAGCGGGCGGTTTTCCATCGTGCGAGCCCGACCGCTGCCAAGATCACACCCGGTCTGAACGGACCAGTGACCTGGAGCCTAAAGGTCAAATCGGAAGCTCCGGGCTGCCGGGAGCTCGAGAGCGAGGTCATTCTGTATGACGACTTGAGGCGCATTGATATCGTCAATCGCCTCCAGAAGGAAGATGCGCGCCTGCCGGAGGCGGTCTATTTCGCTTTCCCCTTCAAGATTGACGGCGGGAAGTTTGCCTTTGAGATCGCGGACGGGATGATGCGGCCGGAGGTCGACCAGCTGCCGAGGACGGTCCGCGACTGGCACACTGTCCAGCATTGGGTCGAGCTCGCGGGACCGGACCAAACGCTCGTTTGGTCGCCCGTCGAAGCGCCGCTCGTCCAGTTCGGCGACATCAACACCGGCAAATGGCTCCAGAAGCTTGATATCGTCAACCCCTGGCTGTTCTCTTATGCGATGAACAATTACTGGATGACCAATTTCAAGGCCAGCCAGGGAGGGCCGGCCGCTTTCCGCTATTCGCTGACCTCACGCACTGGTGGAGCAGATGCTTTGCAGAGCACCCGGTTCGGCTGGGAAGTCCACACACCGCTCCTGGCTTCCTGGATTCCGGAGGATTCCAAAGGATCTTTGGAGCCAGGCGCCGGCTCGTTTTTTGCGGTTGACCGGGCCAATGTCATCATCCAGGCCGTAAAAATGGCAGAGGACGGCGAAGGCTTGATTGTCCGGCTGCGGGAGATCGCCGGAGTCGATGCCGAGGTCCTTCTCAACAGCTATTTGTTCAAAGGGCAGGCCCTTTCGGCGTGGCTGACGGACATGGGAGAGGAGGACGAGGCCTCAGCCCGAATCACCGAAGCGGGTATCGCGGTCCCGATGAGAGCCCATGGCATCCAGGCGGTCCGGGTTGCGAAGATGCGCTAGGGCCGGTCCCTGCTCGGGGATTTTAGAGCCTGGCGGGCGGCGTCCCGGATGATATTCCGGAAAGAAGGAATTTTCTCGGCCTCTTTCAAGAATGATTCCGCCTCGGGATCGCCGGTCTTTCCCAATGCCTTGAGGGCCTCGGCCTGGGCCACGTAGCTTCGTTCCTGCCTGAAGTGCTTGACGAAAAAGGCCGCCAACGCGGGCTGCCGGAATTCCCCAAGGGCGGCGAGGGCGGCCGTCCGCACACGTGAATGGGCATCGCCGCATCCACTTTTGAAAAAGGGGATAAAAGCTAGATCGCCGATCTGGCCCAACGCGCGCAGCGCGCTTTCCCTGACTGCCCAGAAGGGGTCTTTTTCTGCCGCCGCTATAAGCGCTTCCTGCATCCTTTCTTCTTTGGCTAAACGGGCGAGCGCGGAGGCCGCTTCGATCCGGCCGATGACATCATCCTTCTGGAGCTGAAACAGAAGTTCCTCGCGGGATTTGGAGAAAACCAGCTCTTTGAGCAGGAAGTGGCCGTCATCGAAGCGGACGAGAAGAGGCTGCGCGGCTTCCCGGAATTCGAAGACCTCGTCTTCGTCCTCGATCCACGCTTGGTGGGTTATGGTTCCATTCTCGGTGATGATCGCGATCTTGACCGGCATCCTGTAGACAGGGATCCCTCTAGACCTGTCCTGGACCTGCCGCACCCGAAGGCGCACCATACCAGCCGTTTTGTCCCAATCGGAACTCACCTCAAAAACCGGATGGCCGGGCTTGTAGAGCCACTGCTCGAAGAACCAATCCAGGTTCTGCCCGGTTACAGTCTTGACGGCCTTCATAAAATCGTGAGTGTCGGCAACATCAAAGGCGTTTTCGTGAAGGAAGGCGCTCAGGGTCCGGAAAAAGGCCTCATCGCCCAGGATGAAGCGCAGCATATGGAGCACCAGGGCGCCCTTTGGGTAGGAGTGGGAATCGAAGACGTTCGATGGGCTTTCGTACCTGTCGAAGACGATCGGCCGGATGTACCGTTCGTGGGCCTCTTGGAGGTAGGCGTTCTTTTTGTTGAGCAGGTTGACGGCCCCCTCATCTGGACCAAGCGCGTGCTCGAAGTAGATGTAGTCGCAGTAAGTGGCGAAACTCTCGTTGATCCAGGCCTCGGACCAGGTCCTGAGTGTGACCAGGTCTCCCCACCATTGATGGGCCAGCTCATGGGAGACGATCCCGAGGCTGGGGAAGTCGATCTCGGCCCGCTCGTCGATGATCACCCGCTCGCCCATGGCCGTCGCTGAGGTGCTTTCCGCTCCGCCCCCGAAGGGGACCTCGACCTGGTCGTACTTGTCCCACGGGTAATCATAGCCGAAGAGCGAGTTGAAATAGGCCATCATCTCCGGTGTTTTTCCGTAGGTGCGGCGGGCCTGCGCGGCATGCTGAGGATAGACCCAGTAATTGATAGGGACGGCGCCGAGACGGTCTTCTACGACCGCGTAGGGCGCGGCGGCCAGGAAGATGAGATAGGTCGAATGAGGCTTGTCCTGAAGCCAATGGTAGGTAACCGTGCCTGCGGCCTTGTCTTCGGCCACGGAAACAAGGCGTCCGTTGGCGACGACCTTGTTCCCCACACCCACCGTAGCGATGATCTCGCTCGCCGCCTTGTCGTTGGGATAATCGTAGCAGGGGAACCAATGGCGGACGCCATATGGCCAGGAATCGGAAGCGACCATGGCCGGCCGCTCGGCGGAGGCATCGTAAAAACGGAGGCCGTTTTTGGGATAGCGGCCCTCATACCCGACGGTGAAAGAGTACGTCTCATCAGGCCGGAAAGCCCGCGGCAGCTTCACCGAAAGACGGCCAGGAGCTTGTTCGAAGGCCAGAAGCTCACCCTGTTCTCCTAAGACCTCGCCCACCCTGAATTCCTCGGCATCGAGGACGACCGTATCCAGGCCATCGCGAAGGGGCCGGAGTGTCGCCGTCATACGGCCTTTGAAGACCTTGCCTCCGATGTCGATATCCAGCCGGATGAGGTAGTGGATGAAGTCGAAGTCGCGGCTGCGTTCAACCTGGACCGGCCGCCTATAGACGTCGATGGCTTGGGGGTAAAGGAGGATGATAAAACTCAGGCCTCCGAGAAGCAATCGTTTGAAGGTCTTCATACAGCTAGTCGGCCAGTCCCTCGGTCGATTCTTTCTTTCCGCCTTTGACGCCGCCGGCCGGCAGGGCGTGATGAACCTCGGGTGCCTTGATGTATTTCTTCACGATCTCCGTCGTCCCCGCCACCCCCAATTGCTCGAGCAGGAAAGAGAAGCTCTTTTCCAGGTCGGCGCCGATGGACTCGAGGACCTGCTTGGGCTGCGACCAGAACTGTTTCTTGAACGGTCCGACGGCTTTCTTGCGGGTTTTGTAGATAAACTGGGCTTCGGTATCCTTGGCCTTTCGCTCGTCCGCGGCGTGCGTTCTTACCCAGGCATACATCTCTTCGCGCAGCGATTCGGGCACAGCCGGGTGCTCGATGATGAGAGTTTGGAAGGCGGTCGCCAGATGGACCTCGCAAGTGCCGGCCTCGACGAACTTGTGGAAGGCGGCATCGGGAAGGGTGCTGGCGCCGTGCTGGACAGCTCCGCCCAGGCCATATTCGCGGCGGGCCTTCTCGCCGACTAGGCGCAGAGTGTCAAAATCGATGGCCACCTGGGCCAGAGTTCCGTCGGGCAGGACGACTCCGCCGTGGCTTGTCCCGGTCTGGATGCTGATCTTGCTGATTCCGGTGATGCCACCGCGCCGGGCGTTGTATCCCTTCATGAACGCGTCCAGGTCCTCGGGTGTGCTGTTCTTCAGGCCGACCTCGCCGATCTCGCCGCCGATTGAAACCGTGACGCCCTTGGGCTCGAGGCCGCGGATGAACCGGGTGAACTCGGCACAGACTTCATGGTTCAGCCGCTGCTGTTCTTCAAGCGTCGGCTTGCTCAGGTCGACAAGGGTGGAGCTGTCGATGTCGATGTTGTAGAAACCGGCCGCCACCGCCTCGCTGATGAGGTCGCGAATGGCCTTGGTCTCGGCCTGCGGATCGGCAGCATATTTTTTGGCTGATGTCTGGAAATGGTCGCCCTGGATGAAAACCGGACCGCGGAAGCTCTCCCGGATGGCCGCGGCCAGCACGGCCGAGGAGTATTCGGAGGGACGCTGGTCGGTGTAGCTGATCTCGGAGCGGGCGATCTCGAAGATGATGGCGCCGGCGTCGAGTCTGCGGGCAGCCTGGAAGACGGCCCGGGCCGAGTCGTAGCCAAGCATGCGCAAGTTTATAGCGGGGACAGTGAAAACCTTGGCGATCTGGCCTCGTCCCCGGGCCATATAGAGGTCATGGATAGAGGCGGGCCGGATGCCCAGGGCTTGCGCCGTTTCCCAAATCAGCCAGCGGGCCGCAGCCTGGGTTTCGACGTCGCCGAAGACGGCCTCCCTGATGAGAGAGTCCAAACGCTCGGGAAGCCTCTTCTCATCCTTTACGGTGATGCGGCTGTCCTTGCTTTCGAGAATTCCTTGGTATGATGTTATAAGGCGTTCAAGGGCGTCGGCTGCCATGGGCGGATACTCCTTTTTTTGGTTTTTTTGTCGGTCTGACAGGGTTCAGTATAGCAGAAAAAGCCCGGCGCCTCTATTGGATTCCCTTGATGCGGGCAAGTTAGCCGGGGGAAATGAGTTCGTTCTAGGAAAAGCATCCTAAATTGCATATAATCAGCCCCAATAGGCAGACTTTCGTCGTATATTTTGCTGGAGCAGCCAATTCCGGCGGAAAGGAGGCCAGAGGATGAGAAGACAATTCATACTCGGCTTAACCATCATCTTTGGATTGATGTTTGCGGCAGGCTCATATCCTGCGGGGAAGGAAAAAACCCTCACAGCAGGCGGCAATTCTTATGATGACTTGGTCCGGTTGTTCAAGGAATGGCGGGAGTTTGTGAAGCCGAAAGTCGTCGCGGGAGTGCCCGATTATTCTTCGGAAGCTATAAAAGCTCAGAGGGAAAAACTCCCATCCTACCAGAAGCGGCTGGCGGCTATCGATTGCAGCCGCTGGCCGGTCGCTCAACAGGTCGATTATCACCTGGTCCGGGCAGAGATGAACGGACTCGATTTCGACCACCGCGTGCTCCGTCCCTGGTCGCGAATGCCTTCTTTCTATGTCTTCGTCACCGATTCGCAGCCTGACGTGCCGCTCCGGGAAGGCCCGGAGATATACGGAGTGCTAGATATCTGGAGGTATGAATTCCCGCTGGGCGCCGATGATCAAGCTGAAGTCAGCGCCAAGCTCCGCGCCGTCCCCGGCGTCCTTGCTCAGGCGAAAAAGAATCTGGCTGAAGAGGCCAAAGACCTCTGGACTCTCGGCATCCAAGCGATGAAGGAAGAGAGCGCCATCCTGGACAACCTGGCCAAGCTCCTGGCGAAACACCATCCGGAAATGGTCTCAGAGGCCGAACAGGCCAAGGCCGCGGTGGATGAATTCCGCGCCTGGCTGGAGGACAAGAATAGTAGGATGAAAGCAGTCCCCTGCGGTGTCGGGATCGAAAACTTCGACTGGTACATGAGGAACGTCCATCTTGTCCCCTATACTTGGAGAGAACAGCTTTCCATCCTCAACCGCGAGTGGGAACGCTCGATGGCTGCCCTGAAACTCGAGGAACACCGGAACCGCCTTCTTCCCCAACTCAAGCCGCCGGCGACCGAGGAGGAGACGCGCCGGCGATATGACGAGGCCGTGGAAGAGTTCATGAGGTTTCTGCGTGAAGAGCCGGTTTTCACAGTCCCGGATTATCTGCGCCTCGATTATTTCCGGGGAGCCTTCACCCCGCCGGACGCCCGGCGCGACTTCTTCGCCCGAATCGAATCCCTCGATTCGATGCCGATGAAATGCCACAGCATGCACTGGCTGGATAAGCAGATGATGGCGCAGGAGCCCCATCAGAGTCCCATCCGCCGTGTCCCTCTCTTCTATAACATCTGGGATTCACGGGCCGAGGGGCTGGCCACCGGAATGGAAGAGATGATGCTTCAGGCCGGCCTGTTCGACAAGCGACCCCGGGCCAAGGAGCTTGTCTATATCCTGGTGGCGATGCGCTGTGCCCGGGCGATGGGCGACCTGATGATGCACAGCAACGAGTGGAGCCTCGAGGACGCAGTCAAGGCCGGTGTCGACCGGACTCCCTACGGCTGGCTGCTTCCCGACGGAGAGACGATCTGGACAGACCTGCGGATCTACCTCCAGCAGCCCGGCTACGGGACAAGCTATGTCGTGGGCAAGTTGCACATCGACAGACTCCTTGCCGACCGGGCCGTCCAGATGGGCGGCGGGTTCACCCTCCAGAAGTTCATGGACGAATTCCTCGCGAGCGGCATGATCCCGGTCTCTCTCATCCGCTGGGAGAGGACGGGTCTCGATGACGAGATCCGGAAGCTGTGGTGACGATCGGCGCTTGCCCTGTCCTATCGATTGTGCTAGCTTATTTTCTCCCTCCGAGTCAAAGAGTCTAAAGCGGCTGGGCCCCCAGGACTCGCGACCGTTAGGGTGAGGCCGGAAACGGCCCTGCCTTCCGTGCTTGAAAAGGAGGTCACATGCAGCGCCGGAACCACATTTTAGCTCCCAAACAAACCCTCAGGCGCACTCTTGTCTTGAGCGCAATGCTGGGCGTAGTACTTTCTGCACCCGGCTGGTGTCAGGAAAAAACCAAGGAAGAAGAGGCCGAAAAACAGGCCAAAAAAATTCGGATCACAGAAGAGATCGTGGTCGTCGGCCGGGCGCCCCGCCAACTTCCCATAGCCACGGTGACGACGATCACGACGACCCAGATCGAGGAGCGCCGTCCCCTTGACCTGTCCGAAGCCATCAAGTACGCCCCCGGCGTCATGGTGACTTTCGGGGACAAGGATACCTATACACTCAAGCTGCGCGGCATGGACGCCAAGCGCATCGCCCTGCTCCTTGACGGCGTCCCCGAAGTGGAGCCCTATTACAGCACCTTCGACCTGAAGACGATCACGGCTGCGGGGCTCGATTCGGTCCAGATTACGAAAGGACCTTCGTCGGTCCTCTACGGCCCTAATACGCTGGGCGGCATCGTCAACGTCATCACCCGCCGGCCCGGTCCCGAGCCTCGGCTGGCGCTGACCGGTTCCTACGGTGAGCACTCCACCCGGGGCGCCATCCTCGACGGCGGGGCACAGTGGAAGAAATTCGCCCTGGCCGGGAGCGCCTCCTACCAGGATTCGAACGATTTCGTCTATCCCGATGGGACCCGAGAGAATGTCTCCCGGACCAACAGTGACTACGAGCGGTTCAACCTGAACGCCAAGCTCTACTACGCACCGAGCGACCGGACCGAGATCATGGTCAACGGCGGGATCTATCGCTCGGACTACGGCATGCCCGCCGCCCTCTCCGTCCAGAGGCCTCGCTACTGGAGGTTCAAGAACTGGGATCGCACGTCGTTCAATGCCGGCGGGTTCACGTCCCTAGGCGAGCGCTCAACGCTCCGGTTCCGGGCGTTCTACGTCGGCTATCAGAATACCCTCGACCAGTGGAAAGATGCGAAGATGACGGTCCGGCAGTTCGAGAGCACGTTCGACAACGAGGTGTACGGCGCCTTCGGGCTGGCCGATTTATGGGCGGGCGCAGGGAACGCTCTCAAGCTTAGTCTTTATTTTCAGAGAGACATCGCCCGGACCCAGGACGATGTCGGGCTGCCCTTCCAGGAATTCGACCAGTCCACCCTGTCGGCGGCCTTGGAAGACCATTATGACCTGGGCGACCGCTGGAAACTCATCGGCGGCTTGAGCCTGGACTATATCGCTAAGTACACCGGAGGCAGCACGACCAAGCTCAACCCGCTTCTGGGCGTCAAGTTCAGCCCCTTTGCCGACCTGGACCTCCATGCATCGGCTTCTCTCAAGTCCAAGTTCCCCTCGATGCGGTCGATGTACTCCCCCTCGAGCGGAAACCCCGACCTCGTCTCCGAGCAAGGCACGTGTTTCGAACTAGGTGGATCCTACAATCGCGGAGTCCTCATCAGCGGGGCGGTTTTCGCCTATGAGTTTAAGAACCTGATTGATACTGTCCGCCTCCTGGACGGAACAAGACGCTTCCGGAACATCGGACGGGCCCATATCAACGGAGCCGAGCTCCAGGTCCAGAAAGACTGGCGGCCGGTGAGTCTCCTGGTCAACTATACTTACCTTGACAACCGCAACGAAAGCGACGACCGGCCGCTCGACGCCCTTTCGGACCACTCCCTGAACTTCGACGTCACAGTAAGGCCCGCCAGCCGACTTCGCCTGACGGTTCTAGGACTTTATGGTTCCAAATCCTATTGGTTCGATTCCCTGACGAGTGTGGTCCTGAAAATTCCCTCTTACTTCAGCCTTGACGCCGTGGCCGCCTATGACCTCCGGGTCTGCGAGATCTTCGTCAAGGCGACCAATATCTTTAACGCCAAGGTCTACACCGAGCCCGGCTTCCCCTGGCGGGGTCGCTATTTCGAAGTCGGGGTCCACCTGCCGATATTTTAGAGAGCCAGAGGGCTTTCGAGCGGGTGTTCAATGAACTTCTATCTCACCCACAATCTCGGGCAGGGGTTTCTTGTTGTTGGGGAAGACGAGAAGGCGATAGGTCAGCTCGGTGCCCGGTTCGACATTCCGGGATGCGGTTACAGGAATGACCGACTGGAGCAGCACGCTTTCTGTTTTTCCCGCCTTGATTTCTCCGTAATCCCGGTCGATCCGGGCGATCTCCTGGGTATTGAGCTCGATCACCAGCCGGAAATGGGTTTTCCCGACCGGCAGACGGCCCGAATTCGTGTAGGCGACGAGAAGGGCCGGCGGGAACCGGGGGTCGGTCTTGATAACCTCGACCTTAGAGTTTTTCCAGATCTCTCTGTCCACGACCTTCCCGTGCCTCCAGCCGAGATAGATGCTCGTCGCCTGGGCGATGAGGGCGAGGGAGGCGACTGCGAGGAAAGCGACCTCAACGACTCTCTTAAGCTTTGGCATCTCGTATTTTAATAACACGCCAGCGTTTTTTTATTCCAGGCCGGCGTCTATTTTGTCCTAAACTCGGGCTACAGCCTTTCGATAACGATCTTGCCCAGGGTGATAAGTTGGTCCATCGTGAGCAGGATTTTTTCGGGGGTGGCTGGATCTACGAAAGTCGATAGGGCCACGCACTTATCGCCCTTGCGCGCCAGGAACATGTACTGGGGGTCCGCGGCCGGTCCAGTCATCGCTTCATCGCCGACGCCGGGGATGATGGCTTTGACCATTCTCTTTTCGTTCCTGTAAAAGCCGTACTCCTGGGCCGTGAGGAAGCTGGCGATAAGGATCATGTTCCCGTTTTTGTCGGCGAAATTGAGATGTCCTCCAGCTCCTTTTCGAGGCTCGCGCGGTACTTGCTTAACGCGTGATATCCCGGAGACCTTCTCGATGTCGGCCACGGTGAGATACTTATCGTAAGGATTGGACTGTCCGCGAAGGCTGGGGATTGAAGCTAAGGCCAGAATGATGGCGATGCCAAGAGTCAAGGTCTTTTTCATCTGTCTCTCCCGGATAGCCAATATACTCGCACCATGAATACTATTCCCATCAACGGGGTCTTGTAAAGATTTGACGCAATCTCGGCAAAGGGAACACGACCTGCGTGAACTTAAGGACACGTCAACAATTTTGGGAACAACGTGCCTTATGGTTCGATTCCCCCCCCTTGCGCAAGGATTCGTTTTTCCTTAATATCTATAGAGCCAATATAAGTGTTCGATGAAGGAGAAGAAAATGAGAAAACAAAACTGGCTGATGCTGGTGTCGGTCTGTCTGCTCCTGGCCGGTTGGAGCGTGATTCAGGCTTCGGCCGATCAAAAAACGCCGCCGCCGCTCACGCAGGTCAACGGACAGCAGCTGGGTCCGGAGCGGCTTGGCCCGCTGCCGCCCGTGGTGGCTCCGCCCAATAACCCGCCATCGAGCGCCAAGATTCATCTGGGTAAGTTGCTCTATTTTGATACCCGCCTCTCCGCCGATAACACAGTCAGCTGCGCCACCTGCCATGACCCGGCTATGGGCTGGTCTGATGCCGGCCCCACCAGCAAGGGTATCCGCGGCCAGATGGGTGGCCGACGGTCCCCGCCGGTTTCCAACTCTGCCTACAACCCGCTGCAATTCTGGGATGGCCGGGCACCCTCGCTCGAGGAACAAGCCAAGGGTCCGATCCAGAACCCGATCGAGATGGGGAACACCCATGAGGCGATGATCCGCACCGTCGACCAGATCCCCGGTTATGTCGAGGAATTCAAGCGAGTTTATGGCGAAGGACCCATGACCGTCCAGCAGGTGGCGGATGCCATCGCCGCTTTCGAACGTACGGTTGTCACCACGGACTCCCGGTTCGACCGCTATGCGCGCGGCGAGCACGATGCCCTGACCACGCTGGAGAAACAGGGGTTGGAGATCTTCAACGGCAAAGGACACTGCACGGCCTGCCACTGGGGCCCGAACTTCAGCGACGGTCGTTTCCATAACCTTGGTGTGCCGCCAACGGATCCCAAGAACCCCGATCTGGGACGCTATGTCATAACGAAGAACCCGCGCGACATGGGCGCTTTCAAGACGCCCACTGTCCGCGACGCAGCTTTGCGCGCCCCGTACCTGCACGACGGTTCAGAAAAAACCCTGGAATCGCTGCTTGAATTCTATAACCGCGGAGCCGGAAAGGATCCCAACCTCGACCCGCTGATGGTGCCTCTGGGCCTGAGCAAACAAGAGATCAAAGCGCTGGTAGCTTTCATCCAGGCCCTGAACAGCCTCAACCCGGAAGTCGCTGCTGTCAAGCCCGTATCGCCAGACGAGCTGCCGAAGTGAGGAGGAGACCATGAAAAAAAAGTTAACTCTCCTGTTAATCGGCGCTGCAGCGCTTCTTTTCTTCACTCAGACCCTGTCCGCCATCCCGGCCTTTGCCCGAAAGTATGGCTTCAACTGCAACATGTGCCATGTGGCCTTTCCCAAATTGAATGATCTCGGCCAGCGTTTTCGCGACAACGGTTACCAGATCCCCGGCCAGGCCGGCCTGGAGAAGACCGTCTTCGAGACCGCCATCCCCTTCGCTGTCCGGACCACGACCGGCTATTCCTCGTACAATAACGGCCTTGATACAGCCGCTGGGTTTCACCTCTACGGACTGGACCTGCTCGCGGCCGGCGTTCTCCACAAGAACATCTCGTTCCTTTTTGTTTACACGCCGCGCATCGACGAGCCGGCGGCCGATTTTTCGGGCGCTCGCAACGGCACCAACCCCGCTCAATTAGCGGCCATCGAGTCGGCCAACCTGGTCTTCAGCAACCTGATCCAGGATAAGCTCAACCTGCGCATCGGACGCTTCGAGCCGGGCTATCAGCTGTTCAGTTCCAAGCGCCTTTACTATCTCCTCCAGTCGTACGAAATCTACGGCTTCATGCCCGGCGGGAATGGGTTCGATTTTTCCGCCAATCACATTGGAATCGAAGCCACCGGCCGCTTCAGGCACGGCTTTAAGTACGGGCTGGGGTTTATCAATGGCAACGCCGGCGATCCCGACAACAATCGGTTCAAGGACATCTATTTTGACGTGTCCAAGACCTTTGGTCCTGGCGAGGGCCAGTCGGCCGGGCAGCGCTTCGGCCTCTTCGGCTATCTCGGCTGGCAGCCGACCGTTTACACGGGCTCCATCGTCTCCCCCGTGGGTGATGCCAGCGGCAAAGATAACAAGAGCTTCTACCGCTGGGGCGGCGACCTCAGCCTCAACTGGAAAACCTTTAACCTGCAGACTGTGGCTTTCCGCGGGGTGGACAACAAGGCCTTCAATGACCTCAACCCGGCCAAGGACTATTCGTTTTGGGGTGGAGCGGTCCAGCTCGATTGGGCCGGCCTGGCCAACAACCGCCTCGTGGCGTCGCTGCTGTACAATTGGGTGCGTCCGCCCGGCGAGGACAGCAATAGCCGATTGAACTGCTTCTCGGGGCTTGTACGCTACTATCTAGGCAGCTGGACGGCGGTGAATGTCGCCCTGCACGCCGAATATACCCATCGTGTGGTCGGCGCCGACAATCCGTTCAAGGACGATCTGTTTACTCTGCTGCTCGATTTTGATTTTTAGGCCCGGCTGGACCAATAGCGAGCGCGCTAAAAAGAAGAATCTCGTTTTCCGTCGCGGACGACGACTCGGCCGTTCTTTATGACGTGGCGGATGGGGTTCCAGCCGAGCTCGTAAACGAGAAACGCGTAGTCAGGAACGTCGCACAAAAGCATGTCCATCTTTTTCCCAACCTCGAGGCTGCCGATGCTCTCATGCCTCCGCAGCGCATAAGCGGCATTGGCCGTCACCGCGTTGATCGCTTCTTCGATGCTCATCTTCAGAAGATATACGCCGAGCTGCAGAACGAAGAGCATCGATCCGACCATCGAGCTCCCGGGGTTGAAATCCGAGGCCAGGTTAAGGGCGGCGCCGGCATCGATAAGCCTTCGTGCCGGCGCCTTTTTTTCGAGCATCAGAAAAAAGGATACAGACGGCAGGAGGGTGGCCGCTGTTTCGCTCCGGGAAAGGGTCCGGATTCCCTCTTCCGTGATGCTGATCAGATGGTCGGCCGAGGCTGCCCCGACCTCGGCCGCCAGTTCTGCCCCGCCCAGGGCAGAGAATTCGTCCGCATGAATCCTGATCTTGAACCCGGCGCGCTGGGCCGCTTCGGCCAATCGCCGGGTTTCTGCCACCGAGTACACACCCTCTTCGCAGAAGATGTCGAAGAATTCGGCCAGCTTCCGCCGGCTCACTTCCGGGATGATTTTTTTGATGAGGAGGTCGATATAGGCGCTCTTCCGGGTCTTGTACTCCTTCGGGACGTCGTGAGCGCCCATGAAAGTGGGGACGATGTCCATCGGATGAAGTCGAGCGGCCTCTTTGAGCACTTCGAGCTGCTTGACCTCGTCCCGCAGGTTCAGCCCGTAGCCGCTCTTGGCCTCGACCGTCGTCGTGCCGTTGAGGAGCATCCGGTCGAGCCGCTCGAGAACGAGAGCGAGAAGCTCCCGTTCTGTCGCCTGCCGCGTCGTCTTGACCGTCGTTTGGATTCCCATCCCCTTTGCCGCCAGCTGCTGGTAGGTGTATCCCTGCAGCCGCAGCCGGAATTCCTCGACCCGGTTCCCGGCGAAGGGAAGGTGGGTATGGGAATCCACAAAACCCGGTAGTCCGACCAGCGCGCCGGCGTCGATGCGCACTGCCGATCGCCCCAACCGGACCGCTTTCCGAAATTCCTTTTCCTTCCCGATAAAAACGATCTCGCCTTTGGAGGAGGCAATCCAGACCCTTTCCACCGGCCCGACATCCTGGAGTGAGGCTTTCCTCTTCGGGATCGGCCCCCGGCAGGTGACGAGCCGGCGGCAGTTCTGGACGACGAGATCAGCGGAGATCATCGGGGTTTTTTCTCAGTGTGGAGTGTTTGCTCCGCCGGATAAAAGTCGGGGTTTCATAGGGCTCGTATTGCTTTTCCCAGGCCGGCGGCTCCCAGAGCGGCGTTTTCCCGCCCTTCGGCTCGAACAGGTAGGTGGGTGTATCCGAATCCACCTGGAACGGGGGAGGAGTCTGCCGCGACGGCCGGGGCAGTTCGACATCCACCGCGGCCTCTTTCTCCTTGACCGTCTCGAACCCGGTGGCGATGACCGTCACCTTGACCATCTCCTTCATCGAGTTGTCGATGACCGTTCCGAAGATGATGTTGGCATCGGGATGGGCCATCCGGTGGATGAGCTGGGATGCCTTGGAAACCTCATGGAGTGTCAGGTCCTTTCCGCCCGTGATGTTGATCAAGACGCCCTTGGCGCCCTCGATTGAGGTGTCGACAAGCAGCGGGCTGGAGATCGCCTTCTGTGCCCCGTCCATGGCCCGGTTCTCGCCCGAGGCGATCCCCGTTCCCATAAAGGCCATGCCCATGCCTTTCATGATGGACTTGACGTCGGCGAAGTCGAGGTTGATGAGCCCCGGCTTGGTGATGAGGTCGCTGATGCCCTGGACCGCCTGCCGCAGGATGTCGTCGGCCATCTTGAAGGCGTCCTGGATAGAAGTGTCGAGGTTGACGGTCTGGAGGAGCCGCTCGTTGGGGATGGAGATGACGGTGTCCACGACTCCCTTCAGCTCCTTGAGCCCCTCTTCCGCCTGCTTCGCCCTAACACGGCCCTCGAAGTCGAAGGGCAGCGTCACTATGGCGATGGCCAGGATGTCCATCTCCGAGGCCAGGTGGGCCAGGATCGGGGTCGCGCCCGTTCCTGTCCCGCCGCCCAGGCCGGTTGTCAGAAAGA
>Ga0315277_10006659_pt1 | contig 15067 bp, 13 predicted proteins | sample YL17G05_15_MG_FD_203695 | JGI IMG/M metagenome (GOLD analysis project Ga0315277, IMG submission 203695) | Sediment microbial communities from Yellowstone Lake, YNP, Wyoming, USA - YL17G05_15 | ecosystem: Environmental > Aquatic > Freshwater > Lake > Sediment | place: USA: Wyoming | collected...
CTGTACACAAATATTCCTGTCGGTCAATTCTTTTCTGACGTTTTCATCATTGTCCCACCGCTTTATATGGCGGAGACATTCGCAGCCATTGTCATCGTCTGCTGCGTCAGCGGAGTGATTCCAGCTTTAAACGCATCAAGAATGAGGATAGCTGAAACCATGAGGGCTGAATATTAAATGAAGATACGCATCGAAAACTTGACCAAAACTTACCACGTTGGTTCATCGAAGATAACCGCGGTTAGCAATGTCAGTTTTGAAGTACCCGAAAACGCATTCACGGCTATCATGGGTCGCTCTGGCTCAGGCAAGTCCACACTTCTGAACCTCATAGGACTTAACGATCAGCCGACCTCCGGCAAGATCTTCATAGACGACAAGGATGCCTTTGAATTCTCCAGTGGTGAGCGTAGGAAAATGCGCCTCAACCGCATGGGTTTTGTTTTTCAAACATTCAACCTATTGCCTACCTTGAGTGCAGTTGAAAACGTCGAGTTGCCCATGTCAGCGACGGGTAGATCTCAGAAGGAGCAAAGAGAAGAGGCGGTGAAGTTGCTCGAGACGGTGGGGTTGGAGAACAGGTTTTTCCATAGACCTAAGCAGCTGAGCTTGGGTGAGATGCAGCGTGTGGCTATTGCTAGAGCATTGATTAACAGGCCGGAGACAATAATTGCTGACGAGCCCACAGGAGAGCTTGATTCGAAAACGGCTAAGGAAATAATCACTCTGCTTTCAGACATTAACAGAAAAGAGAAGAGAACTTTGGTCGTGGCAACACATGATGAAAAAATCTTTGACACTGCAGACTACGTTTACACAATTGAAGATGGCAAACTGAAACCTGAAGACCAGTCTTCTCTTTTAGAGTAGTGCTGAGTTTGTGTCCCTGATTTTTCCTCTTGGATCAATAATTACTTCGAATTTTTCAGCCCATGGATGGCCTTCCATGTCTATGGGACACGTTCCTCTAATAACCCAGCTTCCACTGTCTTCCTCAATCGCCGCAATGTCTATTTTCTCAGTGTTTTTCCTCTTCCTCATGTACTCTACAGCTATCTGCTGAGCATTCTCCTTAGAAATGTCCTTACCCATAAGAATTCACATCATTTGCGGTTCTATTCTGGAAAGAGACGGCATTAAGGGTTATGAATGGAAAATAGTTATCGCTGGTAAATATAGGCTAGAAAGCGCACATATGGTCCACGATAGATTCAAATTGGAAAAAGGGCAATTCTAGCTTTTGAAGGCTTGAAAGGAATACACGTCGTGAATGAAAAGAATAGAATAGTTTTCCATCTGGACATGGATCATTTCTACACGGCTATTGAGGAGCGAGAAAGGCCCGATTTGAAGGGAAAACCAGTGATAGTCGGTGCTGATCCAAAAGAGGGAAAAGGCAGAGGCGTTGTTCACACGTGCAATTACGAAGCCAGAAAACTTGGGATCAGATCAGCCATGCCTATCTCAAAAGCTTGGAATCTTTGCCCTGTCGCGGTCTATTTGCCACCAAACTTTGACCTATACATGAAAGTATCCGCCAGGATTATGGAGATTCTGGGAAAATATGGCGACAAGTTTGAGCAGTGGGGTATAGATGAAGCATTCATTGACGTGAGTGGAAAGGCTAAGGACTATTCAGAGGCTGAAACAATAGCACGCCAGATAAAGAGAGAGATCTATGAAAACGAAAAGCTAACTTGCTCGATCGGAATAGGTCCAAACAAGCTTGTGGCAAAAATAGCGAGTGACCACCAAAAACCAGCTGGTCTGACAATTGTCAAAGAAAACGAAGCTGAAAACTTTCTGGCACCTTTGAGAGCGCGCAGGCTTCTATGGGTTGGACGAAAGACCGAGCAGAAACTGGCATCCATAGGAATCAGAACTATTGGCGATTTGGCTCATTTCGATCCTACGGTATTGACAGATAAGTTCGGCGTCATGGGTACCCAGCTTTACCTGATGGCTCATGGAATTGACAAAAGCGAAGTAGCAGAGAGGGGTCAAGTCAAGTCTATCAGTCGCGATGTGACCTTTGAGGAAGACGTGTCAAACCCTGAAGTTGTCTTTGACGCTTTGGACAAGCTTTCTGAAGACGTGATCGCAGACGCTCAGCGACAGAAGCTCTTTTTCAAGACAGTCACGATAAGAGTTCGCTACGAGAATTTTGAAACTCACACGCATGGCAGGACTCTTCCATTGATAACGAATCGCTTGCAGGATTTGAAGAAGACCTCTAGAGAGCTTATGCAAAGCTACATAAGACCGGATAGAAAGATCAGGCTTGTAAGTGTGAGAGCGTCCAACTTTACGTCAAGCCAAGCACAAAAAACTCTCATATAGTATTTCCTGATCACAGGTGCAACTTGTTTTGAAGACCCAGTGCCAAGCAGTAAAATTCCAAACTCAATCGGCTATACAGCCACTTTTGTAGCGCGATGTCTCTGAATAGAGCTTGCCCGTAAGATTTTCTCCACAACATGTCGAATTGCTGACAGTTTTTGTCGATTATTGCATGGGCAGCCAGCTCGCCATCTAGTAGGGCGTAGACTATTCTCTCTCTCATTATTGGGTTTACATGTCCGGCAGCGTCGCCGATCAACAGACAGTGTGAGCCGGTAGGCCCACCAGCTACTATGGCAACATCAATCATTATTATCAATAATGCCGCATAAGACCAGATCTGTATAGGTGCTTACGGTTTCATGCGTTTTATCTCGAAGACCACGGGATTGTCTGCGTCTGGACACGCATTGATAACTACGTCTTTGTTTTCGCTCCATGGAAACTCGACGCCGTAGCGCAATGCATAGATTTTGGGAAGCAAGACCATCAGCGCGCTGTAACATATGTCGCCTTTCACGGATCTGCCGTCGAATATTATCTTCTCCCCTTCTTTGTGTCCAAATGCGCATTTGCCTTTTTGACTCTTTACTGCGACTTCAACTTTTGACATGTAAACTCACCACAGGAAGTCTATTTCTTCTTGATGTTTGAATATTTTTCTCCTATTCGCGAGTCTGCTATTTTGGCTATCATTGCATTTGATATAAGTACGTATTTGACTCCTGTGAGCTCGGCTAAGTCGGCTGGTTTCTGATCCTGCGTTATAAGCAACAAGTCGTTGTTTCTTGCATAATCCACGACTTCTTTATCTTTGGCGCCTTTCAATCCTGCATCTTGAGCGGTCAGAACATCCCAACCTAAAGTTTCAAAATATTCTTTCAAACCCGCATACATTTCGTCTAACAAAAGTTTCATTGAAGTCCACCTTGCATAGTCTGTATTTTTGTTAGGTTCGACTATTTAGATATAGCTTACCCGAATGGTCTGGCTAGATTTGTTTCTTTTTCAGTTAACAATAAATCTTAATAAACCGTCAAAACATGTGATTTAGCGTTCAGATAGAAAGTGAGCAAAAGATGGCTGATAATTCTGGCGTGAAAGTGGTTTTGACCGCTTCTGCTACTGAGATGAGTGATTACTACAACAACCCATTCGTGGCCTTTGTTGCCGGTTTCGCTAAAGGCCCTGTTCCGTTGAATCTGCTGAGAAAATGGCTGTATCCACCTGTTCCTCGGGACCGCGATGGAAGAGCAGCGTATGCTCCTTACGGCTTACGCAAGGTCGAAGCGTTATTATTAGAGAATGGCTTCAACGAATCAGACGTGGCAGTGGTGCATCCTGCCAACTTGGATTCATTTATTGGACCTAACACGAAGGTTGTAGGCATCTCGTCCATGGATCCGACAGGAATGGGCTACGTCAGCAAGACATATTCAACGCTCGTAGGCGGCGGCGAACCCATGAATGCTATCGAGTTCAAGGCGCTTGTGGAGCATCCGAGCATTCGAAGATATAGGCCCAAGGTTATTGTGGGCGGTTTTGGTTCGTGGCAGTTGGAGCGCAAGAAAGTCGCGGAGAAATATGGCGTAGATTGTGTCCTCATCGGCGGAGAACCAAGACTGATAAGCGATGTCTTCAGAAAGGCAGCCAACGGCGAAGAGCTCGCACGTGTGGTCCGCGCTGAGAATCGTTCAGAAAGCGAGAGAATGCCGCTGATCAGACATGCCGCTATGCATGGTGCCGTAGAAATCTCTAAAGGTTGTGGTCGAAACTGCCAGTTCTGTACGCCTACGATGCAGAAAAAAGTGGATGTGCCCCTCGACACTATTCTTGATGAGGTAAAGCTGACAGTTAGAGAGGGCAGTCCTGCGGTTACGTTGGTTACTGAAGACTTGTTCTTGTACGGTGCAAAAGATTCACGCTTTGTCCCGAACAGGGAAGCAGTGGTTGATCTTGTCAAGAGTGTGGCGGCTGTCCCAGGCGTGAAGGGGATTCAGCCTTCGCACATGTCTTTGGCTCCTGTCGTTGCAGATCCGGGCATGGTTAAGGACATAGCCGAAGTTCTGATAGATCACAACTGGTATTTCCACGGTTCAAAACCAATAGTCACAGGCGAAACAGGTATTGAGACAGGAAGCACGAAGCTGATGAAGAAGTACATGGCTGGAAAGATGCTTCCTTTCAAACCTGAACAATGGAAGGAGATAGTAGCACAGGCTTTTGGCATTTTGAATGATTGCGACTGGTATCCGCTGGCAACCTTGATTGTGGGCTTGCCTGATGAGAAGGAAGAGGACGTCGAGGAAACGCTTGAGCTGATGGATGATTTGAAGGGTTACAATGCGTTTTATGTGCCGCTGTTCTTTGTGCCCTTGGAAAACTGTCTGTTGATGAACAAGCGTGGAGCAGAGATTGATTCACTCACAAGGGCTCGCTGGGAATTTCTCATCAAATGCTGGGAATACAACGTTAGGATCTGGCGCGATACTTTCCTACAGCATAGGATTCAGAACCCGATACTCTTCAAAATCGTGAAGCGCCTCATCATTCCATATGCGGCAAGAACTGCTGGCATCTACTACGGTTTGAAGCATGGAGCAGAAATGGAAGATGCGATCTGGAGAATGGCAACAGCTTAACCTTTCATCGGTCCACCAATGACAAAAACACCGTTCACGCACTCGTTTTCCAGCGGTTCGCCATATCTCATTCTAATACTGTTAAGAGTAATCTGTGAAGCCCATCTGTTCAAGAATTCTGACAGATGCATTGTTCCCAGAGCAAACGCCTATGAACATTTCAGCATGTGGCTCAAGCTTTCTCAGACAGCGGATCAACAGTTGCCTAGCGGTTTCAGGCTTGTCTGGGTCGCAAACCTAAGGTCCAAGCTTGTATACAACTAGTGCTTTGCGACACATAATGTAACCAACAACTTTGGAGTCAGAACGCTAGATGAAACAGAATTATGAATATTCCTGAAAGAGGCTGACTAGCACGCGGATTCTATCAGCGCCAAAAAACTGAACATCAAACTTTCCCAGTTCGCCAAAGCTCTTTAGAGCCGTTGGTTTTATCGAACTATTGTTCTAAGCCGGCAAGTCTGCGTTTGTGCCTTTGAAGCGAAACGAATCGTATTCGTCTTCAAAACCCCCAACAAAACACAGAGACTCTTCAAGAAACCAACGCGTTGAGTTTTTTGTTGATGAGTGGGGCTGCCCGTCCCCAAACCCAAACGGGTTCAAGACCGACTGTCTGTCAGCAGTCGAGCGCGCTATAATCGATTTTAGCCTTACAGAGCACCTAGTCAGTGCATTATTCCAATACAGATTCCACGTTCAGATTAAGGACTATCTCCGCAATGTCGCTGGCATACTCAGCTGTTCTTCTTATGCTTTCTATGAGCAATCTTAGACTAGCATTTTCTCCTATTCCGCCTTCTTCAGAGCAAGCGATGGCTTCTGTCTCCAGCTTCGCAACGTCTTTTGCTTTCTCTATGACTGTTTCTGCTTGATTGAAATCACGCTTGAAGAGTGAGTCTATCGCGTCGTCGAACATGGAAACGGCTACGTTACTCATGTCTTCGATTTTTCTGAGAGCTTCTTCATGGATGCGCTTCTTCAGAAGCATTACGTTCTCTGCAATACTCACTGCATGGTCAGCTGTTCTCTCCACCGACTTCGTTATGAGTCTATAGCCGAGACAATCTCTCGCGTTCGAAAGCCCGATTTCCTTAATGATTCGTGGATTGCTGATTGCAAGCTTGAGTTGACGTATTATGTAGAGATTGAATCTGTCAACTTCGGTATCCGTATCGACCACAGACCTAGCCAGTTGATGATCCAGCTCTCTAAACGACGTCATAGCGTCCCTATGCATGGAGGAAGTTATGATAGACATCCTTCTCAGCGCACTTACAACAGTGAGTTCAGGATAATTGAGCAGAATCTGCAGGGTCAACTCATCGGGTGTATCTATGACTATCTCCGTGCCGACCAGAAAACGTCGTGCAAATTCCTTCAGAGCATTTCGTTGCTGTGACGAGAGCTGCTGTTGACTTTCGGCTCTCATGTGTATCATGCTGTAGCCGACTAGATAGGCTGAGACTGCCTTTCTAACTATCGCGTTCGATTCGTCCTTTCTAGATACTCTTATGAAGGCATCTTCCTTCTTCTCTTCTTTTGCTAAGCCTGGAGGTACTAATGACAACGAGCCATCTGCTTCTTCTCTGAGAATCAGTGAGCTTCCTTTTCGCAATTGATTTCGGATCACCCATTTTCTCGGTAATGAGATGATGTAAGTTGATCCTCCGGTGATTTGCAGTTTTCTGGCTTCTTCCTCGTGCGTTCCTGCAACGGTGGTCACACTGAGCACCTATGTATGTATGTGGTACGTCTACTGATAAATGCTTTTCCTATATAGGCTCAATATACTATTGGGAAAATCTATATAACAAAAGACAACGTTCTACATGCTTGAAAAACCAGAAACAAAAAAGGAGATGTACGAAAAATGAACTACAAAATTGTTGCAATCTCAGAAGGTATAGTTCTCATCGGCCTCATTGTAGGCTTCTCAATCTACAGTCTCTACTTCACTAGTCAACCGATCAGGCTGAGTGGCGCAGGAGCAACTTTTCCAGCACCGTTGATCCAGAAGTGGAGTGCGGAATTCAAAGACATGACAGGAACACAAGTGAACTTTGAAGGAATAGGCAGCGGTGGCGGCGTCAAGCAGTTCACAGACAAGACAATCGACTTTGGAGCGAGCGATCCACCAATGAAAGACTCAGAGTTGTCCGCTGCACCAGGAACACTGCACATCCCAGTTACGATAGGAGGCGTAGCAATCGTCTACAACATTCTAGGAATATCCAAAGGACTCAGTTTCACAGGAGAAGTGCTAGCAAGCATATTCAGCCTTGACATCACCAAATGGAACGATCCAAAGCTCGTAACTATTAATCCAGGTACTACTTTGCCAGACGCCGACATAGTTGTTTGCCACAGGTCAGATTCCAGCGGAACAACCAAAGTCTTCACAAGCTTTCTCTCAGATGAGAGCGCATCATGGAACGTTACGCACGGAGCATCTAACGTAATCAACTGGCCATCACAGACTATCGGAGGAAAAGGAAACCCAGGCGTAGCCGCAGCAGTACAACAAAACCAGAACTCGATCGGCTATGTAGAGCTTTCTTATGCGCTACAAAGCGACATCCCCTACGGAAGAGTACAAAATGCAGCCAGCAAGTTCATTGAACCTACAACGGAAACATTAGCTTCCGCAGCATCGGCAGTATCCTTGATTCTCCCGCCTGGAAACGCGAGTTGGGCTTCGATTGGAAGCTATTTCAACCTACACAACGTGGAAGAACCCAACAACGCCTATCCCATCACCAGCTTCTCGTATGCATTGGTCTACCAAGAACTCAACACCAGACCAGGAATGACTTTGGACAAAGCCAAAGCACTGACTTGGTTCCTGTGGTGGGCAATTCATGACGGACAGCACTACGCTCCCGGACTTTCATACGTTCCACTTCCACAAATAGTCATAATACACAACGAAGCCACGCTGAGAACGATATCCTTCAACGGTCAACAAGTCAACAACTGGACATAGAAGAGAAAAACAATGAAAACAAAAGAAAAACACCCAAAGTTTCTTTCAATATTGAGATCGATTTCCAAGCGAAAATTGTCCGGTGATTCAGCATTCAAGATATTTGTAACGCTGATCGCCTGCAATATCTTCATGGTATTAGGCCTCATGTTCTTCCAAATCATCCAGAATTCATGGCTGTCCATTCAGACCTATGGCATGGGCTTCTTGGTGGGAAAAACATGGCAGCCCTTTCCTCCCAACTCGAGTACCTTGCCCTCTTTTGGAGCATTGCCGCTAATCTGGGGCACTCTGGTAACCTCAGCAATTGCCCTTGTTCTAGGCGTTCCAATCAGTCTAGGAATAAGCCTAGCCCTTTCAGAGTTTGCCCCGAAAAAGTTCAGCTACATCATTTCCTTTTTCGTTGAATTGTTAGCTGCAATTCCAAGCGTCATCTATGGCCTATGGGGAATATTCGTTTTGATTCCATTCCTTCAGAATAGTGTATATCCATACCTGCAAACAACCCTAGGCTTCTTGCCGATTTTCCAAGGCACGATACGCGGTCCCTCTGTATTGACAGGAGGCATTATTCTGGCCATAATGATAATTCCAACCGTATCAGCCATTTCAAGAGATGTTTTTGCAGCAGTTCCAAACAGTCAGAGAGAAGCCGTAGTTGCATTGGGCGCCACCAGATGGGAAAAAGCAAAGATCGTCATGAGCTACGGGCGATCTGGTGTGATAGGAGCCATAATGCTTGGGTTGGGCAGAGCTATGGGAGAAACGATGGCTATCACTATGGTTATTGGCAACTCATTCAACATGTTCAGTTCCTTCCTAGAACCAGGCTCTACGTTAGCATCTATAATAGCAAACGAGTTCACAGAAGCTAGCTCTCCTCCAGTTTACATTTCTGCGTTGATGGAAGTAGGGCTCATTTTGCTTGCTCTCGCAATAGCAGTGAACGGCATGGCCAGACTGATAATCTGGCGTTCCACGAGGAAAGTCAAGGAAGTGGGGCTGATCTGAATTGAGGAGCTACAAGCTACGAAAACTGGAAGACCGAGTGATGGTTTCCCTTGCCTACTTGGCTTTAATCGCTGCACTAATCCCACTAGCGAGCATTCTAGTTGAGACAATTCTAAGAGGACTATCAGCCGTGAGCTTCAGCTTCTTCCTCGAGGAAATACCGCCACTCGGTGAACCAGGCGGCGGGATAGGACCAGCAATTCAAGGAACCCTAATAGTGGTAGCATTGGCGTCATCCATTGGAGTTCCAGTCGGAGTCTTTTCAGGAATATATCTAGCGGAATTTAGACATGCCAGAATAGCCACAGTGGCTAGGTTTCTAAACGACGTTTTGACGAACGTACCGTCTATAGTGTTAGGCATTTTCGGCTGGACATTAGTAGTAGTCGCAATAGGCTGGTCGGTAATAGCTGGCGCAATCGCGTTGGCAATCATGATGATTCCGATAGTCACAAGGACCACGGAAGAGGCAATAAGACTTGTACCTGCAACAATGAGAGAGGCAGCAATCGCTTTGGGAGTACCGAGATGGAAAACAACTCTGACGGTGGTTTTGAGTAGCGCGAAAAAAGGCATAGCTACCGGGATTCTCCTCTCGGTGGCAAGGATTTCTGGCGAAACAGCACCTCTGCTTTTAACGATACTTGGCAGCAGGTTTTGGTTCAGCGGTTTTACTCAGCCTACAGCAGCCTTGCCCGTTACAGTGTTCAATTTCTCTCAGTCCCCATTCAGGCTGGTCGATTGGCCTCGAGCTTGGGGCGCATCTTTGATTCTCATTTTTATTATTCTTATAATCAACATAATCGTAAGGTATGCAACCAGAGAAAAGTACGGAGCGAGCAACATATGATTTACAAGATTGATATTGAGAACTTGAATGCATGGTTCGGAAGCAAACAGGTTCTGCGAGATATTACAATGAAGATAAAAGAAAACATGGTCACAGCCATAATAGGTCCCTCTGGATGTGGGAAAACCACACTAATAAGATGTCTGAACAGAATGCACGAGCTGATTCCCGGAGCAAGGGTCACTGGAAGAGTTCTCCTCGACGGGGGAGACATCTATGGCGAAGGCGTCGATCCAGTGACAGTTAGAAGAAAAATCGGCATGGTTTTCCAGAAACCAAATCCGTTCCCAATGATGTCAATCTACGATAACACAGTAGCCGGATTGAAACTGAACGGTGTCAGCGACAAGCACAGGCTAGACGAGACAGTTGAAAAGAGTCTCAAAGCAGCTCATTTATGGGATGAGGTAAAAGCAGACTTGGAGAAGTCAGGTGCAAGCTTGTCTGGAGGGCAACAGCAGAGGTTGTGTATTGCAAGAGCGTTGGCGATTGAGCCCGAGGTGATTCTGATGGATGAGCCTACGTCAGCTCTGGATCCTACCGCAGCTTCCAAAATAGAGCAGTTAATACGGGTCTTGGCTCAGGATTATACGGTGATCATTGTGACTCATAACATGCAGCAGGCGGCAAGAGTATCAGACTGCACTGCCTTTCTTTATTTGGGCAAGCTTGTTGAGTATGGGTCAACGAAGGACCTTTTTGAGAATCCAAAGAGTGAACTTACAGAGAAATACATAACAGGAGAATTTGGTTAGGTGAAGGAGCAATGAGCAGAATCATAGATGTCGGTCTAGAAGAACTGTCAGTAATGCTTTGCAGGATGGGTGAACTCACGTACCAGGCTATCTCTTTGTCTTTGAAAGGATGCCTTAACGGTACGAACGAGTACTCTCAGGTTTGCGAGATGTCAGATGCACTTGTTTCGATGTCTGAGCAGGCTGAAGACAAAGCATTTGAACTGATCGCAAGGTTTCAGCCAGTAGCATCTGACCTGAGGACAATAAAATCCTATATGAAAATAGCATACGATTTTGCTCGCTACGGCAGATATGCGCTTGACATATCCTACATAAATGAGCAATACGGTGGGCTTAAACACTGCGAACCATGGATCTCAGAGCATATTGAAAAGATGAGTGAAAAAGTTCTGGGCATGGTCAAGACTAGTACTGACTCACTCAGAAATCATGACGTAAAACTTGCAGAAACCATTTCCAGCACAGAGAAAGAAGTGGATGATATGTACTTCAGATATCTTGATGAGCTCGTAAAGAGGGCTTCAGGGACGAGCAAATGCACTATTTCAAGCGTTCTCATAGTGAGATATCTGGAACGAATAGCTGATCATGCGACATACATCTGTGAGTCAGTAGTCTACATAGCTACTGGCCAGAAAGTCAACCTGAGGTAGATGAAGCGCGATTAGCACGCACACGTATATATGGCGGACCCGCATCAAGACAGTTCAAGCTTCTACCGTCCCCAAACCCAAAAGGGTTCGAGGCTTGAACTGCCTAAGCTGCTTTGAGATTTAGTTCTCTCTTCAGATCTCGCTTCAGCATAGAGGAACAACCCGGACTGGGCTCAACAACAAATGGGGGAAATCGCGCGTCCCATGAATTGACAAGCCTTATATTTCCTATGTCCGAACAAAGATTAGCGGGGAGAAGTTTATTGAGAAGTCGATTCGTGGGTTGTGTGCTCGTAGCGCTTTTGGTCTTAAACTTGTTTATGGTTCTTGTCAAAATACAGCCCGCGCTGGCTGCATCAACAATCACTATTTTGCTCGACGGAAGTATTGAGCCACCCACTTCTGCAATCATACGAACTGGAAGTTTATACACGCTGACTGAGAACATCACCTTCAACAATCCGGGCTTTGAGTCAGCCATAAGGATTGAATGCTCCAACATTACCTTCGATGGAAACGGCTTCGCCCTAAACAATGCAAACAGCACATGCATCTACGTTATCTACGCGACCAACGTCACGATCAAGAACACAACAATCAAGAATGCCGGATCTATAGGCATCTATTTCTATCAGTGCTACAATTGCACCGTTGCACAGAATTTTCTTATCAACTGCGGCCTAAATGGCTATGCTGGGGCAATACAGTTCAGCGATTCAAAATACTTCAATGTAACGCAAAACACCATCACAGAAGGCGGCCGATACTCTGGAAGCGTAGCGATAGCATCGGGTGGCGAATACCACAACATTTCCAACAACCAAATCTACAATGTCTACCACGGTATCAGTATCTCATCACATGACAGCATTGTCCAAGGCAACATAATAAAAAATGCCAGTAATGACGCAATTATGGTTCTTGCCGCCCAGGATACGCTATTCCTGGACAACAATGTCTCTGACTCAGGAGTTGGATTGGACCTTGGCTTCGAATCGCAGAGCAACACGATTTCCGGCAACATTGTCAACAACAGTCGCTATTATGGAATTAAGCTGAGTGGGGGCTGCCAATATACGACAATCATTGAAAACAACGTAACAAACACGTGGGAAACAACCCAAGCATTTGGCTTTGGTATTTATGTGCAGGCTCCTTCGTACTACGTTACTGTCTCGAAAAACTATGTAATGAACAACGCCGCCTATGGTGTTATGATCGAGGGCGAATCGGGGCAGTCAGTAACCGAAAACTACATCGCGAACAACGGTGTAGCTGGTCTCCGCTTCGAAGGTGGCAACCAGCCTGGGATGAATGGCAGGATATCCCGAAACTTCGTAACTAACAACAGTCTTGGAGGAATCCAAGTTATTTCATCCAACTACACGACTATCTGGGGTAACACTGTGGTGAACAACAAAGGAACCTATAGAGGCGGAATCGAACTGAACAACGTCTACCACAGCAGAATATATGACAACAAGATCTTGAACAACACACGCGGGCTTTACCTTGACAATTTTGGATACAGCCGCATCTACCATAATCATATCACCGACAACTCATTACAGGTGTACATACCCCCCTATCCAGGAGTATTGGCGAACACCTGGGACGACGGCTACCCCTCGGGCGGCAACTACTGGAGTAACTACACAGGCGCAGACCTATACAAGGGACCAAACCAGGACATTTTAGGCAGCGACGGAATAGGCGATACACCTCACATAATTACAACAGAAAACGTGGACAGATACCCCAGAGTCTCAGAACCATCTCCTGACGCACTTGCCATTTCACCAAACTACTGCGGCAACACAGGTAACGTAACCGTAAGAGTAACAGGCATCGGATTCAGCCAAGGCATAGTGGCTAAACTCGTCCGATCAGGCTTCTCAAACATAACCGGCTCACAAACAAACATAATCAACTCCACGCAACTCACTACCGCGTTCAACCTCGCCGGGATCGAATCCGACACAATATGGGACCTAATCGTGATTTACCCAAACGGAACCGAGCTGAATCTTGAATACGCCTTCAAAATCATGCTTGGAGGAGAACCAATAATATATGCAGACATAATAGGTCGCGCTCAACTGCGGATTGGAGACTCATTCCATTACACCGTCAGAATATACAACAGAGGAAACATAGATGCAACTGATCAGTTAATAACGCTGTATACGGATTCAGCTCTCAAAATCCTCAGCGTGAAAGACCCAACCGGCAAAACAGTCTGGAACCGAACAGCCCTGGAACAGACAATAACAGACGGACAGCTGCAGCATCCTGAACTCTGGCAAGGCAACTCAACACAGACAGTATCAGAGTTCCTGAACAAGGTTGTTCTGTATGCGCCACTCATCGGAGCAGGAGACTGCCTGTCGCTCGAAGTTCAAGTGTACGCCAAGATGCCGTGGAATGGAGACGACCCAATCTTCCTGATAATCGCCAAAGTCGCAATGGAAATGGCGCTCACACACATTCTGTCACAGATTATTTCGAGCGAACTCATCTACCAAGGCGTAGACAAGTTGATAGCCGACCAGTTGCGGTCTGGAAGCTACCCTGTAACAGGCTCGCTTGAGTTCACCCAGATACTCGTTGAGTACCTGCTGGAGGAGTTTGGGGCAAGCGTTGGTGCAGGCGTCAGCAGCTTTGGGCATTGGGGTTCAGGCGCTTTAACCGGCTTGGGTTTGGCAATGGAAACTGCTAAGAAAGTAGGCGAGCACAGCAGACGCGAAACGAGCACCGAGAAACCCGTCCAGCCAGTATCCTCTTGCGACCCCAACGACAAAACAGGACCAACAGGCTACGGAACCGCAGCGTACGTGCCGGCTGACACGAACTTCACCTACACGATCCACTTTGAGAACCTTGCGAACGCAACTGCCGAAGCCGAAAACATCGTTATAACTGACATGTTAGACGCAGACTTGGACTGGTCAACCCTCTCGATCGGCAGCTCAAGCCATCCTGACACCATGACCTACAGCTTCAACTCCACGACAGGCACGATAACGTGGACCTTCACAGGCATCAATTTGCCTCCGAACGTGAATCCGGCTGAGGGAGAAGGCTGGGTAAGCTACAGTGTCAAACCAAAAGCTGGATTGGCAACAGGCACTGAGATACGCAACAAAGCCACAATAATCTTCGACATCAACCCTCCATTAGACACGCCTGAAACCCTCCACACAATCGACTCCTCTCCTCCGGAAAGCATCATTCAATCCTTGCCTGCTCGATCGAACAGCAGCTTCGCCATAAGCTGGTCTGGAACGGACGCCGGTTCTGGAGTCAAAGCATATTCCCTATATTATTCTGACAATGATGGTCCGTGGGTTGTGTGGCTCCTGCAAATCCAGGAAACGACAGCCACATTCAATGGACAAGTCGGTCACACCTACAAGTTTTACAGCAGGGCATTAGATCAGGTTGGCAACCTAGAGGAGGCTCCTCAAGATCCTGATGCCATAACAACGGTTGACTTTGATAACACGCCTCCGGAAACGCGGTTGTCAGTTGGCAGTCCTAGATACGTTGATCTGGCAGAAACAGAGTACGTCACAGCTACGACACCGTTGAGCCTTACAGCCACAGACAATGAAGGAGGATTTTCAGGAGTGGCCTCAACCAGTTACCGCTTGTTCAATCTAACCTACGATTCAGGATGGCAATCGTACAGTAGCGCCTTCCCCATCAATGGGATGGCAGATGGCAGCTACAGCTTAGAATATCGAAGCACCGACAACAACGGCAACACCGAGACACCAAAGGAGACCAGTGTAGTTCTTGACAGCAAAGCTCCAGAAGCGTCCATAGTC
>Ga0315277_10006660_pt1 | contig 15066 bp, 10 predicted proteins | sample YL17G05_15_MG_FD_203695 | JGI IMG/M metagenome (GOLD analysis project Ga0315277, IMG submission 203695) | Sediment microbial communities from Yellowstone Lake, YNP, Wyoming, USA - YL17G05_15 | ecosystem: Environmental > Aquatic > Freshwater > Lake > Sediment | place: USA: Wyoming | collected...
AATCGTGACCCGCGCTCTGCCCCGCCTGTTGGTGCCCCGAGCTCCGCTTGCGGCTTCCATTTCGCGCCTCGCGAACCGCACTCGCCCCGGAGTGCCGCAGCCAGCGGCCCCAGGCCCACCCCGATAGCCCGCCCTGAAAGCGTTTGCAGAAGCAGGATAGCAGTGCCCCCTCCCCATGCCAAGACCCCCTCAGGGCTCAGTGTGACCGCCCGGGGCTGGTTAGCAGAGGGCACTCGCTTGCGCCGGTCACACCCGAGCCATGATATCCCCCCACACCGGGTTGCCGACCTTCCCCACCCCGTCAGCGTTCTCCACCACGCCCACGTTGCGCGGGTTGCGGAAACGCTCCATCACCCTGGGACTGTGAACGCTGTGGCTCCTATCAGCCCTCGCTGCTATCACTTCGTCCCTGCCGCCGCTCTCCTGCTCGCTTCCTGCCGGTTGGGCGCGAGCTTGCTCCAGGCACACGCAGGAACCGACCCTATTCCACGACTATCGCCGCGTGTATGTGCAGACGCTCCAGTCTCGCGGTCAGCCTCTCCGTGCCCTTGCCGGACGCATAGGTCCAACTCAGCTTGCCTTCCTCCCAGGCCAAGCTCACCTTGCTGGGTCTGTGCTTCGACCTCATCTCCACCCTGATCGGCCCCACCTCCGGAATCTCGTCCACGCTCCCGTCGTCCGGCCGGTTGGGCAGTCCCGAGGACCGGTTGATCAGGTGGATCATGGTTCGGCCCTCCTTGCGCCGCAGTACCACGTCCACGCACGTCGGCCCCTCCACCTGGATGGCCTGCCGGCCCGCCAACGCCGCCGCCACCTCCCCGATGAAGGCCCGCATCATCGGGAACCGGCTGCGCTGGAAGTAGCGGAACGCATCAAACGGGAGGTAGCCCACTTTCCCCTTTCCCACCCTGTTCACCGTTGCCGCCGGGTGCGGCAGCAGCTCCTGCTCCAGCAGCGGCGTGCTACCCAGCCGCCCCAGCGCCCGCGCCGCGGTCGGCCTCACCAGCCGCCAGGTGTCGCTGATGGCCGGCGTCGCCCCATCCGCCGCCGACAGGTAGTAGCGCGCCTCCCTCTCTACCTTGCCGCCAGCAACTCCCAGAAACTCTCCTCCGAAACGTTCGTAAGCCCTGGCCCCGCTCACCAGCAGCTTCCCACCTCCCCGCACGTACTCCTTCAGCGCCTCCACCATCTGCTCGGACATGCGGTCCTGCTCCGGTGCCACCACCACCGGGAAGTCGGCCAGCCGCGGCAGCAGCGCCCACTCGTCCATGAGGTCCACGCCATAGTGGTTCTCCAGCAAGCAGCAAGTGGCCCCTTGCACTGCCGTCACGTCTATATCCCAGAGCAGGTTCTTCGCCGGCTGACTGCGCACGTGGTGCTCCGAGTGCAGCACCGCCACCTGCGGTATGGTCTCCGCGCCCTGGCAGAGCGCCCGCCGCGCCTTCACGAAGCCGCCCACCTGCCCTAGCCGCTTCATCCGCCAGTCCACCAGCCGACCATCCCGCAGCGGCTGCGGGCTCTCGTACACCATCACATTGCCCCCCAGGGCCACCACCACCGCCGCCTCCTGCTGGATCATCTGGACGGGTTTGGGGCACCACGGGATGGGGCTCTCCATATCCCCGGACTTGTAGAAGGACCAGATCATAATGTCCCAGGGCTTGCCACGGGTGGACAGGAAGCGCGCCTCGCAGCGGCTCCAGTCGAGCCCGAATGCCCAAACGTTGTCCCCGCTGATCCAATCCGTGGGGACCTTCGGCTCGCCCGGGTGACGCAGCGTCTGCAGCCAGTTGGAGCACACGAGCACCCCGGGCTTGTGCTGGTGCACGGCCTCGGCATAGCGGGTCACGTACTCCTCGAAGCTCTCCCGCGTGAAGTTCATCCAGGCTATCCAGTTGGGATCGCTGGTCTCAGTGGGAGGTTCCGTGATGCCAGTGGCCTTCTGGAAGGCCTGCCGGCAGCGGGCGCAGTAGCACGGTTCCACGGCCCAAATCTCGCCATCCACCCAGAAGCCATCAACCTGGTAGCGGTCAATCAGCTCCAGCATCTGGGGGATCATCAGCTTCCGCACGTAGGGCCCCCGCGGACACATCGTGTCACGCGGCCGCGGACCCCATGCTCCGGGGGAGCGCCGATCGCCTCGCGGGCCTAGGTCGCGCGTCCAGCCCGGGTGTTTGGCGCCAGCCGCTGAATCCCAAATGCCGGAATAATGGCAGTGGAGCGGGAGGCCGAGCTGCTGCGTGGCCTCCCGCCACCCACGCAGCGCATCCCTTCTCACCCCCGGGCTCACCGAAGCTCCGGGCGTCTGGCTGTGCCAGCTGGTGTATCCCGCGTGACCCTTGCAGTCCGTCTGCACCCACTGGCAACCCGCCAGTTTCAGCATCGGGACGAGTTCCCTAGCAGTCGCGTGCCTCCCGATGTCGGTGTCCTTCTCCCTGGCGTGCAAGTCGTAGTGCAGCCCAAAGTGTCTTCGCTTGTTGTGCCACTTCCCGTGGGAGACCGCCATTCTGCTTCCCCTTTCTTGGTCAGTCGCGCGTGGCCAGCCGTAGTTCGGATGGCCCATATCAACCGGCTGTTCCTTCCTTCGAGTAGGGATTCCTCTGTCTGTCGGCTGGTTTCGTGCCGTGCCCGCGATGGATGCGGGTGTCACACGGGCTTGGGGCACTGGTCTCCGAGCGGATATAGGCCCTGTTCACCTGAGCGCGGAGTGCAGGGAGATGACGTGGCCCTGGGGATGGGACGCCGATCATGGGGGTGGCAAGGCTAATGTCCGATGGCTGGATACGCCAGCCGATGGCCCCCGGTCACGCTCGACTCCTGCTATCCCCTCGGCCGGGAGGCGCTGGACGGGGTTTCGTCGCGGATGGGACGGGTCCGCGCTGGCCCGCGGCACTCGGGCATAGCGGCCGGGCCGCAGACGCAGGTAGGCCCTCGTGGCCCGGCGAAAGGCCTTGCAGGTCCGCACACTGGTGGCGGGCTGGCGAGGCCACTACAATGCAGTGCGGCCACACAGCTCCCTCGGCTATCGGCCGCCGGCACCAGAGGCCATCCTGCCCTGGGGCCAGACCCTCGAGCCCATGCCGTTCTACGCGGGTGCACTAGCATAGCGAGTGGTAACGTCGAGGGGGGGCAGGTCGCCGCGCCTGAGTGCGGTGCGGACGCTCGACTCTCGATTCTCGGAGCAAGGGCAATAAGGATGAAGGACATTCGGGATCTTTCCTACGGCCCCCATGGGGAGCGAAACCTGTTGGACCTTTACCTCCCGGAGGAGCCAGCTTTGCCGCGGCCGGTGGTGGTCTGTATCCACGGCGGGGGCTGGGAGGAAGGAGACAAGGAGGTCTACGCCTGGATAGGCAAGTCGCTGGCTAACCGCGGCTTCGCGGTGGCTTCGATTACGTATCGCTTCTGGCCGCAATGGCCGTGTCCGGCCGCCATCGACGACGCGCACCGTGCGGTGCGCTGGCTGCGCACGAACGCGGGGCGGTATCACCTGGACCCCGCGCGTTACGGCGCCATCGGCGGCTCGGCGGGCGGGCATCTGGCCGCTCACCTCGGCCTCGCGGAAACGCGCGACAACAGCGACCCGGAATTGGCCGTCTGCTCCAGCCGCGTGCAGTGCGTGGTGGACTGTTACGGACCGGTTGACTTCGTGGCAATGATGGGTTCGGCTTCCGCCCCGATCGTGGAAGGCTTCATGGGCAAGCCGCTGACCCCGGCGACGGAGGCGGAGTACCGGCAGGCTTCACCCTTCTACCTGATCCCCAACGACCCGCCGCCGTTCCTCATAGCTCATGGCACGCTAGACGATGGAACGGGGTGTGGCGACGTTCCGATCGGGATCTCGGTGGCGTTCCACGAGAAGCTTATGGGAGCTGGTGGTGACTCGACCTTCCTCAGGCTGGAGAACGCGCCACATGGGTTCTCGGTAGACCCTGAGAGCGAACACACGAAGCGCTTGTGGGCGGCGGCCGTTCCCTTCTTTGAGAGGCACTTGGGCGTAAGGTGCTTAGACTGAGCTCCCGTTCGCCCGCGCGCCCTCTGTCCCCCTCTATAGGACGGGTGTCAAGTCCACCTGCTGGTCCCCCTTGTTTTGGACCGCCTGGCCCTCGCTACGGACCTGCCCGACGCACTAACGGTCCTTGACCGACACACCTCTATTGGTGCTGACATCGCACACGTTACTGCAGGAATCATCCTCCATATCCCCCACGCGTCTACCAAGATACCGGCAAACGAGGCCACGAAGTTGACGATTTCCGGTGAGGCCCTCGCTCAGGAACTGCTCAGGATGACTGACCGGTATGCCGATGAGCTGTTCGACCTCGGCGAGCAGGCAGCCCGCCTTGTCTTCCCCCTCAGTCGGTTAGTTGTTGACCCCGAGCGGTTCGCAGACGACACTAACGAGCCGATGGCAGCCGAAGGAATGGGAGCCGTCTACACCCGGACCTCGGACGGACGACCACTGAGATCGTCTCTGGACACCGAAGAGCGGCAGCGACTGCTTGAGCGCTACTATGTGCCCCACCACGAAAGGCTTGAGCAGCTTGTCCGGGAGGCACTTCAGACTAGCGGTTACTGCCTCATCATTGACGGTCACAGCTTCCCTTCATCGCCCCTGCCCTGCGATCTGGATCAGGCTCCACTTCGGCCGGACGTCTGCATAGGGACAGATCCGTTCCATACTCCTGAGTGGCTGCAACGGACGTCGGTGGCTGCATTCAGCGATCCCGGGTGGCGCGTGGAGTTGAACCGGCCGTACGCTGGCAGCATGGTGCCCAGCAGCTTCTACCGGAAGGATGCGCGCGTCTACTCAATCATGGTGGAGGTGAACCGTTCGCTCTACATGAACGAGCAAACGGCCGAGCGATTGGCGGGGTCCGGCGAGGTGTGCCGGAGGATCCAGTCAGTCCTGGCCGCGATCGTCGCTGCTGCCTGTTAGGATGAGCGCCATGAGTGCCCCGGCCTTCGCCCACTACGTTGGCATCGACTACTCGGGCGCGCAGACCCCGACCGCGAGCCTGAAGGGCCTGCAAGTCTGCATCGCTGGCCGAGCATCACCGCCCATCGAAGTGCACCCGCCACCGAGCCCGCGGAAGTACTGGACGCGGCGGGGCGTTGCCGAGTGGTTGGTCGACCAGCTTCGGGAAGACGTCCCAACTCTGGTCGGCATCGGCCACGGCTTCTCGTTCCCGCTCCGGTACTTCGAGACACATCGGCTACCGCTCGACTGGGAGGCATTTCTCGATGACTTCCAGCGCCACTGGCCGACCGATGAGGACGACACGTACGTCGACTTCGTTCGTGACAGCACCCGTGGCGACGGAGCAGCTCGTTTCGGCGACCGGCGGTGGAGGCGACTGACCGAAGTCGGCGTGGGCGCCAAGTCCGTCTTCCACTTCGACATGCCGGGATCGGTGGCGAAGTCCACCCATGCCGGGCTACCATGGCTGCGTCATATCCGCCTGCACGCGGGCGATCATGTCCACTTCTGGCCGTTCGATGGCTGGGCCATCCCGGTCGGGCGGTCGGTAGTGGTGGAGGTGTGCCCGTGCCTGTGGAGCGGAAGCTTCCCTCGGGAAGGGCGAACCGGCGACCAGCACGACGCCTACTCGATCGCCGCGTGGATGCGCCGCGCCGATCGCGACGGCAGCCTGGCGGAGTCCCTCAACCCAGACCTGTCAGCAGAGGAGCACGCAGTGGCCCGGATCGAGGGGTGGATCCTGGGGATCAGGTGGATGTGGACGCCACGCAGTACGTTGGGCAGGTGGGCTCAGAACCGGTGTTATGGGCACAGACGGCTCGGCAAGCGCCTGGCGCGGCGCCGGGCGCGCTATCAGGAGGCGCTAAGGAACGTGACCCCCGACGACGTCTGGTTCGGCCGCAGGGAGGCTATCCTCAACCGGAGAAAACGGCTCGCGATTCGGGCGACGGTAGCCTGACGGGAGCACTACCGCAGGACTACGCGTGACGCAGAGACAACCGAGACAGGAACACCTGAAGTGTTGCTTAGCTCACCCCCCCGATTTGCCTCACTAGCGCTGACGACCTACACCCGCAAAGGAGAAGCTTCGCGAAAGCGATGCTCACTACTGGTCACTCATGGGTAAGGACTGGGTTCGACAAGCCTATGTCGGACCCGAGATCTGCATCGAATCCTGGCGCAGCGGCCGGGATGGCAATGGGCGCATCGTGGCGGTGAAGGAGTAGACGATGCTGCGTCCACGCTCTTGTTTCCGCGAAGGCCTTACCGCACAGGCTCTGGCTGATGACCTGCGCCGCCTTGGCCTGCCAGTGGGCGCGACTGTGCTTGTGCATGCGTCTCTCCGTGCAGTTGGCCCGATCGCACGTGGCGCGGAGACGCTGCTCGAAGCGTTGCAGGTGACCATTGGCGAATCGGGGACAGTCATGGTTCCTGCGTTCTCCTGGGAGGCGGCTGACCCGGCGCAGTTCAGAGAGCCTCCGCCGCCAGGCGAGCTGGAGGCGGCGCGAGCAGCCGTCATTCCGTACACGCCAGATGCCCCAATCGATCCGGGTCTCGGTGTGTTCCCGCGAGTGTTGCAGCGGGTGCCTGGTGCCAGGCGCAGCATGGTGCCAGCTTCGTTCGTGACCCTCGGTCGGCACGCCGATGAACTGGCAGCAGCGCAGGATCCCGAGAGGCCCTATGGTCGCCGCGGCCCGCTGGGTAAGCTGGGGGAACTCGATGGCTGGGTTCTCTTGCTCGGCGTGGATTTCCGGTGCGCCACTTCGGTCCACTGCGCAGAGGACCAAGCCGACGTGCCGTATCTGCGGCGCGATCCGCCCAGCCGCCACTTGGTCGGCCCGAGCCACTGGCTAGAGGTTGGACGCGACTATGGGTGCGGCGAAGGCTTCAACGCGGTGCAGGACATGTTGCGCGATCACGGGCAACTGCGGGAGGGCACCGTGGGAGCAGCCCCGTCCCTCTTGACAAGACACGATCACGTTGTCGAGGCCGGGGTCTCGGTGCTAGCGAAAGACCGAGGTGGCTTGCTTTGTGGACGAGAGACCTGCCCCTGGTGCTCGCGGGCTCGCCGCGTGCTGGCAGACGAAGGAGGCACATCGGCGGCCGCGGAGATAGACTGGGCACGGCAAGACGGGAAGTAGGTGCATACCTCTGGCGGCTTCCTGCGGGCTGGGCACCTGCTTCCAGCAGTGTGGGGTCCTACACGCTGGCCGCGAGAGGCGCCTGGTATCCGGCCGCCGGCATCAGAGGCCATCCTGCCCTGGGGCCAGAGCCTCGAGCCCATGCCGTTGTACGCGGTTGCACTAACATAGCGCGTGGTAACGTCGAAGGGGGCAGGCCAGTCCCAGCTATGGCCCTAGCCCCGGAATGTACTGAGGCCGGTCCTGCGGGCGCCCTACACCCGCACCCGGCGCGAAGGCTGGGGCGATGCCCGTTGGGTAGCACCTTTGCGTCCTGCGTCGCCTGCTGTAGAATGAGCGGAGGAGAGCGTCTGCCATGGCTCAGACTCAAGACCTGAAGGAGTTCGCACGCGGGCGAGGAGCGCATCTGGCGGGAATCGCTCCGGTGGAGCGGTTCGCCGAGGGACCGGCGGGCCACCGCCCCGACGATCTGCTGCCGGGGGCGCGCTCGGTCGTGGTCGTCGCGCTGCGCCTGTTCCAGAGCGTGCTCGACCACCGTGGCATCTGCCGGGACAGCGAACTCATCCCCCCCGACGTGCTGCCCGATGTGCAGGCGCACTACTACCGCCGGACGCACTATGAGACAGTCAACTGGGGACTCCAGCTGATCGGACACCAGATTGCCTATTGGCTGTCGGAGGCGGGACACGACGTCATGCCGACCCCGGTGACCTACGACGCGGGCGACCTGTCGAGCCGCGTGCCAGGGTACTACGCGCCCTTCTCCCATCGCCACGCGGCGGTGGCGGCGGGTCTGGGTGAGTTCGGGCGCAACAACCTCGTGCTCACCCCGCAGTACGGCCCGCGGGTCCGCTTCAACTCCGTCATCACCACGGCCGAGCTGGAGGCGGACCCGATCTTGGAGAAAGGCCTGTGTCGCGGCGACGAGTGCGACGCCTGCCGCAGAGCGTGGCCGGACTGCTTCAGTGAGTTGCACACGTTCAGCATGGCTGGCAAGGAGTTCGAGCTGGCGAGCTTCGACGGCTGCGCCCCTGGCTACCCGTGCGGCGGCGGCGGCTGCATCCGCGTCTGCCCCGTCGGAGCGAAGAACGCGGTGAGCTGAGCCCCTGCACAGCGCGAGCACTAGCACGACGCGCTCAAGACCGTCACCCCAGACGACGTCTGGTACGGCCGGAGGGAAGAGACCCTGGCCCGGCGAAGAGCGCTGCAGGTGAAGACCTTGCTGGCTCGCCGGCACTACAAGCGTGGGATCACTCAAGACGACAGATCGGGAGCGGAAACCCCTGAGGCTGTAGCTTTCTCAACCCCCGAATCAGTCCCATTCCAGCGGAGGACGCACATGCTGATTGGCAGTTTGCGGACTACAGAGCGTCACAGAACGTCAATGGTATGCTGGAATACTGCGCCGGAGGTACGGATGGTGTTTTTCGGGGGGTACACGGGCGAATGTAGTTCCGAGAGAGGCAGAAAGGGAGGGAGGGAGAACTCAGAGGCTGGAACCGCTCAATCGCAGCCTGATCCAGCCCTATATCGTCCCGCGAGAGGATGACCGTCTACAATGAGGCTTCTCCTGGCCGAGATGACGAGCGACGAGGCGAAGTACGCGGCGCCGAGGTGCGTGCTGCTGATGCCGGTGGCTACTATGGAACAGCATGGGCCTCATCTTCCCCTGCACACCGACATGGATAATGTTGCGCAGATCCTCTTGGAAGTCGCGAGGCGAACGAATCCGCCCGCCAGTCCGTCGGAGGCGGATGCACCTCCGGCGCGAAGTCAAGCACGTGAAAAGCCGCGGGTGATCGTCGCCCCCTCGGTCTGGTTCTCCTTCTCCTTATTCGACCCCCAGGTCTATCCGGGCAGCATACGCACCAGGCCCGACGTATTCGCTTCAGCGCTGAACGACATCCTGGAGTCCTATCTGCGGGCGGGCTTCCGAAAGATAGTCGTCGTTAACGGGCACGGAGGGGGAACCGAACTGGTCATACCCCAGGTCGTTAGGCGGCTCAACAGCAAGACCGCCTCAGTCTGGCCCGACTGGCAGATACCTGGGGAAGCCAGGATCGTGCAGTTCTGCTGGTGGGTCTTCCTAGCGGAGTTCGCGCGTGAGGAGCTGGAGCGCATCCGCGGCAAGGAAGTGAGCCTCGACTGGCACGGCGGCGACATCGAGACTTCCTTGCAGCTTTACCTACGGCCCGACTTAGTGGATATGACTAAAGCGAAGCGCGGCTCGACATTCAGCCGCGAGGTCAAGTTCTCCTATCACGATTTTGCCGACTGGCACCGGCAGTATGTCGTGGAGGGCTATCCTGGGGAGGTCCTGGCCGGCGACCTCGATGCGATCAGCGGGGATCCGACAGCTGCGTCGAGGGAGAAAGGCGAGGCGCTTTTCAACCTAGCGGTCGAGCAGATATCCGAGTTTGTCCGCGAATTCGCCTCGCGGTGATGGAGTCCGCAGATACTCGTCGGGGCGTCCAGGAGAGCTGTCCTCTCTTCTATGGAAGCGCCGGTCAATGACAGGGATGTCGGTACGTGAGCCCGACATGCACCTCCCGACCGCACTCACCGACTGAGTGGCCTGCAGACCTTAGCGCGACCAATGGTCAGGCATCTATGCGTGCTCTCAGGCACGAGATTCGAATCCGGGGCGGGCCCCCAGTCAAGAACACGGTCTCAGTCGGACCAAGAGAGGATCGGAGTGTGACTTGCCCCGCTGTGCCGTTGTCAGCCGCCCGTGAAGCCGGCCTGAGAGCCCCCCGACTCCGGCTACTCCCTCAGCTTGGAGTCGGCGCCCGGGGGTCCGTCGCGTACGTTGCAGCGGAAGCCTCCCATGGTGTATCATAGCGTGAGAGATGCTGGGACGTGGTCTCTGCCGCCCTGGGCATGAATAGAGAAGGAGACACTCATTGAAGGCGGCGTTCTTCAAGCTGCCCGGCCAGGTGGAGTTGCGGGAAGTGGACGACCTGCACCCACAGCCAGGCCAGGTGCTGATTCGGATCCTTGCTTCGGGCATCTGCGGGTCGGATGACTACGTGTATCGCACCGGCAAGGAGCTGGGGGGGCTGGTCCGGGGCGTTTGGCATCGGCGCGGACATGAGTACGCCGGCCGCGTCGTCGAAGTCGGACCGGCCGTCACGAGCCTCCGTCCCGGGGACATGGTCGCCGGCATCGGCTCACTGCCCTGCGGGAAGTGCCCCTCCTGCGTTCGAGGCGCGCCGGCCTATTGCACCAGCTCGCGCTGGTGCGAGGGAGAGGGCTTCTGCGAGTACCTCTGCAAGGAGGAGGAGTGGTTCCACCCGATTCCCGATCTAACCGCCGAGCAGGGGGCGTTGATTGAGCCGTTGACGGTGGCCATGGAGATGGTCAATGACGCTGGGGTGAGGGCCGGCGGCAACGTGCTGCTCCTCGGCGCAGGGCCGATCGGCCTGATGGCCATCAGCGCGTGCAGACGGGCGGGCGCAAAGAGGGTCTACGTGTCGCATCCCTCGCACAGCCGGGCGCGGCTCGCAGCGGCCGCAGCGCTGGGCGCCGACCGGGTGTTCCTCTCCGATAGGGACGACGTTGTGGCGCGCATCAAGCAGGAGCACCCCCAGGGCCTGGACGCCGTCCTGGTGACGATCCGTCCCAGCCTCGGCGTCTCGCAGGCGGCGGCCGTCTGCGGACTGGGCGGCAGGATCTCGCTCGTCGGCATGGCCAACGAGGCCACGGACACCATCACACTCGACGTTGACAGCTTCCACTTCAAGAAGCTATCCCTCGTGGGGTCGAATCACAACCCCTGCGGCCGGCTGTATCCCGGCGCCGCCGAAATGCTCCGACGGGGAGAAGTGGACGCCGGCGAGATCATCACCCACAGGTTTCCCCTGGAGCAGATCGGGGAGGCGTTCGAGTTCGCGACAGTGGAGCGCGGGAAGGTCGTCAAGGTCATCATTACCCAAGGAGAACGCGGTGAGTAGCAGCAGGCTTGCCCTCACGGGCGGGAAGAAGACGGTTCCGGATGGGATGCTCAAGTACTGGCCCTGGGTCACCCCGGAGGATCGCGAGGCCATGATCAAGGTGATAGACTCCGGGCGCTACTGGCTGGGGATGACTCCGCCTTCTGGGCCGGAGATCCACGGCTTGGAGCGGGAGTGGGCGGAGTACGTCGGCGCGAAGTACTGCATTGCGCTCAGCAGCGGCACCTCGGCCATCCACACCGCGGTCGTGGCCGCCGGCATCGAGGCGGGCGACGAGGTCATCGCGCCCGCGTACACGTATATCGCCTCCGCCAGCCCCATCCTCTATCACAACGGCATTCCGATCTTCGTGGACGTGGACCCCGAGACCTACAACATCGATCCCGCCAAGATCGAGGAGAGGATCTCGGAGAAGACCAAGGCTATCGTGGCAGTGGACCTGCACGGCCTGCCGGCGGACTACGACCCCATTCGAGCCGTCGCGAAGAAGCACGACCTCAAGATCATCGAGGACGGCTCCCAGGCCCAAGGCGCCACCTACAACGGCGTGCGGGTGGGCAACCTTGGCTTCGCGGCCGGCGTGAGCCTCAACGGCGGCAAGAACCTCTCCGGCGGCGAGGGCGGGCTGTTCACCACCAATGACGACGAGGCCTTCGACCGCGCCCACAAGCTGCACCAGTGCGGCGAAGTCGCCAGGCCCGGCGAACCGTGGCAGCGCAGGTATGTGGCGCTGGGCTGGAACTACCGCTACAACGAGGTCATGGCCGCCTTTGTGCGCAGTGAGTTGGGCCGGCTGGATTCGATGAACGAGACGCGTCGGGAGAACTGTGAGTTGCTCCGGGAGCGCCTCCGGGATGTCTCGGTTCTGGAACTGCAGAAGATCCCGCCCAACTGCACGCACGTCTACTTCCTCTTTGCTGGCCGCCTCCAGCCCGAGGCGGTGGGGCTGAAGGTGGATCGTCGGAAGTTCCGCGACACCGTGGTGGAGGCGCTGCGGGCCGAGGGCATCCCCATGATGAGCGGTGAGGGGGTCTCCGGCCCGATGCCGCTGCCCGGGCACACCGTGTTCCAGGCGCGCAACGCCTACGGCCACGGCTGCCCCTGGAGCTGCCCGCATGCCCGCCAGGGGATCGAGTACCATCCCGAGGACTACCCTGTCTCCATGCGCATCGTGGAGAGCAAGATCTGCTTCGGTCACGAGCACGGCGGTATCGCGCCGCCCAACGGGCTGGACCTGATGGAGTGCTATGCCCAGGCCTTCCGGAAGGTCCTGGTGGACAACGTGGAGGAAGTAGTCGAGCTCGCCGCACAGGCCTGATCGTTGACGAGAGCCGGCGCCGTCGTCGGCTGGCCCGGCGCGCTCAGTTGCCGCTATACTGGGCTCGGCCTGTCAGGAGTCGGATAGCCCCATGGCATCTTCCATGACGGTCCACATGATCGGAAACGCCCACCTGGATCCCGTCTGGCTGTGGCACTGGCAGCGGGGCTCAGACGAGGCGTTGGCCACATGTCGCTCGGCGTGCGACCTGCTGGACCAGTACCCGGAGGTCACCTTCACACGCGGCGAGGCCTGGGTCTACGAGCAGGTGCGCACGCGGGACGAGGCGCTGTTCCGCCGCATCTGCTCGCACGTGGAAGCGGGCCGGTGGGAGGTGACCGGCGGCTGGTACGTCCAGGCTGACACGAACATCCCCACCGAAGAGGCCTTGACCCGGAATATCGAAATGGGGCACGCCTGGTTCCGCCGCCACATGGGCATCCCGGCGATCCCGGTCGCCTATCTCCCGGACTCCTTTGGCCACGGTCCATATCTGCCGCGGATTCTCAGCCGCGCCGGCCAGCGGTACTTCGTCTTCATGCGCCCGAACCGCGCCGAGATGGAGTTGTCAGCTTCATTGTTCCGCTGGCGGAGCCCTGACGGGGAGGAGGTGCTGGCCGCCCGGATAGCCCAGTACTTGGCTGCTGGTCCAGATCTGTCGCAGAGCGTCGTGTCGGCGGTCGACCAAGCCATGCCGGAAGCCGGCCATGCATTGTGCTTCTACGGCGTGGGCGACCACGGTGGCGGACCGACGCGCGCCGCCATTGAATGGATTCTGGCGCATCAGGATTTCGCGCCCGACGTCAGACTCGAGTTCTCCTCCGTTCGTAGGTACTTCGAGGCCGTCGAGCCTCGCCGTGACGGCTGCCCGGTGGTAATCGGCGAGTTGCGGCCGCACGCGGTTGGCTGCTACTCGGTGTGCGGCGCGCTCAAGCGCGACGTCCGCTCCGCCGAGCAGGCCGCGGCGGACGCGCACGCGATGCTCCGGACTGCCGGCAACCCGCCGGCTGAGTGCTCGGAGGTAGACGCCGCGTGGGAGGCTATCTGCTTCAACCAGTTCCACGACGTTGTCACTGGCACGGCCATCCGCGAGGCTATCGACGTCTCCCGCCGGCAGGTAGGCGAAGCCCAGAACCGGATCGACCGGGTCTTCCACCGCCTGACCAGAGAGCATGCGCGCCTGGTGGCGGCCGCTCTCGCCGGCCACCGGCTGCACGTCGTCAACCGGTCGCGCCGCGCCTGGAGTGGGCTGGCCGATTGCGAGATCTGGTTTGGTTGGGATGAGTGGGACCATCATCTTCAGGACGCGGCCGGCCGCGCAGTGCCATTCCAGCTCGTCCGGCCCGCGTCTGTTGTTCGGGAGGAGGCCTCAGGGATCACGCCGATCCTGAGGTTGCTCTTCCCCGTGGCGCTCGGTCCCCACGAGGCAGTGACCTTCAAGATTGCACCCGGACCAGGGGAGTGGACTCTGTCCGAGGCGCAGCCGCGCTTCGAGGCAGGGGTGTTGGAGAATGGCCTGCTCCGCGTGAGCTTCGGGGACGGCGGCATCGAGCAGATCCGCGGCTTCGACGGCGCGTCCGGCGGTATCCTCGCCGCGCCGCTGGAGTTGCGGGCCGTCGAAGACCACACCGACACCTGGGCGCACGGAGTGGACCGCTTCGATGGAGGGCTGCTCGGGGTTGCGCGCTTCGGTCCGCCCGAGTTGATCGAGAACGGCCCGCTGCTCACGACGGTGCGCATGACCGGCGGCCTCCTGCGCAGCCGAATGGCGCTCTTCGCCAGCGTGGTGCGCGGCGAGCCGGTCCTTCACCTCGCGCTGATGACCAACTACGCGGAGCCGTTGAGCGTGTTGAAGGCCGCCATCGCCCTCACCGGCCCCGTCCCGACGATGAGGCACCGCGTTTCGGGCGGGTGGTGCGACCGTCCCGCCGACGGGGGTGAGTATCCGCTGCACCATGCCCTCCTGGTGGGCGGCGCGGCTCCGGTGGGACTGGCGCTGCCGGACTCCTTCGCGATCAGCGCGGAGCCCGGGTTACTCCAGCCTACGCTGATCCGCAACAACGTCAACGGCGTCCATATCAGCCGCGGCCTGGAGGACGCCATGGCGCAGGAGTTGTGTCAGATGCTCGGCACGGACGAGGGTCCCCAGGTCATCAGGCTCTCTGTTGCCATCGGCGACGCGGCCTCTGAGGAGCGCCTGGAGGGGCTGCTGGACTGGCTGCAGCGTCCGGTGCAGGTGTGGGACGATTTCCACGGCATCTCCCGCGTGCATCACGTGGAACCCCCGCCGGTCGAGTCGGGTCCGGGCACTGGTTAGCAGATCGGGGACAGGCTGTCACTGTCAGGTGGGTTTGGGACACCGTCTGGGCGGCCCAGACCACAGACGTGACCCTTGGACGGTCGCGTGATGGCGTGCGTACACGGGACAATGGGACAGGTATGAGGCGTCGGGTACTCGACAGAGTAGCAGTCAGCCGCGATAGCGCGGTTGGACTCGCTCGGCACGAAGCCGAGGTCGGTCTCGATCGGCGAGTGAGTCAGGCGGTGAGTCGGTACGCGGTGATCTGGGTGTCGGGGAAGGCGCGGCGCTCGATGGTGGCTCGAAGCCTCTTCGCGGAGTTCCACGAGGCCCTCGGCAACGCCACCCCGGATGACGTTGCCGAGGGCCTCGTG
>Ga0315277_10006663_pt1 | contig 15064 bp, 15 predicted proteins | sample YL17G05_15_MG_FD_203695 | JGI IMG/M metagenome (GOLD analysis project Ga0315277, IMG submission 203695) | Sediment microbial communities from Yellowstone Lake, YNP, Wyoming, USA - YL17G05_15 | ecosystem: Environmental > Aquatic > Freshwater > Lake > Sediment | place: USA: Wyoming | collected...
GCTTTCTTTAGAGCCACGTACCTGCCTTTACGCCGATCGTCGTTTTTATAGAAGGTCAATTTAGGTGTGGATGAAAAAACACCTGAGGTGAATTGTTTATCGACGTCTGGGTCCTCTCCTGGGAAAAAGGAAATCACAATTTTCCGATACTTCTCCTGGAGGATGGGGAGTAGCTGGGTAAAGCGCGGTAATTCACCGCGTGGATACCATGTAGTTGCTAACGTAATGCTCATTGTCACATCTCTATCTTTACAGTTATTACCTAAAAATATTTATTTAATAATCCGATAGTAGTTACGTCTATAAACTTCTTTTGAATAGAAACCTTTGCTTGTTGATATTGGTATAGATTTTGCATCAAGGGAGCCAGAAATTATCTCAAACATTGAAGAGACACTATGCTAAACACACAACGACAGGAACTCTGGCTTCAACTTTTGATCAATATCTCCAAATTCGTGGATCGACGTATCTCAAAAACAGGTGAGCACAGCTCACAAGTGGCTAAATGGGCAAGCACAACCGCTCGCAGGCTCAAAATGAGCGATGACGAAGTAAAAAACATATATTGGGCGTCCATCCTCCACGATATTGGTAAGATCGGCATCTCCGAACGAATTCTCCGCAAAAAGTCAATCCTATCCGAAGACGATTGGCTATTAATCAAAATGCATCCGACGATCGGCTCAAATATAGTCAGCTCGATTGATGCGTATCCATCCCTCGCTCCGACAATTTCTGCCCATCAGGAAAAATACGATGGTACAGGCTACCCAAAAGGACTCAGTGGTAAGAATATACCTCTTGGGGCACGGATCCTTGGTATTGCTGACGCCTATCAAGCGATGACCGAACATCGTTATTACCGGCAAGCCCGGACCCATGAAGAAGCTGTCGCCGAATTGCAAAAAGTTAAAGGGAAACAGTTTGATCCTGAAGTCTTGGACGTGTTCATAAGCGTAGTGAATTCCGAGAGTGTCGTCTAATCCGATAATTATTCAAGTTATTTCCAGTTGTTAAAGAACAAAAACCTCCGTCCTCACAGGGACGAAGGTTCACTCCGCGGTACCACCCTGGTTGCTCTATCACCCATCATGATCGATGGATCATAGCAGCCACTCAGTTTCGCGATAACAGGCGAACCTGCCAACAGCTATACTACCATGGTAGTTTTTACTGTTGAAGTCTGTCCTGGTGTTCAAGGACGGCAGGCGAGTTCAACCTTGCATCTATTTTGCTGTGCTCCTTGGGCACCTTGCCGGGCTCACACCTCGCTCTCCCGACTCGCTGAAGGATGGCTTAATACTCCTGCCAAGACTTTTAGGTGGACCCAGAGGGATTCGAACCCTCGGCCTTCTCAATGCCATTGAGACGCGCTCCCAACTGCGCTATGGGCCCCAAAATGTAGCCAGGATTGTACCCGTAAACCGTTAATTCGTCAACCAGCCCCCGTCTTTCACCTGGTGGACCTGGAGGGATTCGAACCCTCGACTTCTTCAGTATGATTGAGGTCAATAGGTTGTCCATATTATCCGCAACTTACATTTAGTCGTATTATGTCCATTCTATCCCCACCTGTGAGGGTATAAATGTCCAAGATCTCCATTATTTCCATGGCGTGGTACCGGCGTTGCACACGGTTGCACTATGCATGAAGGATGAAAAGCAACCACCTGCCCTGTCCAGAGGGGGATTAAAGCACTCGCAATATTTAGCTTTATATTCTGCAAATGCTAATTGATGAATAATATTATCTTTCCCCTTAGTTTTTTTATACCTCCAGCATGCAGCTCCACCTGGCGTTAATGACAGATGCTGAATATTCTATTTACCGCTGCTGATGAGAGGAATATGGACCGTCAGAAAGCGGATGTAGGGATAATCAAAATATATTGTGATAAATAAACCTGCTCATCCATCCCTCAAATGTGCCGCCCAAGAGGCCACACCAATCATGCCAGCATTATCACCCAGTTGTGAAGGAACAATTTCCACGTGATCCACCGGCATGACATGCACGCGTTTTCGAACAGTACGGCGAATGGGATCAAGCAATAGTTCACCTGCCTTTGCTACACCACCACCAATAATGATTTGCTGTGGTCCGATAGCTGCGCAAACATTAGCCGCTGCAATACCAATATAAAATCCTGCTTTTTCGTAAATGTCTTTAGCAATTTCATCACCTGCTTGAGCTGCTTTCTTCCACAGACCTGGCTGCTGTAAAAGAGCAGTTCGGGCAACAAGTCACAATTTTAGTTGGTATTGACATCTCACATGCCATGGCAGGCAGCCGTGAGGAGGTCATTGCCGAGGCTAAACGTCGCATCGCTCAACTGGCTCACGGGGGTGGCTATATCCTGGCTCCCTCCAACCACTTGCAAGCGGATATCCCCGCGGGATGTGGTTGCACTATTTCAAGCAGCCTATGAATTTAGGAAATACCCCATGCAAGTTGCGAATAATTAGTGATGAGCGAAGGACAATTCACTCTTCCGGGTCTCCTATTTATCCAAAGTTACGTTTGTTGATGTCCAAGACCTATATACGGAGACATTACCCGGTTACCCAAATCCATGGATCAAGAGGAATTGCTGCTTAATATTAATCAGAGTGTCCATGATTCATTCGATTTATTAAACTGAACTTGATAACCTGGTCTGGAACATAAGGAGATTAATAATTCTTCCAGGTAAGGCTTGGACAGAGCAGGAGAGAGATATACCACTCCTGAGAAAAGGGATTGGTCCGCCCGTAATTCTCCGGTCTTACGGAGCTCACCCACGATTTCTTGATATTCTGTCCACAAGTACACGCCCAAGGTGACCCACACACCGTTTGGGATCTCATAATCATCCAGCACGTTCAAGGTTTCGGCGATCGTTTCGGGGGTCTCTCCCGGCGCTCCCAGCATCAAAGAAGCGCAAAAAGGAATCTTCGAACGGCTCAAAGCTTCCAGAGATTCCCGCACCTGACTGACAGTATATCCGCGTTTCATGGATCGAAGCATCTTTTCAGAAGCAGACTCGATGGACAGGTTGGCGTTGAAACATCCGGATTCTTCCATCAACCGGCAAAAATTGTCATTAACGGCAATCGGTCGCAGGTCTCCCGTTCCCCATTGAAGATCCGCATTTTCTGCGATCAAAGTTCGGCAGATCGCTTCGGCATGCTGGCGGGGAGCGTTGAAATTGTTCTCGCAGAACATGATTTTGTGGTTGTTTGTACTATGGATGATATGGCGAGCTTCTGATAGCAGCCGCTGCGGGCTCTTCAGCCGGTAGCGCTTGCCTTCCAGCTTGCTATAGGGGCAGTAGGTGCAGGAGAAGGCACAACCGCGCTTGGTGAAGATGGCAGGGGTGATTTTTCTTTCGGCGTACGGCTGCCAATCCAGGAGATCATAAGCGGGAAGCGCTTGCTGGTCCAAATTCAGAACCAGGCAGGGAGGGATTGCATAAAATCTCCCATTCTTTCTGAACACGCAGCCCGGCACCGAGTATATATCCCCACCTTCCGATAACTGCTTCAAGAACAGCGGAAATGCTTCTTCCCCTTCCCCACGGATGCCGTAATCCAGATCCAGGTATTCCAACCAATCACGAGCATAGTAGTTGAAGCCCGGTCCTCCTAAGACGATCCGAGCACTTGAGCTTTGGCGGACGATATCGACAATCTCCTTGACGCGCGGACGTAGATCGGTGTGGCGAGTACCTAAAGGAGCATTGATATCCAGTTCATCGCCAAACACCAAGCGAATAGAAATCCCGACCACATCTGGTCGAAAATCCCTCAGCTGCGTAGTTAATTCGCCAACCAGATCCTCAGCAAACAGGCGCTCATAAATCTGAACTTCATGCCCTGCCTGGCGGACGGCCCCAGCTATATAAACAGGCCCGGATGGTGCGGCAGGTAATATGTTGGAGGAGATAACTAATACTTTTATTTGAAAAGTCTCCTTATATAGGCAAGCGTTAGTACTGTCCGTACTGCCGCTGGTTCGATGTCAATCACGGTTGTGGCTTGAGCCTCAACAAGTCCAATTCCGCTCTCTTTCAGGTTCACCAATTTGTGTATAAAGCGGGTCGCTGGTGTGCATACCATAACTCCCACGTCGAATGGGGATGATTTGACTATCCGGTTTTACAGGTTTTTTGTCCCGATTACTTATTTCCGAGGGATTTAAAATTGCCCAGCCCAGATGTATTTGTATTGGTTTGGGGATTTCCATAATAAGAGACATTCCCTGCACCGCTGATATTACCCGTCAATCGATCAGTTACCCACAGTGTGGCTCCACCGAGCCCAGGGATTGTGACGTTAGCTGTTTGGATTTTCAGATCGGGTGAATTCACGCTTCCTGCTCCGGAGATATCAATGGTAGCTTGCTTTGCTTCACCGCCAAGTTCCACAGATCCCAACCCGCTGACAGTGACGGTCAATTCATCGGTGGTAAGCTGACTTATCTGAGCATTCCCTGCGCCGCTCATTGTCACGGATAATTTGGGCGTCGTTAAGGTCCCCATCTGCACGTCACCCAATCCGCTTATGGTCAGAGAGCTGAGGTCCTTGACAACAATTGTATAGGTTAGCATATTGTCACTGGTAAAGGATATTACGTTGATATTCTCAGTCGTTTCTATATAGAGAATCCCTTTTCTGACGGTTGTCTTGATGAGCGGAACCAGGTTATCACTACCTGAAACGGTCAGTGACTCGGTGCTTCCCTGACTGAGGACTACTTTACCGACTGTGCTCATGTCGATCCCAGAAAAACCGCTGACATCACGGTTCTCGCTGATGATCACATTGGAAGGTGTTATCGTCCTGCCTATCCTATTTCCGATGACGGAGCATCCAGTAGCAGCAAGCATTACGACAAGGATTAAAGACAAGATTCTGCTTGAGGTTTTCATTGAAGATATCCTTTCGATTAGAAGAGATGGATTAGGGTTATACCATAATTAGAGTAATAGAAGGTAAAACCTGCACTCGTTCCTACCCTGAACCTATTCATGTGGATCAAATTGCGGTTTAGCTCACCAAATTGGATTTCTTCGTCTCCAGTTGAAGGGCTGCCGGTAAAGCTGCTGCCCAGGAACGGATTAACGGCCAGTTTCGTCGCTCTCCGGACGGTGCCTGGATAATAATCATGGCGAATAACACCGCCCACCATTTCAACCGGCCGTATTCCAAGCGTCCGCCAAAAAAGCCGACATTCATCGGCTTCACCGGGCGAGTGGCTTGGATGATCGGCTGAAGGTAATGAGAAAGCCGGGCATAACGCTCCCTAAAGCTCAAGCGCCCTTCCACCTTTGGCGGTTTGGGCAGGTTTTCATCCACAAATACCGGCACGCCATCCACGCTCGTCTCACCGGTCTGTGTCAGGCTCATCGCCAACACGAACACAGCCAATGGAATCCGTTTGAACTCTTCGCGGTGTTTCTTCAAGAAACGCAATGCACCACGATGCCAACCCATGATCATTGGGCCTCCTACCACCATAGCCTCGTATGACTTGAGATCCTTGACAGCGCTCAGAGGCAGGACGTCCACCTGGTACCCACAATTCGTAAGCTCCTCCCCGACAACCTGGGCGACTTCAGCTGTCGAACCAGCCATAGTAGCATAAGTGACCAGTATTTTATTCATCACCTGATCTCCTCAATGCCGGACGCAGGATTATTGTTAGGTTCTAATTGTCATTCAGTGTGGTGATACCATGAAAACCCAACGCGCCGAACAGCACCCGCATCATGGAATGGCCAAAATCCGGGTTCAGGAATTGGTTCGGGCATGCTCCAGGGATCACCGCGATCCCGTTCTCATGGCATATACGCACTGCATCCTGGGAGACACTGGTCATGTTCGCCCCCAAACCGGGTTTCGTCCCCATCAAGCAATGCATCCAGACGTGTTTGATGCCCAGATCCACACATTGCTGGACGATTTGCTCGGTCACGCGGGGGTTGGCGAGAATGAATACGGCGTCCGGTTTTTCGGGAATCGATTTCAGGTCCGGGTAGCATGGATCACCATCAAAAGTCGTCAGGCGTGGGTTGACGGCACTGACGGTGTATCCAGTCGCCTTAAACCGACGATAGCCGGCATTGCAGCCTGTGTCGCGTTTTTCTGAAACACCAACCACGGCGATCTTTTTCTGCGCCAGGAAGTCTTGTACAAGTGGTTTAATTGTGGACATGTAATCTCCTTTCAACTAGTATATCATTCCGAGCCATTGGAAGCAGCCTGTCCAAGACTGTTTTCCGATGGCCAATAAATCTCTGCGAGAGGTGGATAACGATGCGCAATTAATTCATTTTAGAAGCCGCCAGCACTAGGCAGGCGCTTGCACCGTCCGTTCTGGTGCCGGTTCGGTGTCAATCGCAGTCTTGGTTTGATCCTCGTCCAGACCATACCCGCTTTCGATCAGCTCCACCAATCTGCGCGTAAAGCGGGCTGCCGGAGCCCCGTCGATCACGTCGTGGTCGAACTCCACCGTCAGGCTGAGGATCTCGCGCGCCTCGATCTGTCCCTCCACTTCCGCCAGCTTACGGGCTGTACCCCCCACGACCAGGTCGACTACGTGAGTGCCGTCAGCAATCCCCCATCCATTGTGGCCCTTACCGAACATCCCCACCGAGGAAATGCCAACTGTGCCCGCCATCGAAGTCACGATCATCGGGTTGCGGCTCACAATCATGCGGAAAAAAGCCTTGAACATCGCAGAGAGAGGCCATGGGAGCAGCAAGGCGGAGCGAAACCAGGCGGGCATACCATTATTGGATGGCACTGGTTTTGACTGGGCCGAGCGAATCTCCTGGTGGATTTCCTGGAAGGTCTTGTGGTTGGCACCCCGGATGACATAACCCGTCAGTACGGGCGCTTCTCCCTGCTTACGCTCGATCATTATCCCAACATCCACGTCGTCAAACACAACGAGCTGTTTGCTGCCTTTCCTGCAGGCCTGCACTGCTTTATTCTCATCCACCGCTCGCGCCAGGCAGAAAGCCAGGTAACCGGTAAAGGACAGCTGCTCACCGGTCTGTGCTTTATAGTCCTCTATGAATTTCCTGGCGGCCGTGACATCCACCTCCAGCAAGGCATACATGACGTGCCTCCCCGATTTAAGGTCAAGGAAGGCAGGCATGGCGCGCCGCTCGGCTGGGAAATCGACCACGTGGTAGGGTCCGGTACTGTTATTCATGATGTAGATTCCTCCAATTCAAAAGAGAAACGTGCCAACAAAGACTGATCTGCCCTGCATCACCACACACCTTGTGCCCTCAATTCCTCCATTGCGGATTTATGAATCTCGATCAGATGTGTGACGTCTTCATCGGTGTGCGCAGCTGACACGAACCCATGATGGGGAGCGATATGCAGCCCGTTCTTGCGGTACAGCAACCTCAAGCCGGCACTCAAAGCAGGGTTCCCCCGGCGGACGTCCCGGACGTTATTAGCTGGCCCACGTTGTGCGTGCATCCAAAACATGGAGCCAACACCGGTAGCGATAGCCGGATAGCCCTTCTCTTGGGAAAATTGGTTGATCTCCACCCGAAAGCGGTCGCCCATGGCATTCAACCGCAGGTAGAGTTTCGGTTCCTGGCTCAGGCGTCGCAAGACAGCCGTCCCGGCTGCGGTGACCAGTGGGTTCCCATTGAAGGTCCCTGCCATCAGGATGGCTCCGGGTTCAGTATCGTATTCCATCAAACGCATTGCTTCGGTAGTTCCACCCACTGCCCCAATGGGAAGACCACCTCCTGCGATCTTACCGAAGGTACTCACATCTGGCGTAATACCGTAGAACTCCTGGGCTCCGCCTGGGGCTAAACGGAAGCCGGTGATCACTTCGTCAAAGATGAGAAAAGCACCGATCTGGCGCGTGATCCTGCGTAACTCTGATAGAAATTCCTTGCTGGCTGGGATTGTGCCCGCTGCGCCTTGCACGGGCTCGATAATTACGCCTGCCAGCTGGGGTCCATAACGCAGGATCTTGTCAAACGCCGCTGGGTGATTAAACGGCAACACGATTGTGTCCTTCCAGGCTCCATCAGCCAGCCCGGGGCTCTCAGGGATCGCGGCAGGGTCTTCGACTGGTCCAGATCGAGCGGCATTCGGCCCAGGTCGGCCAAAGCTCACCGCCAGGAGGTCATGCGTCCCGTGATATCCACCCTCAAATTTCGCCACCAGCGGGCGTCCGGTAGCGGCGCGCGCCAGCCGGAGGGCATACATGGTTGCCTCTGTTCCCGAGTTGCAGAAGGTCACCTTATCCACGCCAGGCACCATGTCACAAAACAATTTCGCAAACTCATACTCATGCTCATGGCATTGACCATAATGAGACCCGCGTGGCAACGCCTCCATTATCGCCTCTTCGACCTCCTCAGGCGCATTCCCGAGGATCATGGTCGAGAAGCCAAGCATGCAGTCCAGGTATTCGTTATCATCTGCGTCCCATATGCGGGCACCTTTTGCCCGCTTAACCACCATTGGGAAGGAAACTGAAGCATTCATACGCTTCTCCACCGTCGCCGGGGAACGCGGCGCAGCCGATGCGGAACGCGACATCCGCGGCTTTGCGATGAAGTTCTACACCGAAGAAGGTAATTGGGACCTGGTTGGCAACAATACTCCAGTCTTCTTCATGCGCGATCCACACAAATTTCCGGATCTTAACCGGGCTGTCAAACGCGATCCCCAGACTAACCTTCGCTCCGCCACCAACAACTGGGATTTCTGGACCTCACTACCCGAGGCGTTGCATCAAGTGACCATTGTCATGAGTGACCGTGGTATTCCTTATTCCTTCCGCACCATGCACGGTTTTGGCAGCCATACATTCAGCATGATCAACGCCAAAAATGAACGAATCTGGGTCAAATTTCACCTGCGCACACAACAAGGTATCAAGAACCTGACCGACCAAGAAGCGGAGGCTGTTATCGCCAAGGATCGCGAGAGTAGTCAACGAGACCTGTTTGACAGCATCGCCAAGGGTGATTTCCCGCGCTGGACGATGTACATCCAGGTGATGACCGAAGAACAGGCCAGGAAGATGCCCTACAATCCCTTCGATCTGACCAAGGTTTGGTACAAAAAGGATTTCACCTTGATTGAGGTGGGTGTGCTCGAATTAAATCGAAATCCGGAGAACTATTTCCAGGATGTGGAACAGGCAGCTTTCAATCCCGGCGCTGTAGTTCCTGGAATCAGCTTCTCGCCGGATAAAATGCTGCAAGGTCGCCTCTTCGCCTATGGCGACGCGCAACGTTACCGCCTGGGCGTCAACCATCATCAGATCCCGGTCAACAACCTGTATGGTGCAAATATCCTATCGATAATCAGAAACCAGAGGTGGAGGTTGTCTGTAATAATCATGGATGACACCTCCCAGGATGTCTCGTCTTCGTATTAGACCTTTTATACTCCGTTCTGGCCCAGACACGGGAAAGTGTTGACCTATGCCCTGATGCGGGCATGGTTGTAATATTCACCATACTCTCTGAGAACGCAGCGAACGTGGTTTTCATTCAATACCAGGATATGGTCGAGACATTCTTCACGAACCGAGCGTACCCACTGTTCTGCTTAAGCCTATACATGGGCATAAATAAGAATAAATCTCCAGCCCTGGGGGTTTGAATGTGGACCTGGCGGGATTCGAACCCGCGACTTCTTCAGTGCAATGGAAGAGGCGGCAGAAAAGTAGCAAATCCCTGAAGACCCCTTTTTCTAAGGGAAACACAACTGCCATAATCTAAAATTTCTTCGTTAGGAGATTACTGAATTGTACCGCTGGATAGATGGTGGTAGATAAGGTGTCAGTATCTCGCCAGGCAGCCAGCGGCGATAGCGTTGAACTTCCACACACAGATTGACGTGTATAGCTCCCATCTCAGGAACTGGAGGGTTGTGAATGTAACCGTGCAGGTTGAGCATGCCCGGTTCTAGAGGCAGAATGAGGCGGTGCGAGAAGACCAGCCATAACCATGAAGGATGGTTTATGAGATATGGATCGGGAACCTTGGTAATCCCAGTTGCTGATAAAAAGCATTGCCTCGCCAGTCATGGTTGCAGAGCATCAGGTAAAGCTGGCCAATGAGCAGCGCTGCTAAACCCTCAAGGTTTTTTTATTGCCCAGTGACAAATTGCCAACGTGGAAGACCACCTCCTTTGGGTAAATTAGGCGGTTCCAGTTTTCAATGATCGTCTCTAGCCAGCCATCTGGCCAGTCACAATATCGGCCAATGTTGGTATGGAAGAAATGTGTGTCAGAGATGCTCCAGGTTTGGTCATCAAAGGGGAAATGCGACAGTGGCGATAGCATCATCGCATATACTCCGTAGGTAGGACTATCCAAGATCATTGTCCGTCGGTCGCGGATGATCCTTCAGCCAGGAGTGGACTTGCGTTTATTCGCAATTACAGGATATTTACTCAACTTCTCGCAGGTTGATCATAAGTCGTTCACTCAAAACAGCTCGAAAAAATCTTCTGTCCACAGTTTGGGGATCAGCCGGCGAACCAGTCTATTCAGCCCCCCCGACTCGTTTATATCGACCCAATCGTCTACATTACCTAAATAGCTCCAGCGTTCGGCCGTAAATTTCCGTACCTCCGACTCTATCAGGATAAAACGCAGAATGGGGCTAAAGCGCGCCACTTTATCCAACTCTTCCTGCAGACGCATTTTCACTATATCAGACGGTAACAGGCTAAATTTCCCAAATATGGCACTCACTGTTTCCACGTCGGGTCCAAGCCGCTCATAGATCACGATCTGGTTTTTCTGCGCAGCAACACGATAATCACGGCCTTTGGGATGACTATCCAGGGCTGCCTCTACACTGGCAACCTCTTGTGGCAAGATAAGCTGTGGCCGATCTTTTACCAGCGAGACGAACCCATTGACGCTCTCGCTAATCCGGTAGCCCTCCTGAATTTGGGCAGGGGATCTGTCTTTTGGCTCGCGGGCAAAGTAGTAGCGCAACTTGCCAGTTTTCGTCATCCCCTGGCACAAGTAGTAAAAGTGACCCTTACGGTTGGTATAAGTGACTGGCATGTTTTAAGTTTCCGGTTGGTTATACCCAGCCGCGTTTTTTCCAGCGATCGATCAATGATGGCCGTGAGGCATATTTTTGGGCCAATTTTTGCAACCGCGCTTGAAAAGAATCCCGCGTATCCTGGAACTCCGACAACTGGTTGAGCATCTCCAGCATTCCTGTGGCTTCATCATAAACTGCAGCAATCTTGTGTCCGGTGTCCAGTAAGGTCTCCACTTGCTGCCAGACCTGCACCTCATGATCCGCCAGAGCCTTCATCTCGGCGATGTGCTTCTGGTGGGCCGCTTCGGCCTGGCGCACCTTTTCGGCTTTTTCGAGCTGTCTGGCTCGCTGGTTCAGCTGCTGGATGGTTCGATGCCTGGTTGGCTGAGGGCGTTCTTGGGGTTGAAATGCACCCAGGCGTTTGCGCAGGGCTAACCCCACACCCGGATCGCTTTCTGCCAGGCGCACCAGAAAATCATCGCATTCTGATCGCGGCAGGCGTCCGATCAGCTCACGGTAATCTACCGTCATGACCTTCTTGAGGTCTGGGCTGGATTCAGCAGCAGACAGCACCAGGAAAGGATCGATCTCGAAGACCTGGACAAAGTCCTGCAAGGATGGAGTCAGTTTCTTCAATCCTGGTGGGACGGGCGGCTCGAGGTTATTGGCAGCGCTATCAGGATCATTGTCTTCGAATTCTTTATCATCATAATCATCCAGGTCACCAAAGAATGTGATCGCTTTCAGCCAGGCCAGATATAGCAGACGGTAGTCGCCTTCCATCAGATCCGCGCGTAGCCGGATGAAATGCGCAAGGTCAGCTTCAGCTTTCATCCAACCGCTACCGCAATATTCGGGGCTGAAATCCAAGTCGAGCACCTGATATTTGCCGATAGTCTCAAAGGTGATGTACTCATCGAAACAATAAGGTTCGATATTGTCTACGTCGAGCAGCCCTTTGGGGAAGCGGAACATTAACTGTAGACTGCCCCAGTTGGCCAGATAAAAGTAGGCATCAAAATATTTCAATAACACCTGTTTGGGATCGTGGCGGAAGTCGCTCCAATGGTAGGTGACCACTGCCCGGCTGGAACTGACCTCGATATGGCTGGAAAGATCGTTGACAGCTGCCTGTTCCTCGGGAGTCAATATCGAGTCAACCGCCTGCCATTCGTGGTACTGGTATTCGCTCATGGTAGTTCCGGCTTCGTCGCATCCTTTAACGCCTGCAGGAGACCTCTGCCAAAAGGCGTAATCCAGAATGTGGATAGCTCACGGAATTCCGCACCGAGTGTTTCGTGCGGCACATATTCCGTTTGCAGAGCTCCAAAATCAACCAGCGGATTGATCACCATGCGCTCGATAATACTGCTCAGGATGCGGCGGGCTCTATCCTGATCATTGACTGGCCAGACCATTCTTGAATCTTCTATCATCCGGTCGGTGAAATATTCAAAAGATACAGACTCCCCCATGGATAGATTCAGCATGTGTTCGAGCGTAAGTCTTGAAAATCCAGCTGCCATGTAACCATCCTCGAAATCATACGGAGAAGCAACCGCCCAATTGGTTTGCATCCACCAGGTTACCAGCAAGAGCCAGATTTGTCGTGGAGCTGTCTCAGCCAGGAAGCGTTCCCCAAGTGGAGTCAGCTTCCAGCGCCGGCCCAAGCCACCAATGACCAGGCCACCGACAGACACCAGCACATGCCTGAAGAGTAGCGGCCAAACATCAGTTTCAGTGCGAATGCGATAAACGTAATCTCCAATGATTACTTCAAGCTCTGGCGGGTTGACAAACTGTGCGCAGATCTCGTTCACGGCCTTCAGCGGCAGGTTACCAGTGGATTGGGTGCCGATCACCCGGTTATCGCGCAGGTAAGTAAGCAGGGTGATCACATCCAGGCGCAACGGTAATTCATCTGCCACAGCACGCTGATCATCTGAAAGCGTCTGCGACCAGGAGGAAGCCAAGTCGAACTTTCTTACCGTGAGCTCATTCTCTTGAATAGACCAGGCATTCAAGGATTCTGTGCTCCTTCCCCGACCCATGCTACGAAGCTGAGCATTAACTACTTCCAGGTCAAAAGCTTCCGGATCGAATTCCCCGCCAACCCAGGCCAGATACTCCTCGTACTCATCTTGGCTGGGATCCCTGATCGCTTCCAGGAAATTTATATAACCCCATACGCCACCCACATCCTCAGGCGGGCAGGCGCGCTTGCCCTTCAGACATAGCGGGTAGTGGACACCATCTTGTGGTGAAATGATCTTCTCCACCAGCAGGGTGTGATCCCAGCCATCGCCAAAGTCATATTCATAAGTAAAACGATGTCCCTCGCCGTAGATCACCTGGCTTAATTTGTAATTAGCTTCATCCAGGGTTATCCGGTCGCCGTACTCATCATCCGCAGGATCCCCGTAGATGGATCCTTCGATCGTGAACATGTGCAGATGATAATCCTCCCAGCCCATCACGATTTGAAGGATGTCGTGTAATCTGAGCAGGGTGGTATTGCCCGGCACCAGAATACGCCGCCAGATGGGCAGATGGGTGTCATAGAGGGTGACTTTGATCTGGTAGATTTGGGTGAGTTTCTTAGCCATATTTATCAATCCGACCTTCAATGATCATTAAAGAGGAGTTATTCCATGCGCCTCTAACCAGTCGAGAATCCGTTGCTGTAATCGCTCCCGCTTGAATTGAAACCAGCGCTCGCGCTCGGCGGGATAGTCCAGCAGCACATCTTTGAAATATCGAAAAGCGCCACGCCCGCTAATGGCGCGTTCCAATTGTTCTTGCAAGCGCGGGTTGAGCACGGTAGCGATGAAGGCTTCCATGTCGTGGTAGCCCTGGTGAAAACCTTCCGATGGAATGGTGATGAAACGACTACCAAAGCCTGCCTCAACCCGATCTGCGTCTTGTAATCCTTCACGTTGCCAGTCAGGAATGTGCTCTTTCTGGAATGCTGCTTCCCAATTCACAGTTTGGGTTTGTTCATCGTAATAAGACGCGTAGATTGTTTCCAACAAACTGCGCTCTTCGTCGCTAACGCTATTAATTTCACCGGTGTCAATATCCAGGTAGTATGAGATCATCTCACTACCGCTATCGAAAGCCATTTCGAGTTCGGACAGGTCAATTTTGAGTTGGCGCATGACAGCCTCAATATGGCGGCTCTGCCGGTCCCTCGTAGCCGCACGTCCCGGTGCGCGGCGAGTTTAGCAATGGTATCGGCTCACCATAGTTATCATGCGGATTTTCTTCCATATGCTCGTTGCAAAGATAACCGTTTTTATCCTCTTCGTAAAGACATTCGATACACAGCCATTTTAACGTCAGGCCGCATTCCTGGCAGGCTGCCTCCGGCATCAAGTTGCGCGCCAACAGGGCAATAGGATGTTTGGTAGTAGCATTTCCTTCCCGGAATCCCACTACTTTTATGTCGGTCTCAGATGTGGCGCCAAAGTCATAAAGATGACGCAGCACCAGGCCAGGTTCAAATGTTGAATTGGCCTTAAGCGCCTTGCCTACATCCATACCGCCCCACCCGCCAATCGTGAACTTACTCAGGTGGCCACAGCATTCGAGACAAATTACGCGCAGGTACTTATTCAACTTGTCAAGGGAAGCCGAACCGGCCATCTCCATGTCGAGCCAGAAGTCTTTATTAAAAGCGTCCTGCCATTTTTACACGAGTCCATTGAACAATTATAAAGCAAGTACATTGGATAGGGGTTTAAGGTCCAGTCAACACTTCGGTTTCTTAAGAAGGCGTCCAGAAGATTTTCCCACAATGGAAGCGCTTGGGAGGAATCAAGATCCACCTTGGATAAGATCATCGACCATAAACAAACCAATCTCATCCCTGGCTGCCTGTTCTTTCAGTGCATCCATAAAACCTCTCCGTGAGAATAAGGCATATTGGATGTGCTCGATGCTGCTCTCTTGGGCCATCTTGGCTGCCCGGCGCTTTAAATCCTCCAGAATATTCATCCCCACGGGGTTTACCGACCATT
>Ga0315277_10006664_pt1 | contig 15063 bp, 11 predicted proteins | sample YL17G05_15_MG_FD_203695 | JGI IMG/M metagenome (GOLD analysis project Ga0315277, IMG submission 203695) | Sediment microbial communities from Yellowstone Lake, YNP, Wyoming, USA - YL17G05_15 | ecosystem: Environmental > Aquatic > Freshwater > Lake > Sediment | place: USA: Wyoming | collected...
GACATCGGGAATGACCTTGCAAAATGCTGACGGGAACAAGCCCTTGTCGACGTCCTTGATGGCCTTGTGAACGTCTTCCTTCTGCGACGACACGCCGAGATTGTCGTAGGTAAGCGGGAGTTTTTTCTTGCCCATAGCCAGATCCTCTCGATATTGATTACTTGAGCCACCGCGCCTTGACGTCTTGCACTACCCGGTCAACGAGCTGCGGCGCGAGCCCGATGTAATTCTTCGGGTCGAAGATCCGGTCGAGTTCCTTGCTGGAAATCTTGCCCTTAATCCGGTCATCCTCCTCGATGCCCTTCCGGAAGGAAATATCCTCGTCGCGGCAACGGATGGCCACCTGGCGCAGGATCTCGTGCACATCCTGCCGGTTCAGGCCGAGTTTCACCAGCTCGATCATGATATCTTCGGACATGATGGCTCCCTTCGTGAGGTCCAGGTTTCTCGTGACATTTTGCTCGTTGATCTCGGCGCCCTTGAGGATCGAGATAAATTGCGTGAGCATGTAATCCAGCAAGATGAAATTTTCGGGCAACACGATGCGCTCGACCGATGAATTCGTGAGATCGCGCTCGTGCTCGATGAGGGCGTTGTCTTCCAGCATCGGGATCACGTGCGATGCGATGATGCGGTACACACCGCAGAGCCGCTCGCTCTTGTGGGGATTTCGCTTGGACGCCATGGTCGACGAGCCGACTTGTTCCTTTTCGAATGGCTCGAACATCTCAGCGATCTCGTTGCGCTGCAAGTCCCGCATTTCCTTGGCAACCTTAGCGATCGTGCTACCGACAAGCGCTGTCCAGTAGATCATCTCCGCGTACCGATCCCGGGCCACCACTTGCGTGGAGATGAGGTTGGCTTTCAGGCCAAGCGCATCCATGACGAGGTCTTGCAGTTTCAAGCCATTCTTGCCGTGGCTCGCGAATGTCCCGACGGCCCCGCCGAACTTGCCGACGAGATCCCAAACCTTGATCTGCTGGAGCCGGTCGAGGTGCCGCGAAAATTCATCAGCCCAGTTTGCGAATTTCATGCCGAACGTCGTGGGAATGGCGTGCTGGCCGTGCGTCCGGCCGACGCAAACGAAGTCCCGGTATTTCGTCGCGTAATCGACGAGAATGCGGAGCAATTCCACGACACGCTTTTCTAGGATAGCAAATGCGTCTTTCAAGATCAACGTCCACGCCGTGTCGACGATATCGTAGCTGGTGGCGCCGAGATGCAAGAATGTTCCGACCTCGTCGCCGCATTTTTCAGCAAAACCTTTCACCATTGCCATGACATCGTGGTGGATCTTGTCCTCGATTTCTTGCACCCGCTCGATCTTGACGATCTTGGTCGTTGCATTCTTTTCAACAACGGGCAGCGCGCTTGCGGGAACATTGCCGAGCTTGACATGGGCCTTGATGAGGGCGACTTCCACGTCGAGCCACTTTTGCAGCTTATACTCCTCCGTGAAGAGGGCGTACATTTCCTTGGTCTTGTAGCGTCCTTCGATGGCGTGCACGGGCATGATGAGGTTACCTCGTGTTGCTCTACATTACAAGAAAAAGAAATTAAAGCCTTATTATTAAGCAGTTAGAATTCCACATTTCACGTCTGGGTGGAATCCTTCCTCCCGTTAACGTTATAATTAGAAAAAACACGTGCTTTTTCTCAAAAATCTTTAAAGATCCAGCTCCTTTAAGATTACATTCAAATCCTTCTTTTCGGCGTCCTTTGCCTTGAGAACCTCGACCTGGTCTATTTCTTGGAGAAACGATTCGAAGCTTTCGATCTGGCCATTGGAAATCTCTTGCACGAGAATTTCAGGTAGATTGATTAAGTAGAAACAAATCGGGCACCTGAACACGTGATCAATACCGATATTTGACTGGTTCGCCCACGACACGAGGCAGCAGTCGTGGAACGTCGACTTGCACGAGGGACACTGCACGAGGGCATCGGTGCCACATACAGGCGATTGCGGCTTGAAGCACACGGTGCACCTCATATTCGGCTTGAGCTCATCGACCGGAGCAAGCGAGGCTGACAGGTTCTCGAAGAAATCCTTGTGTTCCGGGTCCATCTTGTAATCCGGTTTCTTATCCCACGTGCCAACCTTGATTTCCTTCTTGTTTTCCGCTGCCTGGTGGAGCATCGACTCGAACTCCTCGAACGTCGTTGCCGACCGCAATTCCCCACCTTGCGACGCGCTGATCATGGCGTTGATTTTCTCCTGGTCAGGGTCGTCGTACATGCCGAGCACGATTATGTCGAGGAAGACTGGCATGGGCCGCACCTTGTCGATGAGATCGCTCACGAGAAATTCCTTCGTGATTTCGGGCACGGAACCGTCCTTGATGACGAGGATACGAAAATACTTGCCCGATACAAGCTTGTAAATATCGAGGATGAACGTGAGAGCGAGGAACAAGCCATTCTCGAAGCTCGGGTTGACGATCTGGTCGTGGTAATCCTTGAGCAATTTCACGAGGAGATCGTACTTGAACGTGAAGTCATCGACGTACATCGGTCCTTGTTCAGTAAAGAAGATGAGGTTGAATCGGTCCGACGGGTCGAGCGATGATTTGAGCTTGAAAAAATTTCCAAGGGCTTTTATCACGGCATCCATCGACGTGAAATTCGAATCCACGGCTAGAAACACGAGGGTATCTTCGCTTGGCATGCGGTCACCTATGCTATTGTTCATTCACGTCGGATAAAAAAATACCGCTTATCCCGAATCGTTGCTTGGGAAAGACTGAAATTCACCGCGAGCTGCATTGAACCGTGGTAAAAATGTCAGATCAAGAGGAGCAACAGCTGAAGGAATTTCTCGAAGTTATACAAAAGAAGACCCGCGGTGTTGCGATATTTGGCGAGAGTGCCAAGCGGGGCTTTTACTGGGTTAAATCTCTCATGGGTGCCAACTATCAAGGGTCGATCTTGCCTATCAATCCGACAATCCAGTCCGCTGCGGGTGTGCCGTGCTACCCCACGCTCGATGCAGCCCCGCCCATCCCAATTGACTTCGCGATCATCGCCGTCTCGAAGAAATACGTGATAGATTGTTTGAAGCAATGCATCAAGTACAAGGTCAAGATCGCGACGATATTCACTTCTGGTTATTCGGAAGATGATCCCGTTCAAGGTAAAAAAGACGAGCAAGAGATCCTCGATCTTCTCAAGAAAGGTTACGAGGAAACTGGAACCCGACTCCGCGTACTTGGCCCTAATTGCATGGGCGTCTACTATCCTCGCAATGGCTTGGCATTTCGGAGCGACATGGGAACGGAACCAGGTAACGTCGGGATCATCTCCCAATCCGGCGGGCTTGCCATCAACATCACGCTCCGGGGCAAGATGCTCGGCATCAAATTTTCCAAGGCCATCTCCATAGGCAACTCGATCGACCTGAAACCCGCAGAGATCATGAAGCTCATGGCCATGGACGAGGACACGAAGATCATCGGCTGTTATTTCGAATCTCTCGGAAAAACCACGGAAGATAGCCGCCGTCTCTTTTCCATCATAAAGGAGACGGTCAAGACGAAGCCCGTGATCATATGGCGCGGGGGTCGCAGCGAGCGAGGCTCCATCGCGGCGTCGAGCCATACCGGTGCTTTGAAAACGAGCAGCCAGATGTGGGACGCGTTTGTCAAGCAAAGCGGCGTGCTTTCGGTGAGCTCCTTCGATGAATTCATGGATACCGTCCTCGCCTTCCAATTTCTTGGGTCTAAAGTGCCAGGAAAACGGATCGGGCTCATCTCCATCTCTGGTGGTTCAGCGGTAACGGCAACCGACGACATCATCGAGGCTGGTCTCGAAATCCCGATGCTCACGAAAGAGAGCCAGGATGCAATCATGAGCGTGGCGGTGGCCGAAGTCGGCGTGAGCACGAAAAATCCTGTTGATCTGGGCAATTCATATTTTGGTTTTTCCATCATTGAAAAAACAGTAGATACCATCCTCCAGGATCCGAACATTGATATTTTATTATACGAGATATCGACGCATTACATATACAACGCCGTGATCATGTCCGCGGGAGAATTCCCGCAACTCTATTTCGAAAACGCGATTAAGTCAATCAAGCATTCCAAGCGGGCTTCCAAGAAACCAGTGTTCGTCATCATGCCCGAGATCGCCTACGATCACGAGACGATCACGGACCGCAAAGACTTCTTGAAAAACAACATTCCCGTGTTCCCGACGGTCAAGCGTGCCGTCGCGGCATTGAAGAACATGGTAAGATTTAAGGAAGTATCCGAAAAAAATGATTGAGCTGCTACCACCTTTTTTCCCCTTGATTTCTCACGCAAGATTGCAGTTATGAAAAAGATACTAGAATAAAGGAAATAAATGCGGGGATCGCCGCCATCATCGCTTTCTCTTTAAGAGTACGACGCCGAGCACGGCAAGGAAGCTGAATATTGCGAACCAGGAAACCAGGATCGTGGGTTGGTATGGTACTGTGGTGATTACATCCAAAACAAGCGCCCGGTTTTTGCCGTTCAGCGTGAAATTTTGTGCTTGCACCTGGGTACCCCTGAAATGGACAACGGCGGTATAATTCCCTTCTGGTAGGTAGTTGAAACTGACCATGCCAATGATACTGGTGGTTTTCGCCGGGTAGTAAATCGAGCCGTTCCAGCCCATGAGCGTGCCAAATCGCACCCCGTTGTAGAGCAACTCGACCTGGGCATCAGGCAGTGGATTGTGAACCTCGTCCAGGATCCGCATCGTCGCGTTGTATGACCCGTTGTAATTGAAGGAAATAGTGACCCGGCCGCATGCTTTTTGAGCGCGGGTGAGATACATGCGAGTGCCATTTGGCATGTTAATCGTCTGCTCCAGCTCGGGATCGAAGTATTGGTAAGTGTTATTCTCGAGGGTTACCACACTCGTCGGGTAGGTTGACTTGGTCTGCTGGAAGATGTTTGCTAATGCCATGTCCGTGACATTGAATTTTATCCGCTCGACCAAATAACTCGGGGGACCTTTGAGAACTTCGATCATATATTCCCGGCGGCGCGTGTCCAAGCCCATGATCAGCGAATCGGTCGCCCATCGCGACGCCTTGATGTTCGAGAACCCGACCGTCGTGTTGATCCAGAAATCGACCTTGATGACCGTGTTATTCGAGGAGATGAATCCACCCGGCGCGATCCGCCACCCGTTAAACGTGGAATTGTAAGCTGGCGGGGTAAATTGCACCGAGTTCTTGTAAAATTTTGTATTATTCCAATAAAGGCCTTCCACGGGGGAAAATAGCAGCGACATGTTCAAGGCCTTTCCACTCGTGAGCCGGAAGGATTGCGAATAATTCAGCAATTTCGTGGTGGTGTTCCCTTCCAGCTCGAACCATGGATTCAACATGGTGAAAGTATAGCCTGAAAACTTGATCGGATAGCTGAGGTTCATCTCGACGATGAATGATGCATTCGTGTAAATGCTCGCGTTCTCGAACTTGCTAACGGCCTTGCTGATGTTGAACGTGAAATAGCCCGCAGTTTGATAAAGTAAGATTAAAGGAAGTAATCCGGAATCGTTGTTCTTGGTAAAAATCTTGGTGTAATTCACGTTGATGACCCGGAACGTGTTTACATTCGTCAGATTGTGTAAGTATGAAAAATTGGCCAAGGACGGGTAATACCGGACCGTGAAATTCGAAATCGCCGATCCGTCGAGGCATGTCACGTTGAATCGTTCCGTGAAACTGACGTTGATGACGGGATTCAGGTTCGTTGCATTGATCGTTAGGTCGCGGTTAAATGTCCTGTTGAATGATGATTCCGAGATGGATACGCCGGTCACGTTCCTGCCCCGAGGTACCGGCGTTTCCAGCGAATCGATCGCGAACGTGGTGAGAAATGTCTCGTTCCACATAGGCACCTTCTTGGAGACGCTCGCTACAGGCCCGACATCCGAAGATGCATTTGAATAGACCGAGCCTTTGCTTGAATCACTCATTAAAAAAGACAATCCATAGAAAATGCTCGCCGTGACAGAAAAAAGGATTAAAGCACACGAGATGACGTTCTTTCGTTGCATGACCATGAACCTTGCATCACATTCAATGGAGGCTATACGTATCAACCAAAACGTGCCTTTATTAATTGATTTTGGTTTGATTATCATATCATTGAATTCGGGAAGGAAAAAAAAGGATACGAGTGTGGTTCCCACGTATAAAATTATCGGAGTTTCAATGTATTGGGTATCCTTGCTTCACGTCCTTATCGGGCATGAGTAAAATAGGCTCGTCATTTATGTCCGCAGCCAATAGCATTCCTTGCGACATAACGCCATGCAATTTTTTCGGAGCAAGGTTGGCAACGATGATGATATTCTTGCCAACGAGCGCTTCCGGCTTGTATTGCTTCCCAATACCGGCAACGATGGTTCTTTTTTCGACACCGAGATCCACCTGCAATTTTACCAGCTTCTTGGAATCCGGGAAGGCCTCTGCCGAGATGATTTTGGCCGTACGCAGGTCAAGCTTCGTAAAATCATCGAAGCTCACCTCGGGCTTGATTGCCTCGAGTTTTTGTTCCGACACGATCGTTTCCCTCTTGGATGTTGTTTCTGTTATGGTTGCAGGTTGTTTCATTTCTTTGTTGTATTCTTTCTTCGTGAACAAGATCAAGCTTTTCACGGCTAAACTTGAACCTTTCTGGAATCCCTTCTTGTCCCGCCACGTGGCGGATGGAATATCCCTCGCTTTTACGGCAAACGCGTCGAGTAAAGTGTTGCACGTGTCTGGCATAACGGGTTGGATCAAGATCGTTGCAATTCTCAGCCCCTCGATCAAGTTAAAAAGCAAGGTTTCGAGTTTATCCATTTGCTTGTTCTTGAACAGGACCCAGGGCTCCGCGTCCGTGATGCACTTGTTCATGTACCGGATCAGTTCCCACAGTATCCGAATGGCCTTGGAGAAGTCGAGATCCTGATAGGCTTGCTTGATCTCATCGATGACGCTGAATCGGACCTTGAACTCTTCCTCATCCTTGGAGATCGATGCCGGAACGGGCACATTGCCTCCGAAATATTTCTGGACGAGCACGATGACCCGGTTTGCAAGGTTCCCGAACACGTCTGCGAGATCCGAGTTGAGGATCTCGACGAGTTCCCTCTCGGAAAAATCGTTGTCCTGGCCAAACTGTGCCTTGCAGAACAGGTAATACCGGAACGCGTCGAGGCCGTACTTTGCCTTCATTTCCAGGGGACGTACCGCGTTGTGCAGCGATTTCGACATTTTTTGACCATCCACGGTCCAGAAACCGTGGGCGAACACCTTCTTCGGCAGCGGAAAACCCGCGGACATAAGCATAGCTGGCCAAATGACCATGTGAAACCAGGCGATGTCCTTTCCAATGAGATGAAGGTCCGCTGGCCAGAATTTCTTGTATTTCTCGCCTGGATACCCGAGCGCCGAGATATAATTCGACAGCGCGTCAATCCACACGTACATGACGTGCGCGGGGTCGTCGGGAATTGGGATGCCCCACTTGATCGTGGTTCGGGAAACGCTCAAGTCGATCAAACCTTCTTTCACGCGGTTGAGTATTTCTTGCTTCCGGAATGCCGGCGAGATGAAATCAGGATTTTTTTCGTAGAAATCAAGCAATTGCTGCTGATATTTGGAAAGCCTGAAGAAATAATTCTCCTCCTTGAGATGCTCCGGGGGCTTCTTGTGGTACGGGCATATTCCATCGACAAGATCGATCTCCTTGACCGGTTTTTCGCAGTCGACGCAATATAATCCCTCGTACACGTCCTTGTAGATGTCCCCTGCTGCTTTCATCTTATTGAAGATAATCTTGCAGAATTCCTCGTGATATCCGTCGGTCGTGCGGATGAAGTGGTCGTTGCTCACGTTAAGCTCCGTCCAGGCTTGCTTGTAGGTCTCGACGACCTTGTCCGTGAACTCTTTCGGGGTTAAGCCCGCTTCTTTCGCTGCAGTTTCGAGTTTCTGGCCATGCTCGTCAGTGCCCGTGAGAAAAAACACGTCATAGCCGAGTAACCGGTAATAACGGGCGATGATATCTGCCGCTATCGTCGTGTATGCACTGCCCACGTGCGGCGAGTCGTTCACGTAATAGATGGGCGTGGTCACGTAAAATTTTCGTTTCACCATTTGCACGAGCAACCCCTTGGCTTTTTCTGCGAATGCTTAACGCGAAAATAAGAAGGAGCTGTGAACCTTAACCTTTATTCATCTTGAGTTTAAGATTTCTTGAATCGGTCGAGATCGGTTTGCTGAGCCTTTTCAACTTGTTCCAGGAGGATCTTGTACTGCGGGAAATTTTCCTGGAACTCGATCACGCGGATTTCACTGCCCGACTTCACCTTGACGAAACACACGGGAAAAATAGTTTTCTTTTTCGTGAAAATACCAAACACGGTCAAGGGCTTCCCTTTTTTGAGGAATTCATCTAGTTTATAGGTGTCGATCTCGATTCTTTTGAAGATGGCATCTCGCTTGACGGTTTTTTCATCCTTGACTGTCGCTAACGTAACAATTAGATTACCCGATGGCTGCGCCTTGGTAGACTCGATCTTGCCGGGAAACGTCGTCAAGAAATGCTTTTTCTCCTTCCCGACAAAATTAACTTCGTCGTAGAGCATCACGAGCTACATTTCTCAGAACTTAAAAAATGTAGCGCGAGTATTAACGGAAAAATACGCGGGCGACCAATTCCGGCCGCCGTGACCGACAAAAATGGACGATGCTTCGATGATACAAGCCTTGCAAGTATGCCTTAGCCAATGATTTCCCGCGCGTTCTTGATCTGCTTCCCGCAGATGCGGCAGGCCCCGAATTTCTCGTTAATCTCCTTCACGCACGGCTTGTGATAATACGTGCCGCAGCTCCCGCACTTGTACACGTCGTATTCACCGAGGAATATGTTCCTGCAGTGGCCACAACTGCCATTGATGTCGGGAATCTCCTTGCGTGGCACCATGGAAAAAGTGGTGACGCCGGCAGAGCCCGGCTTCTTGCCGCTTTCTCCCGTCTTGTACAATACCGCAGCGCCCGAGTTTTTTATCAAAAAGTAGCAGAAAGGACAACGAAACACGTCCTCCCTCGCATCTGGCGAGTTCTTAGCCCACTGCGCCGTGCAAGCGATGTGCATCGGTCGAGCGCAAGAAGGGCAGAATCGCATCGTCGCATATGCTGGACGCCCTTGGGACTCGGACTTGTAACAGATGCTGCACTTCACCTTTTGGGGATTCGCGATCATGTCCTGGATTTCCTGGATGTTCGGGCGGCGGAGGTCCACGGCGATCTCGGCCAGCAGCGGCGCAGCCCTGACCTTTTCTTGCGCCTCGTAATAGCCCGACACGTCGTTCAAGTCTTTCTTCGATGATAACCCGACGATGGCCTTGTAATACGCGGTGGCGTTCGTGAAGTAGGCGAAATCGCCGCCGGTGATCGATGCCAGGTTTTTCATAACCGAATAATTCCCGGCACGGTTCGGAGCCCCTGCGACGAGGCAGTCAATGAAAATACCAAGACCTTTTGCCGCGTTCCCGAGCTTGATGAGCTGATTTGTCATGCTTCCCAGACGATCGTCCGAGAACAGCAAGATCCGGACAACCTTGCTGCCGATCTTTCTCATCTCAGTAGCGAGCATCTGGATCGACAGCGCGAGTCCTTCAGCGATGTCCGATTCCCCACCGGGCTCGAATTTTTTCAAGGATTCGAACAACACTTCTTTTTTCGACGAAAAATCGCTTATCTTACGGGCCTTGGTCCCGAAGGAAACGATGCCCAGTCGATCGTTGGCGTCGATCTCGAACTTCTTCGCGATGAGCTCGAGCGATGCACGCATCGTCACCGCTAGCCGCGACGGGTTGAAATCTCCCTTGAACATCGACCGCGACGAGTCGAAGAGGATCACGCAGTCTTCGATGGTTAAGCCCGGTACATTCTTCACCTTGATTTAGTTGCTCTCAAGTAGTTAAGTTACCATTAACGGTCTAAGGTAAATAACTTTTAAGCCCCGACATAATCGAAACCGGCAATGAAACCTATCAATGGTTATGCCAAAATGGGGCAATATAAATCGAGGGTCATAGTTTCTGGATCATCCCCAGCCACGAACTGCTCCAATCCTTGATGCGTTCCAATCTCGTGCTTGTTAGCTTTACACCATTCAAACAATGAAGCCCAGGTAGCGGAGATGTTTCGAGCACCCTTGCATCGTGTGACGGCGTATTTCCCGCCTTTAAAGAGGCAAACTCGCACGTTCTTATCAGGTTCAGTTGCAGGATCCACGGCCAGCCACAGCTCGTAGCCATATTTTTGTCCCGGTCTTGATGGAGGGGGATTGTTGAACCCGAAAATCTTCCGCTTTTTATCGTTCATCAAGTTCCTAGGTTCTGCCCACGCGTGCAAGAGTTGCAGCGCTTCTTCTTCGGGGCTGTCACCAAACGCATAAACGCTCGCGACGATCATAGGTTGCAAGGTTACGATGGTTACCTTGATATCTTGCGGTGCCATAGTTCAATCATTCACCATGCTGTAGGATTCTTAAAACCAAAAAAAGGAAATTAAATGCTGATCCACGTGCCTTTCTCCGCGCTTTCGAGCACGGCATCGAGCACCTTGTTGTTGTACACGCCGTCTTCGAAGCTGGGGGTGATGGGCTCGTCCTCCACGATCGCCTTGAAAAACTCGTAGATCTCGTGGATGAAGGTGTGCTCCCAGCCGATGATGTGGCCAGCAGGCCACCAGTTGCCTGTGTACGGGTGCACGCCCTCGGTCACGTTGATGGTCCTGAAACCTTGTGCGAACTTCGGGTCGTCCTCGGAGAAGAATTCCAGCTCGTTGAACCGCTCGAGGTTGAACGCGACGGAGCCCTTGCTGCCATTGATCTCGATCCGGTTGTAGTTCCGGCGGCCTTTTGCGAATCTCGTGGCCTCGAACGTCCCGACCGCGCCGTTCTCGAACTTGGCCATGAAAATGGCCGCGTCTTCGACCGTCACCTTGCCCATTTTCTTGGCATCCGCTTTTGCCGCCCCGAGAGCGCCCGCGGCTCCTTCGAGCGGGCGTTCCTTGATGAATGTCTCGGTCATGCCGCAGACCTTGCTCACCTTGCCCACGAGCATCGTGCTCAAATCGAGGATGTGCGCGTTCAAGTCGCCGTGAGGCCCTGAACCCGCGAGATCTTTCTGCAATCGCCAGACGAGCGGGAACTTGGGATCCATGATCCAGTCTTGCAGGTACACGCCACGCCAGTGGTATATCTTGCCGATGTAACCCTCGTCGATCAACTTTTTCGCGAGCACGATGGCAGGAACGCGGCGGTAGTTGAACGCGACCATCGCCTTGACCTTGGCTTTCTTCACCGCGCGAGCCATTTCCTCCGCGTCTTTGGCATTCATCGCGAGAGGTTTCTCGCAAATGATGTTCTTGCCGGCCTCAGCCGCAGCGATGCACGGTGCCTTGTGCATATTGTTCGGCCCGCAGTTGTCGAACACGTCGATGTCCTTTCGCTTGACCACGTCTTCCCAGACGGTCGTACCCTCTGCCCAGCCTAGCTGTGCCTTTGCCTTGGCTACCTCGGCATCGCCGAGGCCGCAGATCACCTTCATCACGGGCGTCGCTGGTGGCGGGTAAAAAAAGTGGGCCATCTGGCGATACGCGTTTGAATGTGCCTTGCCCATGAAGGCGTAGCCAAGCATCCCGACGTTGAGCTTTTCTTCGTCTTTCGCAGCTTTTGACATGTTTTTCACGCCTTTGCCGTTATTTTTTTTGAAGAATGCATCAACGTGATAATGGAGGATCTCGTGAATCGTGATTTCTTGCTCCAACATCACTTTGAATGATATCCTTCTAAACCGACACAATAAATGTCATCTGTATTTTTTAAATAGATTAAGTTTCATTGATAGATTAGAGCGAATGACCATGTCAAGCACAGCAAGTCCATTGAAGAAATTTAACGAGCTCCTTGCCAAAGAGATGGAAAAAGCCAATTTATACGAAAAAAATGGGATGTGGGAGCAGGCCAAGAAACAATGGCTCGATATCATCGAATATTGCCGGTTGTTCGCGAAAAAAACCCCGGACCTCAAGCCCGCGATGGCAAAAATGATCCAGCAGAAAGCCGATGGGTTGATGGAAAGGGTCCAGCGCACGGAAGCAAAGATCTCGCAACCCTCCGCGCCACCGAGGAAGGAACCTGCACCGGTCGAGGACGAGGGACCAACCGTGGTCGAGACAACTCCCCCGCCCGAGGAATCCATCAAGCCAAAAGTCGGGCCATTCGCCAAGCAACAACCCGGTTCCGATGGATCTCCGGCCGAGGCACCGAAAGGCGACAAGAAGAACTTCATCAACGTTGGTAACGAGCATATCGAGGTGCCCGATGACTTCCCGCTTGTTGAAATCACGCCGAAAGAAGGGGCGTTCAAGCCGCCCAGCAAGCCCTCGGATAAGGTCCAGATCGACAAGACCAAGTTTCCCGTGGATGGCGAGCAGCCGCCCGCCAGCCCTTCGGATTCCAAGCCGGCCAAGCCGGGATCAAATAAACCCAAGGCTTAAATTCACAGTTTATAACTCTTTCTAACCTCACGCCCACTTGCGCGTAGTATTTCCCAGTATTTCCTCGGCTTAGCCGATTTTTTGGGTGGCGAAGGCTCACGCTCCGGCGGTAGCGGGATGATGGGCTTGGGGAAGTCGGGGCGGTCGGCGAGCGGCGTACCGAATAAGTCTTCATAGTAAATGCGCCGAGAATCCCTGAGAGGAAAACCCGATTTGGCCTCGATGAATGCTATCCATTTCCCACGCGCAAACTCCAAAAGCTCCTCGATGTCGATGCCAGCCGTTGTCATCTCACGAACAAGGTCGTCAAACGCCGCACTCGCGTCCTCGGTAGATATCACCGGTCCGCTTCCATCTTTCCGCGGGGGATTCTGGGCGACGAGCTCGGCAATGCGCTCGCGGACGGCGCGCCAGTTATCTTTCGTGATTGTGCGGCTACACCTCCTATCCTCGTCGTCTTGACGACCGAACTGCGCACGCCAATCGTAGATCCAGTTGCCGGTCTCCGCCCAGTCTTGCTAATCCTTCACATGGCCAGCGATGGCGAGAATGGTATATTCCATGCTGCCCAAGTTTAGCGATACCTGACCTCCGAAATTCGAGAGCCCATACGGATCGAAACCATACTGTTGGAAGTTCGTAGGCGTCGAGAAATTCATCGAACTTCGCATCAGTCCAGAGCCCGTTTTGTTGCCCAATGAATTCGGGGAACATCAAATCGTGTATCTGTTTGTATAGACAGACAGCCTTCTTGGGGGTGTCTCGCCTTCTTGGTCAAAAACGAACGAGACAGTTCAAGAAATTCTCGACCATTTTTATTCCACTACTTTTTTTAATTTCCGATACCCGCACGCGCTATTCGAGAGAAAAAACAGCCAGGCCAGGCTCGCAAATCAGGTTTAACCGGCATCGCGGGGTTTTTTTCGGCGTGGCGTTCCAAACCGGCCGGGTTGCCTCGAACGAGGCATTTTATGAAGGTGATGCTGTCATCTGCCGGCAAAATCGAGGCCGTTTTCGATACCACGCCGGCCACGAAGGGGAGCCTATAGGCTTATATCGATTCGTTCAGAATTTAGTGTTATTTATCATTAAAACAATGCTTGATCGACTAACATACGTGATGAAAGATGAAGACACGAGGAAAGAACGTTGCAATGGTCTCTTGCGCGGCACTTGTCATTAGCTGTATCTTCGCCAGCGCGACAACGGTAACTGGACAAAAAGCGTTAAATTGTCACGTGGCCAAGGGCGTTCCAAGAGCAGCATCGATAAACCAGACCGACTGGCATGACGGGGGAGAACAATTCACTCCCGAGGTGAACGTCACCTATTCATTAATCTTTAAGGCGGAGGGGGGAGGAGTGGTAGGAGATACACTCGACCAGTTGATGTGGCTGTCATACAACGACGGCAGCGAGGCACAAGTACATTTCGAGATCGGGAACCATTTCGAGGATGGGGGCCTGGATGTTCCCAATACGCAAGTCCTAAATTGGAGCAAATTGAATGGCAATGATCTCACCGTGCAGAGTAGTGGTCGCGTGAATGGCACGGTAATACAATCGTTGTATGGGTTCAATGGATTTGCCATTACCAAGGGAACCCCGGAAATTGTATGCTTTTTAAACACGGGGGGGTCTATACCGTGGAGGAATGCCACCGGTGTTACCAACGAAGTCGCATCGATTAGCTACCAGAATGCGACGATCAAGATTGGCTCGGTGCACTTGAGCACCTTTCCCTACATGTTCGAAGGCAAGGCCTTGAACGAGAGTGTGGCAACCTTCAACGTCACGGTGGCCGCGACGATAGGAACTGGCGCTTGTTTGTTAACTACAGCACCGTATAATCCCCCGTGGGACCGGGTTCCAATCAATATCACGCTGATATACCGGGTCACGCACAACGCCACCAACACCGAGTGGAAATACGGGGCGATCATTGATTGGAGCAATGCCAAGAATTTCCCGACCCATGGCCCGATGAATGACGGCGAGAATTTCAGCCTAGTTGCCCCGGACCAATTGTATTTCTACCTGAGAGAGTCAGAGATTACCATAAGGAACTTTTCCACGAATGCTGCAAATGATACTGCATTTTGCATCGTTAATAACACGGAGATGGGAAAGATGCGCTTCCCGACGCAGTTCACAGAACTCGGCGACCCGACTGCGCGCAACACCACCCGGAGTTACAATACCATAGGCCCTAGTTGGTCTATAGAAAATTCTACTGTGACCTATGTCTGCTTCGACGGGTTCAGGTACAACCAAAGCACGGGCATGGCCCTCGACCCTGCCGTGATCATCCCCACCTCTTTGCCCCCTGTTTTAAACATCACGCGCCCGGAAGATATCCAATACGTGGCCGGGCAAATGGGAAACTCGATCAGCTGGACGGTGATGAACTCGAGCGCTGGCACGACAAGTTACGCGATCTATCGCAACGGCAATCAATGCGACTCGGGATCGTGGACGTATGGCGTCCCCATCACGATCAACATCGACGGGCTGGCGGCTGGTTCC
>Ga0315277_10006665_pt1 | contig 15062 bp, 11 predicted proteins | sample YL17G05_15_MG_FD_203695 | JGI IMG/M metagenome (GOLD analysis project Ga0315277, IMG submission 203695) | Sediment microbial communities from Yellowstone Lake, YNP, Wyoming, USA - YL17G05_15 | ecosystem: Environmental > Aquatic > Freshwater > Lake > Sediment | place: USA: Wyoming | collected...
ATGGAATAGGCCAGAACGATGGGAATAAATGCCGCGAAAGTGCGCGCGGAGGGATAAATAAAAAGAACCCCAATCATCCCCACTGTGCACACCGCCAGCACCAGTTTATGGCGCCGGGTAACATCCGAAAGAAAAGCAAAGAGGATGCTGCTGACAAAGGATACAAAATAAGGAATGCTGTTGAGCTGGCCGATCTGGCCGCCCTTAAGGTTGACACTCGCGTAATAGACACTGATGAATGGAAGATATGCCGCCGCGCCGGACCAGAATATAAAGAACGCCAGCCACATGCTCACCTGCCGGCCCTGAGGAGTGTGAAGGTATGCTTTAGCGCGAGTGATGAGACTGTTTGTTTGCATGTCCGCCATTATAACAACCTTTGTTTTTTCACTCCCCCTGTGCAGGGTTTAAATAAGATTTAGGGAGAGTTTTTCGAAATCTTATGGATTGTCCAGCCAGCCGGTAAACTTTCGGCGCGGCCAGGGGTTGGACATCCAGGAGGTATCCGGTTCGGGCAGTTTCAAGGCAGCTTCGACTTTCAGCCAGCCTTTGGGCAGGGCAAGGCGCTGCTGCTTGCCGGTGTTGCTGAACCATTCCAGGTGATGCCTGTTTTCACACACAGCGGCAAGTTCCAACGTGGCTTTCACATCCTGGGAGAGATACTCCAGAACTTTGTCAAACTGGCCTTGCTGCCATAACAGCGGCACCTGCGAACCATCCATGCCTGGGGTTTTGCCGGAAAGTCCCATGCCCCGGGCGGCTTTATCCAGCGAGAGGGGATAGCCTTTCTCGCAGAAGAGGTGAAACATCATATCGTAATGGTTGAGCGCCAGAAATTTGCAGTCAGGGTTGCTGCCGGTTTCTTCGTACAGGATGTCAAAGTCAAACCCCAAACCGTTCCATGTAACGACCTTGTACCCCTTGAGCCGCATGTCCATGATGTACGCCACGAGTTCGTTGAGTTGTTCAACCGGCGTCTGGTTGGTGATGCTGCCCTGGCTGTCTTTGCCAAACCACAATTTCAAATCGCCGCCGCTTGCCAGCGTGGCCGCGCAACTGATTCCCAGCGGGCGGAAACGCCTGAAATCCGCCGCCCCTTCCGGAATCTCTTTGTAGATTTCAAGGTCAAAGGCCAGGTATTTGGGCAGGGTTTCAGTAAATTGCAGCGGGAGCATGGCGTCCTGATAGTTGGTTTTCATTTATCAAATGATTATCCGATTGGTGAATAAAAAGATTATACAACCTGAAGATAAAGAAACCAGGAATTACAGGAGGGGTTACTTTACTGTAAGCTTGCTGCCAATAAAATTACCAGATGGATAAAATTTGTGGAACACAACATGCTGTGTCTTTACCGGGTTGATTGAAATAAGACGTCATAGCCACGCCGAACCATTTACTCCTCGCAAAAGAAGCATCGCTCTGATGCAGGATAATCTGGAATCCTATTAAAAAGGTGCGGTCAGAGACCGCACCTTACAAATAACAAAAAGTCGCATTAACCTTTAAACTGAAGCGGGCTCTTTCAACCGCGTGCAAAGCAGCAACACTGCGACCATCAGCACCAGCAATACATTCAGCGATCCTGTCATGGACCCGGTTTCAGGCGACTTGAGCAGTTCCATTCCAAAAATAAACAGGATGCCGGAAATCTGGCCCATCAACAGCAGCAAACCGTTGGATGTGCCCTCAGGAACCGGGCGGGTGATCTCGGCGCCGAACTGAAACCCGATCGGACCTGCGCTGAGCAGAAAGAATCCCAAAACAAACGCGGAAGCCAGAAGCATTAAATAACTGGATGCATAAGTAACACCTGCCAGACCCAGGGTCGCGCCCAGGATGGAGGCGAGGATAAACGGCACCCGTTTATGCTTTTTGTCAGAAAGCGTGGGCATAACCACCGCACCAAGAATGCCGCCGATGATCATCATCCCGCCGGTTACCCCGGCTTGCGTGATGGTAAACCCTCTGGGTTTCAGCAGATCTTCAATCCAGGTGGTTACCGCGTTGAACGCGCCGAGTCCTACAAAAAAGATGGCCAGGAGGAGGAGAAAATTCCTGTTTTTAAAGGTTTCGCGCAGCCCGTCAAACATCAGCGAGCGGACTTCCGGTTCGGTCGAAGCTGGCACATTGGCCGGGCGTTCCTTCACAAACAGGAAAAAGGTCACAACCGGTAGAAGTGACAGGATGCCGTAAATAAGGAGCATTTGGCTGAACCCGAAACGCAGGGCGAGCAGAGGCGTCACCAGCATGCCTGCCAAAATGCCGAGATAAATCGAGAGCGATCCCAGGCCCGAGGCGGTAGCGCGTTCATCCGGCGCAAACCAGCGGGCTGCGACGCTGGTGATGGCATTGAGGATGAAAGGCTGGCCAACCGCGATCATGATCTGCGCAAAAAGGGCGAGGGAATAATTGCTGCCTGCCAGTCCGCGCAATAAACCGAAGATGCCGGTTAATACCGCGCCAATCCCGACCGCGATGCGGATCCCGAAACGGTCAATCACCCAGGAAGCGGGGATGGACACCAGGATATAGACGATCATAAAGCTCATGGAAAGCAGCCCGATGCTCAAGGTTGACACGTTGTAGTATTTAGCCGCGTCACTGGTCACCGGGGCATAGGTGATCCAAAGAAGCTGGTTGATTGCGACCACTGCCATGAATGCCAGCATCACTGCCCAGCGGTAGGCGTTTGGTTTTTGGATATCCGTCTTCATTGTATTCTCTCCTGATAAAAAAATTAATTCTCGTCTTATTTTAGCAACATTACTTATAAGTCAACCCCCCTTGTATCGAAAGGATACCCTAAAAAAAAGATGCCTTTCCATTGGATTTTAGAGAATGAAATTGCCGCGTCGCTGCTCTCCTCGCAAAGACAAATCCCCTTTAAGGTGTCACTGCGAGCCTGGTTGTTGGCGAAGCAGTCTGTGGTATAAGAAATCAGATTGCCGCGTCTATTCGCTCCTTGCAATGACAGAGGTAAATTATTTTACTTTCCAGATTGTGGCAATGCCATCCGAGCTGCAGGTAAGCAGGGATTGGCCGTCGGGCGAGAAACCCAGGCTGTTGATCACATCCCCGCCGGTCTGCATCCGTGAAAGTTCTTTGCCGGAAGCGGTTTCATAAAAAACAACCTGGTTTTTGGTTCCGGCGGCGAGAATGCTGTCATCCGGAGAGAAATCGAGCGAACTGAAATATTCCGCGTTGCCCATTTGCCAGAGCACGGCCCCGTTTTGCGGGTTCCAAAGCGTCACCAGCGGCTGAAACTCGCCATTCAATGTGCCGCCGGCGGCTGTGGCGACCTTGCTGTTTTCGCGCGACATCCTGGCCGCGGCGATGAAATCTTCATGGCTGAGCGCCGGCATCAATGTTTGAGTGGAGATATCCATCGGCTGCGCGGTGCCGCGGGAGAGCCACAGCAGGTAGCGTCCATCCGGGCTGAAGGCCGCGCCATACACCGGCGCGGCAGTCTCAAATCCGCTCAGGCTGTTCACACGCTCACCGCTGGCTGTGTCGTAGATCACCACTTCGATCGCGTCCAGCGAATCAACCGCCAGGCGTTTTCCGTCCGGCGAGAAGTAAACCCCTGCGAACTGGAAATCAGGTGTGATGCTGAGCCGGTCGGCTTTGGTGGTGAAATCATAGAGCTGGATCATTTTTCCATCCAGGGAATAGGCTGCCAGGGTCGCGTCCGGGGAAACCGCGTAAAGGGCAGTGTACTCATCGCCGGTAAACTCACCGCTCAATTCCAGGGCATCAGCTTTATAAAGCCCAGCCCAGGTGATATCCATCATGGCAACCAAACTGCCATCCGAAGACCAGGCGCAGTTCAAGGCACCGGCTGAAGGCTGCAGGCTGGCAAATTTTTTCATGTGTGCCAGGTTCCCGGCATTGAAGGCTGCCGTCTGTTCAACGGGCGTTTCGGTTACTGTGGGCGCGGGAACAGCGGTATCCGCCGCGGGGGCTTCAACGGCTGGCGCCTGAACCTGGCAGGAGACGCCTGCCAGAAGAAGGATCAGCGCAATGGTAATAGTTCTATTGAGTTTCATTTATCCTCACAAATTCATTTTACATCTTGGCCAAACCCAGGCTCTTGCGCAGCCACTGGTTGAAACTGTTCTTGAGCGTCTGCATCAGGCTCTGCTGCTGCTCATCCACCCAGGCGCCCACCTTTTCGGCAGCTTTGGCCTTCTGGGCCTGCACGAAACTGGCAAGTTTGGCTTGCAGCCCTTTACCGGCCTGCGCGGCGCTGTCGCTGGCAATTAATGTGAGCGAATCCTTGAGCTCGGCAGGTTGGGCGCTGATGAGCACCGGCCGTTCGCTGACCAGCAGCGCGGTGCTGCCGCCAGAATCCACTGGCAGTTCAACACCGTATTTGTCCTTCAGTGAAGCTGCATCCGCTGACCAGGCGCGCAGGTCATAACCATCAAAGCCGGGGATAACCGCTGGCAGCGCTTCATCGCCGCCCGCCTTGCGCCAGGTGAGCACTACCAGGCGGCCGCTGCCGCGGAAACTGGCCACTTCAAAATCGCTGCCCGGCAGGCTGGTGCTGCCGCTTTCACGCGCGCCGCCAAGGGTGCGGCTGAGGTTGGCATAGCTCTGCAGGGCAATGGCGCCCGGCACCCCGGAAAGCGGCGCGTAACGCCAGAAAACCTTGTCCGCGCCGCCATAAGCTAACAGAATGGCTGTCGCGCGCGACATATAATCCGATTCCACGACCTCCAGCAGGGTGCCGCGCCCGGCGGCGCTGGCTGCCAGGACGTCAGCAGAAAAGGACAGGTTATGCACCCAGACCGGTTTTACGCCGGCTGTTTGAATGAAGTCAGTGATCACGCGCAGGCTGTCAGCCAGGGGCATGCCGCTGGACTGGATGGGCGTGTAGGCGCAGGAGTCCACCTGGGCGGATTCTGGCGCTTCGTTGAGCGCGGGCAGTTCAACACTGAGCGCGTCAAAGGCATACCAGGCATCCAGATCGTTAATCGCCTGAAGATAAGCAAGCGGGTGAAAAGCGCAGTCACCGCCCAGCGCCAGGCCGCCAAGGATAATGGTATCGCCCGCCTGCACGGACTTGATGACGTTGTAAGCGATCCTGAGCATATCCGCGTAAAGCGCCGGGTCAGGCGGAGCAGTTGGGGCATCCGTCGAAGGGAAGATCACCTTGCCCCAGGCAGCGGGATCGTTGATATCCGCGCCGACCTGCCAGAAATCCACCTGCTTGCCGAACTGCTGAACCGCCGCGCGCACATAATTTTCCCAGGCAGCCAGAAATTCTTCGCGCGCCACCGGCTGCTGAGGATAGAGACTGTTAAGAAAGGCAGGTCCGCCATTGAGGACAAGCACCGCTTTAATGCCGCGTTTGTCGAGCCGCGAAAAAAGCTGGGCAAAATCCTTATAGCCATTGCTGCTTTTGTAAGCCCAGGCAAAAACGCCGGGCGCGGAACCGACCTCATTCCAGGGCAGGTCAACGCGCAGCAGGCCCGCGTCCACCGCTTCGAGCAGGTCGAAGGATTTATGATCCTGGCTGTTGGCGGCCAGCCACGCAGAACTGTCATCCATGCCCAGCGCGGCAGCCCCGGCCAGCACGGACGCGTCCGCACGGAACCAGGTGAACAGCCCGCCGGCTGCCAGCAGGGTGGCAAATGTTTTTAAGAGAAATTTGCGCATATCGGCTCCTGACCCGCGGGCAGTTAAATGCCTGAAGGTCAGTAATTATGTTGCAAAAGATGTGCCAATATGTGTTTTGGAGGATGTCTAAAAAGAATCGTGTCACTCTGCTCGAAGAGCACACTTCGTGTGAGCGAAGCGCCTGCCTGCCCAGAGCGTTTTTCGCCTGGGGAAGAATCTCGGACTGATTAAGACTCTATCCGCTTTACAGCCGGGATCCTTCGGTCGCTGCGCTTCCTCAGGATGACAATATAATTGCCCGAATAAGCTGTATGGCCGCCATCCGGCAGTGTATACTAAAACCGAGTTTTATCACCAGGAGGATAGGCTCATCTTGAGGAAAAACCAGTGACCACCAAAACACCGCCCAAATTTGCCGTGCTGCAGCTCTCCGGCTGTGCCGGTTGTGAAGTATCGCTGCTGAACGCCAGTGAGTGGGTGGAGCAGTTCGACCTGGTGTATATGCCGCTGGTGGTCAGCGCCTATGACGTGCCGGAAGTGGACGTGCTGCTCATCTCCGGCGGGGTGCGTTCGGATGAGGACCTGCACAACCTGCGCCGCGCGGTGAAATGCGCCAAAAAGGTCGTGGCAGTGGGCACTTGCGCCCTCTCCGGCGGGGTGGCCAACCTGGGCAACCGCGACGAGGTGCGCGAGCTGTTCATATCGCAAACTCAGCGCCGCCACCTGCCGCGCCTGCTGCCCAAAAGCCAGCCGGTGGATGATTTCGTGGAGGTCAGCCTTTACCTGCCCGGCTGCCCGCCCACGCCCGAGCTTTTTATGGCCGCGCTGCTGGAACCGCCGGATTTCTCGGCTTCCATGAACGTCTGCCAGGAATGCGGGCGCAGAAAACTGAAGGATATGAAACCTGAACATCTCACCGGCTTCCTGCGCGGCGAGGTGTTGCCCGAGATCTGCCTGATCAACCAGGGCTACCTGTGCGTGGGCTCATCCACGCGCGGCGGCTGCCGCGCGCTGTGCACCCGCCCCGGACACCCGTGCGTGGGCTGCAGGGGACCTTCGGACGCGCTGATCGAAAAAGATTCGCAAGCCTGGCTGACCAGCATCGAGCGCGTGTTTGATGCGATGACCGAAATCCCGCAGGACGAACTGCGCGAGGCGCTGGTCTCGCCGCAGCTGGCCCTGTTCCTGTTTCAGTTCGCTGATTACGCCGGAAAAGGCAAACCGCAGCGCCCGAAAGAGAAGGTGCTTTAATGGCTACGCTGACCTTTCCGCTCTCCCGTATTGAAGGCCACGCGCGCGTCGAGATTGAGGTGCGCGAAGGCAAGGTCATCTCCACGCGCTTCCAGGCTATGGAAAAGCGTGGCTTTAACCTGATGGTGCATGGCGTGCCGGCCGAACAGATCCCGGTGATCGTGCCGCGCATCTGCGGGGTGTGCTCCACCGCGCACCACGTGGCATCGGTCAAGGCGCTGGAGGATGCCTACGGTGTTCAGCCACCCGCGCTGGCCAGCGAACTGCGCGAAGTGCTGCTGCTGGGGCAGATCATCCAGAACCAGGCCACGTCTTTGTTTGTGTTTACCATGCCCGACATGTTAGGCGTGGACAGCCTTTTTCATGTATCGGTTGAAGAGGCCGATAAAACTATCCAGTTCAACATCGCCAAACGCGCGCTGAAACTGCGCCAGCTGGGCACCGACCTGATCAGCCTGGCGGGCGGGCAGTTCATCCACCCGGTCAAAGCAGTTGTGGGCGGGATGAGCAGCGGCATTGACGCCACCCGGGCTGACGAGTTCCGCCGGCGCCTGCTGGAAGCGCTGCCCGCGGCCTGTGAGTTGGTGGAGTTTTACTGGGACATTACCATGCGCATGAAAGAGCGCATCGGCTCGTGGGGTGACGACCAGCCGGCTTTCTACATCACCTCCACCGAACGCGACACCCCGCGCTACAACTCGCACATCATCCGCGTGATGACCCCGGCGGGCGAGTGCTGCCGCGAATTTTCGGCGGGTGAATTCCGTAATTTCCTGACCTTTGAAGAGACCGATTACTCCTATGCCGGGCGCACCTCGTATGAGGGCGAGGTGATGCGCGCCAACTCGCTGGCGCGCGCCAACATGACGCGCACCATTGGCACCAAACTGGCGGGAGACTTTCTGCGCCGCCTGCGTGCGGAGTTCGGACACCCGGCGCACCCCATCCTGCTGTTTGACCTGTGCCGCGGGATCGAACTGGTGTACGCCATCGAGCGCGGCGCCGCGCTGCTGGAAGCGCCGCTGGATAGGGATGACCCGCACCTGCCCTATACGCCACGCGACGGCGAAGGCTGGGGGCTGGTGGAAGCGCCGCGCGGACCGCTCATTCATCACTATGTGATCGAGAACGGGGTGATCGCGCTGGGCGAGTTCATCATCCCCACTGTGCACAACATGCTGGCCATCGAGCGCGCCTTAAGGGTGGCGGCGGAAAGATATATCACCGCCGACAGCGTCAACCTGGAACTGGAGCGCGCTGTGGGGCGCGTGGTGCGGGCTTTTGACCCGTGCATCGCCTGCGCGACACATTGAGATTTTGTAAGTAAATAAAATGAACTTAATGAATAAACTTATAAGTTTTTTGATAGCAATTTATTATTACCTATTGTGTTCTCTAAAAATGTGGAAGGTATCAAGATATTTAAATTTGAAGAAACGCCAACCTAGTAATTAAGTTACGAAGAGAAAATGGAAATACGAGTAATTGACAATTTAAAAATTAAAATGGTTGACGAAATAAATCGCTCAATTGAATCCTGTACACAATTAAGAATGGCTGTTGCCTTTGCCAAAATGTCAGGGTATCAATTAATAAAGGAATCTCTAGGGTCATTTATTCAAAAAAAAGGAAGAGTAACCTTATTGATAGGTTTGGATTTTCATACAACTGGTCCTGATGTTCTTAGAGAACTATTAAAATTTTCAGAGACTAAAGAATCATTTGAGATGTATTGCTTGTCAGGAAACATAAACCAAACAGCAACATATCACCCGAAATTGTATCTATTTAGTCATTTGCACGAAAAAACCACTGCTATTGTTGGTTCTTCAAATCTTACACGGGGCGGCTTAGCAGATAATGTAGAAATCAATATAGAAATAAAAACTGATACTTCTGAACCGGTTATTACCGATTTATTGGATGATTTCCAACAGATGGAATTGGCGGAAAGAAGAATTAAACCAGACGCAATTTATCTTGATTACTATGAGGAGCTTTATAAAATCTCGAGAAAAGGAAAGAGTATTACCAATCATCTAAAATATAAGGAATTGAAAGAATTGGAAAAAAAATTACCAACCCCTACAATTCAAGCTAATGAGTTGGTAGGTTGGATGAGACTGGTTTATGAACATTTACCTGGTGATGAATTTGCCACTAATGATTTGTATAAATATGAACAGGATTTCAAAGAAAAATACCCAGAAAACCGATTTATTAAGGCAAAAACCCGACAGCAACTTCAATTCTTAAGAAATATTGGATTATTAAAAAAAACGTCGGGAGATCGATGGATAAAAACAAATTTGTAATTCAAAAAATGGTTATGTGATAAATGATGGTTTTTCTAACCAAATAATTTATTTCTCAAATTGAAGGTTCTTTCTGTCAATTCCGAGATCCTCATCCTCTCAAACTCCTCCACACATGTGTCTGCGGCACAGTGAAGGCATACGTCCAGACGGCCTTCTTTATAAAACTGATGTCCTTCCGCTGCCAGCTTTTCGGCCGTAGCAACGTCATAGCCCTTGTTGCTCATTTCCTGCACAATGTCCGCGGCGGGGTGGATGAACACGCCCTCGCGCACTTCAAGCTGCCACATAGTGCGAATGGAAACTTCGCGGTTGGTGACGGGAGCCATGTTTAAAGTATAGCCGGGAAAAGGCTTGCCCTCACCCCTGCACCACGCTCACTGTGTACTTCCCTCGAAAAAATGGACAACCAGTTAATGGAAAAAGAGCATAAATAATGATGGTTTAGATCGGCATCTCATACACCCGATACTTGCGCAGCGGCTTGGCGCCCAGCTTGATTATGGCATTGTTCATCGGGTAATTGTCTTCCAAAACGTAATTGATCTCCATTCGCACAGCCGGGCTGTAGCAGGATTCATACAGGGCGCGGTAGATCAGGCTGTCAATCCCCTTGCCGTGATATTCCGGGATCACTCCCAGCGCGAACATGCGGTACTGTGTCAGCCGGGAAAGCCCGAAAAGCAGCCTGAAAATACCCAGGGGTAGCAGATGCCCGTTCAGACCTTTGATCAGCTGGTTGATATCCGGGATGGCAATGGCGAAACCAATCGGCCTGCCGTGACCGTCTTCCGCGAACACGACCGCTTTGGGATGCAGCACAGGTTTCATATCACGCGCCATGGCCTGCACTTCGGCCTCGGTCACCGGTGAGTATCCCCAGTTGACCGCCAGGCTTTCGTTGGATAGTTCGATGACCGTCTGGACATCCCGGTCGAAATTTTTCACATCCAACTGGCGCACATGGACGCCGTAGCGACTGGCGACCTTGTCGGTCAGTGTCAGGATGCGCTCGGGGATCTGGTACCCTTCGCGCGTGTCGATGTAATACACCAGCAGGTCTTTAACCTTGCCCAATCCATACGCTTCATAATGCTGGTTGTAGTAAGGCGGGTTGTAAGGCGACATCACCACCGGTTCCGGTGAAAAGCCCTCCAGCACCGAGCCCCATTCCTGCGACACAAAGCTCCATGGCCCGCGCATGGCGGTCATACCTTTCTGGCGCAGCCATTGGGCGGCTTTTTCAAGGAGCAATTGGGATGCCGCAGGGTTATCCGGGCATTCATAGTAACCAAATAGCCCGATCTTTTCGTGCCAGTAATCCACCGCCAGCGTATCAATGAACGCGGCAATGCGACCGATAACTTTATGGTTATCCCATAACAGGAATAGGTCATATTCGCAGTGGTCAAGCAGCGGATTCTTTATTCGGTCAAATTGGCCTCGCGATTCACTGCGCAGGGGAGCGATCCAGTTGGGATCCCCCTTGTAAAGGGTATAAGGGAGGGTAATGAACTTGTTCAGGTCTTTTTTTGTCTGTACCGGTGTGATATTCATCATAATTCCTTAATTGCATGAATAACTACTATTATATATGCGCGAAGCAGGAATTTCTAAATTAGGGTGAATTGGAGATCCGGCAGCCTTTCCCCATCCCGTTGCGTGTAAAAAGTAAAACTGTTTTATTTTCCAGCTTGCCCGCTTTCAATAAATCAGGTTTAAAAAAAATAAATTCACTGAAAAACAAACCTTTAAATTTTGGCATAGCAGAAAACCATACTCTTGTTTGTTATAAAAAAGAAATAGTGATTGCGATAAAATCTCATGCAAGGAGATTTAATGACCAGTGAAGAAATCCGGTTAACGTCTTTATCTTCCTGCGCGGGTTGAGCGTCCAAATTTAGCGCTGAGGCGCTGGCGCAGGTTCTGCAGCCGTTAACCAACCTAATAAAATCGGAAGATTATCCTGATCTGATCGCCGGATTGGAACAGCCGGATGACGCTGCCGTGTGGCGGCTGGATGATGACCGGGCGCTGGTGGTGACCACCGACTTCTTTACACCTGTGGTAGATAATCCCTATGATTACGGCGCAATCGCGGCAGCCAACAGCCTTTCGGATGTTTATGCCATGGGGGCGAAACCATTCCTGGCGCTGAATATAGCTGCCTTCCCCGGCAAACTGCCTGTTCAAATGATCACTGAAATTCTGCGCGGGGGGATGGAAAAGTCACAGGAGGCCGGAGTTGTGATCGCAGGCGGCCACACCATTAAAGATGATGAACCCAAGTATGGCCTGATGGCGCTGGGTTTTGCCCACCCGAATAAAATTCTCAGAAAGGGCGGCGCAAAGGTGGGGGATGTTCTCTTGTTAAGCAAACCGCTGGGTACTGGTGTGATCACCACCGCGCTCAAGCAGGATAAAGCTGACCCAGGCCACGTGGCTGGCGCGGTGGAATGGATGAAAATGCTTAATGACCGGGCTGGAGAAGCGGCTTTAAAGATGAATGCCCATGCGGCAACCGACATTACCGGATTTGCGTTGATTGGGCATGCCTGGGAAATGGCTCGGGCATCCGGCGCAGGAATGCGAATAAGCTATAAAGATATTCCTTTTATGGAAGGCGCCCGTTTATACGCAGAAAAAGGGATTTTCCCGGGCGGGGCATATGACAATTACCAATATTATCAGGAGCATGTCATTTTTAATCCTGAACTCCCGGAATGGGAAAGGGTACTGCTTTTTGATCCGCAGACCAGCGGTGGGTTATTGTTGGCAGTCAATGAGGATATGTATAAAGGTCACATTTCACACCAAAACGAAAGCCAATTGTTTTGGAAGATAGGCGAAATAATCCCGGAAAAACAAATTTTTATCACATAAATCCAAACACTTTTAGCCCCTAATTTTCTATGAACCTGTAGCCAAAACTTGCAGAACCCCCCAATACTTTTAGATGATAAAATTTAAATCAAGAGAAAAGCGAACCTGAATGCTCTTTTCATTTCCGTCATTTTCAGTTTTTTACTCAATTGCCGCGATTCTTTCGCTTCTGTCAGCGGCGGTAGTCATGGAACGCAAAGCGAATCCTGGGAATCTCCAGTTTGCATTGCTCATGCTTTCCCTTTTCGTCTGGAGTTCCGCAACCATTTTTGAAGCTGGCGCCCTCAGCGCAGCCGGAAAACTCACCTGGTCCAAAATACAGTACTTTGGCGCGGTCAGTATTTCACCCCTCTGGTTATTATTTACCGCTAAATATACCCAACAGAAAAAATTCATATCCAACCCGCTATGGTACCTGATCTGGATTATCCCGTTGATTACCCTGAGCCTGGCTTTAACCAATGAATATCATGGCTTGCTCTGGAAAGGAATATATATTCCCGAGACTGCTGTCAATAATATCGCGGTTTATGACCATGGTTTCTGGTTTCCAATCCACATCGGATTCAGCTATATTTTATTAGCGGTCGGCACATACTGGATGATAATGGCGCTTTTGAATTCTCCCAAAAACAAACGCAGCCAGGCACTGGTGCTTTTTATTTCAATGAGTATCGTCTGGACCTCCAATATTCTGTATGTGTTCGGTTTCAGCCCTGTGCCGGGAATGGACATTACGCCGTTATCCTTAACTTTTGCCGCTTTGGTGATGACCTGGATGATCTTCAGCAACAGGCTTTTTGACCTGATCCCGGTCGCGCGCAACACCTTGATCGAAAATATGCCTGACGGGGTAATTGTTTTGGATGCGGCTGATAAAGTTGTTGATATTAATCCCGCAGCTATTAAGCTTGCGGGGTATTTAGGGCCATCTCCGATGGGATTATCAATCTGGGAGATGTTTAAGGATTACACTGACTTAATTGAACCTCTGCGAAACCAGAATAATATTCATACCGAGCTGACATTACCAGGCAACCCTCCCCGCTACCTGGATGTAAAAATAGACCTGATCCCTACCGGCAACAAAGCTGACACTGGCCAGATCATTAACATTCGCAACATCACCAGACGCAAGACCAGTGAACTGGAAGAAAAAGAACAGCGCCAGTTCGCGGAAGCATTGGCAGATACCGCGTCCATCATCAACAGTTCGCTGGATGTGGATGAAGTGCTGAATCACATCCTTGAAAACGTGGACAAGGTGGTTCCACATGATTCTGCAAATATTGCACTCGTGGATGAGTTTGGTGTGGTCCGGTTCGTAAAAGTGAAAGGATATGAAAAATTTGGCACACGTGAACAGGTGCTTTCCATTGAACGACGTGTGGATGAAATACCTAACCTGAAAAAAATGGCAGAGAGCGGCAGCCCTTCAATCAATCCGGATACATGGGCGGATCCGGAGTGGATCAAGGATTTACCCGGTTCGGGTTGGATCCGTTCTTACATAGGCGCTCCAATTAAACGTAAAGAAAAACTCTTGGGATTCATCAATCTGGATGCAGCCACGCCCAACTTTTTTAAAACCAAATACCTCAGTCGCCTGCAGGCGCTGGCTGACCAGGCTGCTTTTGCCATTGAAAACGCCCAGCTTTTTAAGCAGATGGAGCAGCTTGCTATCACCGACAGTCTGACCGGTTTGTTTAATCGGCGCTTTTTCTTTGCCTTCGCCGAAAATGAAATAGAACGCTCCAGGCGATACAACAAGAACTTGTCCATCATTATGATGGATATTGACCATTTTAAAGAGGTCAATGACCGCTTTGGGCATCAGGTAGGCGATCAGGTTTTGAAGGAGATCGCAGATATTTGCTTATCCATCCTGCGCAAAGTAGATGTGATGTGCCGTTACGGAGGAGAGGAATTTGCTGTCCTTCTGCCGGAAACGGAAGAATCAGACGCGGCGCATGCGGCTGAAAGGATGTGTACTGCCATCTCGTCTTCACGCCTGGATTCGGGAAACGGGCCGGTATCCGTGACTGTCAGCATTGGTGTTGCAGAAATGAATAAAGCCCGGGGCAGCCTTGAAAAACTTTTGGCAGCTGCAGACAAGGCGTTATATACCGCCAAGGAAACCGGTCGCAACCGGGTTCAAATCATCTAATTTGCATTCTAATAACTTTAATTTTTTCCAGATAAAAAATAATTAATATTATATTTATGAATAATATTGCATATAATAGATTATATTAACGGTAATTAAAATGGAGTAAATATGACACACTATAAAGCGATTATTATGGGGGGAGGACCCTCAGGCCATTCTGCGGCAGTGCGCATTTCACAATTGGGCGGCAAGGTGGCGTTGGTAGAACGCGATTTTATCGGAGGAATTTGCACCAACTGGGGCTGCACCCCCAGCAAATCCATGATTGAATCGGCCAAAATTGCCAAAACGGTGGCTGAAAGCGAGAAGTATGGCGTTAAGGTAAATTCCTACGAAGTTGATTTTCCTGCAGTAGCCAGGCGGCGTGACCAGGTTGTTGTGAATACACGCGAATTTATTACCGATCTGTTGAAACACCACAAGGTGGATATTTTCCAGGGAGAAGGTGAAATCACTGCGCCTGGAAAGATGCTGGTTCGTAAAGGTAAACTGGATAAAGACGGCGAGACCATGCTCTATGAGAGTGAGACGGTTGAACTGTCAGGTGACAACATCATCATTTCCACAGGCTCACAGCCGCTCATTCCGCCCTTTATTGATGCCAAAGATCCTTCGGTTGTCAGCAGCAACCGCCTGATTTCAATCAACAAACTACCTGAATCCCTGACCATTGTTGGCGGCGGCGTAATCGGCCTGGAGTTCGCGACCATTTTTTCAAATCTGGGCAGCAAGGTGACCATTGTAGAATTTCTTGACCGGGCGCTGGCATTAATGGACCCGGATATTTCTACCGAAATTACCCGTCTCCTGGAAGCCAA
>Ga0315277_10006666_pt1 | contig 15062 bp, 15 predicted proteins | sample YL17G05_15_MG_FD_203695 | JGI IMG/M metagenome (GOLD analysis project Ga0315277, IMG submission 203695) | Sediment microbial communities from Yellowstone Lake, YNP, Wyoming, USA - YL17G05_15 | ecosystem: Environmental > Aquatic > Freshwater > Lake > Sediment | place: USA: Wyoming | collected...
CTCAGGTCAAATATGCCCTTAAGCTCTTATTAAAACTCGGGGCTAGGAAGTCCTCCATGACAGGAAGCGGACCTACTGTCTACGGGATCTTTGAGCAGGAACCAAAAAATGAGGAGGTGAAAAAATTTTTCAAAAGTGGAGATTGGCAGATCTTCATAACCCGACCAATCCCTTAAGCTAAAAAGGTCCTAAAAAAGTCAACTAATTTTTTTCTTAAGGAGCAGAGAAGGTGGAAATAACAGAGGTCAGGATTACCCTAAGGGATGAAGAAAAACTTAAGGCATTTGCCAACGTTACCTTTGATAACTCATTCGTGATCAGAGGCTTGAAAGTCATCAATGGCAACAAGGGATATTTTGTTTCCATGCCCAGCCGGAAAAGGCCTGACGGCACTCATCAGGATATCGCTCATCCGGTGAGCAATGAGATGAGGAGGATAATAGAGGAAAAAGTGTTAGAAGCTTACGAGATGGAGTTAAAAGCCCACCCGGTCTAAGGCGAATAGTTCTTTTGGGGCGTAGTCAAGCGGTAAGACACGAGACTTTGGATCTCGCATTCCCAGGTTCGAATCCTGGCGCCCCAGCCAGCATAGTGATTAGCGATTAGTAGATGGTTCATAGTTAGATTGGAAGTAGGTCAGAAGCCCTGTGCTCCTGAACCTATTCTTTCGTCCGGTATGCAAGGCAGCTGACCTGAAGACTAAAGGTAAACCTGGAGAATGAAAATAAAAATTATATTCACTTTTATATTTTTTTTATCTCTGTTTTTAGTCTCCTGCGTTAAAAAAAGGGAGATTAAAGTCGAGTCTGAGCAGACAGTTCTGGAGAATACGATCAGGGAATTTGTGGTGGCTTTGGAATCTGCTGACCGGGATAAGGTTTTGAGTTTCTATGCTAAAACCCCAGATATTATACTGGTTGGCACCGGGGATGAATTCTTGACCGGATATAGTAACATCGAGAACTTTTACCAAGGTTTTATGTCGGATATATCTCAATGGAAAAAAAGAAACTTTGTCCTTTCGGACATGCAGATAAAGTTTTTAGACGGAATAGCCTGGTTTTCCTCCAAACTTACACTAAACTATGAGCCCCCGGGGAAGCCAAAAGGGAAGTTGAAAAACAAACCTGCAGAGAAAAAGGTTCGTTTCACTGGTGTTCTAATCAAAGAAGAAGGTAATTGGAAATTCGTTCAGGAGCATATGTCTCTCTCTTCACTCAAATCAAGGTAAAATTTTATGCCAGATGTACTAAAAATTATCAGCGGCAACTCAAACCGACCTCTGGCTGAAAAGATCAGCCAGTACGTGGGTGTACATGTTTCAAAGGCTGAGGTCTCAAGGTTTTCAGATGGCGAGATTAGAGTAAAAATAGACGAAAACATCAGAGGAGCAGACCTTTTTATTATTCAGTCCACTAACGCACCAGCGGAAAACCTGCTGGAGCTTCTAATTCTATTAGATGCGGCTAAAAGAGCCTCAGCCAGGAGGATTACCGCGGTCATTCCCTATTACGGGTATGCCCGACAGGACCGCAAGGACCAGCCCAGGGTTCCGATAACTTCCAAGTTAATAGCTGATTTGATTGCTCAGGCAGGAGCCAACCGGGTCTTAACCATGGATCTGCATGCGGCCCAGATCCAGGGTTTTTTTGATATCCCCACGGACCATCTTTTCTCCAACCCGGTTTTCTATGACTATTTTTTCAAACTTAATCTCCCTGACCTGGTTATCGTGGCAGATTTAGGCGGGATGAAGATGGTGCGTAACTTCGCCAAGAAGTTCAACTGCCCTATGGCGGTGGTAGAAAAAAGAAGACCTGCTCCGAATCAGGCTGAAGCTTTCTACAACATCATAGGAGAGGTCAGTGGGAAAAACGTCATCATCCGGGATGATATCGTGGATACCGGAGGAACTCTGATAGAGTTTGCCAAGGCCCTGCAAAGGAATGGCGCCAGGGACATATATGCCTGCTGCACCCATGGGGTCTTATCTGGGAAAGCAGTGGAGGAAATGGAAAAATCGCCCATCAAAAAACTGGTCATCTCCGATACGATCAACCAGTTGCACGGGGACTTCTCCAATAAGATAGAGGTCCTTTCCGTAGCTCAACTGTTCGGCGAGGCGATAATCCGCACCGATAAGGAGGAATCGATAAGCTCGCTTTTCGAATATTGATAACCGGGAGGTTCAAAGACCTCTGCCAGGTAGATAGATTTAAAAAGAAAAAAGTGTGAAAGGAGAAAGAAGGAAATGAAGGAGATTACGCTTGAAGCCAGGAAAAGAACTGGAACCGGCAAGGAGAAAGCTAAGAAATTAAGAAGAAAGGGATTGATTCCGGCAGTGGTCTATGGTCCTGGAGATGAGCCGTTGCCCTTAGAGATCAGTGCCCAGTCTTTAAATACCATCTTAAGAGCGGGCAAAGGCGAAAACGTGATCATCACCCTTAACATAGATGATGATCAAGCTCAGCAGAAAAAAGTCCTTATCCGCGAGATCCAGCACGACCCGGTAGTAGGAAACATCCTGCACGTCGATTTCCAGCACGTCCTTTTGACCAAAAAGATTACGGTCAAGGTGCCGGTTCATCTGGTGGGCGTGCCTATCGGGGTTTCCAAGGACGGTGGTATACTTCAATACGTTTTGAGGGAGTTGGAGATCGAGTGTCTGCCAACAGATATCCCGGAGAAAGTAGAGTTCGACGTATCCAATCTCAAGATAGGTGACTCGATCCATGTTAAGGATGCCAGGTTAGATAAGGCTACGATTTTATCCGATGCAGAAGGGTCAATAGTCACTGTGGTTCCGCCTACTATCTTCAAGGAAGAGGTGGTTCCTGCTGCGGAAGAGGTCAAAGAGCCTGAAGTAATAACTGAGAAGAAAGGTGAGGAAGGCGAAGAAGGAGAAGCAGGGGAAGGTAAAGAGGCTAAAGGAAAAGAAGCTGCCAAGCCAGGTAAAGAGACAAAAGCTGAAAAGCCGGAACCCGGAGCAAAAGGGAAAGAGGAGAAGAAGTAAAAGAAAAAAATGGAAGACAGAAAAAGGAAGATCTGTAAAAAAATCAGTTCTATGTTATTCTTGGGGAGTCCGCTTTCGCCGAATTTAGATTCTTCGTCCCTTGCGGGGATTCAGAATGACAAATAAAACAAGGAAATATTGATGAGAGGTATAATCTTAGCCGGGGGTTTGGGCACCAGGCTTTATCCTTTGACCAAAATCACCAACAAACATCTTTTGCCGGTTTATGACCGGCCGATGATCTATTATCCTATTCAGACTTTGATAAATGCGGGGATAAAAGATATCCTCATAGTCACCGGCGGAAATAATGCTGGAGATTTTTTGCGTCTTTTAGGGAACGGTAAGGATTTCGGGCTCAAGCACCTGAATTACACCTATCAGGAAAAAGAAGGCGGAATAGCTGAGGCAGTTGGCCTGGCAGAGCATTTCGCAGAGGGGGAGAGGGTCCTGATTATGTTAGGGGATAATATCATCGAAGGGAATATCAAAGACGCAGTGGAGGAGTTTAAAACCCAGAGAAGCGGGGCTAAAATACTGTTAAAGGAAGTCGATAATCCTAAAGAGTACGGGATTGCCCGGATAAAGAGCGGCAGGATCATAAAAATAGAAGAGAAACCCAAGAAGCCCAAAAGCAACCTGGCGGTGATCGGGATCTATATGTACGATAATCGGGTCTTCGATATCGTGCGGACTTTGAAACCTTCATCCAGGGGCGAACTGGAAATTACGGACGTGAACAACGCCTATCTCAAAATGGGTGAGCTTTTTTACTCCACACTTAAAGGTTTTTGGCTTGATGCGGGGGAATCGATAAATGCCCTTTTGAAAGCCAATAAAATAGTAGCCCGGAAAGGGGCAAATAAAAAATACTTTTAGAGGTGCAAAATGATCCAGGGGGTAAGACAAAAGAAACTCAAAATCATCCCGGATGAAAGGGGAAGGCTGATGGAGCTTTTAAGGTCTGATGAGGACCTTTTCATCCAGTTCGGACAGGTTTATATGACCACGGCTTATCCCGGAGTAGTTAAGGGATGGCATTTTCACAAAAAGCAGATCGACAATTTCATAGTGATAAAAGGAATGGTGAAACTGGTATTGTATGACAACCGGGATGATTCTCCAACCAAGGGGGAGATCAACGAGTTTTTCATCGGAGAGCATAATCCGCTCCTGATCCAGATACCATCTTTGGTTTTACACGGATTTAAATGTATAAGTCCGAATGAAGCCATTTGCATCAACTGCCCCACAGAAGCTTACAACCATCTCCAGCCAGACGAATACCGTATCCCGCCGCATTCTGACGAGATCCCCTATAAATGGGAAAGAAAGGATGGATGATGAAGCTTCTGGTCACGGGGGGGGCGGGCTTTATCGGTTCCAATTATATCCGTTATTTACTAAAAAATTATCCCTCCTACCAGGTCACAAACTTAGATAAACTCACCTATGCTGGTAATCTGGATAACCTCTCAGACATAGAGAGATCTTCCAATTACAGATTCATCAAAGGTGACATCTGCGATCAGAAATTTGTCGAGGAGATCATCTCCAGGGGAATAGATGTAATAGTCAACTTTGCCGCGGAAACTCACGTTGACCGAAGCCTGTATGAACCCAAGAGCTTTGTCTTGACGAATATCACCGGCACCCAGGTTTTATTGGAAGCTGCTTTGAAATTCAAGCTCAAAAGATATATCCAGATCTCCACAGACGAAGTGTACGGAAGCCTGGAAAAAGGGGATTTTTTCACAGAAGAAAGTAAGCTTTTACCCAACAGTCCCTATTCTGCGAGCAAAGCAGGCGCCGACCTTTTAATCAGGTCTTATTTCAAGACTTTCAAGGTGCCAGCCCTGATCACCCGCTCCTCTAATAATTATGGTCCCTACCAATTCCCGGAAAAATTAATACCCTTATTCATCACCAATGCTTTAGTAGATAAGGAGCTTCCGGTTTACGGCGATGGTCTTTACATACGCGACTGGATCTACGTGGAAGACAACTGTAAGGGTATAGATTTAGTCCTGCATAAAGGGAAAGAAGGTGAAGTCTATAATCTCGGAGGGGGTGCGGAGAAAACCAATCTTGAGATTACCAGTCTCATCCTCCAGTATCTTAATAAGCCCACAAGTTTGATCAAGTATGTTAAAGACCGTCCAGCACACGACAGGAGATATGCTATGGAGTGCAAAAAGGCTGAAAAAGAGTTGGGGTTCAAGCCGAAAGTCAATTTAGAGGAGGGGCTTAAGAGAACAGTTGAGTGGTATCTTTCAAATCGAAGCTGGTGGGAAAAGGTTAAAAGTGGGGAGTACCTCAAATATTATGAAAAGCATTATCTGCAAAGAGAAAAGGTATGAGGGTTTTAATCACCGGCTCCAATGGGCTTTTAGGGCAGAAGCTGGTTAAGATTTTTTCTTCAGATCATCAAACCTCAGGAATCGATCTTCAAACAAAACCCTTCATTAACCCGCCGAACTTCGGGTACCTGAATATAAGCATTACCGAAAAGGATAAACTGGAAGAACTTTTTGCCGCTTTCAAGCCAGAGGCGGTTATCAACGCTGGTGCTTATACAGATGTGGATGGATGTGAGAAAAATAAAGAAAAAGCCTGGGAAGTAAATGTAGAAGGGGTCAAAAATCTCTCTAAATTGTGCAGAGAAAATGAAGCCAGATTAGTGCAGCTTTCCACTGACTATATCTTCGACGGCAAAGCTGGACCATATTCAGAAGAAGATACCCCTAATCCAGAAGGATATTATGGTCTTACCAAGCTGGAAAGCGAGAAAGTCATCTTAGATAGCAAAATAGATTTTCTAATAGTGCGAACTAATGTCCTTTACGGGAAGAGCCTGGGGGAAACACATAATTTTGTCTTGTGGTTAATCCAGAAACTTAAAAATGGACAAGAAGTCAAAATAGTTACAGACCAATTCAGCAATCCTACTCTGGCGGATAACTTGTCCGAAGCGATAAAAGAGGCTACGGGAAAAAATATCTCCGGAGTCCTGAATATCGCAGGAGGGGAGAGAGTCCTCTCCCGCTATGAATTCGCTCTGAAAATAGCTGAGAAATTTAACCTGAATCAGAGTCTAATCAAAAAAGTTTTAACTTCAGAGCTGAACCTGCCAGCCCCTCGCCCTCTTAAAGGCGGCCTCAAAATCGACAAAGCCAAAAAGTTTCTTCAAACCGAGCTTTTGAATGTAGATAAAGGGTTGGAATACTTAAGATAATAATGTAGGGGCGTATTGCAATACGCCCCTACAGGCTCGATGTATCTATGAACCACACTTTTTGACTTTTCTGCGATTGTTTTTTTTCATCTCTACATCTGACTTGCCTTTAACTACTAAAAACATTATACTAATCTCCAGAAACTTCTTCAAAGAAGCTTCAAATAGCTAAAAGATGATTGAAATCCAGAATCTCAAGAAGGTTTTTCGTCAGAAGAAAAAAAAGACCCTGGCAGTGGATGGAGTCTCTTTTGAGGTGGGCAAAGGGGTAGTTTATGGTCTAATAGGGCCAAACGGGGCTGGAAAAACCACTCTGGTTAAGCTTTTATCCACTTTGATAATTCCCACTTCAGGCACAGCTTTCATAAATGGCTATAATATTGCTTCTCAGGACTCTGAGGTTAGAGAATCTATCGGGCTGGCAGCAGGAACAGAGAGGTCTTTCTATTACCGGCTTTCCGGATGGCAGAACCTCTGGTTTTTCGGAGCATTGCAGAAAATAAATAGTAACGATATGAAAAACAGGATCGAATCTCTTTTAAAGCGGCTGGATATCTATTCTGAAAAAGACAAGGAGTTTATGAAATGCTCCACTGGCGAAAAGAGGAAGTTAGATTTAGCCAGATGTCTTTTGACTGACCCACCGGTTCTGCTGCTGGACGAGCCAACGACATCTATTGACCCTTACTCTGCTATGAAGATAAGAGAGGTGATCGGCGAGTTAAAGGAAAAAGGGAGAACCATACTTTTGGTCACCCATAACTTATATGAAGCTGAAAGGCTCTGTGACCGGGTGGGGATTATGAATGAGGGGAAATTGGTGAAAGAAGGCTCGTTGAGTTCACTCAAAAGCGAGGTTCCTACCAAAAAGGTGACTGTGAGGTTAGAAAGCTTTCCTCCGGACGAATTCATAGACAAACTGAAAATCTTTGGTCAGGTTAACAGTAGAGCTGAAAAAAGGGAAGTCGAAATTCTGCTGCAGGATTCAAAAAAGCTGAACGAGCTTATCGGGTTTTTCAATTCCGGGAACCTCATTTTGGAATCGATCCAGACCAGAGAGCTTTCCTTAGAGGAGATTTTCATAAAATATACTCAAGGTCAGGGACAATGAACAGGGTAATTGCTTTTATATACCGCGGCTGGATTACGATGTTTTCCTACAAGACAGCTTTGGTTTTGCAGTTTCTCTCAATGCTGGTTACCACAGCCTCCTTTTATTTTCTGGCGAAGCTGGTCGGGTTTCAGGCGAATAACCCTTACCTTGCCCAATATGGTGGGAATTATATGTCCTTTTTGATCATCGGGGTGATATTCCAGAGCTTCGTGTCGGTTTCCCAGAACTCATTTTCCTCCACCATCAGGAACGAACAGCTTATGGGGACTTTGGAATCTTTGCTTATGTCCAGGACCCCTTTATACCAGATCTTAGTTTATTCCACTTTATGGACTTTTATCTTCACCCTGATAAATATCGTGGTGATTTTGGCTGCGGCAGTACTGGTTTTCAAGGTCAGCTTGAACGTCAACTATCTTTCCGCCTTCATCATATTTTTCTTATCCATTATTAGCCTGGGTGGAATAGGGATGATTTCCGCTGGTGTGATTATGGTCACCAAGCAAGGAGACCCGGTCGCCTGGTTTGTGACTATGCTTTCTGCCTTTTTATCCGGGGTTTATTACCCGATTGAAGTTTTACCAAAGTTCCTGAAATCCTTAGCTTTGATCCTCCCCAATACTCATGCGCTGATCGCCTTAAGGCAGACTTTGACCAATCACTATTCTATCTCACAAGTCAAAGGTCAAATACTGATTCTTGCAATCTTTGCATTGGTGACTATTCCCCTGGGGATTATTTCCTTTAAACTGGGCTTCGATAGATCGAGAAAAGAAGGGACGCTGAGTTACTATTAAAGTGACAAAAAGACCTTCCCAAAAGAAGGGATAGACAATATATTAACATATGATAGGTAAAAGCGAAACACTGACCTTAAATACCTGAACCTCTCTAAAGCTTGCAATATGAAAACTTGGCATAAAATAATAATCGGTGATGCAAGATGGATGAAAGAAGTTTCTGATGAATCTGTTCATCTTATCATTACCTCTCCACCATATTGGCAACTAAAGGATTACGGAAATGGTAAGCAAATTGGCTTCAATGATACATATGAGGAATATATTAATAATCTAGATTTGGTCTGGAAGGAATGCCATAGAGTTTTGCATAAAGGTTGTAGGCTATGCATTAACGTTGGCGATCAATTTGCTCGTTCCGTGTACTATGGAAGATATAAAATTATTCCAATAAGGACTGAAATCATCAAGTTCTGCGAAAACATTGGTTTTGATTATATGGGTGCGATTATTTGGCAAAAAGTTACAACCTGCCATACAACTGGCGGGGCAACAGTGATGGGTTCTTTTCCATATCCGAGAAGTGGAATCATTAAACTCGATTATGAGTTCATTTTGGTCTTTAAAAAATATGGAAGCCCTCCAAAGGCGAGTAAAGAGATTAAAGAGTTATCCAAATTAACCCACGAAGAGTGGAATCAATATTTTACTGGTCATTGGAACTTCCCTGGTGAAAAACAAGATAAGCATCTGGCGATGTTTCCCGAGGAACTACCCAGACGGTTGATCAAGATGTTCAGCTTTGTCGGCGATAGAGTGCTTGACCCATTTCTTGGAAGCGGGACTACTTCTTTAGTTGCTGAGAGCCTATGTCGAAACTCAATCGGGTATGAAATAAATGAGGATTTTCTTGCTGTTATAAAGGAAAAACTGGGGATAAAACAAGGTACACGTTCTCAGGCTCCAGCTTTTGAGATAATCAAACAAGAGGAACCAAGCATAGATTTTAAGAATGAAGTTAAGAAATTGCCTTACATCTTTAAAGATCCAATAAGATTTGATAAGAAGATCGATCCCAGGAAAATGAGATTCAGGTCAAAAATAGATAATTCTCATTCAGAGAGTGAAGAGTACTACACTGTCAAAGAGGTTATTAGTCCCAATACTTTGCTACTTAATAACGGCCTAAAAATCAGATTGCTGGGAATAAAAGAGAACACAGCAAGACGACACGATGCGATCCAATTTTTAAAAGAAAAGACTCATGGACAAAAAATGTTTCTACGATTCGATAATACGAAATATGACGAGAAGAACAACTTACTCTGCTATCTCTATTTACAAAACAAGACTTTCATAAATGCCCATTTAATTAAGAATAGTCTAGCTGACGTCGATGACACGTTTGATTATAAATACAAATCGAAATTTCTATCAGGGACAAGGGCATAATGCCGAAGGAATGGATAATAAATCAAGCAAATATGCGCTGGCAGTTTAACAGACCCAGGAACGTGGGAAAAGTTTCTGAAGAAATAAGAAAATGCGCGCCTAAATCTTTAAAAGACTGGGAAGGCTATTATTACCAAAAAGTTTATTCCAAGGAGCATTTAGAACAATTAGGCCAGAAGCTTTATATGAAAATTTCCGAGGTATGTCAGGCTGAGATAGAAAGTGTGACTGAGCAAGACTGTATTGACTTCGTTATAGGTCTGGTGATTAACAGAACTTATGACGGTTACCAATCAGAGATACAAACGATTTATGGACAGTTACAACAAGAGTTGGGTGTTAAAGTCGAGCCGGCAGCCGATGAATGGGACAGGGGTTACAATGTGGATTTTTTCATCAGAGTAAAGGATAAATATATCGGCCTTCAAATCAAGCCGGCCGGCTTCGCTTACATCACGCAGATCATCAATGAATTTGAATTTCAGAAAAAGACGCATGAAAAATTTACTACCCAATATGGTGGCAAGGTTTTCTATATTATTTCAATAAAGGAAGGGAAAAAGAAAATTATCTATAATCCTGAAGTCATTGAAGAAATTAGAAATGAAATCAGAAAGTTAGAAAAAGTATGAGACTATAACCCTAACGTTCCCATCAGGTAATTCGCCTTGGGTGTCTCGTTAAATTCATCTGAATTTTTTGAATAGAGCTTTTGATACATTAACTCATCTCCAATCAAATCTATATCTCTCGGAGACATATTTAAGCGCTTCTTTAGCCAGGGAGTTTTTCATCAGGTCGTCTATTTCTTTTATTCTCCATTTCCAGAAATCCTTATTTTCCCAGGTGAAATCTTTGCTGGGCAGGACTTTTCTTGAATTTTCCCATTGGTCTTCTTCCATTTTCCACCATTGGGGTGAAGCTATCTTTGTCCCGAAGGTTTTCTCATAATAATCTAAATTCGAATCTATCTGGCTGCCGGGGAAATGGGAATAGTCTCCTATCTCCCAGAAAAGAGAAGTTTCTTTTTTCTCCATTATCTTTTTCATAAAATCGATCGTCTCCAGGACGGTCTGGTGGGTTTCTCCCGGATGATTGAAGATTAAATTTGCTCTGTGCATTACCTTTCTCTGGCTGAGTAAAGAGGAGATCTCCTCGAAGTGCTCCAGATACCTTTCCGGATTATTTACTTTGTGCATAATCTCAAGCATTGTGGGAGAACCGCTCTCCAGGCCAAATTGCACCTCGACTTTCAAATCAGAGAGTAAATCTGCATCCTCTTCATCCAAAAGGTCAGGATGGGTCTCGATAGAAAACCAGAGGTCAAAATTCTTTTCCACCAGTTTTTTCAAGAACTCTTTTCTCCATTTAGGATTTATCCCGAAGCAGGCATCAGCCAGCGCTATGGAATAGGGCTTCAACTCATCAACCACTCTTTGAATTTGCTCAATGGCTTTATCCGGGCTCATGCTTCTCCAGCCTCTTTTCCTTTTTGCCTGCTCCATGCAGAAATTGCAGGAGAAGGGACAATCCCGGCTCAAGTAAAGATAAAATGGATAGATAAATCTACCCTGGGGATTTTTCCCTGTGCCTATGGGACTCAAATCTAAAAAGGGGAAATTCTCTAAGTTCCCGGAATCTCCAGATATAATGGTTGTCTGCTCCTTTTTGTCCATCTCTCCTTTACAGATTTTCAGAAAAGCCTCTTCACCTTCACCTATTACCAAAAAATCAAACGGGGAGCCAGGGTATGCGAAGTCATCCGGCACTGCGCTGGGATGGTAGCCTCCTACGACTATGGTTGAATGAGGATTTATCTCCTTTATCACAGAGCCTACAGCAATACAGGCCTGATAAGAAAGACTGGTCCAGCAGGAGATGCCAACTATGTCAAAGCTTTTCTGACTCAGCAGAGCTTTTGCCTTATCTTTAAACCTCTTTATGTTCACCCGGCTATTGGGCCTGCCGATTTCAGTTTCTAAATCGAGTGTCTGGACTTCAAAATGTGGTTTTAGAAAAGAATAAAGATACAAAAGGGAGGATTTTATCTCGACCCTCTCAATATCCTGAGGGAAGTAAAATATGGAGGGGAAAAGGAGGAGGATTTTTTTGGAATGGTTCATTTCCCTACTTGGTTCGGGTCACCAGGATTCCCCGCCTTTGTCGGGGGGGAAATCCGATTCCCGACCCAACTTTAAAAAAATCACAGCTGATCGAGCGGATTAAGCTGAGTAAATCTGCTAAAAAATCCGTTTAATCTTTTAATCAGTTGCGAATTTAAGTCCGGCTCTTGCCATCATCTCAGGCCTCTCCCGTCGGGTCAGGGGACCCGACGGGCACACTGTGAATAGAATTGGTAGGGGCACGGCGCGCCGTGCCCCTACCAAAAGATAATCGTTTAACTGAAAAAGCCTAACCTTTATTCTTTTTTTCCATCTCCAGCCTGTACAAACAGTAGGGATTATTGAATCTATTGCCAGTGGAGCCCAAGGCAGTTGTGGCACAGCCACAGCGACACATCTTGATATGGGGACACTCTTTGCAGAATCCTTCAGCCTTGTCCGGTGAAAACTTCCGGTTATAAGAGAAAAGAGACATATCAAACCAGATCTCCTTTAGGGGTCTTTGTCTGATATTCCCCTCTACGCAGTCTTCAGGCATGGAAAGGCACCCCTTGATATTCCCATTGCTCTCGATCCCTATTACCCTGCAGCCGGCATAACATCCTAAATAAGGGTAACCTCTCCACAGGTCGTCTCCTAATTCGCCATAATACCCGATATTCTCGCCTACGTCTATCTCGATTTTCTTCTCATCCCTTATCTTTAAAATCTTACGAGCAAGCTCAGGCATATCCTCAGGCCTCATAGTCCCATCCCTCATCTCACACATCCTGCCAGTGGAGGTGGTCATCTGGATCCTCCACAAAGGAATTCCGATAGCCAAAAGGTCTCTATAAATATCATCCAGTTCTTTCAGATTCAATCTGGATACCTGGGTTAAGGCACAAACTTTTTGGCCGCTCTCCTTAATCATCTTCAATGCCTGATAAGCTTTCCTATAGCTCCCTTTGGTGCGCCTGATCATATCGTGAGTTTTCTCGGTCCCGTCAAAGCTCACTCCCACCATATTGAATCCGATCTCATTGAAATCTTTCACCACTTCCTCGTTTACGCACCAGCCGTTGGTCACAATCCCAAGCTTAACTTTTCTTTGTATGAGCCTCCTGGCTAACTCTCTCCAGTCTTTTCTTAAAAGAGGCTCCCCTCCGGACAGAGTCAAAAACTCACACCCTAATTCAGCCAAATCATCAATTAGCTTCAGAGCTTCTTCAGTATCAAGCTCGTCTTTTCTCTTCTCCCCAGCTGCAGTGCCACAATGAAGACACCGCATGTTGCACAAAAAGGTTATTTCCCAGACCGCATTTGAAGGGTATAATCTGAACTCTCCCATAGTTTTCTCCGGTTTAACTTTTCTTTCTCTGTTTTAATCGGGACTGACATACTATCTCTAACATCTCATCTAAATTATATTTCCAGGACTCGCAGTTGTCCTCGACTTTCTCCTTTCTCCAGACTATCCGGTGAGGACATCCACCCATACATAAAGGAAGGATGTTACACTCCTTGCAATTTTCGTTTTTGAAAGGGTTCCAGTTCAAAAAATGAAAAAGGTTCGGATGAAAAGGGTCAACTGAGGTTTTAAGATTGCCGCAGCTTCTCTCGGTTATCCCCACGTCGTTGAAACATTTATAAAGCCCGCCCTGAGGATCAACTATAAAGGAATTTATGCTCTGGGCACAGCAGTAAGAAGCCAATGGTGAGGGAAGTTTTTCCAGGCTGAACCCTTTGTCCAAAGCCGTCTTGTGCAAAAGGTATTCTATATTTGAAAAGTCTTTATTACCATAACAGTTCTCTGCGATATTAATACAGACCTCATTGGTTGCCTCCACATTTCCAAAGAAAAGCTTGATCTTATCCTGCAGGTCATTCTGGATCAGATCACCCAGAAGCTCAGTGAAATCCTGTTCCAGAATGGTCTTATCAACATTGACTCTGAGATTCAAATCTATAAGGTCTTTTATCTCCACCAAATTTTTCAGGATGGCCTGGTAGCTCCCTTTCCCATTAGCTAAAGGTCTTCTCAGGTCATGTACCTTTTGAGGTCCGTCTAAACTAACCTGAATCGAAGTGACGTTCAAATCCTTCAGCTTCAAAACCACGTCTTTGGTCAGAAGATAACCGTTGGTCATTATACCGGCTCCATAGGCGATTTTATATTCTCTGCAGATATCTTTGAAAGCAGAGGATAGCTCCTCAATTAAATCCATTCTCAGAAGCGGTTCACCCCCATACCAGGTGCAGGAAAAAGCATTTATGGTTTTGGCTTTATCTTCTACAAAGCTTATCAGGGCGTCTACGATCTCAGTTGACATAGTTCCCTTTTTGACCTCTTCAAAACAGTATTCACATTTGAAATTGCAGGCTAAGGTCGGTGCGATGATTAAGCCCAAGCGAGTGGTATCGAAACGGTCAAGTCGATTCTTCAATTCTAATTGAGCCACCTCATCTGTCTGGTCATCTATCAAAAAGTGTCCCATCTTCAGCTTGGAAACCAGATCCCGGAACTTCTCATCTTGAGACATAGAGTCGATCTCTTCAGGATGAGATGCCAGATAGCAATAATCCTTATACTTGCTTTGCTCCATCAAAGCCAGTCCTCCAGTCCAGGAATTGTAGGCTATTATTTTGCCATCCCCCCGGGGTAGGAAATGATTATACTTAGAAATCTTCATATCTAATCCTCACTTTCCAGCCAATGTTCTCAGGTTTTAACTCCTCACAAGGTCATACCCACTTTTTTGGGACACTTCTTACAATCCTCTGGAAGATCAGTTGAGTTTACTTTTCTCCTAAAATATCTGTATTTCTCTCCGTTCCAGATAGCAGATAAGCTTTCCTTATATAAATTACCCATGATCTGGTCCGAATAGCAACAGGTCTTAATCTCTCCTTCTGAGGAAACCCGGAAATAAATCCAGGGATCAAGGCAGGTTTGGGCTGAAATTCTGCTGTCTAATTTTCCGTCCTCCTGGAAAGACTCAGAATCTGTGGGGAGGAAATAGACCGGGACAAAAGGGAGCACATGAATCCCTACTTCCCTGGCAGATTTCAATGCCACCAGGAAAAATGATTTAGCTACCTCAGTATAAGGAGTAAGCGAGTAGCTTCTCAAACTTTCATCCAAGAGGATCAGGTCCTGAACCACAACCTTATCCACGCCCAGGTTCCCTGCCAGGCGAACAAAATCAGGCAACTCGGCAATATTTTCTTTTATTGCCACAAAGGATAAAATCATAAGAGGAGAGCTTCTTTTCTCATTTTTCTTCAGCTCAACTAACCTCTGGATATTTCCAACGATTCTGTCGAACTGGTCATTTTGAGAAAGTAACTTATAGGTTCTGGCATTGGCTGCATTCAGAGAGACATTTATGCTCAAATTATCGCA
>Ga0315277_10006667_pt1 | contig 15061 bp, 14 predicted proteins | sample YL17G05_15_MG_FD_203695 | JGI IMG/M metagenome (GOLD analysis project Ga0315277, IMG submission 203695) | Sediment microbial communities from Yellowstone Lake, YNP, Wyoming, USA - YL17G05_15 | ecosystem: Environmental > Aquatic > Freshwater > Lake > Sediment | place: USA: Wyoming | collected...
GTGGACGTCAAGCATTGCCACGGCTACCTGGGCCACGAATTCCTCAGCGCCGTGGACCGCCCGGGGCGCTACGGCGGAAGTTTCGAGAACCGCACGCGCTTCCTGCGGGAGATCGTGGCCGGGATACGGGCGCAGGCGCCGGGTCTGCTGATCGGCGTGCGCCTGAGCGCCTTCGACTTCGTCCCTTTCCGCCCCGGGCCGGATGGCGTGGGGTGCCCGGTTCAGATTCCTCGCTGCGCTCGGAATGACAAGACTCCGTACCCTTGGGCCTTTGGCGGCGACGGCACGGGCCTGGGCATAGACCTGGCTGAACCGTGCGCGTTCCTCGACCTGTTGGCCGTGTTGGAGGTCGAATTGGCGTGCATTACGGCCGGCAGCCCGTACTACAACCCGCACATCCAGCGCCCGGCCCTCTTCCCGCCCTCCGACGGCTACCAGCCGCCGGAAGACCCGCTGGTGGGGGTGGCCCGCCAGATCGCCGTGACGGCCAGCCTGAAGCAGCACCGGCTTGCCCTGAGCACAGCCGGAGGGCCTGACCTGGCGCTTGTCGGTTCGGCCTACTCCTACTTGCAGGAGTGGCTGCCCCACGTGGCGCAGTGCGTCGTGCGTACCGGGCGGGCGGATTTTGCCGGCCTGGGGCGCATGGCGCTATCCTATCCCGACATGGTCGCCGACGTGCTGGCGGGGCATCCGTTGCAACGCCGGCGCATCTGCCGTACCTTCAGCGATTGCACCACCGCGCCGCGGCACGGGCTGGTGTCCGGCTGCTATCCGCTGGACGATTTTTACCGGGCACGGCCGGAGGCCGTGGAACTCGCCGGGTTCAAGTCAAGAAAATGATGGGAGTGTTGGACCTGTTTCGGCTGGATGGGAAGCGCGCCCTGGTCACCGGTGCAGGCCGCGGCCTGGGGCAGGCGATGGCCGTCGGGCTGGCGGAGGCGGGGGCGGACGTCGCCGGCCTGTACCTGACCCGCTACGAAGATACACAGGCTCAAGTAGAGGCGGTCGGGCGGCGCTTCCTGCCAGTCCAGTGTGACCTGCGCACGGCCACCGTCGCCCGCTTGAACGAGGTGGTGGCTCAGGTAGTCCGCGAGTTGGGCGGGCTGGACGTCCTGGTCAACGACGCCGGCATCATCCGCCGCGCGCCGGCCCTCGAGTTCGGCGAGCAGGATTGGGACGACGTGCTCCAGGTCAACCTGAAGGCGCTCTTCTTCCTCTCGCAGGCCGCGGCGCGGGTGATGGTGCAGCGCGGCGGCGGCAAGATCATCAACGTCGCCTCCATGCTCTCGTTCCAGGGCGGCATCCTGGTCCCCTCGTACACGGCGGCCAAGAGCGGCGTGGCCGGGCTGACCCGCGCGTTGGCCAACGAATGGGCCTCCCAGCACATCAACGTCAACGCCATCGCGCCAGGGTACATGTGTACGGACAATACTGCCCCACTGCGCGCCGACCCGCAGCGCAGCCAGGCCATCCTGGCTCGCATCCCGGCCGGGCGGTGGGGAGAGCCTGCCGACCTGAAGGGGGTCGTGGTGTTCCTGGCCTCGGCTGCCTCGGACTACCTGCACGGTGCGATCGTGGCGGTGGACGGCGGCTGGCTGGCGCGCTGAAGGAAGTGAAGGAACATACCATACGGGCCACGTGTTGCGCGTTCCGTGGTACGTGAACCGTAAGCCGTCGAGTAGGCTGGACGTAGGGGACGGTAGGGCGCCCCCGGGACGGGGGCTGTGAGCGTTATGTAAGGAGGTGAACGGTGGCACGTTATCGCAGGCTCGAGGTCCTGAACACAATCATAGAACTGGGGCTGGTCCCGGTCTTCTACCACCCTGATCTGGAGGTGGCCAAACGGGTCGTGAGCGCCTGCCGGGCCGGGGGCGCGCGGGTGGTCGAGTTCACCAACCGGGGAGATTTTGCCTTCCAGGTCTACACCGCGCTGGCCCAGCACGTGGCCAGGGCGGAGCCCGACCTCATGCTGGGCGTTGGCTCCGTCCTGGACGCCCCCACGGCGGCGCTGTACATCTCGGCGGGTGCGAACTTTGTGGTGGGCCCCGTGCTCAACCCCGAGGTGGCCCGGCTGTGCAACCGGCGCAAGGTCCCCTATAGCCCCGGCTGTGGCAGCGCCTCCGAGATCTCGCAGGCCGAGGAACTGGGCGTCGAGATCGTCAAGGTCTTTCCCGGCGACGCGGTCGGTGGGCCGGAGTTCGTCAAGGCGCTGCTGGCCCCTTGCCCGTGGACGCTCATCATGCCCACCGGCGGGGTGGACGCCACCCAGGAGAGCATCCGGGCCTGGTTCAAGGCCGGGGCAGCCTGTGTGGGGATGGGGTCCAGGTTGATCACCAGGGACCTGGTGGCGGCCCGTGACTTTGACGGCATCTCCAGCAAGGTCGCCCAGGTCCTGGCCTGGATCAAAGAGGCTCGCCAGAGAAACGAGAAGTCCGCATGAAAGCAGGCATCATCTACGACGACCGGGACATTCGCCTGGGCGACGCGCCCGATCCGCGCATCGGGCCGGGCGAAGTGTTGGTAGCGTCCAGTACCGCCGGCATCTGTGGCACCGACCTGCACGTATACCGGGGCGAGTTTCACGCGCGGGTCACGTATCCGGCCATCCTGGGGCACGAATTCGGGGGCGTGGTCCAGGAAGTGGGCAGGAACGTAAACGACGCCCCCGGGACGGGGGCTGCGAGCGCTAGAAACGTAAACGACGCCCCCGGGACGGGGGCTGCGAGCGCTAAGAGGCTCAAGGTGGGAGATCGCGTGGTCGTGGACCCGATCATCTCCTGCCACCGTTGCCCCGCTTGTCTATCTGGGCACCTCAACGCCTGCCGCACGCTCAGACTGCTGGGCATAGACCTCGACGGCGGGTTCGGGCAATACGTCGCCGTGCCCGCCGACCGCATCTACCCCCTGCCCGACGAGATCCCGCTGGCCCACGTGCCAATGGTCGAGATGTACGGGCTGGGGCACCACGTCCTGCAGCGGGGGCAGGTGCAGCCGGGGGAGAGCGTGGCGATTCTGGGGGCAGGGAAACTGGGTCTCGCGGTCCTCGACGTTCTGTGTCACAGCGCCAACCCCGCCCTGACCATCGTCACCGACCTCCAGCCCTTCCGGTTGGAGACGGCGCGCAGACTCGGCGCAGACTATGCGATCCACGTCGCCCAGGAAGACCCGCTGGAGCGCGTGCTGGAAATCACGCAGGGGGTCGGCGTGGATTGCGTGATCGAAGCGGTCGGCCACTATCACACTGTAGAGGGGCAGGAGGCGCCGCTGGCCCAGGCGGTCAAGATGATCCGCACCGGCGGGCGGATCGTGACGGCGGGGCTCGGCGAGCAACTATCGGCCGTGCATTTCAAGACCCTGGTGATCAAGGAAGCCCAGATCATCGCCTCGCGTGTGACGTTGGGTGAATTCCCGCGCGCCCTGCGGCTGATGTCCCGCGGGCTGCTGCATCCTGAGCTGCTGATCACCCACCGGCTTCCGTTGAGAGACGTCACGGCTGCGTTTGACCAGGTGGATCGCGAAGACCCCGGCGTGCCCAAGGTAGTGTTGGACGTCCAGGCGGTGTAGGTTCGCCGAACCTGGTCCTCGTCCATGAGATCAGTTGGAGCGTACTTTTCTGGATGTGCGACCCTGTGACGGGGAGTGACGCTGAGGCGGAGAAAGGTCAGGGGTCTCTCATTCGAGGCAGATGCACCGTGAACACGCTCCCCCGGCCAACGGTGCTCTGCATCTCCACCCGTCCACCGTAAGTCTCCACGATGCCCTGGACCAGCGGCAGCCCCAGGCCCGCACCGCCCAACTTGCGCGAGCGGGCCTTGTCCACCCGGTAGAAGCGCTCGAAAACGTGGCCGATCGCCTCTGGCGGGATGCCGATGCCGGTGTCCGCTATGGTGATCCGCACCTCGTGCGCCTCGCCCACAGCCCTGAGCGTGACCTGTCCGCCCGCCGGGGTGTATTGGATGGCATTGTCCAACAGGTTGCGCAGGGCCGCCCGCATCGAGTCCGCGTTGACGGCGACGGGTGGCAGGTGCACAGGCACGTCTACCTGCAAGGCGAGCCTGGCCTGCCGCGCCTGGGTTCCCATTTCGTCGGCCAGCGCGTACAGTAGCGGGGCCAGGTCGAGCGGCACAGGTGGCGGCAACGCCCGTGCATCCAACGCTGCCAGGGTCAGCAGGTGCTCTGCCAGGCGGTTCAGATGCGCGATTTCCTCTTCCATTTGCGTCAGGTAGCGCTGGGTCAGAGCGGGATCGCTTTGCCCGTGTGCCTGGAGCATCTCCAGCCGCAGGCGCAGCCCGGTCAGCGGCGTGCGCAGTTCGTGGGCCGCGTGGGCGACGAACGCCTTCTGGTGGGCCAACGTCTCCCGCACCTGCCCGACCATCTGGTTGAACGCGAGGGCCAGGCGGCGCACCTCGTCGGGACCGGCAGGGGTGACCTGTTGCGCCAGGTCTCCTCCGGCGATGGCCCCCGCCACCCGCGTCAAGGCCTGGATGGGGCGGAGAATGAAATGCGCCATCCCCAGGCTGACCAGCGTCGTCAGCAACAGCACGACCAGGCCAGCCGCGAGTAGATTGATCCAGGTCTGGTGGATGTGGGCGTAGAGCGGCGCGGTTGGGACAGAAAGTTGCACGTAGCCGGAGAGAGTTTGCCCGTCCTTGAAGAGTGGCAGGGTGACGAACAGCCGCTCCGCCTGCGTCCATTCGTCCTGGCGGATGGCGCGCCGGACTTGGCCGTCGGGCGGAAACTCGATGGTGTTGTCCATCCGATATAGCGGGATGGCCGGGTCGGAACTATAGACTACGCTCTGCCGGGCGTCGGCCAGCGTGATGCGTCCGCCGGTGTTCTGCGCTGCCGCCGCCACCAGCCGGACCAACGTGGGGTCCGGGGGCAGCGCCCAACGCCCACCTTCAGTCCCCTCGTCCTCTTCGCCACCCTCACTCTGGATGGAAGGGATGTACCCACCCCCTTCATCGGCCTCGGCTTCCGCCTCGACCCAATGTTCCAGGGGCTCCTGGAGCCCGTTGGCGATGAGGCGGGCCTGGAGTTCCAGGTCGTTGCCCGCCTGCGCGAGCGCTGCCGCTTGCAGCCGCAGCCCGGTCCATACGATGAAACTACCGATGCTGAGGAGCATCAGCGCCAGGTACGTCGCGGGCAAGAGCAGCCGCAGGCTGCCGCGGCTCTTACTCGTGCGTGGTGGGGTCGGCGAAGCGGTAGCCATAGCCACGCACCGTTTGGATGTAGCGTGGGGTGGAAGGGTCATCCTCCACCTTCTCACGCAACCAGCGAATGTGCACGTCCAGCGTGCGCACGTCCCCGATCCACTCCACGCCCCACACCTCGTCCAACAAATCCTGCCGCTGGAGCGCCTCCCCGCTGTGCTCCATCAGCGTGCGTAACAGGTCGAACTCGCGCTGAGTCAGGTCCACGGGGCGGCCTCCGCGCGAGGCCTTCCGCGCCGTCTGGTCCAGGACCAGGTCGCCTGCCACCAGCCGGTTATGTGCCGCTTCTGTGCCGCGATCGAGTTGGCGGCGGCGCAGCGCGGCGCGTACGCGGGCGAGTAACTCGCGGAAACTGAAGGGCTTGACGATATAGTCGTCCGCGCCCAACTCCAGCCCCATCACCCGCTCCATCTCTTGCCCCCGGGCCGTGATCATCAGGATGGGTACCGTGGATTCCTGGCGCAGCGCACGGCACACGGCGTAGCCATCCATCCCCGGCAGCATGACGTCCAGCAGGACGAGGTCGGGCCGGGCTTGGCGCGCCACGTCCAGCCCGGCCTCTCCATTGACGCTGTGCAGCACCTGGAAACCCTCGTTTTGCAGGCCAAAGATCAGGGGTTCGGCGATCACTTCATCGTCTTCAACCAGCAGAATGGTGGCCGATGGTTTGGACATGCGTTCCCTTGAGCACAGTGGACTTGGACCGTACCGTGACCAGAATCCGGTAGACCGTCAGTACGTAAGTGGCCAGGCCGGTGATGCCATAGAGCGCCAACGCGAACGGCGTCCGGGCGTCGGTCCCGGCCAGCAGGCCGTGCGCGGTCACCAGCAAGTATAGGCCGAAACTGACATAGTGCAACCTGCGCCAGCCCTTGGGCCCGATGCGCTTGCGCAGGTAGAAACTGAGTGTCAAGACCACGATCAGATAGAAACCAACCTGGCCCAACCCCACCCACAGGGGCCGGTACTGCGTAGAGGCGAACGGGATGAGCAGGTTGGCGACGGTATAGCCCATATAGCGGTCGCCGAGCAGGATGAGGGCGTGGAAGAGCGCATAGACGAGCGCCAGGATGCTGATAAACTGGTGGATGCTCAGCGCCTGCCGTGCACCCGGCCAGCGCCGGGCGACCTTGCCGGTCATCAGCAGGCCGAAGGCGACGGAGAGCCACAGCAACGTGTAGGCTACAAATCCACCCACGCGGCCCAGGTACCAGTAGGCGGTGGCTCCGCTCACCGAGGCAGCCAGCGCTGGCAGCAGGCCAGGCGCGGCGACGACGGTGAGCCACGTGCCCGCTGCGCTTCCCAGCAGAAGCCACAGCCACGTGTCCAGGTGAGGCGTCTTACGAGTTTCGACAGTCTCCATTGGATAACTCCTGATCAATCAGCGTGCACGTGCACTCAGGCCATGTACGGTGCCATGCCGGGCGTGAGCCAGCGCTGGCCTTCGCAGTCCACGAGCAGCCCTTCCAGGTCAGGATGCGCGGCCAGCAAGGTGTAGCCGCGTTCTCGCCCCAACAACACGACCAGCAAGGCGTAGAGATCGGCCTGCGTGGCGTCGGGAGCGACGACGGTGGCGGTGCGGAGGTCGGTAGCAGCAGGGCGGCGGGTCCTGGGGTCAATGATGTGATGCTGCTCGACAGTCCCTCGCCGCCAGCGGCGATAATCTACGCCCGAGGTGGCAACCCCGCAATCCTGCACCGTCAACTGTGCCAGGATGGCGTCTGGATGGTCGGGATCGGCCACGCCGATAGGCCAGCCATCCAGGCCGGGCAGCGCGCCACGTACCGCCAGGTCACCGCCCCCATCTACGAGGCAGGGGCCAAGACTGGCCAGCATGTCGGCGGCGCGGGCGGCGGCCCAGCCCTTGGCAGTCCCGCTCAGGTCGAGCCGCAGGCCCAGCGGCAGTGTGACGGTGCGGGTCAGCGGATCGCATTGAATGTCGCGCCAGGTATAGCAGGGGGATGGGACGGCAGCGGCCGGCACGTCGCTGTCGGCAACGACTGCAAAGTCACGGTCATACCCGGCGGCTTCCAGCCCGTCCAGCACCGTCGGATCGTAAAGCCCGTCGGTCGCCCGGGCCGCATCCAATGCCACGGTCAGCGCATCCCACAACAATGGGCTGACGCGCACCGGCAGAGCCGGTTGCGCGTTCAGGCGGCTGAGCTCACTGAGCGGGTTGAAGCGGGAGAGCGTGGTATCCACCAACGTCATCCAGGCCCCCACCAGGTTTAGCCGCTCCCGAGCGCAGACGGCGTCGCCGGTCAAGACCCATGCGCCCATCTGGCAGCCCATCGCGCGAAATTCGACGTGATGCAATTGTGGTTCAACGCCGGCGACCATGATGCGATCCTCACTTGGACGAGCGGGTGGTAGTGACCGGCGGGGCGGGTTGCGGCTGGGGTTGGGGCTGTGGCTGGGGTTGAGCCTGAACCCGCGGAACCGGGGCGCTCACGACCGGAATCTCGGGTAGATTGAGCGCCGGGACGTTCACCAGGCCGGGCGCGGCGTACGCAGCCAAGGCCGCCACGCTCGGAACCGGCGGAAGCGTGGCCACCACGCTCTGTACGACGGGCGCCGCTCCCTGCGCCAGCGTGGCAGCCACACTCCCGATGTACTCATCCGCGTTCCCCTTTGCCTCCCGCTGGGCCAGGAACGCCCATCCGCCTAGCGTGGCACCCAGGGAAAGCGCTGCAATCCACGGCTTGAGGATCGCACTAGTCATCGTTCTCCTCCACCTCGTGAGCCTCGTCACCCTGTGGCGTCGTCTCACGTTCACCGTCATCCCTGGTGGACGGTGCGGACGGAGCCGGAGCCGGAGCCGTATTGGGCTGCGCCGGTACCGTGGTGGCGGGGGCAGACGGTTGTTGCTGCAGCAGACCGTTCGCGATTGCCAATTGCTGGCGGTAGGCCGCTTCCCGCTCTAACAGCGTCTGGTTCTGCGATTGCAACTGCCCCTGGCCGGCCTGTAAGCCCGCAATCTGGGCATTCGCCTGCTCGATGGTGCGGTTGGCCTCTTCCAGCCGTTCCTGGTAGAGCCGCTCGCGCGCCAACAGGTCGTCTACCGTAGGGTCGGCAGTCCCGGAGATGGGGGCGATTGTCGTCGCCGTCGCCGTGGCACTCTCTGCGCGCTGGCTGCGGCTCAAGTTGACCGCCAACACTCCTCCCACGCCCAAGACGAACACAGTGAGCCCCGCAGTGATCAACAGGGCAAGTTTTTGTCCCATCGTAAACCTCCTCAAGGTGCGTAACGCTTGACCTGACTTACACTCTTATTATAGCCAGTTTGCAAGCGTTGTGGTTAACTGGGACTTAGGGCTATGTTAAGGGCAGGTTATGTGTTGGGCACATCGCCACGCGCTACGGGGAAGCGCGTCGCCAGCGCTGGCCTCCTCAACCTCCAGTGGCGCTCGCGGGCCTATGCTACCAATTGGTCACCGACCCATCGAGCCGGTGCAGGTGGGGCAATTCGGTCATCTGGAAGGGGTGGCGTGCGGCCGCCTGGCGGTCGAACTCGATGCCCAGGCCGGGGCGGGTGGGGGGGAGCAGGTAGCCATCTTCCCACTCCGGTTGCACCGGCACGACGTCGGCCAGCACGGTGCCGGGCCGGCTGGGCTGCTCCTGCACGCCAAAGTTCGGGCAGGCCAGGTTCAACTGCAGGCAGGCTGCCGTTGAGACCGGCCCGAGGGGGTTGTGGACGGCCAGCCTGATGTAATGGGTCTCGCACCAACCGGCGATCTTTTTGGCCTCTGTGAAGCCCCCGACGATGCACAGGTCAAGGCGCGCATAGTCAATCCACTCCTCCTCGATCAGTTGGCGGAACTCCCACTTGGAACTGAACTGTTCGCCCGCCGCCAGCGGGACGGCCGTCCGTGGGCGCAGCGTCTTGTAGGAGTCGGGATTCTCACACCGCAGCGGGTCTTCCATAAAGAAAGGGGCAACCCCCTCCGCCTCCCGGCACAGCCAGACCGCGTCAGACAGGTCCAGGCGGGTGTGCACGTCGAAGACGATCTCGACCTCGTCGCCGATGGCTTCGCGGACTGCCTGGAGTTGCCGGATAGCAGCCCGCACGGCCCGGCGTGGCTCCAGGAGCGCGCCTTCCTCCGGGAGGCCCAGGCGCACGAACTTCCAGCCCTCCTCCTTCGCTTGCAGACAAGACCCGACGTCGCCGGCGTTGTGCGGGTAGCAGACCACCCTGTCGCGCACGCGGCCGCCCAGGAGTTCGTAGATCGGCACCCCCAGCGCCTTGCCCTTGATGTCCCACAGCGCAATGTCTACGGCCGAAATGGCGGCGCTCAAAATGCGCTGGGCAGGGAAGAAACCGCCGCGAAAGAGCAATTGCCAGATGTGCTCGATACGAAACGGGTCCTGGCCGATGAGGAGCGGTTTGAAGTGCTCGATGGCGCCCACCTCGGCCAGTTCGCGGCTGGTGATCCCGGCCTCGCCGACGCCGTAAATCCCCTCGTCGGTGTCCACGACCACGAACAGAAAGTTGCGGTACCCTCCCCACACCGGGTATGCCTCGACGTTCGTGATTCTCATGGGTCTCCCTCCGTAATGGGCCTCCGCTCCGGCCGCTGCTCCGGCCGGTGTGCCGGCCGGCGTGGTGGCGGCCTGCCTGGCGCACCCGGCCAGCAACCCAACTGCCGCCAGGCTGAGGAATTCCCGCCTGCTAATTCCGCGCGGGTGGGAACTTAAGTCCGCATCGTCACGACAGCGTTCTCCTGCCATCGGTCCCTCCTCTGTAGCGCACTCCAGCACCGGCAGTCGCCCCCCAGCACCGGCAGTTTACGCCGGTGCGGCCCTCTATACGCTTGCCCCATAGTGCGCGATCGCCTGGCGCAGGAAGGCCTCGTCGAACGGCCCGGCCGGTGCGGGCGTCTCCAGGATGCGCCCGGGGATGCGCAGCCCCTCGAACGTGAACCCTTCCCGCCGCTTGAAGGCGTACTTGCGGCGTAGCGTCTCGACGCCTACGCGCTCCAGGTCACCCTGCGTCCACTCGTACCCTGCGCACGCCAGTGCCTGCAGGACAGTCTCTTGATCGTACACGCCACGCGCGAAGAGACACACGACCAGGCTCGTGAGTACCTGCCGCCAGCGTTCCTCGGCCAGGAGCGCGCCGGCCACCCCTTCGGGAGTGAGCGGCTGCCCCTCGCGCGCCGCCTTCTGATCCAGGCTGTACCCGGCGCTGTCCAGGTGGCTGTGGCGCGCGCCGGTCAGGTAGCCCAGGTGGCAGCCCGGCCCGGTGTGATAGCCGGGCATCTCCAGCCCGCCGAAGGCCAGCGCAAACTCCGTCCCCCCGTAGACCGGCGCGGCGTGCTCGACCCCCCGCGCCAGCGCGCGGTAGAAATCGGTCGGCTGGCTCACGATGCGCCGGACCGCCTCAATATAAGGCTGCGCCTGGCCGAATGATAGCCCCAGCCCGTCGGTTTCCTTCGTCGTGATCAGGCCGCGCGCCAGCGCCTCGGTCGCCCAGGCCAGCGCCACGCCCGTGCTCATCACGTCCAGCCCCTGCACCTCGATCTCGTCCATCAATTGCAGCATCCCCGGCACGTCGGCCAGCCCCAGCATACTGCCCGTCGCGTAGATCGGCTCGTGGTCGTAGCCCAGCATCATCGTCTTGTAGAAATACGGTTCGCTCGGGTAGGGGATGCGCAGCGCCGCCAGGTGGATGCAGGCGATGGGACAGTGCGCGCACGCGATGCGCCGCCCCAGGTAGTCGGCCGCCAGCCGCTCGCCCGAGATCGCCTCTGCGCCTTCAAAGCGCCCGGCCTGCAGGTTGCGCGTCGGCAGCGCCCCAATCGCGTCCAGCGGCACGACGTTCATGGACGTGCCCAGTTCGTGGTATTTCTGCATCAACTCGGACTCCGTCGCCGCCTTGAAGATGGCGTCGTAGACCTGGCGGTAGGCCTTGCGGTCCGCCACCGGCAGCGAGCGCTCCCCGCTCACGACGACGGCCTTGAGTTTCTTGCTGCCGAACACGGCCCCCAGCCCCAGCCGCCCAAAGTGGCGGTACGTCTCGGTGACGACGCAGGCATAACTCACCTGCCGCTCCCCGGCCCGCCCGATGCGCATGATCGTGCGCATGCCGCTGCCCTTCTCCCGCTGGCGGAGGACAGAGCCGGCGGTATAACTGCTGCGCAACCCCCACAGCGCCGAAGCGTCGCGAAAATGTACCCGCTCCCCCTCGACCACCAGGTAGATCGGGCTGGCGCTTGCCCCACGCACGACGAGCGCGCCATAGCCCGCCATGCGGATGGCCACCGCGCTGCGCCCTCCGGCGTGGCTCTCGCCCAGGTTGTGGGTGTGGGGCGACTTGAACATCGCCACCGTCTTGGAGGCGATGGGAAACAGGCCCACCAGCGGCCCCACGGCGAAAATGATGGGGTTCTCCGGCCCCAGCGGGTCCGCCCCCTGTGGGCACTCTTCCTCCAGCAGCCGGATGCCCGCGCCCGTGCCGCCCAGGCTCTCGTCGAACAGGTCAGGGCGCTCTTCCACCCACGAGCGGCGGCGCGCCAGGTCCACGTACAGCACGCGGCAGAGCGGATCATGCGGGTTCACCGGCCACCTCCTCGATCTCCTGCAACTCGATCACGTCGTAGCGGCAGTACGGCGCGCAGTAGCCACAGTACACGCAGATCTGCGGCTTGTCCTGCTCCCGGTCCCACAGCACCGCGCCAAAGGGGCAGGCCTGCGCGCAGTTGCCGCAGCCGATGCACAATTCCGGCCTGAGGCGCACCCCGCCCCCACCCCGCAGCACCAGCGCATCGGTGGGGCAGACGCGCGCGCACGGCGGGTCGGCGCACGCGCGGCACACCACGACGACAAACCCCCGGCGGAAGCCGCCCGCCGAGTGGACGTGAATGCACGCGCCTTCCAGCCCGCCGTGTCCCAGCCGCCGTGCGCAGGCGAACATGCACACCTGGCAGCCGACGCAGCGGTCCACGTCTACGACCGACAATCGTTTAGCCATTCGTCCCTCCCTCTGAGTGGACGCGGATCAACACGGATCAACACGGATCAACGCGGATTTTCTCGCTTCGGTGGTACAAAACGTGACGGACGCCCCGCTTCAGCGGGGAACCCCGGCGCACTTCAGCCAGGGACCTGAATAAGCAACGGACGCCCCGCTTCAGCGGGGAACCCCGGCTGAAGCCGGGCCTCCAATACTAGCGCAGGTACTGGCGGTTGATCTTGGCCACGTACGTATACAGTGGGTCCACGAACTGGGTGCAGCGCGCCTCAAGCACCTGGCCCAGCAACAGAAAGGCGTCCCGTTCGTCCATGTGGTAGTCGTCGGCCAGCCAGTAGATGAGTTGCTCGGTGGCGATGCGGAAGGCGTCCTCGGCCGGGCGCGCACAACCGACGGCGGTCAGGTGCGTCTCGTCCACGATGCGCGGCCACCCCATGCGGGCGGGCCTGGGCGCCAGGCTGACCGTCAGTGTGACTTCCGACCGGCACTCGATGCCGCCGCCGCAGTTGATCTCGCCGTCCCCCTGGAGCGCGTGGACGTCGCCGATGTGCAGCAGCGCCCCCGGCACGTGGACCGGCAGGTAGACCGTCGCGCCCGGGCAGACTTCTTGCGCATCCAGGTTGCCCCCGTGCGGGCCGGGCCAGGAGTTGTTGAACACTTCCACGGCCGGGGCGGTGCCCAGCGTGCCGATCATGGGGCGCACGGGCAGTTTCAACTTGTCGGACCACTCGATCAGCCCGTTGCGGATGCGCACCGTGCGGGTGACGACGCCCCATTCCCGGTGGCGGATCCAGTCGGGGAATGGGTTGGTGCCGGGTTCGAAGCCGGTATACCCCAGCGCATCGGGTTGGATCGCGTCAATGTGCACGGCCAGCACGTCGCCCGGCTGCGCCCCGTCCACTGCGACCACCACGGTCGGGTTGGGGCCAAAGCCGAGGCCGGGCTCCCAGCGATCGTCTATGCTCTTGAGCCAGTCGCCGGTGCACAGTTCGGTCTCGGCGACGAACGTTTCGCCAGGTGAGACGGTGAGCGCTGGCGTGTTGAAGCGGCTGTGCGTACAACAGGTGACTGCGCGGGTCACCCGGCGGAGAGGTGCGCTGCTGCGCCTGTCGTCAACCATGGGTTCCCTCCTATCCTGACCAAGTGGATGCGTTCATTACTTCCGCAACCCCATCTTCTTGGAGCTTGCCTCGACCGATGGAACAGACGTAATATACCAGGGTTCGACGATTTTCACCAGCAGGAGTGCACACTTCCCCAATTCACCGTGAAGCAACCATCAAGGCCCGCCGTACTAGGTGGCGGCACTCGCGTCGCTAGAGCAAGAGTTGCACGTGCACTAGCCAGCGCTAGGGGTGGGACTGTAAGGTGACACATAGCGAGGGCAGCGGCTGAACCAGTCGCCATCTTTCTACCACTAGTAGCTATCAAGACATCGATGCCGTGCTAAGGGTCAGAGGTGATCTTAGCCCGGCGCGCGTGGCGGTCCGGGTGTCGGTCGCCTTGGTATGGTTATGGGGGTCGCTGGCGGCAGTAACGTCGGCGTTGCTGTTGCCGCGGGGACTGCTGTTGGCATGCGGCGGGTTGCTGTTGGTGTGCGTGTGGGGGTTGCTGTTGCCGTGGATGTAACGGTTGCTGTTGGCGTGTCTGTGGGAGTTGCTGTTGGCGTGGGCGTGGGGGTTGCTGTGATGTCAAGGAAGTGGACCAGGACCCGACCCGTGACGAGTGCAACGGCCAACCATATGAGCACTAGCACGTACAGTCGCTTGCGGCTTCTTACGGACATAGATTCCCCAATCGTTCTAGGCGCTCCTGAGCCAGGTGCAGTCTCTCTGATGGCATCTTCTCACCCAGTTCGACAATGCGTCGGTAGAGAGCACATGCCTTTTCGGGTTTTCCATCTGCTTCGTACAGTTGTCCCAGGTTGAGCATGGTTTCGGCGGGTGTCCCCGGGTCGAGTTCCAGCGAGCGCTCCAGTTGGGCAATCGCCTCATTGAACTTGCCAAATTGGACGAGAACGTTGCCATAGACGCTACGGATGTAGTGTTCGTTAGAGCCTGGGTTTTTCAAAGCGGCCTCGAATTCGGCCAGCGCACGTGCTTCCTTGTCTGGAAACTCCCGTTCGTCGGCAGCAGCATAGGTCAGACCCAGATGGGTGTGCAACAGGGAGGCGTCGTATCCTGGGTAGCGCAGGGCTTCTGTATAGTGCTCGATAGCCTGATCATAGTCACCAATACGATACAGGAATCCGGCGAATAGTTCGTGCGCCCAGGATGGGTTGTAGTAGGCTTCACTGATCTTGACGAGTTCTTGGTAGTTGATATAGGCTGCATCGAGGACTCCCATCTCCTCGTAGAGGCTTGCCAGGTAAAGGTGGGGTGTCACCAATGCAGAATCCAGGCCAACCGCCTGGTTGTACTCCTGGATGGCTGCTTCGCTCTGGCCCGTCGCCTCGTACACTTTGCCCAAGTCCAGGTGAAGCCATACTTGCTTGGCAGGATCGCTCTTGGTCAGGGTTTGTGCTTCACGGAGCAGTTCCAGAGCAGCCTGTGGCTCACCAAGGCGCACCAATGCACGTGCGGCACTGAGATAGGCAATGAAGAATTCGGGAGCACGGCGGATGATAGCACGATACTCGCGTAGGGCAGCTTCGTCGTCTTCCTGTGCTTCGTAGGCAATGGCGCGGTCGTAGATGGCCGCAATATGATCGCCTGGCAATTGGTTGCAGAGCGCAATTGCTCTTCCCAGCGCCTCCGGAATGTGTCAAGCACTTTGGGACAACTCTGACGGGAAATTAGTGTCTAACGGATGTGTGCAACTCGGCTGTTCCACCGCCTTTCCCACCGTAGCCAGGTGCTCGGCTGAGTCAAGGGATCGC
>Ga0315277_10006668_pt1 | contig 15059 bp, 10 predicted proteins | sample YL17G05_15_MG_FD_203695 | JGI IMG/M metagenome (GOLD analysis project Ga0315277, IMG submission 203695) | Sediment microbial communities from Yellowstone Lake, YNP, Wyoming, USA - YL17G05_15 | ecosystem: Environmental > Aquatic > Freshwater > Lake > Sediment | place: USA: Wyoming | collected...
CCCCCCCCCGAAAGAACGCTATCCTATCTTTTTAACGAAATATAGCCTGAAAACATCTTCCCCTGTTTCGCGCTTCTCTTTGCAAACATCGGACTTGATCAATCTATAAAATAAATTTTCTTGCTCGCACATCCTTCTAAAATCTTCGCTACTAATATATGGAGAGACAATGACGTAGGCTTTTTTCATATCCACTACGGATTTTAATTCACCGACCTCTTTTATATTATGGTCGAGGTTTTTGTATCTTACGATTAAGGTGAACAAATCTGCCTCGCACTTGACTTCATATAATCTATGAGGCGTCTCTTGCAGATAAAAAACGGGCAGATCATTATATACATTTTCGCTTATTGCTCTGCCAAACCTTAAAATGCCGGATAAAACTCCCGGATTCCGCTTATTGAAAAATATATTTTTAGTTATATAACTTAAATCGGACGATACCGCAGAAGACGCTATAATCATAACCAGAAACGCAGCTATGCCTTTAACGGTTTTATTCTTAATAAGACTCAAATAATATACCAGTCTTGCGCCGCCTATGCCAACGAGAAAATATAAGGGGATACAATATAGTATGTATCTGCGGACCTGATTATGGAAAGCAGTAGTAACTACGGGGAGGATGCAAATTGCAGCTATAAGCAACAAAAATACTTTATTAATTTTATAATTTAGGTTCCTCATAAGGTAAATTAATCCCGCAATCAGCGGAATGAGCAAAACTTTATTTATTAACCAATAATCGGCATCTATAAACCCATGGCCTGTTATAATTGCCCATAAAGACTTAACGTTGTCAAATATAGTTAAATAAAAGGCTTTACAATGTCCCGGTTCTTGACGAAAAATATTTTCTTGATCGAAAAAGTTGCCTTTATTTATGATTGTCAAAATAAAACCAATTAGGCTTACGGCCGTAATTCCTGCCAAAAAAGAGAGTAGATATCTATAAAAAGAATCCTTTCTCCCGGATAAAGCCGCCATCATCGCAACAGGAAGAATGAATCGTAACGGACCGTAATAATACCAGGATAGGCCGACGATCAGCCCCAGGTAAAATTTGGCTCTTGCATTGGAATCGTTTAACGCTTTAAAAATAAAAAAAACAAAATTAATGCTACTAAAACACTGGGGGCATGGTAGCTACCTGATCTTGCAAGCTCTTGAAAAAAAGGCGAAAAGGAAAAAAAACATACTCCAATATTTGCTGCCGTATTACCCCAGTATTTTCTAAGTAAACAATAAAATAAAAACAGGCAAAGAATGGAGCTAAGGCAGACAAATAAATGTAAAGTAAATAGACTAAGCCCGCCTGTAAATTTTGCAAAAAGGAATAACGGCAGGAGGTAATAAAAAGAATGCCAACCGCTATTTGTGTCTCCTTCGTGAAGAGGCAAGGTCTTAATCATAAAATTGAAAAAATTATTATTGTAACTTTTATAATTATCCAATAAGACACCTATGCTTCTTTCAAAAAAGAATTTATCTACAGTCATATTATTTTTGAAATTTATACATAGAGAGATTGCGCACAAAATTATAAAAAGGTAGCCTAAATTATTCTTCATTTTTTTACCGATAGTCATCGAATCCATCAATTTATCGGATTATTTTACCGCACAAGGCGGAATGCTGCATATTACATTAACCTGTCATAAATTCAAAACCCAATCCACCTAAAGCCGCCGGTAAGAATAACTGCGCCTAAAATTCGTAATAATTCTTTAATCTTCAACTCGTTGCCTCACCTTTGAAGATTAGATTAATGCCTTCTCCGATAAGATTAGTTATGGTAGTAAGGTCGCCGCCGGATGCCTGCCCTTTTATCCTTTTAAAATGCGTCACAGGCAGTTGGACAAACTTCTTCTTTTCTTTAAATAAATTATTTAATATTTCAAAATGAATCAATATGCCCGTAGATGTCAATAATATTCTCTTTAGGTCTTGAACCTTAAACAACTTGAAACCGCAATCAATATCTTTTATTCTCTCTGGCAACGATAGATTTGCAAGAGTATTTCCAAATTTAGCTAAGAGAATTCGATATAAGTTATCTTTTCTTTGTCTTCGATAGCCTATAATAAAATTGTGATATTGTTTATTATGCCAAAAGGGGGCGAAATCTTTAATCCGCAACTGGCCATCCGAGTCCATAATCAAAATCCATTCCTTTTGTGATAACTGAATTCCTGTCCTTATAGCAAAACCATATCCTTTATTTCTCTCGTGAGAAACAATTCTTAATTCTGGATGCAACTTACTTATTCCATTGATCACATCCAACGTTGCATCCGTACTTCCATCGTTAACCACGATAACATCGAAGTTTTTAACATGGCCGGGTACGTAAGAAATAATATCAGAAATAACCTTGCCGATATTTGCCTCTTCATTAAATGCAGGAAGGACGATGCTCAGGCTTTCTTCCGGGGGTAGCAGAGATTCATTATTTATTTGCCCGTTTAATCCAGAAGATCCTACTTCCATATTATTGTGAATATCCTAAAGACTTTAACCTCTTTTTGGTTTCCTCATCCAGGGGTTTTGCAGAAGAGATTATATTTGGCTTTGGACGATTCATCCACTCTTCTAATCTCGCTTTCAAAACTTTAAATTGTTCTTTTTCGATATCTGCTAGATCGGTTAATTCTCCTGGGTCATTTTTTAAATTATACAGTTCATATCTGGCACCATATTCTGATGTCTCATAAATCAATTTCCATTCTCCCGCAATAATAGATTTTTGTTCTGCATTCGCTTCTGATCCATTTACCATTTTAGTTACCCCTGCCTCAGAAAAAGCAGGAGTCACAAGTTTATTTTTATTTAAAATTAACGGAAAAAAACTTGAACCTTCGGCTTTTATATCTGCATTTATTCTCAGCATATCGACGATAGAAGGCATAAGATCAATTAATTGTACTGGATATTTAATTATCCTTCCCTTAGGGATGATTTTTCCCGTAATTATCAAAGGTACTCTTATCTCGTGATTATACAAACAATCACCGTGTTGAAAATATAAATCCCGTTCTCCTAGACTTTCGCCATGATCTGCCGAGATAATGATTATGGTCTTTTTATCTAAATTTTCATTCTTTAGTGTATTTAGTATTTCCCCGATCAAGCTATCAACAAATGCGATTTCGCCATCATATTGAGAAATATAGTAATCAACATCGGTTATATTATTAATTGCTACCCATTCTGGAATTACACCATAAAACTCTTTACCTTTACCTATGGGAAGATGTTTAGATTTATTATTTGTTACAAACATCTGATTAAATGGATAAGGCGGAACATAGGGGGCGTGGGGATAATCAAAGAAATGTATCCAGACGAAAAACTTTTTATTTTTAAAATTCCTTATCCATTTTATAATGTCTTTGGTTGAACCTAGAGTATCTTTACTATCAAACAGATAATCAAACCCTCTCTCAAAACTAGTAAGGGCTTTGAAGTGCCCCGTTTCACCAACCGCGGCTGTATAATAATTCTCTCTCTTAAAAACCTCCGGCAGGGTGACTAAACTCTTATTTATAATATTTCCAAATTCATTTACATGATGAGTGCTGGGATAGGTTGCCGTTAAAATTGATGCCAGCGAGCCTCCGGTCCATGGCGTCTGACTAATCGCCTGTGTAAATAAAACTCCTTCCTCGGCAAGTTTATCGATATTGGGGGAGGTATTTCGTTTATATCCATAACACCCTAAATGATCAGGCCTTAGGGCATCAATGGTAATGAGAAGGATATTAAGATTACTTGGCCTATTGAAATTAATATAAGAAAACAATCCACCAAGAATTACAAGAAGAATGGATAAAATTATAATAAAACTTAGTTTTTTATTTAATTTCATTCTTTAATAAATTTTTACCCTGCATTTCTTTGGGTTTTGAGATACCAAATTGCCCTAATATAGTAGGAGAAAGATCTATAACCAACGGCTCTTTTATTCTACTTTTTTATTAATAAATATCACTCCCGGGACTAATTCAGGATCAATTAAATGATCGCCGCTCCATTTCTTTACCCTAACATCGGGCTTAACAATTCGCAACCCAATTTCCCTAAGGCCGCCGGGCACTTTCCCTTTTATCCTTTTGCAATGCGTCACAGGCAGCTGGATATTTTTTTCTTTTTTAAATGAATTATTTAATATTTCGCAATGAATCAATACGCCCCTCTAACCCGTTAATCCTGCTGATTGCTTCCTCGCTGTGCATCAGATTATCGCACATCTTAACGCAGCCTATCTCCTCAAAATAAGGATCGGTCTTAGGCAGGTATCTGGCCTTGACGCGAAATTCCGCGTAAGCGCGTCCGTGCCAGATCGCCTTAAAATCCCGGCTGTTGATGTTGCCCATTGGCTTTGTCACTGCCCGGCAGCAGGGCACTACATTGCCGTCGGCTAAAACCCGGGCAAATATCCAGCCGACTAGACAAGGTATCTGGTTTACGCGGCTGCGGTCGTAATCGCCCGCCAAGGAACCTTCTTCTTTAAGGCGGGAAATCAGCCCGTCAAAATAATCCAGCTTTATCCTCTCCTGCGACGGTAAGCCGCGCCATGCCGCTTGAATCTCCCCGGCCTGCCGCAAGACGCTCTCTTTCTGCGGGGCATTCAAAAGCAGGGCATCGGTCCCTTCCAGTGCATCAATAAGCGTAAAGTATGCCCCATCCGCCTTAACCTGCAAGGCGAACTCAAACATCCGCCTTACCTGCGAATAGTTTAGGCTGCAAATGACATTGCACAAAGTAAGAAAAGGCCGGTCCTTTTTTTCGCGGGTCAACACCCGTAAATTGCTGACAATCCGGTCAAAGGTGCCCGGCATAACTCGGTAATGGGTTTTGGCGTAGGTCTCTTCATCGGCTGCCCAGAGACTGACTGCCAATTCGTCTACCCCCAGCCGGATTAAATCCCGCACCCTGCCTTCATTGCATAAAGAAAAATTGGTGGTAATCCCGCAGAGTAACCCCTGGGACTTGGTAAACTCGATTAATTGCATAATCTTAGGGTGCATCAATGGCTCTCCGCCGCCGGTAAAGCGGATTCGACGGGTGCCAAGTCCCGCCAGGCAGGATATCAGTTCCTTTGCCTTCTCAAAATTTATCTCTCGGCCAAGGCATTCCTCCGAGGGTTTATTTTTTAGAAGCGGCGAATAAAGCCAGCAGCCCATACATTGTTCATTGCAGCGGTTGGTGATATCAATAACCACGTGTTCCGGCCCGGCGACCGGCCTGCCTTCCTGCGGCTGCCCTACGGCAGAATCTCTGCGATTGCCAACCATCAGCCTCAATCGTTTTTTTAACGCGCCTATCACCATTTATATGCTATCGCCGTTTACGCCTCTGGTTATTATCCTCTCCCCCAGCGCCTTCGCCCCGCAGCTTAACGCCATTCTTTCAATCGCCGAAAGGGAAAGAAATATGTTGTGGTTATGATAATTCCTGCCCATATCGTCGCAGCCCTTATAGCAGCCGACCGCTACATTGGGGTCATTGCCGATCAGTGAGAAAAACGGATCGTCCTTCTTAGGTCTGCCGGTTTTACGCCGGAATTGTTTCTGTGAATCGCCGTTCCAGATATCCCGGAACCTCTGCTTATGGATATTCCCCGCGGGTATGCGGTGGGCCTTAAGGCAGGCGTTCACGTTGCCGTTGGCCATTATCCTGGTAAACACCCATCCTGCATAACAGCGCAGGGAATCAATTACATCTTTGTCGTATTCTCCGCTAGAGGCGTAGGAGTGAGAGACTCTTCTCACGAACTGGTCAAACTGAAAAAGCACCAGCCCGTTATTGGCCGCGGGGTCTCTGAATTTCTCTCTGATGTTATGGCACTTCTCTACCAGCACCCTGCGCTGCTCCTCGGAAAGCAGCAGGCAGTCGGTTTTGCCCGGCACGGTATCAATCACCGCGAACTCCACTGAATCTACGCCCGTTTCCCAGGCGAACTCTATCATCTGTTCGACATCGGCATAATTCAGGTTAAAGATAACGTTGTACAGCTTCACGAAGGGCGGCCGGCCTTTCTGCCTTAAGGAAGTCAAGTACTTAAGCACCTTCTTGATCTTCAGGAAGGCCTCTTCGTCTTTATTGGGATGGGTGAGCGCATATACGGCAGGTGAACCGGCCCAGAGGCTTACGGTTAGGTGGTCGACGCCGTACTCGACCAGCTGTCTTGCCCTGGCCTTGTCCACGAGAGTAAAATTGGTATTTATATGGCAGACCAGTTTCCTTTTTTTTATGTGCCGGATAATTTCCATAATCTCGGGATGCATGAACGGCTCACCCCCGCCGGCAATGTATATATCGCGGGTATACATACTGTACAATTCGTCTATTAATTCCTTCACCAGCGCATATCCTAAGGTCTGGCTTTTTTCCAAGGGGTCTATATGACCTTCGTCCAAAAGCGGAGAATTGCACCAGCAGGCAATACAGTTATTATTGCATTTGTTGGTCAGGTCAATCTGTGCCATGTAAGGCCCCAGATAGGCATGTGAACCGTTGAGAACCCCCATCATATTCATATAGTTGCGCAACCGGTCCTTTGTTCTGGTCTTATAACGATGGTGTGCCAACTCAAGCGCTAGCGAGAACCGCTCAAGCACCCGCCGCATAAACTGGAATATCTTTTTTGCCGTATACCCCAGGCCCGCTATTTTTAAATTTAAAAATAACTTGTGCATCAGGGACCTGAGGGTGAAATCGCCCCGCCTGCGGCAATGCTCTCCCCAGAGAAAATAGGCTTTATCCCTTGCCTGCTTTAACTCCTTGGCGCTTAACTGCGGGGTATTAAATACCGCGTTGTGGTTGCCGTCATAATCGGACCAGTCTGCAGGCGTAAGCAGGCCCTGTTGTTTTAACTGGTCAAAAAATATTGTCCCGGGGAAAGGTGTAGCGACGGAAAACTGCAGAGAATTGGGATTAAGACGCAAGGCAAAATCAATGGTTTTCTTCACTGTCTCCCTGGTCTCGCCCGGCAAGCCAAACATAAACGTCAAGTGAACCTTTATTCCCAGAGCCTTTGTGTCCTTAACCCCTTTTTCCGCTCTGGCGAGGTCGAGGTTTTTACCGCAGCGGTCAATTATATCCTGCGCCGCGGATTCCGCGCCGTACTTAACCGCGAACAATCCGGCCGCCTTTAACTCTTTTAAAATTGCTGCGTCCAGGCAATCGGCACGCGCCATCATTGCCCAGGGCGCCCCCAGCCTTCTTCCTTTAAGCTCCCGAGCAAACTCTCCCAGCCATTGCCTATCCAGCCCAAAGGTGTCGTCATCAAAGTAAACAGAGCGAAAGCGCATGCGCCTTACCAGATGCTCCATCTCATCAACCACGTCTTTGGGGTTACGCACCCTGTAGTTTCTGCCGCCGTACATAACCTGCGGCCAGAGGCAAAAAATACAGCCGTAAGGACATCCCCTGCTGGCTAACATCTGAACAGAGGGAAGCGGCAGGCCGCCGGGCGTATCCAGATATCTCTGCATCGGCAGGCCCTCTCTCAGCGGCCAGGGTAAATCACTGAGATTATCAATCAACGGCCGCACCGGATTCAATCGCACATCTTTGTTGTCTTTACGGAAATTTATACCCCTTGCATCTGCCAAGTCGCGCTTGTCCCTGATGGCGACCGCCAGGTCCAGCAACGAATATTCATACTCCCCCCTGATGACGTAAGTTATGCGGCTGTTCTCTCTGAGAAATTCTTTGCTGGCGATATTCGCGTCTGGCCCGCATAAAACAATCGGTATTTGCCTGTCGATTTTTTCGATAAACGCCAAGTCGTCCTCCAAAGAAACGGTGGATGTCTCAATCAACAGTAGGTCGGGAGCGAAATCTCTCAGGGACTCAAGAAATTGTTTTTCGCTTAGGCCGGCGGCGATGGCGTCGATCAGCCGAACCTGGAAACTATTTCTTTTTAACAAGGCCGCGGCATAAGCCAGGAAGAAAGGGAACGGCAAATAAGCGCCCTCGGAATGGTCTTTTATGTGCGGCCAGCGGGAACCCGCCCTTACGCCGCTGCGTCCGTATTTGTACCAGGGAATATTCGCCAGCAATACCTTCATTGTCTTCGTTTCGTACGCGTAAAATGGTTATCGACTTTAATCTCGCCGGCGAAATAGGATTGCCTGCCAGGGTTAAGCTCTGTATTGCGGCCGGAACACACCTTTAGACACTGTAATACCCTGGCCTCAAAAAGCCGGTCTGAATTAACAATGTTAACCGTATGTCCGCTTTTCCGCAAGGGGCAGTCGAAAAGAACCGCTGGCAAAATCCCGTTACTTGTGTCTTTCTTGCCGGCGCAGGATACGGCGATAAAGCCCGCGGCCGCAGCCGTCTTCCACAGGCTTTGCCAATCGCCTCCGTAATCATCATTAAATTCTTCCGGGAAAGCACCCCCCCGGCCGCTGCGCGCAAACCAGCTGTGATAATTATCACTGAGCATGACGTTGGTCTGCTCCCGTTCTACCTGCACTCGGCCGTAAATCTCCATTTCAATCCGCCATAATATCCGGCCGCTGTCCAATATTTCGATTTCCCAAATTTGATTTATCGGCAGTTGTAACCATTCTAAGCAGGCGCGCATCTTGAGCGCGCCTATCTTTTTCAGCGTCCAGCGCGCGCGCGTGGAATCGTGCCAAATCCCCGATGAGCGGATTGAAACATACAGCCCGAAACGCTTAGTCAACTCCTTATCTTTATAAAATAGGCTGACCTTACCTTGCTCAAAAACAAGCCTTAAGGGCTTCTTACCTATGGATATCCCTCTCACATATCTACGCACGGAGGAATCGATAAGGCTGCTTTTTGCGCCGATAACTATTGCCGCCGAACTAAGCGGTTCGCCTGCGGTCAAAAGTCCACCGTTTATCCCGGCGGTCAATGACCGGATGATCCTGGCGTTGGTATGGTAATCGCTGTTCTCAATCACAACCATGCTTTTGTTCTCGCTGGCGCTTACGTCAAAAATCACGGCGGGAAATGTCTTGCCTTCTTTAATCGCTGCCTCCACGGCAGCAAACCAGCTGGCGCTGTTCTTGGGCGTTACCTCCTGCCAGTAGTTATCCGATGCGGCAATATCCGGGAAGCTGCCTTTATTTTGCGCGTATATCCATTGCCGGTATTGTGCGGAAAGAAAAATACTCATTTGGCTCTGGGTTACCTCCATCTTCTGCGCGCCGGCGTGAATATAAACATGCCATTTTATGGAATTATCCCCCGCCAGATTAATCCGCCAGCTCTGCGCGACCGGCAGGCCTCTCCAGCTGAGACGAACGAGAATACTCTCCTCGCCCGCCTCTTCTATCTGCCAATCCGCCGCCCTGGATTCAAACCAGTTGTCTTTATACATAAATGCGGAATACATCCCCCAAGCGCTGGTAATCTCGCAATCATCCCAGAGAATTCGGACTTTTTTATCCGCGAATACAAGCCTAAGCCTTGCCTTTTCTGCGACGTATCTTTCCCCGGCCAGGGTCTTCTGCCGGATGGTCTTTATCATTTCGATGGCTCTGTATCTATCTAAAGCTATTGACCAGAGGGCCTTCTGCCGGCCGGTCCTGATTATCTCGATAAGTTCGCGCCAGATAATTTTTTTTAAGTAGGCGTCCAGTTCTTCTCGCGTATCGAATACGTATATCCCTGCGGAGAACAAATTAACCCGCGGTTGTTGCGCAGCCGGCGAATCGGCTATCTGGACATTCAGCACCCTTGCGCAGGCAAAGGAATCACTATTATACACGGAGAGAAATGGCTCTGAGGGATTCTCCGAGAGGTCCCAGATAACCGCCGGTAACGCGCCGTGGCATTCCTGCGCTGCAGCGGTTACTCCCAAAAAACGCCTGCGCTTATGGATAAGGCTGACGCGCTGCCAGTCTTTGGCGTTGGTGAATTCGGAAAAGTCGCCCGCGTCAAAGGAATTCAGCCATTGCCTGTATTTATCACTGACCATAAACTCGAACCGTATCTGACTTATTGCCGCGGCCTGCGGATTATCCAGGCCCACTTGCCAGGAAAGCCGGTTACCGGAAAAACCCAGATACCAGGTCTGGGTTAGCGGCGGCGTAGCGCTCCTGCCCCTTGCGACGAGGGATGTCTCATCGCAGGCCAGTATCTCCCATTCGGCACCGAATGAGACATACTGACTATTTTGATATATAAAGGATATGTGCCCTCCTGTGCCCTTGGTAATAATACGCTTATTCCAACACAACAACACCCTGCCGTTATTAAATATTGCTTCCAGGGGGCCATTTTTTAAAACGGCGATGCCTTTCTTCTCCCCCGCCGTCTGCAGATAAAGACTTATGCCCTCGCTCGCTGTGCTATCGCTGATTATTTTGCCCTCTCTTAACACAATCACCCTGTTACAAATCTGACTCACCAAAGACATATTATGGGAGACAAAGATAATCGTCTTGCCCCGCGCCTTAAATGATTCAATCGCCTTAATGCATTTCCTCTGAAAGGCTTCATCGCCCACTGCCAAAACTTCATCAATGAGCAAAATATCCGGATTTACATTTATGGCAATGGCAAATCCCAACCGGACATACATGCCCGCAGAATAGGTTTTAACCGGCGCATCAATAAATTTATCCAGTTCTGCAAAGTTAATAATATCAACCAGTTTGGAGTCTAAAATGTTCTTGCTTAAGCCTAATACTGCGCCGTAAAGATAAACGTTTTCCCTGCCGGAAAGCTCGGGATGAAAAGCGACGCCCAATTCCAGCAGCGCGGAGACCCTGCCCTTAACTCGCATTTCTCCTTCATCCGGGCTTAATATACCGGCAATCAGTTTTAACAGTGTGGTCTTGCCGGAGCCATTCTCCCCGACGATGCCGACAACTTCGCCCCGGCCGATGGCACAGCTTATATTTTTTAAAGCCGAGAACTCCTGCCGGGGTGAAGTATTGTTCTGTAACCAATTTATAATTTTGCCTTTCAGGTCGGTTTCTTTCCGATGATAAAGCCTAAATTTCTCGCCAACATTACAAAACTCAATCATTTTATTAGTGTCAGACATAGGTAATTATTTGATACACAAGTAATTGTGTAATAATCTCTTACGCGGCCTTCCCCTTCTACTTGGCCTGGCAAGCCGCAACCTCTCCCTCATCCCCTCTTCAAATGGTCCATCGGCGAGAAAAAGCCCACTGTTTATCGAGTTTTTTATCCGGGTAATTATATCTACGGATGTCTCTTGCTGAATGAAACGCACGTATGAATCATGCCTTTCCTGCGTCGTATTGCCTAATGTGGTGAACACCGGATCTAAATCAAGTAGCCTGTTGTCGCTATCAGTGCCGGTATGAAAGTGAACGCTGGACCATTTATAGTGAAGCGGGGTCTGCACAATATTGGCCCTCACGGGATTAAATTCTATATATTTTATGCATTCTAGTAAATAAGTGTCGGACTGCACAATAGGATTTTTAAATCTTCCCTGCCAGAGGTGACCCGAAGTTCTATATTTATAATGGTGGAGTTTTGTATGAGCGGTAGTCAAAGACTGCATGATTTTAGACAAAGTGTTAGCTTGTGTTGGCTGAATAATAATATGCACGTGGTTGCTCATCAGGCAATAGGCATAGATTTTGAAGACGAATTTTTCTTTGTATCTCATTAATAGCCCCAAATATTTAGCAAAGTCATCTTCATCGTGAAATACCGCCTGACCATTATTGCCGCGGTTTATGATGTGGTAGGTGAAATTTTCTAATGAAATACGGGGAGGCCTGGACATTCTACAAGCAGTATAAGTCTCTGGGAAATAATTGTCAAGAATAATCGCGCAACTACTGTCATAAGAATTGGTTATTTATGTCTGACACTATAATTTGACACTATAATTTATAATTCTTTAGACAGACCCGATTTGCATCTTGTAAAAATAAAGTGGCCGATTAACAGCGCCGCTCCCGCCGCCAACAGCGCCCCCGCCAGACTTATCGCTCCCGGCGCCTCACCGCTAAAAAGCACCCTTCTGTACATCCCCACCACCAACGTCATAGGATTAAGCTGGTAAAGGTGATAAAATTTTTGCGGCACCATCTCCAAAGGATAAACTACGGGGGTGAGATAAAACCAAAACATCAGCAAAACGTTTAACATCTGGCCTACATCCCGAAAGTAGACGTTTGCGCAAGAAAAAAATAAGGCCAACCCGGCGGTAAACAGAACGTGGATGGCTAATATCATCGGTAAAAAATAAATAAATCCCGGATGGGGGAGCCTGCAGATTACCAAAATTGGCAGCAAAATAGCAAGGCTGAATAAAAAATTGATAAAGTTGCTCAATACATAAGAAATCGGTAAAATCTCTCTGGGGAAATAGACCTTTTTCACCAGATTGGCATTGTCGATGATGCAGCCAGCGGCATCGGTTAAAGACGCGGCAAAGCATGTCCACGGCAATAGCGCCGACAGCAGGAAAAGAGGGTACTGCTTTATCTGTATCTTGATCACCCTGGAAAAGACTATGTAGAAAACGAGCATGGTTAGCAGGGGATTCAGGAATGCCCAGAAAAATCCCAAAACCGAGCCCTTATAACGCACCCTGAGGTTTCTCAAAACCAGATTGGTTAATATTTCTCGGTGGGGAATAAGTGCATACAATCGACGCATCGTTATTAAGATTATGAGTTGGGTGAAGGAGTGCAATACGTGCTGCTTACACCATCATTATACCGTCTGGCAATAAAAAGTCAATTGTTTTGGCAGGCGGATAGGCGAGAAATCGAAGAGACGATGCCGGTCAAAAGCCAGAAGGGATAGGCGATTAAGGCAATCATAAAGGCGGTTGAGGTGATGCTGTGCACCAAGACCCCGCAATAAGCAGCGATAAACGCCTTGGTCACAGATTGCAATTCCGCATCTTTAACGCTGCTATAAACGCCGGTTGCCGTGGTGTAAACCGCCGCGAGCAGCCAGAAAAAGACGACGACGCCTACAACGCCCGTCGCTACCGGCACCAGGGCAATCTGGCTGTCGTATTCATAAAGCGGATAAAACCCCAGGCCTTTACCGAATAAGATATCCCGCGGGAAATCCCTGAATACATACAGGCATTTAGCCCGATGTAGTGCCATGGAATCGAACGCGTCGCGGTGTTCGATTCGCGTACTAAATATATCGCTAACTATATTGGCGGCGCGCCTGCCCAATACCGCGTTGGGGAAAATAGCGGGAACAATCACGAACAGCGTAACGGCGCATATTACCGGTATCACCAGCAGCTTCCTGTTGTGCAACGCATAGAATACGGACAGCGCCGCCAAAGCGCTAATATAGGTAGTTCTCGATAGATTAAACAGGATTGCGCAAGAAATCACCGTCAGGCCCGCAGCAAACAACAACTTGGTACGCCGGCGCCTGCTAAAATGAAAAAGGCCTAAAACGACCGTCAGGGAGACCATCAAAAATCCACCCATGTGATTTGATTGATGGGAAAACCAGCCCCGGTCATAGAGCCCCGTAGGGCCGGAGATTCCTAAAATATGGTCGGCAATGCCGTAAAGGGCGACTGCCACGGCAGCGATCGTCCAGACATGCAGATAATCGATTATCTGCTTTTTTGTTTTTAAAATATTGACAGCCAGGAAAAATATTATATAATACTCTCCACTTCTTAAAATAACGCCAAGGCAGTACAGGGGGTCAACCGCGGGGTGGTGACTGTAATAGCCTAACAGCGTAGCTATGAGCCCGACAATAAAATATGACCCCAGAGGAACATAAAGCCGGGAATAGACAAGCCGCCTTTTCTTGAGCAATAATTCGCTAAGCCAGATGAGAAACAACGCCGGAACCAATAGGTCATCAAGCCTGATAAAGACTAAGCTGCCTGAAATACTAAGCGGGATCTTGGGCGAGAAAGAAAAGATAAAAATAAAAAATGCCAGGCCGGCTTTTGAAAACATAGGCTAATAATAGCATAACATATTTTTCTTGCAATGGATATTTTATCTGCTATAATGGTGTCGTTATTCAGCCGCAATCTGGATTTCTACAGGGTTATCCAACCTGTGAATAAGTTGTGGATATTGTGGACAATTCCCGAATCTACGCTATAAATGCATACCGCTGAACTCTGGAACAAAGCCCTAGAGCATATAAAAGAGCGCATCGGCACCACTGCCTTTGAGGCCTGGTTTCTACCTCTGAAATGCAGGGAAATCAAGGGCCAAAATCTGACCCTGGAGGCGCCGGACAGCTTCTTTAAAGACTGGGTAATAAACCATTATTTAAATTGCATTGTCGAAGCAACCAAGGAGGTAGCCGGCCAGGCGTTCCACATAGAATTTCAGGTAAACCCGTCCCTCTTAGACAACCAGGAGCGCAGCCGGTTAGAAGAATTCAAAACCCGCATAACACAACCGCAGGAGAGCATGGCCTTAAACCCCCGGTATACGTTTGAGAATTTTGTGGTCGGGCCGTCGAACCGCTTTTCCCATGCCGCTTCTCTGGCTGTGACAAATTCTCCTGCCAAGGCCTATAACCCGCTTTTTATTTACGGCGGCGTGGGCTTAGGCAAAACCCACCTGATGCAGGCAATCTGCAACGGCGCCAAAGAGCGGTTTGGCCAAGAGTTAAAGATCTGCTATATGCCCTCTGAAAGGTTCACCAACGAGCTGATCAGCGCAATCCAGCACCATTCCACCGCGCATTTCCGGCAGAAATACAGGAATGTAGATATATTAGTGATTGACGATATACACTTTATTGCGGGCAAGGAGGCGACACAGGAAGAGTTTTTCCATACCTTTAATACCCTTTACGATGCCCACAAACAAATCATCATCTCCTCGGACCGTCCGCCGAAAGAAATATCGCGGCTGGAGGAAAGGCTAATCTCGCGTTTTGGCTGGGGTTTAATTACCGACGTGCAAACCCCCGATCTAGAAACGCGTGTTGCAATACTCAAGAAAAAGATTGAGCGGGAGCCGGTAAACCTGCCTGATGAAGTAGTGTTTTTTATCGCGGAAATTATTAATACAAATATCCGCGAATTGGAAGGTGCTTTGATTAGAGTAATTGCCTAT
>Ga0315277_10006669_pt1 | contig 15058 bp, 11 predicted proteins | sample YL17G05_15_MG_FD_203695 | JGI IMG/M metagenome (GOLD analysis project Ga0315277, IMG submission 203695) | Sediment microbial communities from Yellowstone Lake, YNP, Wyoming, USA - YL17G05_15 | ecosystem: Environmental > Aquatic > Freshwater > Lake > Sediment | place: USA: Wyoming | collected...
GGGGAATGAAGACATTATCTCATTCCTGTAGGCGTCGATCTTGTTGGCGCGAGAATTCGGGTTGATCGCCCTGCAAATCTGCTTGCAGACAACGTCAACCTCGGCACCACAGGTAAGAAGAATCCTGGCAATTTCAATCGAAAAACAAGCGAAGTTGCTCTCATTGAACTCAACATATCTCGATACCTCATCGAGGTTGCGCTCAAGGGCAAGAAAATAGTTCCAGTGCGGCTCAATCTTCTGCGTCTGGATTGCCATGGTTCATCTCGCTAACACTTCACATAAGCTGCGAGCGGCGCGCCTCGCCTGCGCGCCGCTCGTCAGCTTCATGCGCTTGTTAGACGCCCTGGTGCGCTTATTGGGTTTCATCCCAGCCGCTCGGGTTCTTTCCTTGGTCAGGCCTGAAGATCGCCAAGTGACCGCAGTTCTCACAGGCCAGAATGAGGACTGGCGGGTCGCCCGCCGGGAAGTACCCGAGGCCTCTCAGCGCTGCTTCAGCCTCTTGCCTGGGAGAGTAACCGGGCTGCGTGCTCACCTGCCACATAGCTCGCGAGAACTTCAGCCGATACTCGCCGTTCTTGCAGAAGATGCAAGGCTGACGAGCCTTCATGGTCAATGGGCGTGCGCCAAGCTCTACTCGATTCAGAGACGCGGCGGCGGCTTCGGCAAGTTCATAGCCGTTCTGGAAGCGCTTCGCCGGATCTTCCACGATCGCGCGATCCAGAATCTCGTATATATGGAAGATCTCAGGGTCACGCGAGCGGCTCAAGTCGAATGGCTCCTCCCGATGACGCTCTCGCGGCAAGTCACGGCCCGATGTGAGCCAGTACAAGACCTTGCCCAGGGAGTACACGTCAACGTTCGGATGGACAACCCCGCTCCGACCGGCCTCGAGCTCGGGGGCGGTGTAGTGGCGCGGACCGACGACCTCCTCCGTTAGGGTGATGCGCTCACCCTCTGGCGTTGCGAAGCAGATGCCGAAGTCCGCAACTACAGGCTCTCCGGTCTCGCGGAGCAGGATGTTGTCGGGCTTGAGGTCTCGGTGAATCACGCTCTGGCCGTGCGCGAAGCCGACCGCTCGGCACACCCGCTCAAAGAGACGAAGGCGCTGGGGCAGCGGCCATGACTGCACGGCGGCCTTTCGAAGGCTGCCTTGGCTGCAGAACTCTGCCAAGAAGTATGGTTTCTCGCCATCGAGGTCGTACTCCTCTACACGAATGATGTTCTCGTGCTTAAGGTTCAGTGCTGTCTGTACCTCCTGCCTGAAGCGGTCGAGACGCTCCTTGTTCACCAAGCGCTTGAGGGCACGCAACGGTGCCTCGGCGTTGCGGGTGTCCCGCACGAGGTAAACCTGCCCCTGCCCCCCTTCGCCCAAGGGACGTATGACTTCCCATGGGCCATACCGCTTTGCCATGGTTCCTCCGTCTCCGCTGTCCCTCGAGTGGCGTCTAACTCTTGTTTAGACTAACCCACATAAAATCGATCCTGGTCGGCCTAAGACGAAACAGCCCCCACCGGGGGGCGGCCACAAACCGTTGCAGCGTAGTCACTTGCTTTCCATTCCTCAAGTTGCCGCCACCTTCTCAGGCCGACCGGTCGGTCGGCCTAAATCCTCCGCCTATTCGTTCCGCCAGACCTCCCCGAGACCAGCGCAGGCGCTGGCCCCAACGTCCTCGATTAGACCTCAATCCAGCACGCGAGTCAAGCGCTGTGATCGGAACGGAATCTCTCTCCATGGGCGGGGCACCTCGCGACGTATGTCTGTCGCGAACAGCCCTTTTCACCAGCAACCAGCCACGAGGCCCATATACGGCGTTCTGGGAAGCCAGCAGGGCACGTGGCGGTACACGCCCAGACCGCAAAGTTGACGGCCGTACCCGATACCTGTTGCGAAATCCCCAGCCCCCAGTTGTTGATCGTCCTGCAGACCGGCGTATTCTAACGCCTATGTCTGGGCATGGCCTGTCTTCTTCGGCATATCAGGGACAGGCCGGGCCCAGAGGGCGCCCCCCTGTCCTACTACGGCTGGGAGCCGATCGAGATCACGATCACGGCGGCGATCATGGCCGCGTTGCCGAAGGCCAGGAAGCGCACCGCGCGGGCGCCCGCTCCGCGCCATTCGCCGGTGAGGAGGCCGAGCAGATTGGCCACCAGCAGGATCACGGTCATGAACAGCGGCCATCCGAAGACCGCTCCGTACTGCCCCATGTGGGCCGCTCCCTGGCCGTAGAAATACATGCCGAAGAACCACAGGACGCCCATCGCGGCGGCCAGCAGCACATTGCGCGGGACCGCGCCGGGCACGGCGTTCTTCCAGCCGCCGTTCTTTTTGAGCAGATACAGGCAGTAGCCGGCGTTGGCGATGAATCCAGACGAGATCGCCACGGCGATCTTGGTGACCGAAGCCGTCGCGCCGCTGACGCCTTGCGCTTGCGCCAGGCTCGCGATGTCGTCCAGAAAAGCGACCGCGAAGTTGAACATCGGCGAGAGCACGCCGGAGAGAATGCAGATGATGAGGCCCCGGACGAAATTGCCGGTCTTCTTCGGCGCGGCCGCTTCGCGCAGCGCGCCGGCCTTCGAGCACAGCGCCACGCCCAGGATCACGATCGCCAGGCCCAGGAACAGCAGCATGCCGCGCCCGGTGAGCAACTGGTCCGGATGCTGCACGGCCAGGGGGATGATGGACCCCAGCGCGGCGATCAGCGACATGATGATGGCAAAGCCGAGCGCCGTGCCCAACTCCGCCACTCCCAGTCCGAAGAACACCGACCCGATGCCCCAACCCATGCCGAACACGGCCGCCAGCAGGATGGACCGCGCGCCGGCGGCCGAGTAGACCGCCACCGGGTCGGGAATCGTGGCCAGCACCATGATCCACGGCAACACGATCATGGCGGCGATCGAGTAAACCAACCATCCCATCTCCCAGCGCCAGCCCTTCAAGAACTTCTGCGGGATGGTGAAGCCGCCTTGCATCACGCCGCCCAGGAGAATCAGAAGCAAGCCGATCCAGGAAATGTCCATGTGTCACGCGCTCCGCGACCGTTGAGTGTATCGCTTGCGGGGGCCGGAATGCAAAACCCTATTTCGGGGACACTCTCGAAAATCGCGCCATACGGCCCGGCGGAATCTGTCAACGCCTTTGAGACACCCTCCCAAGAAGATCAGCGTCGTTTTGCCTCGCTCGCGGGAGGCACGGAAAATGCCAGGTGCTTCGAGAGACGGGCTATCGCGCGTTGCGGTTCGCCACTTCGGCCGCGAGCTTCAGCTCTCTGCTGACCTGATCCAGCAGTTCTTTCGCCTTCTGAGCATGGCCCTGCATGTCCCACTCATTGGCTTTCTGGGCGGCAACAATTCTTTCCCAGGCTTGCTGACTCAACCGCTGTGCGGCCGCAAGATTTGGATGTCGAGCGGCGGAGACGTTTCGGGCGGGCCTTTGCGCGGTGGCAGCCGCTCCAATCAGGAGCAATGCGCCGAAAACCGTGGCAAGAATTCGAGTTCTGATCATGGCGGACATTGTACCCTCCGCCCGGTAGTATTGCAACTTCGCTGGAGCACGATTCGACCGGCCGGCGGGGCCGCGGGCGGCCTCGAGTTGGCAGCCCCTCCGCTACGGGAGAACTCGCTCCGCTCGCCCTCCCTCCGCTCCGGCGCTGCCAAATCGTGCGGGAATCTCCGTTGAGCTTCAAGTTGTTTGCCACGATGTCTCATCTTCTCCGCCCCCTGGAAGGTCAGTAATTGCAGGCGGGGGGGTGTCTCAGTCATGCTGGCACGGAGGGCGGGGCGGCTGGGGTCGGTCGTACCGGCGACCATTTTCGTCGCCTTCGGTGAGCGCAACGCGGTCATGGCCTGTCCCCGAAATAAGCGCGCGTGCTACGCTGAGGGTTCAAGCCGTGGGAACGATATGACGATTACCCTGCCCGATGGCAGCCGGACGGAATATCCTGCCGGCAGCCGGCCGATTGACGTCGCGCGCTCGATCGGCGCGCGACTCGCCGACGACGCTGTTGTCGCGCGCGTCGACGGAGAGCTGTTCGATCTGACCCGCCCGCTCGATGGCGACGCGAAGCTCGAGATTCTCACCACCAGGAATCCCGAGGCGCTCGAGGTTTACCGCCACTCGACCGCGCACCTGATGGCGGCGGCGGTCGTCGAGCTGTTCCCGGAGACCAAGCTGGGCGTCGGCCCGGCGATCGACACGGGATTCTATTACGATTTTCAGCGCGAGACGCCGTTCACGCCCGAGGACCTCGAAAAGATCGAGGCCAAGATGCTGGAGCTCCAGAAGGCCGACCTGCCCTATGAGCGCAAGCTGACGCCGAAGGAAGAGGGCCTCAAGAAATACGCCGGGATGGGCGAGCAAATGAAGTGCGAGCTCATCGGCGAGAAGGCCGGCGCCATCTTCACCGAGTACACGCTGGGACCGCATTTCATCGACTTCTGCCGCGGCCCGCACGTGCCCTCCACCGGCAGAATCAAAGCCTTCAAACTGCTCTCGATCGCCGGCGCTTACTGGAAGGGCGACGAGAAGGGCGCCCAGATGCAGCGCATCTACGGCACGTCGTTCTTCTCGAAGAAAGACCTGGACGAGCACCTCAAGCGCCTGGAAGAAGCCAAGAAGCGCGACCACCGCAAACTGGGCCAGGAACTGGATCTGTTCAGTATTCAGGACCTGGCCGGGCCGGGGCTGATCTTCTTCCATCCCAAGGGCGGCATGGTGCGCAAGATCCTGGAAGACTGGATGAGGGACCAGTATTTGAAGCGCGGCTACTCGCTGGTCTACACCCCGCACATCGCGCGCGCGGACCTCTGGAAAACTTCGGGACACTACAATTTTTACGCCGAGAACATGTTCACGCGGATCAAGCTGGACGACGCCGAATACCAGCTCAAGCCGATGAACTGCCCGTTCCACATCCTGATCTACGCGGACCGGCTGCGCAGCTACCGCGACCTGCCGGTGCGGCTGGGCGAACTCGGCACGGTGTATCGCTATGAACGCTCCGGCGTCATGCACGGTCTCATGCGCGTGCGCGGGTTCACGCAGGACGACGCGCACATCTTCTGCACGCCGGAGCAGATCGAAGATGAGATCGTCAACTGTCTCGAGTTCGCCGTCGACACGCTCACCACTTACGGCTTCGAGACTTACGAGGCCGAGCTTTCCACCTGGGACGGCGGCACGAGCGGCAAGTACGACGGCGCGCCGGAGCAGTGGAAGATCGGCGAGGACGCGCTCGCCAAGGCCAGCGACCGGCTGAAGCTGGAGGTCAAGGTGATGCCCGACGAAGCGGCATTCTACGGGCCTAAGATCGACGTCAAACTGGTGGACGCCATCGGGCGCCTGTGGCAGCTTTCCACCGTGCAGTTCGACTTCACCTTGCCGCGCCGTTTCGGCCTGGAGTACGTCGCCGAGGACGGCAGGAAGCATCAGCCGCTGATGGTGCACCGCGCGCTGTACGGCTCGGTGGAGCGGTTCTTCGGCATCCTGCTGGAACATTACGCCGGCGCGTTTCCGGTGTGGCTGGCGCCCGAGCAGGTGATCGTGCTGCCCATCACGGACCGCAACGCCGCCTACGCCGCGAAGGTTCGCGACCAACTGGTGGAAGCCGGACTGCGCGCCAAGGTGGACGACCGCAGCGAGAAGGTCAACCTCAAGATCCGCGAAGCGCAGCTCATGAAGATCCCGTACATGCTGGTGGTGGGGGACCGCGAGGAGCAGAACGGCGCCGTCGCGGTGCGCAACCGCAAGCACGGCGACCTGGGCGCCAAGCCGCTCGGCGAGTTCATCGCCGAAATCGCGAAACTGGTGGAAACCAAAGCGTCGTCGGAGTGACCAGCGCCTTGATCCAACTGGCGATCGCGCTCGAGCTGGCCGCCGTCATCCTGGGCTCGCTGGTTTACTGCGTGCTGACCATGGTGGCGGCACGGAGCTACTTGAGCGTGACGCGGCGCAAGCTCTGGCGCTCCACGCCCATTAGCATCCTCAAACCGCTCGCTGGCGCCGATGAGGGGCTGGAAGAGAATCTGCGCGGTTTCTTCGGGCAGGATTACCCCGATTTCGAGATTTTGTTCGCCGTCGGCGACGCCGGCGACGCGGCGGTCGGGGTGGTCGAGCGTCTGCGCGCGGAGTACCCGCAAGTTCCGTCGCGCCTGCTGGTAACCGGCGAGCCGCCGTACCCGAACGCGAAGGTCTTCAGCCTCGATCGAATGTTGGCCGCCGCGCGCCACGATCTGGTGGTCATGAGCGACAGCGACATCCGCGTCAGGCCCGACATGCTCCGGCAGGTTGCGGGCGAATTCGAGGATGAGTCGATTGATCTGGCTACCTGCCCCTACCGCGCCGTGCCTGGCGCCAGCTTCTGGTCGACGCTGGAAGCCATCGGCATGAACACGGAGTTCCTGGCCGGCGTACTGGTGGCGCGCCTGACCGAAGGGATGAAGTTCGCTGTGGGGCCTACGATTGTCGCGCGGCGCCGCGCGATCGAGGGGATCGGCGGTTTCGACCGGCTTAAGGACTATCTGGCTGAGGACTTCGTCATGGGCAAGTTCGCCGCCCAAGCCGGCTTCGGCGTGATCCTGTCGTCCTGCGTGGTCGAGCATCGCATCGGCAGCCAGGGGTTCCGCGCGAACGCGGCCCACCGGCTGCGTTGGGCCCGCTCGACCCGCCGCTCGCGCCCGGCGGGCTACCTCGGACAACTCTTCACGAACCCGCTGCCGCTGGTCCTTCTGCTGCTGGCGATCTCGCCGGGGTGGTGGCCGCTGGCGGCGGCAGCGGCGGTTTTGCGCGCGCTGGCGGCGTGGGCCGTCGCCGGCTGGGTGCTGCACGATCCGCTGACCGCGCGCCGTTGGTGGCTGGTTCCCGTGCAGGACCTCCTCGGCTTCGTCTTCTGGCTGGCCGGTTTCTTCGGCAACACCATCGTCTGGCGCGGCCGGCGGTACTACCTGCGCGCCGACGGCCGGTTCGAGCCGGCTTCACGGCGTGAACGTTAGGACTTCTTTTGCATCGATCTTGCCGAACCGCATGGGAAAGCTGGTTCCGGCGTCGTAGGCCTTCCACTGGTCTTTGTAGTGCGGCGACAGAATCTGGCCGCTTTGGCCGATGGTGAGGTTCTGCAGCGACCGGTCCCAGTCGCCCAGGTCGACCACCATGCGCATGGACGGCCCCAGGCGCGAGGTGGTCTGTTTGACCGTGGTAGCCGAACCGCTCATGGGCACGCGGCCGACGTTGAAGTACCCGCCGATGAGCGGAAGCCCTTTGCCCACCGGATGCTCGATGGCTGCCTGGTTGTAGCGCCCGTAGTCCCATTTGTTGGGATCGCGACCCTGCATGCGCTTGCCTTCATCGACTGCGTCGGCAAATTCACGCACCAGCAGTTCGTCGTAGCCGGCGAACCAGCCGGCGGGCCGCTCGCGGAATAGCTTCTCGATGGCCGACGGCGCCATGCCGTAGGTGTAGGCCGCGCCTTTCCCGGGCGATGCGACTTCCGCCACGGCCCTGCGCAGGTGCTGGTAGAGCAACGTCACCAGCAAAGGGGCGGCCTTGCCGCGCTCCATCCTGCCGTCCCAGGCGCGCAACAGGGCGGTTGCCGCGGCCAGATCCGGGTTCGTCGCCTTGCGCTTTTCGACGGCCGCGACCGCCTGTCGCGCCAGCCAATGCGAGAACTCCGAGTAAATGTCGGTCTGCACGCCGAGCATCTCGCCGGCGCGCCAGCCCTTGCGGCCGGCCAGCAGCGCGCGGATGCGCCGTGCGCGCCAGGTCGGGGAAAAGTTGCCGCCGACGGCGTAACCGTACTGCGCCGGAAAAGGGTTCTCGTTGGCGCTGACGACCATGCCGCTGGGTGGGTTCAAGTAATTGGGCAGTTCCTCGAACGGGATGAAGCCGTCCCACTCGTTGGCGCCGCCGGCGCCGTCCAGTGGCACGTCGCCCGTCCAGCCGCGCCGGATCGGCAGCCTTCCGGTCGCCTGGTAGCCGATGTTGCCGTCGGCATCGGCGTAGACGAAGTTCTGCGCGGGACCCGGATAGCGCGCCAGCGCGGCGCGGAATTCGTTCCAGTTCGAGGCGCGGTTCAGATCGACGAAGGGAAACGAGAATCCGCCGGGCTCCGCCGCCACCCATTTGAGCGCCACGAAGGTTCCGCCTTCGCTCAGATAAATCGGCCCATGCCGGGTGATCCAGGTCTGGTGTCCCACGGGTTTCCGGCCGGCCACCGGAATCAACTCCTGTTCGAGCGCCGCTTGCTCCAACTGTCCCCGGAAAGCGTACCGCCCCGACTGCGGATCGAACCGCTCGACGTAGAGGTCCTGCACATCGAAATGCAGGTTGGTCACCGACCAGGCGATCCGCTGGTTGTGCCCGATGACCACCGCGGGCGCTCCGGGCAGCGTCGCGCCGGTCACGTTCAATCCCGGTGCGCGCAAGTGAACCAGGTACCAGGTGGAGGGGAGTGAGAACTCCAGGTGCGGATCGCCCGCCAGGAGCGGCTTGCCGGAAGCCGTCAGGGCGCCGGAAACGGCCCAGGCGTTCGACCCCGGATGCGCCTCGCCGCCGTCGCGCGGCGGAAACAGGAATTCGACTTTGCCCTTGTCGCCGCCGGCCAGCAGCGCCGCTTTCTGGTTCTCCAGCCGCCAGGTCTGCGACAGCGTGCGGAACATCTGGAGCCCGACCAGAACGCTGTCCGTCAGGCTCCATGGGCGCGGATCGTAGCGCAGCAAGGCGAACTCGACCGGCAGCCGGTCGCGGTGAGTCTCCAGGAAGAAGTTGACGCCGCGCGCGTAGGCGGCCATCCAGCGCCGGTCCTCGGCGGCGGCCGAAGCGGCCTGGCGCTCGGCCAGACGCCGGAGGCGCAACCGCCGGGCGTCGATGTCCGATTCCAGGGCCTGCGGACCGATTACCTCCGCCAACTCACCCGCCGCCAGGCGCCGTATGGCGTCCATCTGCCAGAGCCGGTCCTGCGCGGTGACGTAGCCCTGCAGGAAGAGCGCGTCCTCCACGGACGCGGCTTCAATGTGCGGGACACCGAGCGAGTCGCGAGCGACGGTGGCCGGGCCGGAAATAGGCGCTGTCAGGGCGCCCGAAGTCTGGGCCAGCGGCCGCCAGGCGAACCACCACACCGAGGCCGCGGCAGCCGCCAGTAAAATCGCGATCAGAATGTTGACCACACGCAGGATTCTTCGAAGTGTCACTCAGCAACGATTGTATCGCGCGCCGCGCCTACGCCTTGCGTGCGACCGTCTCGCCCGCCGGCTTGACCAGGCGGTCGCCCACTTTCAGGCCGGGATACCACATCTGGAAGGCCGCATCCAGGAGCCGAATCGACTCGACGCGCGCGTCCGAATGATGGCCGACAGCGCCGCCAGCCCCAGTCCGAGGATCAGGTAGGGGATGTCTTCAGAGTTCGAACTCATTCCGTAGATCGTATCACCGTTTGCGGATGTACAATTCCTTAAGCTTGCAATGATCCGGCGTCACGTCATTTTGATCGCCCTGTTGTTCCCGCTTCTGGCAGGCGCGCAGCCGGTCAAGGTCCTTCATCTCACCGATCTGCACCTGGGGACCGACCAGGCCGTGCCGGTTCCCGGTCTGCTAGACCTGGCGCCCGGCCTGAAGCGGACGATGCTCGGGACTCCGCGTGATTTGGATTCTTTCTCCGCGTTTCTGGAGCGCGCCGGAAAGCAGGTGCATCCCGAGTTCGCCGTGGTCTCCGGCGACCTGGTCTCCGCGTCCGCGTTTTTGGGTGTGGACGGCAAGCCAGTGCCCGGTCCCCTGGCGCGGCTTCAGCAGGTTTCGGCGCGCAGTCCTTTCCGGCTGTTCTTCGCTCTTGGCAACCGCGATCTGGTGCTTTACAACTTCGCGGCAGCGCGCATCGGTGACGTGGAAGATCAGTCCGTCGCCGGGCAGGGGCGCGCGGCGTGGATCCGCTCGCTGGACTGCTTTCAGAACGGAACCTACTATCATTTTCAGAAACAGGTGGGAGCGACGCGCTACCGGTTCGTCATTCTGGACAACGGCTACTTCGGCGAGAGGCTTGCGGGCGGCCAGCGCGATTTCTCCTTTTCGGACGAGCAACAGTATTGGCTGAAGAAGCAGGTGAATCAGAACCCCGAAGACGTCCTGGTCCTGGTCCTTCACGTGCCCCTGGACGGCGGCGCGGCGGCCAAGAGCGTACTGGCGGCCATCGTGGGCCGGAAGAAACCGGCGCTGGTCCTGGCGGGGCACACGCATACGTCCGACAAGGTGGAACCGATAGCCGTCGAAGGCCAGCCGGCATTGCTGCAGGTCTGGACCCCGGCGTATTACACGGCCCCAAGCCACTGGCGCCTGCTGCGGCTTCACGAGGACCGCATCGAGATCGCCGTCACCGGAACGCCGGACAAGACGGCGAAGGTGCTTGCCGTGGCGCACTAGCGGGAGTCAAGGATCGCACCGCCCCCCTCCCGCTGGCCGCCACCGCCGTGGAGTTCGGTCTACCCGGTGCGCTCTGGGTCGCCGCCCGGCAATCCGGGGTCTTTTCCTGCTCGAATCGCTCCGGCCCGCTCCACGCTCCGGCCCCTCCACCGCCCATTACTTGCTGCTGGCCGCCATCCAGCGCGTCTGCCAGCCTGGACCCAGGACCGAGGCCGCCGCCGGGTACCGTCGCACGATCCTGCATTCGTTGTGGGGCTTTGCTCCCGAGCGCTTCACCTCGCAAGCCTTCTGGGACTGCTTCGATCGGATCCAAGCCGCCGGCTCCGGCGAGGACGATCCGGACCGTGCGCAACTTCGCTTGCCCGGCTTATGGAAGCGGAAGCGACTGGTGAGCCAGCGCTTGCCGGCCTATGACAGCACGAACTTCTACACTCGTATCGCCGGCGCCAACACTCGCAACCAACTGGCGCGGCGGGGTCACGATAAGCAGGGCCGCCAACTGCGGCGCACGAGAAGGGCATTGTGCATCGGGACATCAAAAGTGATTTACTTCAGCCTCCCGATGATCGAAGCCGACATCTGGCTGATGAGGGCGGAGTAGCGGCACGGCCAGCCGAAGCGCGTCCTGCTCTTGGGTCTCCGGGAAGCCCGACAGCCAGCTTCAGACGGTCCGGCGGCGGTGTTCTTTCGCGATGCGCGTCGCCACCCAGAGCCAGAAGATGGTCAGCCCGACGCTCAGGCCGGCGACCACCGGCAACCCGAAGCCGAGACCCTTTACCCCAAAGATAGCGGCAGCCGCCACAACGTCTCCGAAACGGGTGCAGAATGTGTCGACCGCCGCCTTGGCTTTGTATTTTGCCTCGCGGGAAGTCGGAAGCCAGAGAGCCTGCCGAAGCGTGTTCTGCAGGGAGTAGTCGGTGGAATTCTCAAGAACCTTGAAAAAGCGGATAACCGCCAGCATCGGGACGAAGGCGAAGCACGAGTAACTGATCATCGCGATGCTCGGGAGAACGAAAAGCGATCCTCGGATGCCGGCGTAACGTATGACTCGTGAGACGACGAAGAGTTGGCAGAAGAGCCCGAGGCCGTTGGTCCATGTCAGGTAGTCTCCCACGAACCCGGTGATGAACCGCTGGCGCTCGACGATGTCACCGAAGAGTTCCATCGAATTCAGCTCCAGCAGCTTGCTCAGGAGGTACTCCCCGGAGGTGTTCACGACGTTCAGCAAAATCGTGAGCGCCGCGATCCAGAACAGGTACCGATCGCGCAGCAGGAGCTGAAACCCTCCTTCCGCTCCCAGCCGTCCTTCGCGGCGTCTTTTCGCGCCTTCCTCCTCGCCCAGCGACTCCCGGCGGCTCACGGCCACGGTGATCAGTATCGAGATCAGCAACAGGGCCGTGCATACCAGCATCAGCGCGTACGGCGTCAGGTGGTAGGTCCTGGCGAGAACCGCCGCCGCCCTGGCGCCGGCCACCGCGCCGAGCGAACTGCCTACACCGACAAGAGGGAACAGGCGCCTGCCCTGACCTTCGGTGTACAGATCGTTGGCAAAGGCCCAAAACTGGGAAATCACGAAGAGACTGAAAATGCCGACCCAGATGTAATACGGCACTGCGATCCTCAGCCCGGAATGTCCGAGAAAGGCGAAGAGGATCAGATTGGACGCGAAGAAGAGTTCGAGGCCCACGACGAGCCGGAGGCGATTCACCTTGGTTCCGAACCAGCCATACAAGGGAACCGCCAGAAGTAGCAGCAGCGCCTGTCCCGCGGATGCGTAAGCTTTCACTTCCGCTCCGCCCTGGGTGAGAATCAGCGGCTCTCGGGAAACTTTGAGAATCAGGTAACCGGTGAGCAACAGGAACACGTTGGCGGCGAGCAACAGAGCCCCGAAGGCTTCCCCCGCCCGCACGTCCGCGAACAGCGAGAGGGCTTTCTCCAAAGGCCCTTTGGGTTTTTCGCCAAGGGCCTGAAAAAAGGGGAACGTTATGGTCGAAGGTGGTTCAGGGTGAGTCAGAAGAGTCCGGGTGTCGTCCACGATCCTTCTCCAGTCGAAGCCGGCCCGCCGATGCCGGCTGCGGCGGCCTCGTTGCGGGAGGAGCGCGCCAGGACAATGCCGTCGGTCTCTCGCGGGATGGGAAAAAACCCTGCCACGCCGCTCAAGGCCTTCCGGAGGGGCCTCGCCCTGCACCTCCTGATCGTTGTCAAGTATACACGAACCAAACGCCATATCAAGTCTTTTGTTGCTTTTCGTCCGCCGGTTGGGGAAGAACAGGTGACTCGCGACCCGAGGCGGGGTGTCAGCGGAGCATGTAAACGAACAATGCCACCAGCACACCAAACAGCAGGACGGCGGTGATGGCCATCGGCCATCCGAGACCGCCGGGAAGGCGGGAGGCGCTCCGCAGCGTCTTCGAGCGCGTCGGGGCCCCTCCGCTGGATGCGGGCCGCAGCGCCAGATTTTCGTGCTCCGGCTTCAGCCGCTTTCGCGCCACCCGCAGATCAGTGATGAAATCGTCTGCATGCTGGTAGCGCTCGCTGCGGGACTTCGACATCGCCTTCTGGAGCATCCAGTTCAGGTCCGAGGGGAGCAGGGGCTCGAAGGAATTCAGCGGGGGCGCCTGCTCGCTTAGAATGGCGCGCATGGTCTTTTCGACGCTGCCCCGATCGAAGGGGCGGCAGCCGGTCAGCATCTCATAAAAGAGAACACCCCACGCCCAGATGTCCGTCCTCCGATCCGCGTCCTCCGCCATGAGTTGTTCCGGGGCCATGCAGGAAATCGTACCCATGACGGAACCCGGAACCGTAAGACGCGATCGGTCTTGGATTTTGGCCAGGCCGAAATCGGTGATCCGGGGGATTCCCGACTTCGAGATAAGAATGTTCGCGGCTTTGATATCCCGGTGGACAATGCCGTAGTCGTGGGCATGCTTCAGGCCCTCGCCGATCCCGATCGTCCATTCGACAGCTTCGCGCAGGGTGATTCCTTCGTGCATTCGCCGGGAAAGCGGCGCGCCGTCGACAAACGCCATCACGATAAACGAACGTTCACCGATCTGCTCGAAGCCGTAGACCGGGCAGATATTCGGATGATCCAACCCGGCGCCCGCCTGGGCTTCGCGCAAGAAACGGGCCTGCATGCTTCGCTCGGAAGCGTTCGAGGAGGTAAGGAATTTCAGTGCGACAATCCGGCGCAGCAGCGTATCTTCGGCCCGGTAGACCTCCCCCATTCCGCCTTCGCCCAGCTTGTCCAACAGCCGGAAGTGAGAGATCACCTGCCCGGTCATCGCCGAGTCCATCGAGACCATCATAAGGAAACGTTTCCCGAAGCGCAATCCAGATGGCTCTTCGGGCTTCTAGGTGGGTAGCGGATCGGCGTCAAAGGTCCGGCAGGCGGCCGTTGTCCGACCAGGAGGCCGTGTGTTTCGGGTCCCTCATGGAGCGGCACCCGCATGTCCGGCGGATTCGAAGATTTGCCAGTTGTGAGTTCGAATCCGAATGGAGAACTTGCGCACCGGCCATCCGGCTTTTCGTCTCCGCAGCACGTTGCCTTTGCTTTCTGTGAGTTGTACCTACCTGCCGGAGGCAGCCGGCCGTGCGTGCACGCCGCGAAGGAATCCCGGAACCAGGGCGCCGCGGCTCTGAACCGCCAGGCCGACCGCCTTCTCCACCGGCAGCGGCCTCCCGCCCAGCTTGGCCGCCAGCGACTCTCCCTCGATCAACTCCATCGCGATGAAGCCACGCTCGGGATCCACTTCATACACCGTGCAGATGTTGGGATGGTTGAGAGATGCTTTGGTCTGCGCCTCCCGCAGCAGCCGGGGCACATCCGCGGAGGAGTGTAGGAACTTCAGCGCCACGAAGCGGCCGAGATGGATGTCCTCGGCCCGGTACACCACTCCCATCCCCCCTGCCCCGAGCTTCTCGACGATCCGATAATATCCGACGGTCCGGCCGACCATCCGATCCGCCTCCGGCAAAGGAGACCTCAACATCCGATTGAGTGCACGCCCGGCGCGAATGTCAGGCAAAGTCATGCTGGCCCGGCCTCCGCAATCGACCCTGACAGATCGGCGTAGCGGACCATACGATGATGGAGACTCCTCCGACCGGTCATTGCGCTCCAGCCGTTTCAACGCCGCGCGGGCCTCGGAGATCTGCGGCAGGCGTGCGGTGGAGCCCTTGAAAGGCGAAAGGAACCTGCGGTGTTCGCTGACAGCCTGGTCGCGCTTTAGTCCGGACTTGTGGAACGGTCCTCTGCGAAGGCAACAGTCTCAAAGGAGACCGCTTATGCGCGATTGCGATGCCGCCCTCGACAGCGCCATTCCGGAGGTTGCCGTCATCCTCGGCGATGCGCTCGTGCGCCTGATCTTCCCCGAATCGGCCAACCGCCGGGCGCCCGCGCCGCGGAAAGACGGACGCTTACTTGGGTTTCCCGACACCACGTCTGTTCAAGAACGAGTCGATCAGGCCTTTGGCCTTGTCAACCGCAGCGGCCTTGGCCATGCCGGTCACATCGGGGTAGACCTTGGGCGACTCCATGGTTCCGCGCACTTTCACCGGCACGCGCAGGTGCGCCACCCCCGCAACGTCGGGCTTGCCACCGAACCTCGTGGCCAGTCCGCCTGTCGTATCCGTCATGAGGTCAAAGCT